>Ga0247780_1000255_pt1 | contig 53277 bp, 48 predicted proteins | sample UWRJL079202R5_FD_179927 | JGI IMG/M metagenome (GOLD analysis project Ga0247780, IMG submission 179927) | Plant litter microbial communities from Arlington Agricultural Research Station in Wisconsin, United States - UWRJ-L079-202R-5 | ecosystem: Environmental > Terrestrial > Plant litter >...
TGATCCAAGGCCCCTGCGCTCCAGGCAAGCCTGGAGCGGTAAGGCGCCTGCGCGCCTGAGCGCCAAGAACTGCCGCTGCAGTTCGACACACCCCCCAGGTGCTCAGAACGCAGTTCTGAGCGCCTGACCGTTCGAAAAGAAGTTCGCTGTAGATAGAAAACAATAAGGTCCGGAGGTTAGTTAAGCCTGTAACTTCCTAAATTGTGCCGCTTAAGTTAGTGTATGGTCGCGTTTTCGGCGCGCGTTAAACCTAAAGTGGTGAGCTTATACGGTAGTCTGAGCTTCTTAACTCCATACTAAGAGCTCGCGATCTTTCCCCATTTATTTACTTTCTTCAGGCAAATATAAAAAAATTAAGAACACTAAAATTCTCTCCCCCCGCACCCGGCCACTATGGCTAAAAATAAAACTGCGGGCTTACACCTACCTAAGACGTAAGCATCACCTGCTCCTTTTACTTAAAAAACTATTATTTTCGCTTACTAACCTGCTCTTACACCTTCCAGATCTCGTTAAAAGCGCAATTAGTCTCGTCTGTAAGTGTTTCCACCGCTCTTTCTCCTACTCTGGTTCTAACCAACTACAGTTAAAAGCTTCTTAATAAGTAAAGAGTGCTTATAGCGTAAGTTTCGCTTATTCTTATCGTTTAAAAGCAGCGGCTGACTTTAATTTAAGTGCTAAGAAGCCTACACCCCACACCCACACCCTAACCCCGTCACCTAAGCCATTTAGCTTAACTTTACCTGCTTATTTACCCTCCCACTAGGAGGAGGATAAGGATAAGGATAAGGAGGAGGAGGAGCCTCCTGTAACTCCTTATCACTCTGCTTATAATACGGCTAGTCTGTAAACCCCTGTGTAAGCCACTCTTTTCTTCTTAATAAATACTTAACTTACTAACTTTAAGATCAGTAAACCGGCTTAATCACCCACTTACCATACCCTTAAGTCCCCACACCCTACCCCTACTAATAAGCGTGGTGAGGCTTACCTTAAGTGCCTTAAAAGCGTTATTACTGGTAATAGTGATAGCCGCTGTTTCGACTATATAGGCGTTTTAGCTCGCTATACTTACTATATAAGCAGACACTCCTATATAAAAGTGTACATTCTTTATAAACTTATTTACATACTCTACTAACCTGTTATTTAGTCCTTTCTTAATAAAGCCCTTTACTGGGAAGTTCCTTACTGCTATGGCGGCTAATGTGTTAGCTTTTATGAGTACAGTGTATTTTATAAGCTGTTCCATTCTAACCGCTTATGTTAAGAGCTTAAGAAATAAAGAGTGGTGCTGTGTGCGCTCCTTACAGAGCCTTTAACTCTACAGAGTAAAGAGGAGTTAGTTAGGGGTGCTGTTATTAGTAATGTAGGAAGCTCCAGCTCTTTTAAGGAGCGGGCTATAGCCCTGATTAGCGAGCTTATTAATCTGTTAAGCTGCGTTTAAGTACACTGTCTAGCTACTTATCGTTTTTATTTTATTATTTATTACACCTTTAGGTGTGGATGTATTATTACATATAGAGACTGTGGGAGTAGTACTCTTTTAATCTTTCAGCTCCCTTATAACAGTTCCTTTACTCTTATAACTAATATAATTAGTGTCCTTTAATTTTATAAGCGTTACAAAGTGTTTAAAGCGCTGTTAAGAGAGCAGTTTAGTAAGTTTATCGGCTAGTATTTATTATATAGGCAGATATGTAACTTTAAATAAGCCTTTTACATACTTTTAGTAAGCTTATATATTATAGATATTAATATACTAAAGCTTAATGTTTACTCTTTTATTCTCTTTAACTATTAGCTGTATTATTTACTAGTTATTATAAAAGATCCTTTATATTAGGCTAAGCTTATAGGTAATATCTGTTATAAGCCTTTTAAATACTATTATTTCCTTAACTGTGTATATAAGTGTAAGCAGCTTAGCTTTAGTTAAAGACGTTATAACTGTATATTAATAAGCAGCTCTTTAGTTAATTACATTATTAAAGAGTATTATAATATACCCTTATAATAAGTAGTGTGTTTTTATATTATTTGTAAAAAAAGCGTCGTTAATGATTATAAGAACCTTTTACCCTGCTCCTCTATACTTAATCCCTATATACTGTAAGTTATATAAGTACTTGATTATTTACTTTACTGCAATTAGGTACTTTAGGCTTAAGTTAATAAGAAACTGTAAGAGGATAAAAGTTAAAAAGGCTACGTCTAGTTAAATTATAATTACTATATATAGGATAGATCTTATAAGCTTTTAGTACTCCTTGACTTTTACTTTTAACATACTTCTTATATTCTTAAGGAGTTCCACGTTAAGGAGGGGGATGTTTAGGAATATACCCTTTAAAAGGTTATATTATTTAATAATCTTCTCGATATATTAGTTATAAGTTAGTTAAAGCTTTCGTTCACCTTAATCCCTAATTACCTAAATATTAATAAAGCTGGAGATCTCTCCCTTTTTGTAGATTTTATACTACATGTGAAGCTCTTATATAATTACTTCTACAGCTTTATAATGCTCTTTTATAAACATTATAAAGTAGTTGTTTACGTAGAAAAGTATAAATATAGTTTTACTCTTGTTAAATGTAAGGTATAGCTCCTTGTTTAATAGGGTAAGGTTAAGCTTTTTTAATATTAATGTAAACTCCTTATATTACAGTAATGGTAAGTTTTATAAGTTATATAACATTTATTTAAGCTTATAATAAAAGCCTTCTTCTTTAAAACTATTTAAAAGTTTATATATTACTGGGAAGTTATTATCTCACGTAATATATAAAAAGGCCTAAATTACATTAAACTGCCAGACTTCTAGGTCTCGATAAGCGGTAAACGTTATTATTATCCTAAATAAGTGAGTAGTTAAAGTCACTATATAAGTGTTTTAAAGCGTGTTAACCTCTTAAAGGTCGCTTTTTACACAGATCTTAACCTTACACTTCTTAAACGTGTTATCTTTACAGAACTTATAAGTAAATACCTATTTAAGCGGGAGTGGTTATAAGAGCGTTACAGTATATTTTATCTTACATTATATTCTTTTATAAAGGAGGTGTTATATCTTAACTTAATATACCTCTTTAAACTTAAGGTTAAGTATGTAGTTTTTAAGATCCCTTTAATGTTTTGGGAGTTATAATTTAAAAAGGTTATCTTTATAAAGGTAAGGTAAGCTTAAAGCTGTATTAAACCTTACTTTTACTTAAAGTATTACTATTTAAAATATAGTGTGTAACGTTTTATAAGCTTTGCTCCCTTTTTTAACTACCGTTCGCTAATTAGGTATAAATGTTGTGAAGAAGCTTATAAAACTCTTATTAAAAACTGGGTAGTTAATCCTTACTCTATTATAGATCTAAATAGTAAATATATAAATTGTTAACTTAGGTGATCTGGGGGGAGTTAGCTGCCTTTAAAGTCTCCTGCTCTATTTTAAAGTAAAAGGGTAGTTAATTTATAAGTGTGTGTTTTGTATTTCCGGCTTTGCTATTATAATAATATCTTTAGCTGAATCTTCTAATAAGGTATCTTTATACTCTTTTAAAGCTTTATACTTAGAGGTTATAAACGTCTTATTATAACTGTCCTCTTACAGGTAGCTACTTTCCTTAGGATTTATACGTGGCTTTATATTATTAGTAAAAGCCTTATCTGACTGTTTTAGAGTTTTTTATTATTTAAACCTTTATTTAAAGAGCTCCTTAGTCTCTCTAAGCTTATTATAATCTATAAAAGGTGATTTAATATACTTATTAGTTAAGTAAAAGTATAAACCTTAAGTTTAAAGTTAAGTTTTAGCCTTTAATATTAACTTTGGGGTTAAAAGTCTTAGTTTAATGTTTACAGAGCTTTCCTTAAGCTTTGTAAGCTTATCCTTAATCTGAAGGATTACCACTCTGTCTCTAGGTACATTTACCCCTAAGTTTTAACCCTTAAGAGTATCTTTATTATTAAATTTAAAGGTTAAAGTTTTATTATTAATAAGTGTAGGTATAATGTTTAGGTTTAAAATATTAATAAGAAGTTTAGGTATAGATAAAGTGTCCTGTATCTGTAACTTGATTTTAATAAAGTTAAGTAACTGTTAAGTAACTTGCATTAGTAGTGCCTTTACTTCCTTACTCTCCTTTTTATAAAAGAGCTTTTTATTAAATATTATATTATATATTATAAGTACTGTTTTTAGTTACGGGTATTAAATATGGTAGATATTAAAGGTTATATATCTAATTAAGTACTTAATATGCCTTTAAGGTTTAGTTTTAAAACTAAACTTATCTTACTTTACCTTTTACCTCTTATTAAGAACGTAAGCTTAATATTTATAAGTGTAGATCCTGCTTTAATTTAGGTGGTGATTATCTGCTAAGCTTCTGTTAAACTTACCTGGCGATATGTACTATTAAAAGTACTATCTGAACTATTTGTGGAGCTTCTTATTAGGTGATATTTAGTTGTTTCGTCAGTTAGGGCTTATCTTATGTAGGTAGGCAGCTGCTTACATGTATTTAGGCTAGATTGATTTAGGAAGGTTTACTTCCTCTTTTATTTTAATGGATTTTATAATTAGCTTTTAACCTACGTGCTTACTCTTACTATTTAATTTATATGTATGTAACAGAGTAACTTTGATTTTAATTCCTTCTTCAATTACCTAGAGCTGATATAGTATATATCCCCTAATTATAATTATTAAAGTCTTTTAATCTTAGCGTATAATATACATAGTGAGCCTAAACTGCTGTTTTACCTAGTTTATAAAGCTTTTAATAATTCTAAACACTTCTAACCCTTTCTTATCCTCTAATGGATAATAAAAGAGCTTCTTACTATACTTATCCTTAACTATAAGTAAGTAAATTAATTTATCTTATACTCTTTTAAAGTAGAAAAGGTCTTAGTTAATTTATAAGAACAGGTAATGGGAGAAACCTTTAAAACGGCGTCTTAAAATAATTTATTATAAGTGTGTAAGTGTGTAGTGTTTACAGTTAATAATCTTTATACCTGTAATTATAACGTTACATACTTATTTAATAAGTTTCTTAAAAGCTTTTAACTTTAAATGCCCTGCTTAGGCGTGTTAAAGGTGCTTTATGTCTTCTTAAGGGCGTAACTATTATTATAAGTGCCTTACTCCTTGTTTTATTATAGTTACTAATACAGTACTTACAGTACTTACGGTAAAAGGTATTAGGAAGCTTAGATAAGTGAAAATAGGAGTGTATTATAAGAATATTAAATTATACCGTTACTTAAACTTCTTTAATATTATATTCTTTTCTATATTATTATAATAAAGTGTGTAGTTAAACTTATAATATTAAGCTTTAGTTTTAATAATTAAAGTTTTTAAGATAATATTAATGTAAAAACCCTTTATAACAGCTACGTTATTAAGTATTAGATCTTTATTATCAGTTCCCTTAAAGCTTATAAGCACTTTTAAGATCACTTACTTACTATATTTAAAGATTGGGAATAAGCTAGTCCCCGTTTAGATATAATCTTTAACTTTAACACGTTAAAAGCTTCCTTTAACTAAAAGCGATTTATAATTAATAAAGTGTATTACTTTATAATTATTAACTAGGGTGCTGTTAAAGAGTGGGTGTTTAGTAAAACCTGTAATGGAGAACTACCTTATTACTTTAATAATCGTTTTTATTATATAAGCGTTAATTATTACGGTGTTAATAAATCCTAGGAACTTTAAAACGCTTAAGTAATCTTAACTTTAAACGGCTAAAACAGCTTCCCATTTCTCTTAACAGGATTAGCGAACTTTTAACCACTTAAAGCTTATAAATTACACTTTAATCTTCTCCCTTATCTCAGATCTTAATATTTTAATACGTTTAATGTAAGTAAGAGTGTTTAAAAGTAATTTAATAATTACTAAGTGTAAGATTTAATAGTTTATAGGCTTTTATAGGTGTTTTCTTTTATAAGGACAGTCTTTTTTAAAACCTTAACTGGTCTTATTAAGTGCTCTAGAGTGGTTACTAGTAAAGAAAACTCTACCTTACTTACTATTACTAATAGTGTATTTCGTTTTATAAATCTGTATAAAGAAAATATAAATATAATCTGTAATTCTAAACGTTAAGCATTTTATAATTTCTTACTTTATTAATTTAAAGAGCTTTTAATTTACCCACTAAGGCGCTATATATATTATAATAGTTCTTAGCCAGTCCTTAATAGCTAAAGGCCCCTAGATCTCCGTAATTTTAAGCGCTTTTACCTTATAATAAGCCGTTTCCTAATCCTTAATCCACTACTCTTTTAACACGTTAGTGTTTTTAACCTATTCTATTATTACGTGATATTCCTAGTGGATCTGGGAGGTAAGGCTTATCTTACTAAGCTTAAGTCGTTACTAAAGGAAGTGTATAAACGCCTAAACTATATATCCGCTATTTTAAATTATCTTTTATATAGCCAGTTCCTTAAGGCTCTTATTAACTGTATAATTAACTTAATTCTAAATATATCAGTATAAGCTAATAGTTTTAATAATAGTTATAATAAAAGTAGTAACTTTATTCACTAGGTATTTATATTCCTCCTTAACATCTTATTATATAATTGTGATAAGCTTTAGCTTATCCTTAACTGTCCTTAAAGATAAGGTTATTAACTCCCAGTATTTATAGGTAAAGATGTATAATTTAATCACCTTCTTTTAACACTTACTAATAAGTTTATAGATTATTAGAACGATTAGCTTAATATATAGATTAACTACGTTAGGAGTAGTAGGATTAATAAGGTGCCAGATCCCTTAGTTTATTACGTGGTATTTAAGAGTCTTAAACTAAGAGGGCCACTTTTACGCGCTCTTAAGCTTCTAACTGTCGGCTAGAATACTCTAGTAAAGGGTGCTTTCTTCCACTATGATGGGCGATTCGGAGGATTGGCAAAAGGGTTTTGTAAAGGGCGCTGCTTGTGAGCATCTTAATTAATTAGTTCCACACTTTGCTTAGTTAGATAGAGCCGGGCTTATAACTGTAGAACGTTTTAGCTAAGGAATAAAGGGCTTAGGAGTAGTGGAAGTGTAGTTATAAAGTAACTTAATTTGGTAGAAAAGGGGAGTGCGAAGCACTCCCCAGTTATATATAAATGGAAGCTCCCTGTGTGTGGGGAGAGCACATGATCCAAGGCCCCTGCGCTCCAGGCAAGCCTGGAGCGGTAAGGCGCCTGCGCGCCTGAGCGCCAAGAACTGCCGCTGCAGTTCGACACCAATTCCCTCCCGTCTTTTCCCGCTCGCAATATCGAACCCAAGCAGTCGGCCGAAGCTTCCTTTCTTTTGCGGTAAGGTACGGGCTCGTGCACTACGTCAATCAACGGGCCCGGCGGGGCTGTTTGGCTCAAATCTGCAGACTCGATCCCACGTCCAAGGTGGAGCTGTGCCAAGCCGTGTGGCCGCTGCTATTCGACGCCATGGAGTCCAAGGACGCCGACCCAGTCATGATCTGCACCCTGCTCCGGATGGGCGCGGACCCCAACTTCCCCACGCCCAACAGCCCGCGCGAAACTCCCCTGACCCGAGCCCTGCTCAATGCAATCCAAAGTTTCGACCACCTAGCGGGGTCTAATGACTTTCTGCATTTATTCAGCGAGGAACTGATGGCCTTACCGCTAAGAAGCTTCGCCAAATCTCCGTGGGGATGGGTTGTCTCTGCACTCATCCAGAGCGGTGGGCGGCTTAGCTACGAGTCCTTTCAGTGGGTTTTGATGAAGGTGCCGTCTGGAAAGGCAACGGGAGCCGCCGAAAAGGAACGGTGCCTTAGTGAGGCGCTCGTGAGGCTCGGTTGCTTGGCGAAAAAGTCTGGTTCCACTCTCTGGTGGCGCTAGCACAGCACTTATCGCACTCTAGGAGTTCGATAAACAAATTCGATGATAGTGAATAGCTTTCTTTTTCTAGAATTGTGTTTTCTGTAGCCCTGCAATATATCCAAGTTACTCTAGCCGTAGAACTTGGCTCTTGACCAGATTCCGGCTCCGCTTCGGCTAATGTCTGCTAATAATACTTTAAAATTGGTGTCTTGGGTGTATGGACGTTAAATAACATCTTTAGGGCTTCAAGACAAGACTCCCAAAGAACTCGAGAAAATCAACAAGCTCGAGGACTTGACGAGACTGCGCTACACGGTCCAAGTGTTTGGGCCGGTACCTAAAAGCGGTGTCTATCCACTGTACCTCGGCATGCATGGAGACGGAGGCATAGGAAGCCAAGAAACCTTGTCCAGAACGACACAAAACAACCATGAGTCGGTGACACATGGGACTTGCACTTTACCCGGCCTCGTACGTGCTGATCGAGCGGCTCATTGAGAACAACATTCTATTCGACGCCAGGAAAGACATCAACAATCTTTCGGCGAGAATGGCGCCTGTGGATCCCAAACGCGTGTATCTTATCGGCTTCTCAGCTGGTGGTGACGCCGTGTACCGTCTCGCCACCCGTCTCGCCCAGCGTTTTGGTGCCGTCAACATGGGCGGCGACCACCCTGATGCCACCATCCAGGAGGGCCTGGACAACATCCGCGATGACAACCCCAAGAGACTCGAAAGCGTGCTACGGAATCTCGCCAACACCCGGACCTGATCCGCGGCTCCATCGCCAAGTCTGCCACGAACGGCAAGACTGAGGCGGATGGAACCATGCGGTGCTCCTCTGCTAATTCCGAGTTGGAATGGCCCATTCACCATAACAACAAGGCTAAGCAGCTTTTGACCGAGTTACAACATTGGATTGCCAGGATTGTGGATAGATAGCGGCAGGGTATGCTTTCGGTCTTGTTCTTTCCTTCTTCAGGGAGGGGTAGAATTTTAGACACTATGATAGAGGTAATAACCCTGAATTGCACCTAAATAAGATCCAGAAAACATCCCGCCCGTTTGTTGATTGTATTCCCCGGCTCTCGGAGACTAACCATTAAGCAGCCCAACCTTTTAAATTCCTGCACACCTCCATTCTCCCTGCTCATCCTTTGCAATGCCGACAAGTAAAGACCAAATCGATTACTGCCAAGATCAAGACAATCTAAGACCTCGAGCTCATCGCGCGGCTTAGGGTCCGGTTGGCCCCACCAAAGAAGAGGATTGTGTCGGTCGCCCATGTGCTTGGCATCTCCACTCGGCCTCAAACCTAGATCTGAAAGACTTGCTCGCCACATTGAGCCTCTCAGACGCAGCCTGCCGCTCTCGTGCTGCCTAATGTCTTCTCTTAGAGTAACGGCCCTAGTCCACTCCCCTCTTGACACATACGTGATCTGGCCTGTCGATGATGCCCACGACCACGAAGAAAGTGAGAGACGCACTCTTCCGCTCGAAGCATCAGATTCGACCCACCAAGCAAGACATCGGTCAATCGTCTCTAGCCAGCAGCCACTGTCATAATGTCCGCCCGTAAGACCAGCGATCTTGTTGACAAGCGAGGAAATCGCAATAAGCCTATCGGAAAGGAACGTGAACTCAGCCTTGGAATAATGGCTCAGCATGTCGAACCACGCGCCAGCAAGTAGTTGATCTTTGGCACAGCTTGAAGACTGCCCGGCTTCATCAAGATGTCTTTGCCATTGCGAGTCATGGCCGAATCCCAATCGTCTTTTGTCGCTGGCGAATTGAGATTTACCTCTGGCGCAAACTCGGACGACCTACACTCGGCACATTCCCAGATGAGGCAGTCGCGGGCGAAGAAAAGACACCGCGTTGAGAAGGCTCGCTTTTGGATGCACCAGCCCCGTTGGAGGAGGGGGGGGGTTGTCAACGCACACAGCACGGAGGGGTTGCGGTGGGTGGAGGTGCATTTCCTCTCGACGGTCGGATGTGCCACTGTAGTACAGGATTTTGACACTTCCATTGGGCGGATATTCGAGGGCTGGTCGGGATTTCAGAAAACCATCGTTGCAGTCAATGGCTCCGGTTGCACCGATGGTGAAGAAGGCGTTTCCGTAGTAGTTGGCCATCTTGAGAGCCTCGGTGGCAAAGTCTGAGGCTGAGTCGTCTTTGAATTCAGCTTGGATGATGCATAGTGCGTCGACTCAGAGATAACGGACACCGAGGCTTCTTGTGATTTTGACAGCATCGCGAACGTTGGCTGGGAGAGCATAATCCTGGATCTGGAATGCCATTTGCGAATAGTTTGAGCCTGTTGTTTTTAGATTGTTGCCTTTTGAGCCCCAACAGTAACTGAGCGCAGCATAACGCTGAGGTTGAATCTTCGTCGTTTCAACAACACGGACAAATGTTGAGGCTGGTAATTCAGGTGTGGCTTCGTCACCCAGATCGAGGAGTCGAGTGGGCATTTCGGTTGGTCCTGTTTGTTGACATGCCCGATGCTGTTTGGTGCACGCTTGCGTCCATCCGTCGATTGTCGTCAACAGCGAGTTGTAAGAGCGCTTATTCTCGAATGGATCTAGTCTGGTAGTTAGTTATGGGTGCATCCATTCCCCCAAAGCCCATTTCACTTACTGTGTGTGTTCATCGTGGCATTACAAGTACTTTCCAACAGCTGGAGAAGATAGGCCGTTGCGCCACTGGGATGCCCGACACTGAGTTGTTCCAATTACCTCCTCACGTTGATAATATGACCAGCAGATCCAGATGGGCCCTTTAACTTCGTCAAGCACTGGTGCACTGTAGACCACGTGGTAGATGATACGGCACAAATCGCACTTTCCTCTTGCCAGCTCCCGAAGTTCGGCCAGGCCCGAGGTGCAATGACCCACAGAGCCCCGGACAACCAATTAGAGTGGTCCCAGTGACTGAAGTCGCTTAATTCCGGGGACACGGAACAAGAGGCTCGGGACCATGGGACCACAACATTGTTCGTAGCCATCGCAGTGCTCACGTTGTCGTATAAAGATTATCGTCCCCCCACGAGAGTAAATCGTTGTTGATTTGTATCCTATCCTTTAGACTTCGAGCTGTGCACTACATTGACAGCGGCCATGAACTCTGAAATGACAGCGATATGTTTAAAATGCCGTAAGACGAGCTTTAAAGATGTTCATTTTGTTACAGGAGTCCGACAGCTTCGATAAGCCGCTGCTTCGCAAGGAAGCTGAGTCAGTGAGGGCGGTACATGCGGATGTACCTGCGTGGATTTGGCAACTGGCAGGGACTACCTACCACTGGATGTAGTGGATAGAGGCCTTCGGTTGTTTTCTACTCGATAATCACAGCTGGCAGGGACGCTGGGACTGGGTAATGCTCTTTCCTATTGTGGAACTTGACCCGACTGGCTGCTGGCCAGTCAGACTGGACGTTCAAATATTGCAGACTACCAACGAGGGACCACGTCACCACAGCGGATATCATCACCCATTGGCGCATACCCACCAATTGTCTGTCGCAGCATAGCTCCGATCTTGAAACCTAATTCCGAGAGCAGCCTCCGGCATTGTGTGAAAAGGAAGCACCTCGAAACACCCAGATCCCTGAAGCACCCCCCAACTCACATCACCCACTTCCAGCTCTCGATCGTCATTACGAAACCTGGTGAATTGCGTACCACCCCTCAGGAAAACTCTCAGGCCACCGAAATTGATGCGATAGAATTGGAATAGCTTGAATTGCAGCGTCTAGCCCAGGAAAGATACCCAGACCTATCGTTTCGTGACGCCCAAGCCCGGCTTTTCCACGATGCCTCCATCAGGTGTCCTAAGGAAGTGACCAGAATGATTGAGTCTAAGTATCCAGGTCTCATGACGCATTTAGCTATGTTCATGGATGGAGTCTCTTTTTGCACTGGGAATCCGGGATATTCGACCTTCACCAAGCTTATTGCCCAAGTCTTTTCCAAGGGCCCAGAATCAAAGGAAGCGCTCTAGACAATACTTTCACAACTGGAGACGTCCAAGAACCTTTCGTGGACCACAAACAAAACGCTTGGGAACATATCCTCAGGGCTCAAGGGGTTCAACAACCAAGCACAGAATGGCACCCCAAATTCGACGACATCAACCGCGCCGATCCCCTCGGCCCACGCTACATCGGATACAGCCACGATCTAGACAAGCTCATCGACTTCCTAGTCGGGGCCGCTCGCCCACGTCTGGGCCCCGAAGCCATATTCCACATCCGCATCCCCACCGTCATCCAAGTGGCCATCACTAAGTGTCACCTACAATTAGTGTTACGTCTACAACTGAGATCTAAGTGTGTCAGGTCTAGCTTAAAATCTAGAATAATATAAAATCTTGTATACTATATGATAATTACTTCATCATAAAGGCAGTGACAGCTCCTCCAGCGGATGACCTGTCGTCGGCCGAAACTTTGTTGATGCCCGACAAGTCAATGGTAAGCCGTCCCTGTACCGACAGAATGCGAAGGACCCACAAACCGCAGATCTTAAAACACCGCGTCCCCCCACCGTCCCTACCATCTCAACCCCAACCACTCCCATCGCCGCCTAGGGTGACAACTCCAGTGCCGTCCTTAGGCGACCCAACCTTGATTATTATCTCGTCATAAAGAATACTCCACTCCGCTTCCACCAGGACGCGCGTAGGCGTCACAGCATTCCGCTCTCTCGCGACACGCGGCTTAGCGACCAAGATCCGCTGTAGCACGGCGAAAATACATCTCCCTTTGCCGCTGTCTCCGCATCCGCACTTCACGTCGCACTCGGGCTCAGGCTTCTGCTTCTTACCCCCACCGCAGCACGTCCCTGGCATCAACCAGCGGAACTGTACCGTGTTCTTCTGCAGCTGGCCGGCCGGCGAGGCATCCCGCCCCGGCCAGCTAGGCGGGTCGTACACCAGCGAGATAACATTGAGCTCGTACTCGTCGCCCAGGCGGCGAACCTGCATCGTCAGGTCGAGCGTGTTACCCGCCGGGTCCTGGAGGGAGTAGGTGCGCGTCTCGGCGATGTTGGCGGCGGCGGGGGCGCGCCATACGGTCGGCGCCACAGAGGACGGGGCGACGGCGCCGCCGTAGGTGCCCGAGAGGGCGTCGATGGCGTGCACGAGGATCTGGTCCGAGGCCGCGTCATACGACATGACCACCTCGGTGTTTTGGACGCGGTCGGTCGAGTAAAACTCGAGTTTGTGCGTGCCCTCGCCCTCGATCAGGAAGCTGGCGCCCGGGCGGGCGACGGTCCACTCTGAGTCTGCGTCGGTTTTGTACGTGGTCAGCACGGCGCCCGACATGTCATCCGTGGCGTTGAGGGTAACGCGCACGGCAGCAGTCCTGTTCCACCCGGCGGTGTTGGGGGCGGTCAAACACCGCCGTCGTTACGGGCGGCGTTGTATCAAGAGGTTGGATCAAGTCCTGCGTCAGCTTGCTGAGAGTCTCGTCTACCTTGGAGGTCATGACGTGCTCTCCGCCGGGGGCCCCGCTGCCTCCACCAATGCTGGCGTCTTTCAGTTTTAGCGTGTCCAGTCGTTGCAGCCCTTGAGGAGCGAGGCACTGGTGCCGATGCTGGAGTAGTCGCACACGCCAGCGACGCCATTCATGGTGATGCCGTTGAGCGTAAACAGATAGTTCATAACGCTGATGTATTTTGGCTTATTATTGACGTTGTCGATCCCTCCGTGGTCGAGCCCCAGGTTGTGCCCGAGCTCGTGCATGAAGATGCCGGCCTGGTTCATGTCCGAAGGGGTGGACGAGATAGGTGCCAGCGAGATTAGGAAATCATTGCCTCCAGAGCCCTGGCTCGCGGGCCAAGCCAAACCGCTGTTGGGGAAATTGGAGAACTGGTGCATCGAGATGCAGTAGTGGAAGATGCCAGTGCACCCTGACCTGGTGAAGCCGCTGCTTGCATTCTTCTCGTTATCGAAGGCCGTCCCGTCGTAATTGCCCGACGCATCGGTGATGCCGAAGTTAGCGACCCCGGTGATGGCCCTAGCACGACTTAGAGAGCCCCACTTCTCGCCCGTCTCAAAGTTGAGGATGCTGTGTGGTCCCGCATCCACGTGGAGACGGATGTCACGCACCCCGGCTTTGCTGGTGTACGGAGAGTTCAGGAAGGCGTCGCTGACCTGCTTGATGGCCGTTGCCGAGATGGCATGACTGTGCGTAGCGTCTTGCATAGAGTCAATATGAACAAAGATGTCGGTTTGGTCGACGCGTGCCCCCATCTTGGCCAAGCCGACAAAGACCTTGGTCCCAGTTCCATCGTCGATGAAGGTACCATTCCGCTTCCAGTCGTCAGGGATGCCATCCCGCTGAGTAGATGTTTCCTCCAGGGTCCATGTCATAGACGAGTTGTCTCTGTCCCATCGCCGGTGGAAAAGACTCTATGCCAGATCGGGTCCGAGACCGATGCACCGTAGCTGTTGCTCCCAACGAAGGGATTGTCCCAATGCAGGTGTACAGTTGCTGTCAAGTTCTCATGTTGGTATGTGGCGGTGCCTTCCGTGCCAGTACCAATGCCACTCGACTCTGAGCTGAAATGGACAATTCGGTCGGGCTCAATGCGTGCAGGCGGCGAGACAGTCCAAATGCCGTGAGATAGGTTGGTGGCGGTGAGCGTGAGAACCGAGTGCGTCTGATTCTTGAAGGTCACCTCGACACTCCGAGCCGAGGCCATCTTTCGCTGTACTTTGGTTGCAGCGGTGATAACGTCGTCTAAACCGCCGAGTTGCGTTTGTTATCCTTAAAGGCAATTGGTGTGACCAGGCTTTGCTTATGTAGACCAAGGGAGCAAGTAATTAGATGAAGGATGATCTACATCAGGTAGGTTTAGGCGACCAGTGTGCAAGTTGGGGGGTTTTGAGGGGTTGACGTTGTTGGAATGAAAAGGAGTGAAGGAAAGCGTGGCTAGGTGGTGGTGGTAGAGGTCCTAAAACTGGGTCCTCGTAACTCCACCGCCATTTTAGACCCGTGGCAACTGTAGCCGAGGCAGCCTAGAACTGTGACCCCTCGCTCAGTCTAGCTCAGTCTGGCTCAGGCCAAGGCGGCAACCGCTCAGTTCCGAAGAAGGAAAGGGAAATTCATGGTGTCGATTTTAGGGTCGTGAACTTGCTGTTTCATTGCGAGCCTGCAGAGCGCTGTGAGGTAGGGTTAGGGTCGAGATTCTTTGTCGCCATGGGGAAGTGGACAAATCTATCAAAGGGATGAAGTGAAAAGAGGAATGAATATGCCTACACGTATACATACAGGTACTCATTCAATTGTACTAAGGTGCATGCAGATCTGCACTTTTATATTACGAATGCTAAACTCGATGTCTGCTCTGCGGGATCTACCTCCATACAACATTTGTTCAGTTGGCCTCCCGAGACCGTCGACCCAGTATCGCTCGCTGTGAAGTTAGTTTTAAGTCCCCATTGCAATCTCGGTGAAACCAACATTGCATAGTGGACAACACTTCTACACTTTATCATTAACCGGTAAAATGCTCTTCGAGAGTAAGCTACCTATAAATAGCCCCTTTGTCACACGCATGAATTGTGGCGCCTGTCTCCAATGGAAGTCATCCCACTCACGTGGCGACCTCGTTTCAGCGCATGTCCTTTTCCTTTTGAGCTGGACGATCGGCATCTTGCTGACAACAACAACAACAACAACACTCAAAAACTACGCGTGCAGCTTCAGCATACCTATTAACTGCTTCGCTGCCTCGTATCACATATCGCAACTCCCTGCAGGTAGCAATTCGAGTTTCTCGCCAGGTCGCACTCGCAACCGCATTACCGAAGATCGCCGACAGGTCGCCCAATAACGGGCCCGAATCCAGCTTCACCAGATGGATTCTCAGCCCAAGCGCCTGTCGCTCCGCTCCGTGTCCACACTCAGGTGGTCTATCAGATCCTCTCAATCAACACTCACTGCGAACTCATTGGCAGAAGAACCCTCGACCGACAAAGGCAAATCCAGATCTCCACCACCATTCGACAAATCGCGACCCTGGACAGAAAAAGACGTGTCGAGTGCCGAAGGGAAATTATCAGGCGAAAGCGCGCCTTGGGACGAACTGTTCAGGCGCCGCGCATCACCCTCTCTTCCACCCCAAGCGTCTGTACGCACGTATCGCGATGGCGGGATTGCCGTCATCGAAGGCAAGGGCCGGATCGTCGGGCGAGTGGCCTCGGTGTCCCCGATTGACAAGGACGAGATATTGAGCGTTCATTGGAAATGCAAATCCGGTCCGCGTGGACGCTTGTCAGAGTATGTTGTTTCGGTGCCCAAAGACGAAGATACTGTGAAGATTGGGGATCTCATCTTCATTATCGATGGAGCAGCAGCGGCCATGGTCGTCAGGATACGCAAGGACTACGCAGAAGTAGTAAGAACCGCGGTGGATCTTCCCAGAATTGGAAAAGGTCTGGGTCCCTCGTACAGCATGGTCATTATTTGGAGATGCATGGGGGTGTTGGGTGCAACAAGGAATGAAGCTGGGGAAGAGGAGTACTTCGACGAGATTTCACTTCCCGCAGCCTTTAGCAGGGCTGGCTCAGAGGCAGTGTCTGACAAAAACACCAGGTTGTTCAACGTTGGACTTCTTCTCCGAGATATTCAGGAGGATGGAGCTGCAAGAGAGCGGCTCTGGGAAGCCTTTCGTTCCTTTAATCAGGGTCCTGAGGGGAGGAGCACTCAGAGGTCCAAAACCCTGTTGCCCAAGCGATGGATGAACAGAAAGACGCATGCTGCGTCGCTTGTCGACCTCCTCATGCAACATATGGACGGGATACCAGCGCTCCGGTATGCCGCAAGACACGGACTCGAAATCGCCGTCAGGTTGATACTGGCATCTGGCAATGCGCACTTTGATGGAGCAAAACGAAAGTCGCCGTTTGCTCTGGCAGCGAAGAGAGGACACTGGTCCACGGCCAGACTGTTCCTCGCGATGGAAGGCGAGGAAATTCAAAGGATGCAGCCAACAGTACTACGCTCTGGTCATGCTTGGGAGCTGGGGGACGCCGAGGAAGAAGGGCTGATTTGTGCTGTAATACAAAGCGACAGACAGACGATTGAGATACTGCTTGACATCGGCACTGTCAACTTGGATTCGCGGGACGAAGGTGGACGGACGGCATTGATATGGGCTGTGAGGATGAAGAATCATGACGCTGTTAGTCTTCTCCTTGACACTGGAAGGGCAAACCCAGGGGTCAAGGACGACTATGGACTGACACCGTTGATATGGGCAGCCCTACTCGAGGACAGCCTTTGTTCTCAGAGGCTACTCAAAGCGAAGAGGGAGAGGTCTTGGTGGCGACAGCGCCATAAGGTCCAGCCGACTTACAGGGATATATCCGAGTATGCACTTTTTTCATAGTGGTGGGTCGATGAAAATGCCATGGTCTTTGGTTTCGGTGCAGAAAGTTCGTGCCCCGACTCAGGATCAGAGCAACGGGAGCACTGAATCAGAGCAACGCGAACACTGAATCAGATGTGCCGTTCATCGCACCTGGAGACACCAGAATCCACTGCAGCAAAAGATGCAGAGGGGTAGAACAGAATTGCCGCCCCATTCAAAGAAGAGACACACACTAGCAAGTTCATCCATGCGGGCAGTCACCCATACCTTACTCACACACCGGCTCACAGGCACACCCTAACAGACACACACTGTTTTGACACTAGGCGTCACCTACCGGGTCTTTTGTGGCCTGCCATATTAACTTCTTGGCTCACATGCTTGTCTGGTGGGCGTTAGCTTGACTTGGTAAATGTCGTTGACTCGATGCAGTGGAAGCCTCTATCCGAGATAGAACAATGTCGATGTACATGTTCTCGCAGAAGCAGCTCCACCAACGCGAGACAGATCTGTCCCAAGCAAAAGACAACACCAAGGCACTTGAAGAATAGCTGATCCGCGCCAAGAAGAGTGTTGCCAAATTCCAAGGTAACCTTGCCGCGGCTAATGAGGCCATCAGCAGATAGGAGATGACATGGGCGCAGCAGGAGTCGTTCAACAAGGAAGCCTTTGCCCAAACTAAACGAGGCCTTTGAGAAGGAAAGAGAGAAACGTATCGAGGTGCAGAACGACAACATCAACTTGCAGAGCGACATGATTGACTTGCAGAACGACAAAATCGACTTGCAGAACTACTTAGCCGGAGAGAACAAGGCACCTGTCACTTATGAGGCTACCTCGGACAAGACTTTCGAAAAGGCCCTTCGTACACTATCTCAGAGCATCTACAATCTTGTAATTTCGCTGCAGCCGCCGGGCAGCTTGTAGAACATATTCGAGGATCGAACCGGATTTCTCGGGCGGAACCAAAGCGGTGGTGATGAGGCTTGGCGCTGTTTTTTGCGCGCTGTCGCCTTCGATACGATACTCGAAGGGTTCTTCCACTGGCCTTTGGGGTTAGGCGTGTTTGGGAAGGACGGTGAAAAATTGGGTAAGCTAAATGCAAATCATTCGAACCACCCCTATTAACGTCTGTGCAGGCCTCGGAGATCAGGAGCTGCCGCTTCCAGGCGACAGAAGGACAGCAAGAGCCGAGTTCTTTAGTCTGATACTCAGAATGCTGGAGACCCCAGACCAAGGTCGCGCCACGGAAGGCGAAGGAGGTGAAGCCCTGCTGCGAAGCGTTCATGCCCTCAAGGACAATTCGGGCAGGACGGAACGGTTGTTGAACCAGAAGATGCAGAAATGTGGTGGAAGCTCACTGACCGCTCGATCGCGAAATCTGATTTCGACAATTATCCAAGATGCTGAAAGGCTAGCGCTAAGAATGGGTGCACAGAGAGCACATGTCATGTTTCGACGACCGTCACACAGAGATCTCATTACGCTGGACGAGTACTTTGGACATGATGGGGGGCACATTGCCTATTGGGACATCCATCCAGGTCGACCTAGCGTTGGAACCCTGCATGGTGAGAATCGGGGACGGAAGAGACGATCTCACGAGCATTAGGGTCATATCGAAGGGGTCAGTCATTGGATTTGTCTGATAGAGTTCTAGTCCAACACACGAAAGCAATCATCAGTTTCTGTGCCTGCAGCGCTGTCAACCCCCAGACAACGAACCCACTCGATGCATAACCGGCCGGAACGCAGCTTCCGTGCGCCTCTTACCCCCTCTCTCCCTCATGGGCGTGCAAGACGCGAGACAGGCTGGAGGCTGCAGGGCGTGGCGTTAGCGGTGATGTCCGGTGCGCATGTCTTCGGACCCAGCCCCCGCCACCAGACAAACTATCGACGGTCAGAGGCTTTCCCACGGTTTTGTTCAACCAGAGCTGAACATGCTTTCATCGGGTCTGCCGTGGCGCTGTGTGCCTCGGTTTTGCCAAACAGGCTTCATCCAATCCCAAAACCGCGGTCTGGGAGGCAGTGGGGGCATTTTGATCATGACTCCCACGCAATATTGCGGCTGTCCGGATTCAATGTCCGAGCTTTTTCTGATCGATTGGGCCGACTGAAGAGGGGTTGGCAGCGCCAAAAATGGGCTCTGAGATCCGCACCCAGTGCCAGGGACAGGAGTGACCTCCCTCCCCTGCTGATGGCGTGCACACGACAAGTAATCCTCCCTTCTTTCACGTATTCTTTGCACTCGGTGGTTCCCTCCCGATATCGCTGTCATGTCGGTGTTCAATCAAAGCCTCACGCTGTCGTCACTACCGCCCAAACCCCTACTCCAGGTCGAACTCGCGGATGTGGTGTTTGTGACAATATGGCTGGTCTCGAGCCCTGCTTTCTCTTTGATATTCAGTCGCCTTCTCAGCGATTCACGTGAGAAACCGACATGGCCAGAATTCGGGAGAATACTCGCCGGCACACAGGTGCTTACCTTGTAAGTTGTAATCCTGTGTCCTTTGCGACCTTCTAAATCGCCAACTTGATGGGCGGCTGACCAATCAAAAGATGGTATCTGCTCATGGCAACCGATCGTTGGATGCGTCACGATAGGGCTGTGGTTCAATACACCTAAGTTGTCTTTCTTCCCTTGCGCGAGGCCCTTGGGATCATCTCAACCATCTTATTGCTATGGGGCAACTACATAGTGATTTGGAGGGAGGTTGAGGATATGATCAGCGCGCCTCTCCGGGGCGCCATGTGGTTTGGGGCTAAGTGTGGAATATTCATCCTTACACTGCTGTCCATCCTTTATCTCGTCCTGAGGTTGTTACTTGGACTCTGACATGCAATACAAGCGGGCGGCAGTGCTCGGCTGCATCAATCAGATAAGGGTCGACCTTGGCGGCTTGGGGGGCGATGCCGAGTTTGTGCCGCGCCGTCCAGCAGCTCTGCGCTTCGAGATGCGTTTCCCCTTTGGGCAAAACAGGAGGGCCGGTCATTCCCCTGCTGCCAGTTCAAGCATTACGTTGCTCAATGGTGCCAATAGACAACCTGAGATGCCGCAGAACGCCGCAGCGGAGCGGGGGCCCTCACAGGACAACGGCCAGGATCGAAACGACCCGCCACACGGTACCGGGCCGCAGACTACACGCAATCCCCCTGCACCACGGGTCAATAACCAGCCCCCTACTGCCGGGCTGCCCTCCACGCAATAACACGCACGAACCTAGACAGCAGGACGGGGGCTTGACTGTGCGACAACGGGAACCGACTCCCGGTAACACAAGAGCACGAAGGCCCTTGAGGCTGGGGACGATGACCCTGCAACCTGCAGGCACGCCAAAGAGACTCAGTCTCACACCCCTGAGAGACAGACCGCGGTTGGCGAATGTTGAACATACACAGGCAGGTAGGGTGGCAAAGGGATCTGCGGTCCAGGCACATAATGAAACCCTGGCCCGGGGTTCATCCACGACGGGTTGGGGGCGAATGGATTACTGTTACCATCATCGGGCTGGGCAGGACCGTAGTATCCAGGCAGGTGTCGCGGTGGCCCAACACGCGCTCCACCGACAACTGGTGGCCGTGACTGGAGCAAGTGTCAGTTTGCCTCGATGAGAGTTCACCACCACATGAACACATACCTGAGTCGCGTACGTTGTTGTGGCTTGTTGCCGAAGGAAGGAGGGCTGTCGAGCGGGGTTTTGTGGCTCGAAACCACTGCCGGCACTCGCATAAGACGGAAGGTGGACCGGCAAGGTCCCCCTTCGTCGGAGTTGTGATGGCGACGGCTCGCGAACCATTTTAATTCCAGGCCGATGTAAGTGGATTGTTGCAGTTGTGAATGAGGATGATGGTACTGATGAAATACTTTTCCAGAACGTGGGGCTGAGCTCCACCTCACGTTCGGAGAATAGGGGTTGACGAATCACGCTTGCGTTCACAATGCACATGTTCGGGATTTTGCACCCCGAATATGACTGGTGGGGATACGAGCAACCTACCTCGACCAAACTTGGCTCAATATGTTCTCTAACATGTAGTATCATTCCGCATCCGTCGACCTTAAAGTTATTAGTAGCAGCCGAATTCATTCAAATTGCCAAACGGGCGCGTACCTGTACTCTCACCGTCCGGAACATTACCAAGATGACATTTCAAGTCTTATGCAACCGCGCCATGCAAGAGCCTACCGCTGGTTACACAACCATCACGTGGTATCGTGGGCCTCACTGCGCCTCCCCTACCCAACGTACACGCCCAACCCGATGAAGCTCACTCTTCTTCGAAGGACAAACCCCGATCAAAGCTCCACGACTACTAAATCAACCCAGACCTCATACAGACCATGGAGCAGACACCAACTCGGCTCCCCTGGCGCCCTGCGTTGCCCCGGAAGCCCAAGGGATGGCAGGCAAATGCACCGTGCAGGTTCTTTGCTCAGGGGAACTGTAGGAGTGGCCAAACATGCTCCTACAACCATGCCGCAGCTGCCGAAGTGTCAGAAACCACCAGAGAGATGGCAACAGCAGTCGAGTCCCCCAAATCCCTAACTGTCAACATGGAAGATACAAGAAAACAGATTCCATGTCGCTTTTACGTCTCGGGGAACTGCCTGAAAGGTGATTCTTGCCCGTTTGCTCATGTCAACTCGAGCACGAGTGTGGAGCCTAGGGGTGATGAAGAGGTTCAAGCCCCTGATGCAGACGAGGTATGCGACTTGACATATTCCATTTCCCTCTGGACGGGGTTTCTAACGGCGGCACCTTAGGAGAACGAGCCCGATGACAAGTCAGACACCTGGATCCGTGAGATTGGCGGCGCCGTAGTTCAGTTCGGAGATGGCGCTGTTGTTCTCAAGGCCTGCCTGCAATCCGACTTCTCTGCTGTTCGCATCAACATGCTGCCCTCGGACAGCGACCAACCCAGCGTTTCCCAGCTCCTCAAAGACCTGGAATTCGACGTCGCCGTCGAGGACATTCGAGTGTTGCCCATTGACGATGGCACTCGATGTGTTGCCGATGTTCGTGTTGAAGATCCCACCTTTGCAAAACGTCTTTGCAAAGCCGTTAGTTCCAAGTCTGAGATCAAGATCGATATTGTCAATGCAACACTGCCGAGAGGTTTGAACTCTCAAAGAGTTGAATGCAAGAAAGTGCATTGCTCTTGGCATCGACCATTGAAGACGGTGTGGCTGAACTTCCGATCCCAAAGAGAAGCAACAGCGGCCAATACTAGTTTCTCGGCTGGAACGTACAAGATCTGTAATGGTGTGGTCAAGAGTCACGGAGTCAAGGGCTCCTTCAATTCATTCAACTCCCAGGGCTGGACCGTGATGCTCACCGAGGTTCCCGCAGGGGCAAACAAAGAGGACGTTAACCGCAACATCCCCTGGTCCGCCAGACCGTCTCACATCGAAATCGGAAAGCCAAGTCTCATATACGACATGGCGACTGCAAACGCCATGGTCAAATCGAAACTCATCCAAGTCGGCGCTCTTGACTGGTGGGAGGATGCAGCTACCAACGGCGGTAAGAGAGCCAAGGCTCGCGGACGATTCCGAGAAGAAGGTGTTGCAGCCAAGGCCGCATCTGACCTGAACGGATGGCAACTCCCATTCAGCACGAAGCTCCGTCTCGATGTACAGGCCATCTACTCGGCCCGGTTCAAGGTCCCGGAGCGGGTATTCAAGGTCGTGAGACCCGTGATTGATGCCCAGTCTCCATCTTGGCTTGCAAAGCACGTGTTCCTCACAAAATACGATGCGTCCCCTGTCAACGGACACCGAGTATTGAAGCTTGAGGGGGAGAACAAAGTTGCGGTTGCCGAGGCGAAGGGGGCCCTTGAGAAGATTCTTGCTGGGGAGGTGGCCATGAACGACTCCGACGCAGTTTGGACCCCTGCTTTTGCGGTCAACGGTGCCATCTTCCTGAAGCTGAAACAGATTGAGGGGGAACTCGGCATAGCCATTGTGAGAAACAACAGGCGGTCTTGTCTCCACCTGTTCGGCCCGACACACAAGTGCAAGGAAGCTCTGGCAACCCTAGCCAAGATAGCCAACGAGGACACTTCAGCAACGCACTCCATCGACCTCACGGCCGAGCAACTGGCATCGGTTCGTTCAGGGGGCTTTGACCAGCTACGTCGAATCCTCGGACGCAAAGTTGCCTTCGACAGCCTCTCCACGCCAAAGCGAATTCTCATCACCGGGACGGACAACGACCGCAACATCGCCTTTGATACAATCACCAACCTTCTAGACACAACATCTGATGACCCCGAAACAACCGACACCTGCGCTATCTGTTGGACCGACGCCGAAGACCCCATCACCACCAGCTGCAAGCACACCTACTGCGCCGACTGCTTCGAGCGCTTCTGCTTCGCCGGCGCCACATCCAGCAACACTGACTTCTCGCTGCGGTGTGCAGGCGACTCCAGCAAATGCGAGAAGGAAGTCCCTCTAGCCGAGCTCCAGGAGTATTTGTCCTCTCGAGTGTTTGAGAAGATTCTCGAGGAGTCATTCAAGTCGCATGTTCGCCGCCGACCAGAGGCCTTTCAGTATTGCGCCACGCCTGATTGTGATCAAGTGTATCGTGCTTCCAGCAAGGAGTTGCCGACAACTTTCACCTGTCCGAGCTGTCTGACGGCCGTTTGCACTGGTTGCCATGCCCTTCATCAGGGCATGACTTGTGCCGAGTATGTTGATGTCAAGTCAGGGGGGTATGCGGCCTTGCAGGAGGCGAAAAAGCGGCTTGGAATTAAGGACTGCCCGAAATGCAAGACCTCTATTGAGAAGACGGAGGGGTGCGATCATATGACGTGTATAGGGTGTCGGACGCATATCTGTTGGAAGTGTCTGAAGACTTTCAGAACGGGAAATGAGTGTTATGACCATTTGAACCGGGCTCATGGCAGTATTGGTGGCGTCTTTGATGCTGGATATTGAAAGGAGGAGGGGGAGAATGCAGGGTGGTACGTGAGAGTTTCGGTTTCGGAGCGGGGGAGAGAGTGGTGTACTTGACCCATGCGTAACACGAGTCTAAAGACATTTTTCTTGATAATCCCTAGTGCTATTTAGATGTTCATTTCTATCGTTCATTTGGTGCGAGCTACCGGAACTATCCCGCCAAGACATGGTATTTATTGCGACTAGGCAGGCACCAAAGGCTGGCAACGGAGTGACGGGAATGTAGAACCCGCCAGCGAGATTTGGCGTTGGCTGCCGTGTTTCCCGTGTTTCTCCAGGATAATATGAACATATCGGGCCGGCGGGGCGAGAACCTACGTCGGCTTCTTGGGAACAAGAAGGGGACTGCGGGAAGGTACAAACCTGTAAATGTAATCATCAATGCAACGCTTCGTTACTACATTTCTATATGACAAACATGACACCACCAGACATACGTCCAACATCTATGCCACTGGCACTGGCATTGGGTCTGGTTTCCTTCGACTCTGCAATGGGCTTCACGTCAGCTTGGTATCTTGGAACATTACGTCAGCCATCTTAGATCGTTTTGAAGGTCAGCGCAACGATAAGAGTAAGAAGAATCTAGTATTTCTTCTCTAATCTATGTGAAATTGCTGGCATTTGCCTGAAAGATACAGGAAACTGGCGAAAACCTGTATCAGCAATTACAAAAACTGCCTCCCTGCCCTGCCAAACGCCAGACTGAGAGCAGTCGAAGCCGTAACTGTAACCGTAACCGTGCTAATAACCGTAACCGTACCGGAAGAAGTAAGAATGCTAGAACTGAAAAGAGCCTTTCGTGAAATATAACGGAGACTGTGCTGAAACTGGTAAATCGAGCCCCTTTTTTTCAGGGGCAAATGAAACGAACCCCTATTCTCACAAACCCAAAAGTTCGCACACCATGGGATGTACCAACCATCCCAGTCGCGACGCCGCTGTGCTACTCATCCTCATCCTCCTCATCCTCCTCGATGTCAGCATGTTCGTCACCCTTGCCAACCCCGCCATCTTCTCCTCCTTGCTCCTCGAACACCGCCCGCATCAAGTCCAACCCCCAATCTGCCACCTGCTTCCTGTTGAGTCTGCCATCTTTGCTCGTTAAGGTATAGTGCACGAGATTTCTCGCTGGTCCACTGCCGACAAGCGGAAACTTCACCAGGCTGGTATTTTGACCCACACCGCTAAATACTCCTTCGGGACTCCATGCCTTGCCCAGCACTGTAATTGGGGTATAGGTGCATGGCCGGTTCAGGGCCTTACAGGCTCGACACGTATCGGGTGTATCTTTCAGAGTTCTGCACGCCAGGTCAATTTCAATTTCACCACCTTTATTCCTAGGCCTTCCAGGCTTTCTCGCCTCGGTTCGATTAAGAGTTGTTCTTCCTGTGCGAGTTATGATGAGACATGTGTCGCATGAGAGTGGCTGTTGTCTCAGCGCTGACAAAGTGCTTCTCTCATCGGTTGAGAAGAGAGTATCTTTCATTCCTTGGGGCGGAATGCCAAGCACAGTCTGCGGCGTCAGACGTCCCTGGCTGACAGCATGAAGGAGAGTCTTTTGATTGTCGTCAAAGCGGGAACGCTCGGGACGAGGGACCTTGGTGATGGGGACCGTTTCCCATCTGAGCGTTTGGCTGAGGTGATCGATTTTGAGCAGCTTGACAGTCGACACGCTACATCCCCAGTAGGTGAAGCTGGGGAACCCGTCACCTGGATTCGAGAGAGTTCGGCGACGCAGCATGTTCCTAAGCCCAACGACTTGGCGAAATAGATCCTCGCCATAATGGCCGGCATCCTTGATCTTGAATAACCCCCTGTTCGCCTTCTTAATAGTCATTTGGCTGGGCGTAACAGGGACCGTGTATATATTGCCAGACTGCGCATCTCGCCATTCGACCCGAATACCAAGGGAATTGCCCTGGTTGTAATTCTTGTATGGTCCAAGTATCGGGAACCCGATGTACGGGTGAGGATGAAGCGCTCCGTTGTCCATAAGTTCGAAAACTATCGTGAGGACCACGCCGCCGCTGGCTTGCTTCTGGCGCGGATCTATCGAATTTATGATTCTCTCCGAGGCATCTTGGCCCAGACGGAGTATGAACGGCTGCAGGCCACCTGATGTTTCAGCCGCAACAGTTCTGAACAGAAACCAGGTAACGAGATCTGGACGCTCGCCGGAACGTCCCACCGGGGCGAAACGTCTCGTGCAACGATACACCGTTTTCCCATTGCTAGAGGGGTGAGGAGGAGGGATGTGCACCGCATAGAACTTGGGAATCTGCTCGCCCGAGCCCTTGGTGGGTGTCCAGTTGGCCAAGTTCGAGTCGAGCTTCGAAGTGCCGTGGTTGAGCCAAGACTCAAATGCATCATCGGCTAGGGGCCGCCGGACCATGGCAGCAAGACGGGCATCGTATTCTTTGACCTTCTCTTCAAGGGTGCGGTAGGGGGCGCCAACGTTGACATGGTCTTTAGGGACAAGGACTGTGTGATATCCGAGTTAGTTCTCGCAAAATGAGGGCAAATATGGTCTTGGAAGGCAGAGAAGACAGAGATCGGGACTAACCTCCAAATTGTTTCCCATTCCGGAAGAAGAGGGCCCTCACATATGTGATCCGGACACTACCCGCTGATCGATCACTTCCCCGGCTTGGAACCCGTTTTCCCCAGCCACCAAACGGACAAACTTCCTGCCAGGATTCTTGGGATCGCGGTCGTAGATAGCCGGATTGAGCTTGTCGACCTTGTCGATGGTGTAGTCTTTTGCCATTTTGATAGCCTGCACCGTGGATGGCAGGTCGTTGCCCCGAGGAGCAAGACCCGTTCCCTCCATGATTGGGGGGTTTGGTGGTGTTGTCGGATCAGGAATAGATGCACAGTGCCCGGTAAGGAGAGGATGGTGATGAGCGGGAAAGAGAAAGAGCGTGAGGGGAGAGGAGGGGAGAGGATGGTGGAATATATAGATATGGTGACCTGGCCCTTGCGGGCAGTCAGGCGTTTGCTTCGTAGTTTTTGATCCTAAGTCCCGTATCTAGAACGAACGGAGAGTCCAGGTGGAGAAAATAACCGGAAACAACCTCGTCCGAGCATCCCCGTGGGGTACCGTGACAGGTGTCCTCTAGGGCTGTCATTATCTCCGGTTTGCGGCACTGGGTACGCCAGTTGGAGACGAAACTCCCTGTTATGAGCTACTTGATGCCCATCAGAACTTACGACGATATCCCCAACCTCTTAATTACCCGAGAGCAAGCCGAGAGATATTGAAGCAAACTTGAACGTGAGCAACAAAACGTGTTACTTGGCCTTTCAGCACAAGTTCATCTGACCAGCGTCTCGTCACCGGTATCTCCGGTCATCGTCAGGCGAGTAAACTCCATTTTTTTCCGATGAGAAGCTCAGTCATAAGGTAAAATGTGGCCCCTGAATGAGAGCATGACGGGTTGGAGCTGTCAATGCCGGCCTCGGGTTGTCTCGGGTCCGAGGGAATGCCAGGGAACTGCCCAGTCTTCCCGGAGAGGCAGGCACGATGGACAGAGGTCCACCCAAGCCAGCGCAATCTGTGTCCTGCCTGCCAGTTTCCAAGGGATAGAGTGATGCGAGGTGGGTGGAAAAGGCGGGCTGTGTCATTGGAGCGAACTTCTCATCATCATCATCATCGCCAAAATGTCCGCCAACCTTCCTTCGTCAGATTGGGGCTGGGCACCAGTCCCCCCAAAGGATTATCTATTGGACCAGCTAGACATCGCCCCCGAGCCCCTTTCTGGCACTTTCGCGTGTCAATGGGAGGTCGAAGACCTCCCCGATCTCCCTGAAAACGTCCCAGAAGCGCCCCCTCCACCTCCCCTCCCAATTCCGGTCTACCGGGAAATGGATCCAGCAGCCCTGGACGGTATGCCCCTATCTTTGATACTATTATCTATCTGGCTTCATTCTTCTCTGTCCAGTCATAAATATGGATGATCTGTTTCATGTATCTCTTGAACCCACAGTCCAATCTGTTTATGTCATTTTAAGATATCCGAGCATAGGTATTCGCTACTCCTCAACTAATCAAGATGCATAGATTCTAGTACATTTGAAGAGGTTAAGAACTTAGTCCTTCAGAAGGCCAGGGCGGTATCACTCGAGAAGAGGTGGGGAGAATTTTACGAAAACATACCCGACAACACGACAGTTGATTGGCTGGAGAAGACAGAGGAGGAGTTCGTGTGCCGGTTAAGAGAGTGTCCTAAGTTCTTAGTAAAGTTCGGGTGCAGAAGAGCTTTAGAAGTTCACGGTCGGAGCAAGGTGATACACCCCGTAAGTTCTCAGTCATTTCCCCAAGTGAGAACTCATCTATTCTAACCCAAACTTGTATAGAGAATAAGTCTGAAACGAAAGCGGTCAGAGTCAGAAGTGGAACCAGACTCTGAATCGAAACCAGAGTTCTTGCCCAACGGGGTTTGGAAATTCATCAGCCCATTGAGGCGCTCGATCCCGGAGGTCTTGGTCGGCAGCACCGTCTGCCAGCCATCCTCGAGGTTTGCCATGGCGGCAAAATGCGGTTAACTCGTGGAGTGCGTCGCGCGTGTCGTCCGAAGTCGAAAGGCAGCTAGATCAGACGGAATGGCGGCAAAGGGGCAGCGACATGGTCAACAATCGCCAAACTTCCCATGCAAATTCTTCTCGCAACCCCTCACCACTTGTAAGCTGGGGAGAAAAAAGTCAAAATGGCGGGACTTCGAGAAGGACGATCGCACATTTCCCAAGGAGGAATCGGTTGCACCGCCGCAATGCGAACTGCGGCTGAGCAATCTTGAGAGGCGGGGAAAAGTGGTTTCAATTCTCAAGCCTCCTTTCCCTATTGGCCGGAGGGCAGCAAGATGGACGTTTGCTAAGCCTTTCGCTGTGAGATCTGAGCATGGGTTCATGATCGGTTGTCTTCGTTTGCTTCACAGGGCTGGGCGTTCGAGATCTATCTCTGTTTCAACGACAAACTTCGGGTGCCAAGTGAACCAAAGCTTCGCCTGATCGCATCAACATCTGGGGCTGCCGCCTGCGACCAGTGTGGGCCTGAGCGGGTTCAACTTGCCCCTAGCACCCAAGTGAGAACGTTTCCGGTTGGCCCGTGGAGTGGAGGCAGAAGGGAACCTCGTAGGGAAGAACCTCGTATGCATTGGGGGTCCCGTTTCCAGTTGACCCTCTGCGGGTTTGTAAAATTGGCGGTGTACGACAAGTCCATTGCGGGCATGTTTCGCACTCAAACCGTAGTTTAGGGCGCCGTGATGTCTGTCAAATTGCTCATAAGTCGGTGTGCTTGAACGAAGATACCGATGACGCCGTTGCATTTGAGTTGTTTGAGAGGGTGTGGCATGCTCAAAGGAGAACTGCGAGATCGCGAGATCTTGCCGGGCAACATCTGCAGCCCCCAAAAGCACTGAGGAATACGGAGCATGGGAGGAAAGTCCCCGCATACCAAATGCATTGTTGCTGTCTTCGGCGAGAGAAGCCCTACGCGGCAGATTGTGACTGAAATTCCACAACAGCTACGGATCCGTACACGTCTGCTTAGAGCATGTCGCCGGTGACCGGCTTGCTTCGCCAATATGAGATCCATTGATTTGTAAGACATAACACGTGCTAACAGATTTGCAGCAAAAGGCTGCGCGTTGGTGTTGGTCGCTGTCAGTCGGGAAGGGCATTCTCCTCGAAGGGCGGGGATCAGTAATCAGCCTCAACAAAGCGGCAGGCGCCGGGACCCCACACCCTTGCCGCAACTTCTCGCAGAGGCCGACTTTGGCCGACATTGCAACTTCCGGCCTTATTCAGCGTCAGCGCAACAAATATTGCTGGGCATGCTGGGGAGGTATTTGTATTAAGGTGCATCGCTTCCCTGAAGTTCCGCCGAATTTGAGATAAACTGGCGGTGATGCTGCGCTGCCTGACGCCGGAGGTAAATCTACGTCGGATTTAACTCTCAACTGCATCAGCTCCGGCCGCGCGAGCTGGGCTCACCGTCTCAACACCCCACCCCGCCGACAGCTCGCGTCGCACGAACAGCCACTCACCAGCACCAGAGCCCCTGCCCGCGTGGACCGAGTCAGCGCCCAGCAGGCGGCCCGGGACCCAACTGGCACCGCAGCCCGCCTCCCTACCATGCGCGCATCCCCCTCCGCGTGGTTTGGAAGCGGATTCCCCAGCATCCATCGGCGGGAGTGCATCAGCTCCAATGTGCAGAGGCGTCGAACAATTCAAGAGCCCCTCGCCGCGCTGCCGCTGCGTCTTCTAGACCCTTCTCCCGTCTGTAATCAGCCCTCAATCTGACAGCCAAGCTTTGCGTCAACCCCGAGCTTGCAGCCCCAACCACTCATGCCCGCTGCCCTGACCCGCGCAACAACCGCCAACGCCGCGCCAAGCCAGCCCCCAGGTGTCTCCCCCTGAGGTCCTGAGATCCCGTGACGCCGTATGTCAACCTCAGAGCAACCTGGAGGAGCATCCGCGATGCGGTATCCCGTAGGCGATCTGGCCATTCTCAGTGCCGAGATCTACACGCCCGGTCATGGCTATGGTCGACCGTCCATGCCGAAGAAGATGCCGCCGCCGCCTTCAACCCGTGGCTCCGAGGAGGGCCCGAGGAAGCGGGCGAGAGTCCAGCCCTCCATCGACAGTGTTGAGCGTGATGATGAGGAGAAGAAAAGAGCTAGGGGGCGACCGCGCTTGGACGTAAAGGACGAGACCGCTGCCGATGTAAGTTGTCTCTGTACTAGATATGGAATACTGATGTCCCCATCGATATGCCTCCTGCTTCCTTCTTCTTCGTGACTTAGCCTCGATGGGTAGGTTCTGACTCGTTCTCAGCGCCGGCGGACGCAAATACGTCTCGCCCAGCGGGCATACCGAAACCGGAAAGAAAACGCCATCCAAACCCTGGAGAAAAGGGTCCAGGAGCTCAAGGATGCCAACGAGGAGATGAGCAATGTATTCCTGCAGCTGCATGACTTTGCGGTCAGCACCGGTGCTCTGGATCGAATCCCCGAGTTCGGTCGGCAACTCCGCCAAACGACAGAGAAGTTCCTTCTTCTCGCACGGAAGGCGAGCGAGGACGGCAGCAAAGACGACGACGCAGCTAACTTGTCGTCGGGAGACGGTCCCAAAGGCACAAAGACGTCAAACCAAGTGAATCGCGACGGGTCCAGTTCACCTGAGCCCATTGAGAGGACTCGGAACGACATTGATAACACAACGGCCAAGACACAGCCAGTGGTGTGGGGTGGATTTACCGTCACCCATGAGCCCATGAGCGAGGCCGACCTCATTGCCGACTTCTCCAACCCTTATATCCAACCATCAACGACATCCGCAATGGATTTCGAGATCATCACTCAGCCGACGTTGGAGAATGCCAGTTTCCCTTTTGGAACTGCACCGGAATTTGACTTCGGCGCATTTTCCAGCCCTACCCCTTCCCCTTTCAGCCCCCTCCCACTTCCAAAGACATACACGTCGCAGGAGGCAACCTTTGGGCGGAGGCTGCAACGATTCGCGTGCGAAAGGGCACTCATTCTCATCTCGATGCCCAACCCTCCTCCGGAGCGTTTCAACCGCGTCTTCGGCTTTTGCATGCTTATGGAGACCAAGGAGGACATCCACACACGGCTGCGGAGAACTGTCGACCGAAACATTCAGGAGAACCTATCCAACTGGCAATACCCATTTTATAACCTCGGTGGCGCCGGCACCCATTTCGGAACCGACAGTATGGGACAGCAGCGCACCGGGAACCAAGGAACAATGGACGTTCTGAAGCCTCACAACTCGGCCGGATTCTCAACCGGTCCCTTTGGCCCTGGTATCTCCGATGTCCAGAACAACTCGCTGGACAAGGACATGCGAATGGACATGGCTGGTTTCCGCGGCGACTTCTTCGACTGCGACGAGGTCGAGCTCTACCTACGGCAACGAGGCGTCACCATCCCCCCAGGGGCGGACCACGTCACCGTCGAGGTTGACCCAACAGGTTTCGGCACCGACTCCATCTCCGCCGTCACCATCTACAACCCCACCTCTAATCTCAACTATCCCCTGGACAACAACCGTCATAGCAACACCTTTGGCCTCCTCTCCGCCCACTCTAGCAATGGCGCCAGCTCCTCCTCCTTGTCACCGGCCTCAAGCGCCGACGGCCGCGCATCCTCCATGACATCAACCTCGACACAGGCACCCTCCAACTCACAATGGACCCTGGGCTCAGCAAATAGCCTCGTCGACCCGCTCCTGAGCGGCATCTTCTCCCAGTCCACAGGCCCCTCCTACATGGGCATGACCGCAACATCCTCAGCTCCAGATTTCAGCAATCTCGACAGCAACCAGATGCACGCGTACGGCGTCTCCTCGTCGAACACGACACCGCGGCGCGAGACGGTAATGGTCGATGTAAACCTGCTGATTACGAGTACGTATCAAGCCTTGTTTTGGTGATGTGTGACTACTTGGCTAACTGTCATCTTGCAGAAATGACAGAGTTCGCAGCATGTCTTGGTCGTTCGCCGGGATTTAGGCAGTCGGATATTAATGAAGCTTTTTGGAAGGCAGCGAGGGTAATTAGTAACTAAGCGTAATGCTTATATTGGAAGTGTCGGTTTATTCGTTTACGGAATGGGGCTGGCGGGAGTTACATACCTTGGCGATACCATGGCATTTTGATGCTACGGAGTTTTTGGATATTGGATATGGAAATGAGTTACGGTAGTTATCAGCGATAGGTGTATTGTCAATGTGGTACGTACATGGAGGAAAAGATATACGACCGGCTGTCGACTGTTCTTGGACCGGATAAGACGAGATTCTTTCGATGAGAGTTGTGAGAATTTTAGATTCGCTGTGTACCGTATATACTGAGTGGTGAAACAGCCACCATCTACGGTGGTGGTGTCAACTGCTGATCCTCCTCTTCAGTGTGCAGCCGACTTATCATCTTAAGCCGGGCCTCCTTTTTCCGACGCACAACACCCCGAGGCGGAGGCCACATGCTTCGCTTCTCTTCCAGATGCCTTTGGAATTTTTCCAAACTCGCCATCGCAGCCCGCGACTCCTCGCTTTCGCCCTGGCCAGCCTCGTCTCTCGCGAGTCGCTCCTCTCTCGCCTTGAATCTCCTCTCGTGGTCCTCCCGCTTCGCCAAAGCCGTCTCCTCTTCCACGACCTCCCACAAAGCCTTGCCGCGCCCAAGCGCTTCCGTATACTGAGCAGTCAAAAAGTCTTGCAGATCCGTAAGTGTCGACTTTGCCGTCGATCTATAGCTCTCTGTATCCTGAACCGCGTTCTCCCCCAGCATGTTTTCAACCAGTCTCTCCCAGTTGTCTTCCTCTATGGCATACTGAATCCCTTGATCACGCATGTACCTTGTAGCGTCCATATATGCCTGGCGGGTCAAAATCCTGTGCTTCAGCGCCCTCGATACGCTCTTGGCCTGCACGGGATGTAGCCGGAGGAAGGGGAATAGAGCCAATGCGCAGTCCAGTCTTGGCGGTTTGCGCACGCCGCCTCGGACCTCGGACAGCGGGAGGGCAGGGGCTGTGCGCTTGTAGACGGGCGGGTTGTCGCTCACGAGGGTGAGGAATGGCACAGGTGGCGGGCGCGCTGGGCGCTTGGGTGGTTTGGCGGCCTCGCGGGCATGCATGGCGCGAACCTGGCCCTGGTGATGGCGGAGGAGGGAGAGCACTTCATCGCGCACTGGCTGCGGCGGTGTCTGGGCGGCGGAGTCGAGCAGGGCGAGGAAGCGGTAGCCGTTCTTGAGGGCGGAGACAACGAGGCGATGGCTTTCTTCGGCGCGGTTGCGGCGGAAGGCGCTGCGTATGAGGGATTGGATTGGGTTGGCTGGCCCCGGGAGGAGGCCGGTCGCGATGTCATCGGGGAGCGGGACGCGGCGCCCCTGTCGGAAGAGAGCTCTGAAGAGAGAAAGGCCTTTTGGCGGAGGTGAGCAGGAGGAGATTGGGGATCTGCAATTCGGAACTTACATGCTCGACGATGCCGTGCGTCACGGCCGGGAACTAAATACGACGGCATTCATCTGGTGTGTCGGAAGCGGAGATCTTTTGGCCTCCGTTGTGTTGCTTGCTTCGACTTGAAGACTTGAAGGGCCAAGAAAGTGGATCTTCAGTCAGTCTTGGCACGTACGCGATTCAAAACGGTGACGCACGGTTTCGCGAGATCACGTGTGGCACTTTAACTTCGGACGAAAGCACTGAAGCGGGCATCAACGAAGCGATCGAATCCCAAAACGCTCGATAATTGCTCAGTGTGTTCTCATGCATCCCACGTCCCACCGTCCACCGTAGGCCATGCTTAACCCATATTTGCCCATCTCAACACAGCCGAGCACCATCTGCACCGAAAACCCACAACGCCTGCGTCCATCCGAGATGACAAGGAAATCATCGCCGCATCGCGATGTGATGGCATAATCGCTGATCGCCTTACACCCATATTATGCATCACTTGTACATGGCGAACCTGGTTCCCTCGGGCGGCTGGGGCAACTTCTTGTGCTCCTCCATGTACCTATCCAGCTTGTCAACACTGGTCCAGGAGGGGGTATGCCTTCCTGCCACTTACTTCCGTATTGAGATCAACGCCGTCTCAAGGCTCAGAGGGTCCTCCTTCGGCCGCGGATTCTTGGCCAGTTCTGTTGCGATCCGGGTCCAGTCGCGAAGGATGGCAACGGAGTTCTTATCTACCTTGCCATCCGTGGGGTTGACGCCAGGGAGGTTGATTTGGCTGACGAAGTAAATCGTCGGCGGCTCCCTCGGGTAGTTGGGGCCGCACTCCATCTTGAGCTCGTAGATGCGGTTCTCGTGGTTGCCCTGCGCAGAGAGGGATCAGCTCGTGTGGGCAGCAGGCAGACAGTCGGGAGATAGCTTACATGCGGGGGTCCCCAGATTGTTCCTCTCCAGTTGGTCATGTAGATGTCCTCTGGGTCTTCAAGGCCGTACGAGCAGGCACCTGTGTTGGAAGCGCACCAGTCAGTCGAAATTGCCTTTGATGCGCCGTTTGTCGTTGGCCATGCATGCGACCAGTGGTGAGTTCTTACCAGCGCCCATGCCTTTCTCGCCCTTCTCCAGCTCGGCGAGGAGCTTGAAGTTCCGCGGTACCTGAGCGACCGCCATGATGGGTAGCTTGCTCGAGCTTCGGGTGTATCTCGGAGTGTTTTGATTGAATGTCAGATACAGCCGGCGTTGCAGAGTAGAAGTGGACGAGGCGTTGGGTGAATGCTGGCCAGCTGAGCTGGAAATGACCCGAACTTAGCGGGGTTCGGGCAGTGCTCAGACGCAATGGTGGGGTTGCTTCCTGGAGCCTGGGCGGTGAGGGTTCTGCCTGTCGGGTAAGCTTAGTCATGCAGGCATCCCCGCGACAGGGGTCATCTCACTGCACTGCATTCCAGACACCACTCATGTGCCACGGCGCCATTGGATTTGGGACTTGACGACACGCATCCGCATCTCTTCACCCCCTGCTCGCCCCGACCTGCAACAACTTGCAGGACCTGCGATGCATGCATAGTAAAGCCCCGTCTTTGCGACGCGACCATGACTGCCCAGCTGCTTGCATCGGAGCTTGCCAACCTCATCCAGGAAAGCAAGCGCAAGCACAATGATTTGCGCCAGGTACCGTGACCGACCTCCCGCCCTGGCTCTTAGTAGCTTTCAAGTCGGAGCTATCCGGGGCATCCACTCCACCACATGCGCTGACATCGCCGTGTAGGCCGCTGAGAAGTCGCTCGAGGAGCTGAAGAGTCTGAAGAGCCCGTCGGAGGCCCAGATTGTCGCTGGTGCGTGTCTTCGTCCTGGCCCACGCGCCTCTCCACTGAACGACGAGTTGCTTGCGCTTACACAGTGCCAGAGCTTGCTCAGCACACGAACTTCGTCAACCCCTTCATCATTGCTTGCGGAACCAAAAACGCCAAATTCACTGGCATCGCCATTGTTTGCTTGCAGCGGCTTATTGTGTCACGAGCTCTCCCGCGGACAAAGCTGAGCCAGGTCCTGGAGTCTCTCCAGCAGGCTACGTCAGCAGGCCTCGATGTCCAACTCAAGATCCTCCAAGCACTTCCACCCCTACTTTCCAATTACGCGGCCGATGTCAGAGGACAGCTGCTCGTTACGGCACTCAACATTTGCTTCATCCTGCAGTCAAGCAAAAATCCCATCGTCAATAATACGTCTGCGGCAACCCTCCAGCAACTTGTGGTATCCGTGTTCGACAAGGTAGTCACCGAGGACAGTAAGTGCGCTGAGGGTTGAAAGCGGTTTCCTGGGGTGTGGCTAACTCGGTCGGATTTGTAGAATCTGACACAGATGCCCCAGCGGTTGGCGAGGCCCCTATTCAGGATGGCACGGTTCCGCTTCGGCCCGCGGCCATGGACGCCTACAGGGTTAGTGCTCTTCTCCGGGACGTTTACGGCGTTTAATGGGCTGTGTACTAATTGGCCAGGTCTTCCACGACATATGTCTCCTAACTGAGGGCCAGCGGCCAGAATATCTCCGATTTTCTGGGCTGCCGCAAACGTTCGGCCTGGAGCTGATAGAATCGGTACTTACGAACCACGCAGCGATCTTCTCTGCTCACCCCGAGCAGGCTAATATCCTGCGCACTAGAGTGATGCCTTTCATGATCAGCGCGTTGCGCGGGAAGCCCAATTTCGCGACAAGCGTTCGATTAGTACGAATCCTGTACACCTTGCTGCGACGTCACTTGTCATTACTACCATCAGAAAGTGGAGATGCACTAGAGATATTGACCCAGCTTCTCGACCAAGATACGGCGATGTGGAAGCGAGCGTTATGTATGGAGGTATTGAGAGGTATTTTTGCAGAGCACGCCCTCCTTCGTCGTATCTTCATGCTCTACGATTCGAAACAAGGACAAAGGAATATCCTCAAGAACCTCACGGCGACATTCGTCCGAATTAGCACCGAAAAGCCTTCGGTCATTGGACTTGGACACCAGTCGACGATTCCAGTCGCGAATCCCTATGCCAGCGTCGGGGGGTCCGCGGACCAGGCAATGCTTGAAGCCAGCGGCGTCACGGGCATCATATCCGGCTCGGTTTCTGACGGACACAACACAGGGATCAGTACTCAGTGGAGTACCATGCGTGTTCCTTGCATTGACCAGCTCGACAAGACCGATGCCCCCAGCATTCCAGAGTCATATGTCTACAGCCTCACCCTGGCCTGCATCACTTCGCTGTCTGAAGGTCTGGCCAAGTTCATCCTCCCCCTTACCGTGCCTACCGAGGGACGTAAAAAACGGTCGAAGCAAGATTCCGGGCGAGATTCACCGGCGCTCGTCAGTGACGAGCATGGGGATGCAACCGGCCGAGTAACATTGGAACGAGCGTCCTCTTTTAAGCGAAATCCAGTTCCAGTCAACCCCTTGACGCTCGAGAACCACCCATTGCATGCCGAAGTCAAGGTTTGTGCCGTGTTCATCGAAGAGTGTTGGCCAGCTATACTGGCAACCTGTTCGACCTTTCTTTTTGCCGCTCTCGACTCCGAGTATTACCATGCTCTGGTCAGAGCCTTCCAGAGATTTGCCCATGTTGCCGGGTTGTTAGAGCTTACCACCCCGCGAGATGCGTTTCTCACTACGCTTGGCAAGGCAGCTGTACCCCCGAATGTCTTCACTGCTTGCCTGAATGCAGGCGCATCCCGGACATCGAGTACCCCGGCTGCGGCACCGGAGTCGGCAAACAGCATTTTCGGGAATGCTCGAGGGCTCCTTAGCGTGGACAGCCTGGTCAGTCCGTCGACACAGCTAACGGATAAGCAACGACAGCTTTCATTAGACGGTAGTCCCGCTACCCTCAACACTCGAAACCTCCTGTGCCTCCGTGCTCTCCTGAACTTGGGCATAGCTCTTGGGCCAACACTTTCGTCATCGTGGAGCATCATCCTGGAAACCCTCCAACAAGCCGACTTTGTGTTGTTCTTGTCCGGTAAGACTGCGGGAAGGACACCCATTGCGGCAAAGGGACCAGACCACCAAGCAGAGAACGAGGCCACTTCGCTGCTGTCAAATTTTGGCAGTGAGATCCGGGCTGTTGAGACAGCGGCCTCGCGTCTTTTTGAGAGTACAGTGGATTTCCCTAACCCTGCGTTCGTTGAGGTTGTGGACGCCATCTGCAACCTTCTCGAGAAACACGCTGAACAGCCATCTGCTGAGTCCGACGGTCGACCAACATCCCCATCCTCGACAGCGACGCTTAAAGCGCCTGGAGCACATAAGAGAGTACTGAGCATATCAACGTCCGCGCTTGCCGGGCCAAACCAGGAGGACCAGTTTGCATTGGCTAAACTTGGCGATCTTGCGTCTATAAACATCGAGCGCCTTTTGTCTTATGCGCCAGAAGTCTCAGGGTGGTCACCACTGGTATCTGAGCTGATCAACACCCTTGGTTCCGCTCTGAACACGGCACCAGTCAGAGCACGTGCGGCTGAAACCCTTGTGCGCATCGTTTTGGAAGCAGCCTCCGCAGTCGCGTCTCAACCGGAGGAACCTCGCGGCCAAATACAACTTCGCCTTCTAGAAGCTCTCCGCGACTCCGTTCAACCTCTTCAATCTCCCTCACGCGAGATGTCTATCACAAGCCACGCGACCGATGTCGATATACACAGGATCATTCTTGAAGGACTCAAAAGTCTGCTAGAAAACTGCGGCGAGACGCTTGTCCAGGGCTGGGAGATCCCCTTTGACATCATCGATACCATCTTCATCCAAAAAGATTTCAGTTCTGGTGGGAAAAAGGGAACCCAGTCCAACCGGGCTTCCCTCATGACACGATCCGTCAGATTAATACGCCCCTCTTTCGCCTCTCTCCAGCTAATATGCTCCGACTTTTTGCCTTCTTTGCCAAATGCCTGCTTTCTCAACCTTGTTGATACCCTGTATAAATTCTGCACCCAAGATGACGATCTCAACGTCGCTTTGACGGTAAGCTACCTTTTTCCCGATATTTTTTGCCAGTACTGACTGGCGACGATAGACCGTTACATTTTTCTGGGCTATTTCCGATTTCCTCTCCAAGAAGAGCAGGTCGATTTCCATCACCGAAGAGATGGCGCAGGGCTCTGATGACAAAGCCCTTTCAAGACTCGCCGCGGAGCCTTCTCACGAAGGGTCTGGGGCGGCCTTGTGGATGCTTCTCCTTCTTCGACTTACCTCAGTCTCCACAGATCAAAGGCTGGAGTTGAGAAACAGTGAGCCGCGGTCTCTTAGATCCAACGGATCGATGCTAACTCTGTGCAGGCGCTATCCAGACCCTCATGCGGATAATATCTGCTTATGGTGACAGCCTCGACCCAGAAGCATGGTCTGTCTGTGTTAAGTCGGTGATTTTTAAGTTGCTCTCTTCGACAGAGGACGAGCTCCGGCTGGTTGCGGAGATGCCGGCAAAAGAGAAAGGGCAAAGCGAGTGGAACGACACTGCGATCGTCGTGATCCAGGGAGTTTCGGGGTTGTTTGTTTCCTACCTGGGCACGTTATCGACACATCCAGGCTTCGCCAACATTTGGCGGGATCTACTTGGACACTTCGGAACGCTTCTTGGGGCAAAAGCTCTCGATATCAACACCGCAACATACAGTGCTGTCAGAGATATCCTTCACAGATGCGCCGAAGATAATACTGCGAGCCTTCCCAAAGAGAGCATTGAGCTTGCGTGGGAGCTTTGGGCCCAGGGAATTCCAGTGTACCAAGATGGGCAAGACGATAAGTCCACGGATAACCAGAAATGTCTTCTTGTTTGGGTTGAGACGCTATTGGAGCTGTACGGCCTGATCCAGGAAGAGTTCAACGTTGAAAGGGTCCGCCGTATGCTGACCCTGCTACGAGACGCAATGCAGCATGCGACCCCTGGGACATATTCAAGCGACACTGAGTATGTCACGCCTTTGCAGGGTCGAATTCTCGAGGTCTTCCGCATGGTCAAGACGGATCTCCAGGGCGTCCCGTCTGCCTTGATCACACAGGTGTCGGAGTTCGTGTCTTTGGCATTTACTCGCGAAGGCGCCCCAAAGGCGGCATCGGAGAAGCGAACATATGTCGCCATGTCCAAAGAGAGTATGTCTATTTTGAAGTCTCTCGTGATTAACAACGCTTTTGATGCCGACATCTACACAACGGGGGCGTTTGCTACGGCGCTGTCGGCGCTAGCCAAACCAATAACCCTTAAGTACAAGTTCAAGATCATCACCAAGTCAACACAGCCATGGCGGGAGGCAACCCAATCCGCATTGGCTGTCCTCGAAGCAGCCTTGCCTCGTATTCCCTCGCTCACTCTGCCCCGGGCTATAGTGCAAACAATATGGCAGATCGTTGTCTCGATCGCGAATGGGATCATCAGCGCGGATTGCAACGATGCGCCGTTCAGTACGAACACTTTAGAAGACCAAGAGTTTGACATCGCCTCGTTTCACAAGCTGCGCGAACTCATCATCCCGTTTCTTGGTGCCGAAGTCATCCTCGATAAGACCAGGAAGGCTTACGCCGAGGGCCTCTTTCGCATTTCAATCATCCACGCCCCTGCCCCAGCAGAAGCCTCCATCATCTACGGCAGCGGAACCGGCGATGTGGTCGGGCTAAGCGCCCTCTACAAACAACGAAATGGACGCACGGTTGACTCGCCACCATCGAAGCGAAGCCTAATGAGCGAAGTCTGCCTCGACGAGCTGTTTGCGCTGGTTGAAGCTAAGGACGAGACAGTGTCTACGCCGTCCATTCAGGTACAGCCTCCAACACCAGGTCTGCCTCCAAGCGCACCGCTCACACATGGTTCTGGGACGGAGGACGCCCATGAGCTCCATATCCGCTTAGCGAGAACGGTGGCGCCGTATCTCATTCTCCGATGTGCGCTGTCGCTGCGCGCGTATGTAGCTGACCAACCCCTGAGAGGGCGCATGCCTCAACCGTTGTCGCAGCGCAAAGAGCTGACGCGCATCTTACGCTGCCTGGTGGAGCTGCGTTCCGAGCCGGATGCCATTCCGGATACACCAAACGTAGACAGTGAAACGCGCAAGCACCTGCTCCGCCTGTATCCATTGTTGGTGAGCGGAATCCAGGCGGCAGGGACAGCCGGGGATGACAAAGTGCTCGGGCTGATCCGCGAGGCATTGGAGGTTGTTGGCGGGGAGTTGGGTGTTCAGTGAGCAGCAGTCGGCATATCTAAATCAGGACAGGAACTTTTGACTTGTTTTCTTTGCAAGCATTATAGAATACATTGAGTGGTTACAGCCATGACTATAGTCCTGTTCCGCTAACGCCGTGCTTTATTGACCGCTTGAGTGGGTTGATGTGTTCGTCTCCGACCGTAATCAATACAAAATGAAGCCTGTCTGGTATCGCAGCTTTCTGTATTCCTACAAGGTTGTACCGTCCTTCTTCCATGCATTGCCTCTTTCAACCTTTTACCAATCATTGTGACTCCGTTTTGGCCTCCTCTTGCGCCGCAGCCGGGGTCGGGGCGGACGACAACCGTCCTGCCATGGTCTTAGCCTGCGCATCCCCGACCTTGCCGTAGACGCTCAGTGCTGTAGCAATCATGCCGCCAATGTCGCCAACGTTTCCGGGAACCACCACGGCAGTGCCCTCCTTCGCCAAGCGGCCGAACGCATCGACGTACTTCTCCGCCACTGACAAGCTGACAGCGCCCTGTGCAGCATCCTTGCCCTCGTGGATCGACTTGGCGACAGCATCAATGCCTGCCGCAGTGGCCGTGGCACGTAACAGAATTGCCTCAGCCTCACCAGAAGCCTTGTTGATGGTCTCGGCGCGGACGGCCTCAGAGGCGAGAATGGCGCTCTGCTTCTGACCCTCGGCGATGTTGATGGCGCTCTGGCGCTGACCTTCGGACTCGAGGATCTCGGCGCGCTTGGATCGCTCGGCTGTAACCTGTCGGTGCATGGCCTCGACGACGGGCTTGGGCGCGTGGATATCGCGGATCTCGTAGCGCAGGCATGTCACGCCCCAGGCCTGGGCGGCCTCGTTGATGGCTTGGGTGATGTTGGTGTTGAGCGCCGCGCGCTCCTTGAGAACGTGGTCGAGCGTCAGCTGGCCGATCTCGCTGCGCATTGTCGTCTGCGCGAGCTGCGAGATGGCGTACTCGGCGTCTTCGACTCCGTAGCTAGAGGGAGGGAGGAAGAGGTTAGCTAGTGGCAATTGGAGGCGGGGAGGGGAGGGAATGAGGGCGTGTTGCGAACCTGGCCTTGTAGGCGTCGAACACGCGCGTGTACAGCACGCCGTCGAGCTCGAGCGTGACGTTGTCGGCGGTGATGGCGCTCTGGCTGGGGATCTCGAGGGCGTTTTCCTTGAGCGACTTGACGTAGGCGATGCGGTCGAGGAAGGGGATCAGGAAGGCCAGGCCCGGCTGCAGGATGCGGTTGAACTTGCCCATGCGCTCGACGATCCAGGCGGTCTGCTGGGGCACGAAGCGGATGACAGTGTTGATGGGGAGGGAATTGCTCTTTTGGAAGTACGAGGGGGGCATGCCGCCGCCAAAGCTGGGCGAGCCATGGTTAATGGAGTGGTGGAAGCTTCGACTTGCTCCAGGGGTTTGGGCTTGTGGTTTTCTGGCTTTTGCCAGCGCGAGTGTCGCGCTCGGGAGGAGGGATTTGCTGGCTGCTGACGAGAGGGCGCGGGATGATAGGCCTTGCCTTATCGCGGGTGCGAAGGCCCTTTGTGCGGTTGTGAGCGCCATGTTGTCTTCTGGTGACTGTCGATGCTTGGGGAGAGGTGGAGAATGAAGCTCGCAGAGCTCGTCCCGCCGGTACGTCAGCGCAAACCGGGTTCTTCCGTGCACAAAGTGATGGTGCGGGAAGTTCCGAAGGCGCTCGCGCACTGACCACTCTCCACAGAGGACCCAGGTGGTGCACTCACGTGTTCATGGCAACCAGTCGTTCCTACCTAACAACCATACTCTTGCCGACTCCGAGTCCCCAAAGACCATGCCGTTTCTGTTTACTGCACCGGCACCTCAAGCTTACAAGGAGCGCTTCACAGCATCTGCGATGCCCAGCCTGCGGCAAGCACAATTACGACGTTCAAGTTTTAAAAGACGTTCTTCCGAGGCAGGATCCATTGGCCCGTAGCATCCTACAAGGACCTATGACATAATTTCCTACTTGGTCTGGCAAGCCACTGCAAATTGCCAGTGAACGATTCCTGATGCCACCACTTCCCCCAGCTGGCCACTGCCTTGGGCTAGCATCGGCTTAGTGGGCTGCTCTCGCGAGTCGCCCGAGGGTTGACACCAACCGATGCACAACCCCACACCCTCGTACGGACGGGATTCAATGGAGATCAACCAGATGTGCCAGTACCCAAGCCATGATTCCTATGTAGGTACCCTGCCATATCGAAGTGTGAGTTGCCATCGCGCGCCATCATGCAGAGTGGCGGCGGCGAGCTGTGCTGACTGAAAAGATTGAGTTGGGGACTGTGAGGGACGACTTCGAAGTAGAGCCTGCCAGTGGTCATTGCAGTGCCAGTGACGGCCACGGTCACCACGGGCAGTCTGAGTTACTAGCAGCGCCCTGGCTTACCGCGGTGCAGTGCCTCAAAATCCCAAGTCCATCAGGCTTCAAGTTGCCGAACACTGGCACTTAGCAGACAACTGCCAGTGCCTGCAGATCCGAGTCTGATTCAGCGCCCTCTCAGTTCCGCTCTTTCCAAGTGATGAGATGGGCATTGCCCATTGTCCAAGAAAACCACACCACCCGCGACTTCCCCCTCCCCAGAGACCTAAATGCCAGTCTTGTCCATAAAAGCAGCCTTCGGTAGCACCGGCAAGATAGAGACATTCACGCGCAAACATCTAGAATCCTACCAACACATTGTGGGTCAGATCTAGCATTCCTGGATGATCCAAACCGGGAGAAGCTTGCACACCCAGGCTGTTGCGGGAAGCGCCTGGCAATACGACGCGAAGCAAATGAGCATTGGCATCGAGACCTAGGTATGTCGGAAAGTTTCGAGTCTGGCAAAAGCAAGGGTCCCTTCAGCCAGCGTGGAAGATATGTCCTTCCTGTCAAAGCAAACCATGGTTCTCAGCGCGGATTCAAGGTCTTTCGAAATGCACTGAATGCACCTTGACAAGCTAGGCCTTGTTTCGCAATAGAATTGTGTGAGGATTCACACACGCATGTTCCGCAGAGACCGACCCGAGCTGTCTTACCAGTACTTCAAATACCCGTTTGTCCAGACGCAGCAGAAGCCCATTGCAGTCTCGAGAGTACACAGACCCGTGCCCCTTTGACTGGGAGCCACTCGTTAACTTCCTGTTCTCTCTCGGCCGCCAGCTCAATCTCCTTCCGTACAACACAAGATAACAACTGATAACCCAATCTCGCCATGGCATCTGCTTAGCCTGTGGTGGGCAGTCCATGATTGATAACCCTGCGAACAGTTGCCGGCCGCTTAAATTGGCGCATATGCACACAATCAAGGATAAACAGACTGACAGCGGCATATTGTAGCGGTGATTTGTACTAATTATCCAGCAACATCTGATAAAATTGTATACATAGGAACATCGACTTATTCGCTCCGGGCGCTACGTCTACTGCCTTGGCTATTCTATGTTACCCGGATCAAGCTTTTCACTCCCTGCGTCAAGCCGTTTCTTCACAAGTTCCCCTAGCCAAGAAACTCAACATCGAATACGGCCACCAGTGCATCATCCATCCAACATGCGCCTGCAATGCCTCCTCGCCGTGGGCCTGGCTCTCGCACAGCCAGTTATCAGTCAAATAGCCAGCATGCCCATGATGCGCTTCGAGTGCTCTCAACTGGTAATCGACCGTCTCGACCCTCTTGTCTCGCCAGGCGCCGTCCCAGCCCCTCACCTTCACCAAATCGTTGGTGGTAACTCCTTTAACGCCTCCATGGACCCAACTACCCACGACCTCCCCACCAAATCCACCTGCACCAGCTGCACCTTCTCTGACGACTTCTCCAACTACTGGACCGCTGTGCTTTTCTTCCGCGCCCGTAACGGCACCTACAAACGCGTCCCACAGTTTGTGAGCTCCGGTCTGCGTGGTAACGGTGGAATAACCGTATATTACATCCCCCCCTATGACGGAAAAACAAAAGTCACTGCCTTCAAGCCCGGTTTCCGGATGCTCGTTGGAGACGCCACCTCCCTTTCCACTCCCTCCCCAAAGAAAGACCCCAAGGTATGCCACAGATGCATGCCAAAGAGCGGCGAAGGCCAGGGCGTTGAATGCGGGGCCTCGTCAAGGTCGGATACGGTCGTGTTGCCGAGCAGTCCGTGTGCGGGGGGCATGCGCTCGGTGATTACGTTTCCGACGTGTTGGGACGGGAAAAATACGGATAGTCCCGACCATAAGGGCCATGTGGCGTATCCGACGAGCGGGACGTTTGATAATAATGGGCCGTGTCCAGCGAGTCATCCCGTGAGGATTCCGCAGGTCATGTATGAGGTTATGTGGCAGGTGGGTTTCCCCTTTAACCAAACGGTTTGTGGGTGCATCTGACAGGCATAGACACAAGTCTTCAACGACAAGAGCCTCTGGCCTGAAGACAATTCTCAGCCGTTTGTGTGGAGTACTACCGATAAGCATGGGTATTCGCAGCATGGCGACTATGTCTTTGGATGGAAGGGGGATGCCCTGCAAAAGGCTCTTGACAACCGTTGCAATGGGGACGTCTGTAAGCAAATTGGGACGCAAAGTCCCGAGGAGGCTGCGAAGTGTACCATTGAGCGGGCTGTCAGGGAGGACATCGACGGGTGTAGGTTTGCCCGTGAATTCGCGTTTATCTGGCTGTTGCTGACTGTTCCCAGGGCTTCCACATCTCCCCGGTATGGCTCCTGTCGATGCGTAGTGTATGTTTTGTTTGATGAAGTGCTGTTGGCCAAGTTCGGGAAACAGAGCGCACTCTAGAACTCTCTGCACCGTAATCTCCACCCCCCGTTTAGTTTTGGCCTGCCTGCCCTGTCCTTCTCGGGTTGTGTCTTTAGAAGTACCTGTCAGGGATATGCCCCGAGACATGGTTGCGTACTGGCAATGTGGACAGGAGCTCATAAATCTTGGTAGTATCTGATGTGACTGCCCTGGGCAACTCGGAAGAGATATGACATTCGTTTCCTATTTAGGTACTTGTCTAATTCCGCAATTTACCCACGTTTTCTGCAAAAGTTGAAAACCATGGCAAGACTTCGTCGGTATAGATGGTATGTACAGTCTCATAGTCGAGCAACATCATTTCATTGTTCCACGTACGATGAGCATATTCGTGCTGTTCCGCCAAACCATATCCCTCGGCCCCCAGTTTGTAGCGCTCTCTTATCTGACACAGCTTCTCGATGGTAAGCCTCGCGGTTTGTACTAGCTTTGAAGCCGACTGTAATTTGTATGCATCGAGGATTCCCTCGATGCAATCGCAGACTCTGAGGAGGAATCCCCGAAAAGATTGCTCATCGAGTGCTGTGAGAAGACGATCGGCTGCTTTGGTTGCTGGACTCAAGCTTCTCGGCCGGCGTCTGATGTGTGGTCCCCACCGGTAGTCGACATGTTTTCTATGCAGCCCAGGGTCCAGGGCAGTACCGTTGACTCGAGACTCCAGCTGCTCATTCTACTTGGTTTCGTCTCGGATTTGCCTAGTCTCCAGATCTCTGATTATCTCAATGAACTCCTCAGCATAGCACCGAACATTCAAGCCAAGAATAACTCCAAATTCCCTGAAGGCCCAGACAAGTCTCTGCTCTCCAAAAATGCATCCTGCAAGTTCGAAGCATACTAGTGATACGCAAGGGGGAAGCTTCAACAACCGAGAACGAAAACCTGAGCGGCCACGTTCATTCTTGAGATTTGGAGCGTCATCTATGACCCAGTCATTAAATGGGTAAGGATCCGGCGGCGCTTGAGAAGAGGTGCTCTGGCTGAAGATGTTGGGCCGGTTTGCCCACTCCGATACGAAGGTTCTAGCTTTCTTGTTCACGGCGACGAATTGATCCCTCCATTCCGGATCCTAGCTGGATTCATCGTCCTTGTCACCGGGAAACAGATTCTAAGACTTTTGTTTGAGTAAATGTATAACCGCAATAATGACTCAAACTACCCAGCGAAGCAGAAGGATGACGTACCAGACGTTCCTGTTTGGAGGTGTAACACCGAGGGCAGACCTGTTCCCACTTTAGGTAGACTGGAAAGGAGCTGCCGGCATCCTTGCGGATCGTTACTCGTGCAAAGCGTTTATCAAACTGCGCATTGTCACAGGTAGAACTATTAAGCCGTGGCTTTGCCCACTCTTGAACCAGACGCTCAAACTCCCAGCCTTGATCAAGTGATGGTACCCCACAAAATACAAGATCTGTTGAGTGCCGACGCTCCGTAATCCGATCCCAGAACACTGCCTCGAAGTCGTCTGAAAGAGGAACGCAAAGTGCATTGATGGTACTCGGTGTTTCCTGGCTATCGTCATCTCCTGTTTCACTTTTGACGTTCCTGTTGTCCTCTGATTCTGTTCCACCGCCGTCGAACAAGGACTAAGATGACATGTTAGAGTTTTATGTAGGTAGGTAGCTTGAACCGAAAGGCTAGATTTTGTGGTTTATAGGTAAACTGTCTTTCTCACCATCAGTGTGTCAGTAACACGGAGAACGCTCCATTGTACTGTGAGATTGTAGCATATTCTCGACAGGCTTATGATACCGATAATCAATGGAATGAGCTGTCCCGTCGATGTTACATCGTATATGTAAGTGATGCTATTCTAAATGATGGTTAACACAATAGCCGCAACTGCCTAAGCTATACAGATGGCATTCGCGACCTGCAAGGTGACCGGAGAGGATAAGAACTTGGAATTACTGTTAGAAAGTTTCGCTGAATTAACATTGAACGAAATAGATCTACAGATACCAGTGTGTGCAGACCTCTAGACACCCGACGCTAGGGTTCGAACCCGGGCCTTCTTTCCGTTTCTGATGTTCCTAGGATCACTGACGGCAAGCCGAAAAGACCTTTGGATAAGTCATGGAGTTACAAGCCGAAGATACTGGAAAAAGGGGGGTGGGGATCTTCCGACAAGCAGCAGGCAAAGCAGATGGACTATGCTTCGCAACGTGAAGATGGCCATGTCAAAGACGGGAAGTAAATAGAACATAAGATTCCGGTATGACCCTGACGAGTTCTGCCGGTTTGCGTAAGACCAAAACATTGCCATTGCCATGGCCACCCAGCGCAATAAGAATCTGAGCGAACCGATATTGCCTTTTTCCGTCTCGGCTGGGCTCGCATTACGAAGTAGATTGACAGACCCGAGATAAAAGCGCTCGATGTTACAGTAAAGACGAAAAAGCAGAGCACAATAAGAAGCTCGCGAGAGAGAAGGGCGGCATAAACCGCGAGCGTCGCCGATGGCTGGGCTCGGCAAAATGCTGATACTTGACCGCCAGCCTCCTGCTTCGCGAACGGAAATGTGTAAGCCGGACAAGACTCAGCGAGACTATTGAGGCCAAGGAACCAGAACCAAACGCTGTAGCCCGATACGGTCACAACGGCCAGCAACCTAAAAAGGACCCAAGCAATGTCAACTTCGCCCGTGCTCTCCGCCCCCAGAGGAAGAGGATAGAGAAAATAAAGCTAAAGTATAGGTGTAGCAGGACTAGGACCTCGGCGTTTCTTATCGTAGCTCGGCTGGTGGCGTAGATGGTAGATACTGTGAGCGCGAGCAAGAAGACGGTGTTGGTTTCGAGGCTGCCCGCCACGGCCTCCTTGAGGAAGGCATTTGCGAGTATTGCGGCCAGCCACTGCAAATAAATACCAAGTCTGATTCCGAACCCGTAGAATTCAGGATTACCGCTGAACCTACAAGCTGTTTCCGGTTGAGTTGAGCTGCGGGTGGAGAATTTCGGTGCAGCCACCACGGTACAAGCGAAGGAGACGATAATCGGCAGCATAGTTGCCGAGCTAAAGCACCCGAGGACATCGTTCTGACCAGGGATCTCTTGATAGAAGTACATGCTCGTGGTCTTTGGATTTTGAAGCTGCTCTGAAGTCCAATGCACTCTGAGAAATCCCGCTATGTCAAGAGCTTATCAACTCCGCTGCCTACTTGCAGTTATTGACCGCGTTCCCTAGATGTCGCCACGGTGGTGTGGTGGTGGCCGACCACCGTGTACTGGCTGTGGACAGCTCCTTTTTTGTTCGGCCTTCCCCGCTCGACGGTGGCTTGGCGACATAGGGTGGTGTGTTTTTCTCTCAGTGCCTCTGATAGGACATCGCTGGTAGTCACCCGACCCGCAACGAGGCGGCAGTGTTCAGCTGCGGTCTTCATCGTTGCTGACTCCTTCCATCTCAACAGATGTACCCGAAAAAAGGGCGCAAAAACATCCATCTGTTCTGTTAATATCAATTGAATTCTTGCAACCAAGTAACTGCAGTCCACAATGCTGTGTGACTGAGGCAAAAATCAAGACGTAGACAAGCAGACATCCAAATTGCTGTATCTAACTCATTCATGACTACCTATGTACAACCACTATATAGTGCAATCAAGTATCCGCCAGAATGGCCTCACTTCCCTTTTGCCCAACCATATACGTCGGCAGCACCGGGAACCCACCCGGGCTGACGGGGAACACACTGGCATCAACGACACGCAGCCCATCAACACCAAATACCTTGAACTTGCTATCCAGGACGGCACTCCTGTCCTCCTTCTTTCCAATTTTGCACGTTCCTACGGGATGATGTCCAAACGTCTGCTCGAAGATGAACTTCCTGTCCTCCTCCGGGTCCTTGCAGTACCCGTCGGCCGTGAGTCCAGCGTTGCAAGGGGGCTCGGTGGGCGTGACGGGACCGAATGGGGTAGGCAAGGTCAAGTAGTTGCGGCGCACCCAGGCGACGGCGTCGATCATGGCGCCCATATCGACGTCACCGGCGGTCGGGGACTCGTATTGGCGGATGTTGATCTCGGGCGCGACGGTGGGGTCGATGGACTTGATGCGGACGAAGCCGGCGGAGTTCTGGACTGTCATGCGCGACAAACTGCGCCACAAGCTGTCGGGGGTGTCTGCAAAGGGGAAGTTGCTTGCGGGCGGGGAGAAGCCGCGGAAGACGCCGGGTGGTCTGTGCATGGTTAGGGGAGAGGTCATTTCAGGGGTAGAAAAGGGGTTGTTGACTTACGCGAAAGTGATGACATCGCGGGTGCCATCGGGGCTGTGGCCTGTCTTGATAAAAGCGCACTCGCTGTTTCCAGAGGGCGCAGTATAGGGCCCGGTTTCTTGGGTCCATTGCTGGAGGCACGGGTCACCCGGAGCGCCAAAGGTGCACTGGTCCATACCGGGGACGCTGCCAGTCGAAGTGATGTTGACGGGGCTAAGGCCGACGACAGGAAGTTCTTGGTTGTCACGAAGGTTCTCACCAACGCCGGGCAGATCCGAGATGACAGGAATTCCCAGGGACTTGAGAAGCTTGGCATCGCCGATGCCGCTGAGCTGGAGGAGCTGCGGGGTGTTGAAGGTGCCACCGCTAACGATGACCTCTTTGCGGGCATACGCAACCTTCTTCGTACCTTTGGGGGCGGTGGCTGAGTTGTATTCATGCGAGGCGCCGTATACGCCTGCGCCCTCGAGATACTCAACGCCCTTGGCCTTCGGTCCCTTGGGTCCTGGCCCGGACTCTTCGAAGATGATCTTGGTGGCCAGAGAGTTCAGCGACAGTGTAAGGCTGAACACCCTACCGAGGGTGTCCTTGACAAGATCGCGAGGGGTCCAGCGACGGCCCTTATTGTTGTGGTGCATGGGGAGACCAAACGGCTCTGTAGCCTGGTCTCTGCCAGCGCCAAGAAAATTGGCATCACGCTCCAGGTATTTGAGAGCTGTCACTTCGTCCACGGGCTTTCCAGTAAGATCCTCGGCAAACTTGGATAGAAGCGCAAGGCGACCAGGCTGGGTTGGGTAGAAATCGGAATCGCCCAGACCCGTCTCCACGAAGCCACTGAAGCCATGACCAGCCCTGGACTCATTTGGTTTCAGGTAAAGATTCTTCTCAATCTTGACGAAGATTTCCCTCATTTCCGCAGCTGACCAGGATGGATCACCAGAAAGCTGAGCAATCTTGTTCCAGTCAGCATCATTGGGCAGAACAGACGCCATAGCGTTCACAATGGCGCTTCCGCCAAGAGTTGCGCCACGTGGGTACCTGGTGTTGGCCGTTAATAAACATCGCACGGGTAGCCAACACTCAATCCTCCGGCACAGAACTTACCACACGCCCTTGAGGGTTGCACCTGCGGGAGCTTTGGCTTTGGGACCGATCCAGAACGTGCCGTCGGGCAACGTCCAGCTCAGGAGGCGATAGCGCTCCTCGACGGCGGAGTCGGTGTGGTGTTTCACAAAGAAGTGCCACTGGAGGTCGAGGGACTGCGGGTAATACAGGGCGTTGACCGTGGTAGAAAGGTCGTCGCTGGCATCCCGGCCAGCCTCGAGCAGCAGCACCGTGTGGCCTGCTATGGCGAGATTGCTGGCCACGATGCCGCCTCCCGGCCCGCTACCCACGACAATGTAGTCGTAGGTGTCATTTTTAGGCGGCGGTGCGCACAAGGCAGAGCCAAAAACGGAAGAGAGCGTGAGGACCCATACGGCCAAAAACGAACGGCTGGGGCGAGAGAGGACCATATTGGCTCAGGATGCTACAAGAGACTCGGAGATATTACCGCGCAGAACTTGTGCACTGTGGCACAGAAGGAATGATGGGGGTCGAAGGGAGTTTTGTTCCACATGTAGAGCGGAGCCGGTAGGATTTGGGACGGTATGCACCTGCCGTTGGACGCTCGCTTCACCAAGTCAGGCTGTTGCACGCTTGGCCTTGCTGAAATGACGTCCGCTTCAAGTTGAACGAGTTAATATCTTGGCTCTGGGTATTACGCTATTTTGGTACGCCGCTGTTGATTGAGGTGTCGACAGGATGTATGAGAGGGAAATCGTCTAGAGAAAGAAGAACGTGGAGGTGAGAGACGCCTTGCTTTCCCTTTCGGATCCGCTCGGTTTCGCGACTTTCTTCGGCGGATGGAATGCCGTGATCACTGGCAGTCACTAGCGCTGACATTGGGTGACATACATTGACCTAAACACCGTTAATCTCGGGGATCCTCCAGTGCCGCGTAGGCGGGATAGCGGGCTCGTACAAGTGGGACCGCGAACATAGCGGCCATATAAGTATCCGTCGGATCCACAAGGAATCCCCTTCCGCTGCAACCGTTGCAGTGATGCCGCGGCAGGCCGCAAACCTCTTACCAACAGACCCCACGAGCATGCGATATTCTACTAGTTCCAGTTACACGAAGTTGCGAAGGATTCTGCCGAGCGGTTCCTCGTACCGCTTTTAACCCCGTTTCGGCCCGCATTGCTATTCGCCGTGCCTGCCGCGCGGGCGCCGAATCTGGTAGGTCGAACACTGGCAGACGCCAAAGAAGCCTCGGGAGTTGTGCTCAACGATTGATCTTCGTCTAGGAGCTGGAACAATGCATTCAGGTGTGCTTCAAGCGCGCTTCCACATACTCAAATCGTCTTAATCGGCCGGCTCGGAGATTGCCGAAAAAATCAAGCAAACAAACGGTTTTTTTTGAATGTTCAGGAACCTGCTCTCACTCGTGGACACCAGGCTGGATCTGTCGTCGTCGGATGGGTACGATGGATGGCAGGGCAATGTGACCTGGCGTAGTGCAGAGCGCCGTGCCGTCGCAATAATTCCCTACAGACGTATCGAGAGGAGTGTGCGATGGAAGCATTTCAGGGCATGATGGAGATCATGGTGAGCAGAACTTCGGTCATGTTTCGTGTGTTTTGTGGCGTAGGTCAATCAAATGAACCGTTTCTGGCCAAAGCTCGTTGGTTTCAACCGCTGCCAGCATCGAATCTTGATTTGCGCTGATTCATCCGATGCCACTGTCACGACTTGGAACCGAGCTCAACCCCTTCCGAGTCTGTTTGTCAGGTCCGACGACCCAGAAAGATAACCCGCAACGAGCACATGGTTTCCCACACAAATCAGGGCAGCCTTTCGGTTGCATAGATTGTGAT
>Ga0247780_1000256_pt1 | contig 53166 bp, 72 predicted proteins | sample UWRJL079202R5_FD_179927 | JGI IMG/M metagenome (GOLD analysis project Ga0247780, IMG submission 179927) | Plant litter microbial communities from Arlington Agricultural Research Station in Wisconsin, United States - UWRJ-L079-202R-5 | ecosystem: Environmental > Terrestrial > Plant litter >...
TCCATCATCGCGGCGGGGATGTCATCGCGGCGGGGATGTCATCCTCTGAGTGGAGGCGGCTAGCCAGGGCATAGAGCTCCTGAGCTTGGTGTCGTAGGGGTGCTCGGTGGTGATAGTCGTTTCATCGGCGGGCGTCGAACCGTCAGCCGACGAGAGCGAGATGCGGTCGTCGGAGGACATCTTCGTAGGTGAAGGGAAGGACACGGTGCTGGATGAGTGTCATCGATGAGGCTTTCTGGGTTGAGGTTAGGGCTGACCTGTGCCGATGAATCTGTATCTGAAGTACCGGGGGCGAGAGAGAGATATAAGGCATCTTGGGGAAGCAAAGAAGCAAGAGCTGAGCGAGGGTCGAAGATGACGGAATCAGAAATCTATCGCAGGACGTCGCGCACCAGGAGCCAGGCTGTTCCTAACGTAAGGTATGTTTTCTTTCATTGATTCACATTTCTTAGCCATGCCATCTCCGTTGTGTTCAAACACCTTCGAACAGCATACGCCAGCATTGAGGGTGTTCGTAACGCATAGCCTTATCCACCAGCAAAGACCAGCCTTTGTTGCTGACATTGGCTTGTAAGAACTGAGGGGACAGGTGAACACTAATTGGGACTCTGCAGCCAAACGGCATTACCACGACTCCGTTGTTTGCATGCCCATGTTCGTTCAAAGAGGGTGGCTACAATGCTGTGGCGTCACTCAGTCCTGTGGCACATACATTATGGCTTCAAGACAGACAGTCAAACACCTGTCCAAACCCTATCTATCTACTTGCTACTGTTCCTGAGAACAAAATTGTCAAAGCAAGCAGCATTTACTACGAACGAAGGTGTAGGTACTGGATAAGTTGTGTCTTTGTATCCCAATGAACCAAACTGAGAACATCGCAGAACAACAGCACCGGGTCAGCGCTCACTACCAGGACGCCTGGCCCCTGCAAACCCAGCCCCTGACGATGACGCACCCTGTGTCTTCGATATGGGTTCCTGCGTGAATCGAGGCAATGAGAGATGCATTGTGCCTCAAAATCCTGAGACACCACAGTTATTACCTGATTTCACGACTTTCTCAATATCTCTAGTGTTCGGAATCCCTCGAAACTAGATCTAGTAAATCCGATTCATTTAGGAGGGTTTATTTATTTATGTAATATATTCTACATTATTGAACCACCACCATCAGAGCCCCCACAGCCGCAAGCCCGCTGGGAATCTTCCCAATAACCTATACAAGGCGCCGTCTTCTCTCCCACATACATATCTCTTCACAGCGCCTTCAGCCTAACATAAGTCGTCTTCGGTTTGCGGAAGATAGTCTCCTCGGCCGCCATGCTCGTCAAGTTCTCAGGGAGAGCCAGGAACTCGAATTTCAGCACCAGCGTAGTAATAACAATTCGCAGCTCCATCATCGCCAGTCGTTTCCCTATTTGCCGTTCATGCCAGTCAGTATTCTCCCAGCCAAACAACAAAACAAAAGGCCGCATAGGGACGCACCAAAGCAACCGCGAAAGCCGCCACCAAAGGTCAGCGATGGCAGCGAATAAGCATCAAATACTTCTCTCCCGTCAGCATCTTTCGCCAGCCAACGGCGCGGCTCGAATTGTTCTAGGTCTCTGCCACTTTCGCTGTCGAACCCACCGCGGGTACGCTTTGCTTGCACAGCACGGCTAGTAGCACTGCGGACACTCTCATCGATGGGGTATGGGGTATGGTTGATATTGAGATTGAGAATCACGGTTGAGCCGGCCGGAACAGGCCGGCCCAGCACTTCGGTGTCAACAAGGGCATCGCGGGAAGTGAGGGCTGCCGTGGCGGCGCAGCGGGTCGTCTCTTCCATGACAGCATCAAGGAATGGTATGTCGGCCGCAAGGATGGCAGCCGCTGTGGGCAGCTTCTGAGACGGTCTGCTGCCGAATGCGGAGGTAAGGGCGCGGCGGAGCTGCGCTTGGGTATCGCGGTGGAGGGCCATGTACTTTACGAACCATGATAGCGTGTTGGCTGTCGAATCGTGGCCGGCCAAGAGCATAAGCCAGAGCTCGTCGAGCATGGCTAGGTCGTTTGTCGGGTCTCGGACTGGGGTTCCTGTTTTACGAGCCATATCATAATCTCGCGCCGCAGTACAAGATCCATGGCGCAAGTATCGTGTTCGGCGTTATCATCGTCATGGCCGGCGGCGCCGCCCATTTTCTCCGAGCCTGGAAGGGCCTGAAAGCGCTCGCACGCGCGACGCATGAGTTTTCGGACCTCATCTCTTCCAACTTGTTTGAAGCGTCGATAGGAGGGGGTAAATCTCATGAAAAAGAAGGTAAGGCCGGGCCAGAGCGAAGCAAGGCCGGTATCGAGGATGTGGGTGCCCTTTGTGACGGCGAAGCGGACCACTTCGATGGTGTGTAGCGCCTCCGGACCGAGGGTGCTTTTGCCGTCGCGCAACTTCTCAATCTCGTACCGGAGCACGCCAGCCTTGGACCCCAGCACGCCAGCCCAGATGGCGTCAAGCGCCATGTCTTGAAAGTCACGCGATACATCGAAGGGCGCGCCAGCGGCGCTCTCCGCTTTAATGGCCCATAGCTCAACAAGCTCCCGGGCGGCGACTTGGAGGTTGGGCGCAACTGCGCGCCTCAAAAACTCGGGACTCATGGCGTCAGACCACAGCCGCTTCTGGGCCTTGAGGGCAGGCGTTGTGGCTTGCGAAAGGGTAGCGTGCGGCAAGACCTGGTGAAAGAGGTTGGTTGTGAGCACGGAGCGGTCAAACTCCTTATTGCGCCGCAGAAGAATGTCTTCCACCTCTCGGGGGTCATCGAGGACGACGCGCGGCGGGCCAAAGCCCGTCACGAGCAGCTGAAAGAGGGCCGTGCCGAGCTTGCGGTTCAGATTGAAGATGGCGGCGCTGGGCTCGCGTGTGATCCTGCCAGTCCCTTTGATTTCCGGTCCGTCGCCGAATAGGCGGCGCCTTGACGCGGCGTTGTGCGGGTAGCCCGGAAGCGGTGTCGCAGGGAAGAGCTTCCACACAAAGTATCCAAGCGATAGGGCAATGCATGCTGTCACCGCGAGGTAGGCGTTGTACGCCATAGTGGCCGTAGACAAATTTAATTGTGATTTAGGAGCTGTCGGAGGTTGAATCGTCGTTCACGGTTTTCTGCAAGGCAAAAGGCAAGTTTGGGGTTTACGTTTGTGCCCCCTGCAGCTGACGTGAGATTGCAGCCTCTCCAATCAGCGCCCGCTATGTGCGAGATTAGCGGGTTAGGGTACTTTTGGAATTATTTCTTGCGGCTATATTGCGACCGTTATTTGCGAATACGGCCTCAGTTTCGGGCGGGTCAATGGGCCAAGCTGAACTAGGTAGGCAGGCACCCGAGCAGTCTGTCCAGAGTCCGCGATTCGCTCAATCAGCGGCAATGCAGAGTGCGAGGTTGCGGAATTGCGCCAAAACTGAAGGGCCGAGTCAAATGCCCCGAAGCAGTTTCCTATTCACATGATGAACGCCAGGTCAAGTGGAAGATCTGACCGCCACTTGCTTGAATAACCTGCGTATCGTTACTCGAATGTTTGTCCGGGCCCTTGGAATGAAGCTAGACACTGACAAGGTCGACGACGATACGTACTCGTACGGTGAGTATTGTGCCGCTTTGTTGTCGACGAATTCTCGGACAACGGGACGAGGACCGGCTTCTGAAAGAAGACCGCCTGCCGCAAGATACGCGGAGGGAAGATGCCTTTTTCCTGCTCCGCTCGTTGTGTCAGCCGGCAAGCGTAAACTCTGTCCTCCAAAGAGGAATAACGATACTGCCGTCAAAAGTGGTGGATAGAGGCCATGCTGTCAGGAGGAAGTCGAGGCGATGCTTGGAAAACAACGACCCTCTACCATTTGCGCGCGAACTGAAATCGTTACACGAGCTCTGAAGATGATCAATCCTGTGTGGCCAAGAATAGTTGAACAGAACCTACAGATGCCTCCGCGGTGAGCAGGACAAGGAGGAGACCGAATCGAGGATGTACTGTTACCGCGACAGGGACAGCACCCATGCCCAGCAACAGGCGGGTGGAATCCGCACGTTCACCTAGCCAGGGAAATACTATAGCAAGGTTGAAATCAGACTCTTAGCGTCGCTGATCACGGTCGAAAGAAGATACGCGAGAAATGCGGGCTCAGAATCGGTTGGAAGGTGCCACGGTGCTTGTCTGCCCAAGAAGTCAGCGCAACTTACCACCACGGTCGGTAAAATAGCGCCACTCGGCAAGTCTAACGAGAGATATGTTGTCATGTAACTAACTTGTAGCCAGACCGACCGACACCAGCCGGCGAGCCATCATGCCGCAGAACGGGATGGCCCTTGCCTGCACCAATAATTGCCCTGGGCCGCTCTTCGGAACAAGTTTGCGGATGCCTCGCCAACGCAGGTTACGTCGGCCGGCTAGCCATCGCTGGTCCTCCGGCTCAGACCACACCGACCACGCAGATATTTTCAAAATGTGACCGCCGCGGAGCCGAGCCTCAGCCAAGATGGATCGGCACTGCAGTGCTTCGGCCTTGCTGCATCTCGAACCGTTTGTCGCCTTTTGAAACAGCACGCGTGCGAGCCTCGAGTCCGTCGTCGGTCCGAAAACCTGGTTGTCTCTGAGTTGCTTGCACGAGGTGGCGCGGCCGGAACGAAGCCGGCACAGTGATATGCAGCCCGGTAGTCCTATCGTGATCAAGGACTATGAGACCCCTGTGGGTCCGCAGGTAGTTGCAGGGCCAGGGCCAATAGCATCCGATCGTCGCTTGGAAACGTTGAGATCGACCAGCAGATTCAACGGCGGCCCCGCCACGAGACGTTCGCTGCTTCCAGGTTGGTGTTGCAGCTATCCAACGGCGCTGTTGGAGGCCACACTAGCCCCCAATCTGCCAACACCGAGCATCCCAGTCTGCAGCCATCGCAGGCAAGCAGTCGAATTTCATCCTCGTGGCTAGGCCAGACGCGGATGGGTCGAAGCTGATTGAAAGAACGGCGTACTCGTTTCCGACGCCGTTATTGAGCGGTGAGCCAGCGTCCCCTCAGTCGCCATCAAATCAGCGTCTACAAGTGCCTGCACCGATGAGCGTGTGATACCTAATTCAGGGTAGAAAGACTTGTGTTTCTTTAGGTGAGACAGCGAGAATTAAGCCTCTACTCTTGTCGCTAAGCTAGGTTAGAATGCCGTCGTAGCGCTGTGGTGTGAACAGCACTTGTGACCGCAGATTTGGTCGGTCGCTCAACTGCGTGAATTCTCAGTCGCTGAGGTTTGTTGAGCGCTGGGTGCCATCAGAGACAAGCCATGGAAGGAACACCTCAGCGCGGGTTTGTCCGGATTCATCGACGTGCATCGTTTCCTAGGCTCGGAGGGAGGTCCGGGGACGTACTTGCCAGTCCTTGGTATTGCTCGCCTGGGGTGCTCCATTGGCAGGTTGGGCTCGCTCGGCAGGAACGCACGTTCTCCCTTGACAATTCCAAATTCCACATTTGCCACTTCGACTCCCAAAAGCATGACGGCTCCTTGGGCTCTTCCGTGATCCTTCCGACACTGCTGCGTGCTTGCGTAGCTCACCATGTCGACATCCGATCTCCGTCCCGCAGGAGACAAGCAATGATCGACCTCGGACCATGTTCCCTGCGGCATCCTCGGGCCCCAATCAGATTTCCCTCGTTAAACACGGTTGTCTGTTTGCTCGCATGCCCACTCGGTTGCCTCGTCGGCCACCTCACGCGTGTTTGGCAACTCGCGGCCCTCGTCAATAGGTGCTCGTCACCGCCATTTCCGTCGAATGCGTCCAATGCGCACTCTGGCTCGACGTCGACGCAATGCGCGCCGGAAGCATCGCCTCTGCCTATCGAACAGTGTCTCCGTGCGCTACGACCGTACCGCAGCGTGAGCCGACTGTCGAATGAATCAATTGCTCGCGCGCAGATGGGCGCCGGGCTGATGGGCTTGTCCGCGGAGACGACCCCCCACCGAACGGGAGTGCCAGCTGTGTCACCATGCATCTGGGTCTTGGGTCCCCAAAACGCACGCTTCCCGGTGCACTCTTCCCCGCCCGCGTTCCCGCCCTGCAACAGGGCTAACCTAGTTTTTGCGCCGTCCAATGACTCCAATCGCCCCGCAGCCCCTCTGCCGCAGCGATGAGCCGAGTCCGCTCGGCCGCGCATGGCCCAGACCCCAAAACTCGGACTCTCTCCACGCGGCTTGCGACGGTGTTGAGCCGAGTGGTGGTTTCGCCAACCGTGCCAGCCAATCGTGGATGGTCCCTGCAGCGATTACGCTCGGGGGATGAAGCCGGCCTCGGGACGGAGCTGAGCGGCGCTGGGAAGACGGCTGTGGTAGGGCTGCTCGCCAGCGTGATTGTGCGCGCGACGCCGGTGGCATGGTCCAGTGGCGCCGACCTGCCCAAAGACGGCTGTGCACAAGAGGCAAACGGAGACAGCCCGCCCAAGGATTGCGCCCACACGACGTCACGGCGGCGGCCGTGCGCGCGACACCGGGGGACTCGCTTGTCAGTACTCACATCTCAGATGCATTCGGCAGACGAATGGGGCCAGGCCAGCGTGGTGGTGGTGCCAGGCTGACAGCAGCGTGATGGGATGAGGTCAGGACCGGCGTTGAGGACCTTCTTGGGACAACCAACCAACGGCGAAGGGGCCATAACGGGGATTGGGCCAGCAACCAGGTCACAGTGTCTTAGCCGCCGGCAAGAACAGCACCGGCCCAATCTCCGCGTCTGCCGGGCAAAGCTTTCAGCGAGGGGGGGCCGCCCTTGAGGGGCGGAATGGGCGGATCCCCTTGCCGGTGGGGCCGGTGCTGGGGGCTGGCATGCCACGCATTGGGCGACTTCAACTCGGTCACACAACCCGCCGCCTCAGCAGCACACTTCGACGTCGAACATCACGCTTGGCGCACACGATGGTGAGAGGCCCTGTTGGCCTCCCGTAAACGCACGCCAGCCGCTTCCGTCAGTCACCTCCTATATTTGGCAATTCCCAGCGCATCTCGCCTGCTCGCCGCACAGCTGGGCGTTCTTGGTCTCATTGCACGGCACGGATTACCTGCAGTGGGGTGGCGTGGGATGTCCGGGGCCTAGACACAGACAGCTGTATTTCGACGATTTCTGTCAGATATCATATTCTGCGGATGCCCTCGAGCGAGACGAGGCAGGCCGAACGAGTTACGCGTATGACCCGCATCTCTTCCTTGCGGAATGTAACCAGCGACAGCCAGTGCCTGGAGTCTCTCGTGTATCTGCCGTCCTCCCGACACAACATGGCGCGAGCATACAAACTGCAGCCGGCCCATCCCGGAAGGGGCAACGGCAAAGGGGTCACAAGACGGGCCGACAGGTCAACACTGAGCCTCTAGGAGGCATTCCGCCCATGTACGAACAGGGCAGATCTTGCAGCAGTACTCTAATTCGTACATTGCGGAGAACCCGCGCTGTCGTACCAGTCACCTCTTGACGCGTGGTGGAGAGGAGAAGGGCTACAGCATGCGTGTCATAAGCGGCACCGCCCCCGTCCCCATTTGCCCGCTCCACCGCTGCGGCGCTACTTCCCCGGGCACCGGGCCCCACCGAACAGCCGCAGGATGCGAACTGGTCAAAACTTGGTCCAGAGCCGCGACGAATTTGCTGATGGTGCCCCCATCCACCCTCTGTATTTTTTTAAATACACTACAAGAACAGAACGGCGAATCTGCCAACCGCTCCTTCGGCGCTCGTTTCAGTGATGAAGCAAGTACCTCCCCAGCCAGCGCTCACAGAAGATCACGCCCATAAATTCGCAATTACTATGCAGAAACATATAAGCGACGGTATTTCCCTTCCATCATCCCCGACCCTGCACCATCACCCCCTTTGACCGGCCACGCATCATTAATTTGCCATTTGCCGCCAGACGCGAGCTCTGAGACCTGGCCTGAAGCAATTGACTAACATCTTTGCTTTTTTCCCTCCCATCCCTGGCTTTTGGTCCTTCCGGGGAACCTGGCAAGGCTTTCCGTGGCCCCAGCCCCTGCTCGGTGATCAGCAGATCGGGAAAGGCTGCTTTTCAGCACCCCCAAATCTCGCCAAAGTTGGCGTGGCGTCAACAGAAATCTCGAGTCGCCAACTCGCCAACCGCATAAGTCCCGGCAGTTTGGGACGCTGCCTATCCCCATCTTTGACCTTTCCGTCGTCCCCGTCCATTCCTTCCTACGCCCGAGCACCGAAGCTGAGCAGAAACATAAAAAGCGTCCGTGTCCCCCGATCCACCAGCGTCCGCCCCAAAAACCCACCCTCCAACGCACTCGCCGTGGCACGAAGGACTCCAAAGACAGCGCCGTTGTTGCATTGGCATCTCTCGGCAGCTTTTAGGCTCGAATTGTCACGCAACGAAGCGCCTGTCGTCCGATATCAACATCGATGGAGTTGTTGGAGGAGCCCGAAGCCGCACATGCGGTGGGGGTTGCATTCCCGGCCGGAAATGACGACTTCCGTGCCGCGCGGGACCGCTGCGCGCAGGCTTGCCGCCGCTTTAATGACACCCCCGAGGACTCTCCGGGTGAATTGCGGAGCAGCCGCTTTTTAGAGTAAGCCTCTCTCCAAACAATGCGCTTACGCGACATTTTTCGGCGTACTCACCTGTCGCAGCATCATCCGCCCTGCGCGGGATCGCAGCGACGATTCGAGCGCCGCCATCACGCACGATATGACCTTCCGGAACCCCATGCTCAAGGCCCAGACGCCTTTTGTGAAGCCGCCATTCTTTGTCGACTACGGCCTGCGGGTGCGAATTGGCGGCTCGACCTTCATTAATCGCAGCTGTATGATCATGGACACGCCCGTGGCCGATGTGATCATTGGCGAACGATGCAACATCGGGCCCAATTGCTGCATCGTGAGTGTCGGCCACGCACTGCGCGCCGAGGAACGGTCAGGGAAGCAGAGCAGCATCGGGAAGCCCATCACGATCGGCGACCACGTCTGGATTGGTGCCAATGTCACTGTTTTGTGAGTTTTCGAAATCCCGGAGCGCGTGGGACGGGAAACTGACTGGAGTAGGGGCGGTGTCACAATTGGCGATGGCGCTGTGATTGGAGCCGGAAGTGTCATCACGAAGAACATCCCACCTGCGTCCGTGGCGCTGGGAGTACCAGCTCGAGTTGTCCAGGACCTCAACGTGGTGGGCGTGGGTATTGCAGACTTCAGCGCTACGGTGAACACCTTGACCGAGGCAATGATGTTTAACCGCCAGCTTGATCGTAAGGAGGAGGTCGAGTTGGCAAGACTGAACACATGCCTGGTCACACTTCAGCAGAAGAAGTGCGTGTCACTACAGCAGAAAAGCAATGGGGTCGCGCTACAGTCGGATCGGCAGCCAGAAGAGCGACGGGGGAGTGAGCCAGGGTCACCCACAGTCCCAAGATCAGGGTCAGTCTTCAGGAGTACGCTTTTCACCGGATTAATTGGGGGCGTGTTTGTCTTGGGCACGATGTTTGGGTTCTTCCTGCTTCAAGCACTGGTGCGGTACGCCTTTGGGGTTGGCTATCCTCAGATCTAGAGACTGGGGAACTATTATACGTTTGACGGAACTCGGGAAACTTGGGTAATCTGCATCTCACTTATCGGGATTGGAGTTGGGCTCCAGGGAAAGATGCGGACGAGCCCCATGGCTCAAGATATAAAGGTCAGGTGCCCGGCAGCTTGTGCTGCTAGGCAGATAATTTATAATCTCTAAGAAAGATGGAACGGCCGGGATACGCGCATAGGAAGGTTAAGGTTTTCTCTTGTCACTAACGGTATCTAAAAAGGATTGTGGGAGAATCGATTGTCGAGGGGGCTTCGTTTAGTTGTTGTCCTGGAACCGCTGGCCGGAGTGGGATAGGCACTTGGCGCAAGATGGCATAATTAAGAGATTTTTCAGACAGGACAGAAAGCGTGATTCCTCACTGTGCAGTCAACTGAGAGCAGTTGTGTGTGTTGTTCGAAGGCTGCTTTTTCCGAGTTAAAGGGAACAGCCAACAGTTTGCGTGTGGTTCACGAACTCAAGTTGCCTGAATACCAGCCAATTGTGTTGGCTGCATCTCAGGTAGTGCGGAAAATAGGTTGACATGGAAGGTAAGATTTCCAGACCGGTTCTACTTCGTACTGCATCTGTCTTTGTGGATTACAAGACCGGCCGGAGAGCTAGCAGTCATCGAGGCGTCTAGCCCAATACGTGCCATCCGAGCATCGTGTAAAACGCAAGATCGTTCTCCCATGAGATCAGTCGATAAGCTTGAAACTGCATGTCTGCCCGTGACGGTGGCTGAACGGAGGCTTCGTGGCTTGAGATTATTAAGGCTTAGACCGAGAGCGCTGCCGATTGTTGCTCGACGGAATCTGCGAGCTTTTAATCCAAGAAGAGCTAGTAAAGGATGAACGGAGGAACAAACTACCAAGGCGCCGGATTAGAGGAAGAGACAGATGCTCACTTTTTATACAAGATTGGCGAAGCCTCGTCGCTCACAGCCTTCTTCGGCAGTCATCATTCTCAGCCCACGATGCGTCAGCATCCGTGCGGAGGGATGCAACGCAAGGAAACTACCCGGCACCTGTGATTGGATACCAGAGCCAAACGCCGCAATCTTGGACGCATCCATCCTACCGGAGCCCTACTAGTTCTATCCCCGTGAACACCATTCGACAGCGGCACCGCACCCCTTCGATGTGATGGGATTCTCACGATGCTTCCCGCCACGAACGGCTCGCACTTCTTCCGCGCTGATCGGATCCTATTCGCTGACGGCAGCTCGGCTGTATGTCGGAATGCATCGTTGCGACTTGGACTTCGCAGATGGCTAAATATTGTCGTCGCTGGTTGGGGCACTCTTGTCGGGCCAGCCCATGCATGGAAGGAATGCCGCTTCCAGCCTGCCACGCTTTCGCCAGACAGAGGGCTTGGTCGTCTGGTTTCTGGGGATAAATACCAGCACGAGCCCCAGCAGACTGTCAAGAATCGCCGACCCTCTTTGACTATCAACTATCCCACGACTCTACGCGAAAATGAGAATGCAACTGCACCTAGCTGAAGCAGCTCATCCCCGTGTTCCGAGAGAAGTCAGTGAGTCTCTCCGGATATTTTGATAGGGCGATTGAGTCGGATGGTGGTATTGTAGAACATAAGACCCCGGCCCAACTCTAGATGTTTGATATCGCGGCTAATCTTCGGTGCTATGCGCAGTGGTGAAAACATTCACCAGCCTCACGCTTGATGTCATCGGTGTCGCTGCTCTCGGCGTCGAGCTCCGCAACCTTGACGCACCAACACCGTTCCAAGTTTGCTACACGCGGGTATTCGACCCCCCGCCGCTCGGGCAGATTCTCATGGCCATTGACCATTTCGTGCCGATTCGCCGGATCCCCCTCGATGACAACAAAAAGTATCTGAGCTACAGCGCTGAGGTACACCGGCTGAAACTCGAAATCGTCCGCAATCGAATCCGAGAATTGACGGACAAGCACGGAAAACTGATTACCACCAAGCGCAAGGATCTGATCACTTTCTTGATGAGGTCCTCGCCGCACTGTAGCCTGCATCACTCTGTACCGTAGCTCACTGCAAACCCCATACACAACCCTAGCCCCCGCACCCTAGCCTGGCCGCATTCACGGTCGCAATTACGACCGCGGTTTAATTCGAACAAGCCCATCGTAACTAAGCCTAAATCTACCGATTCTACAGAGAGTCTATGGCTTAAAGGAAGGTTAAAGAGAGGCTCAACCATTGCAGTTTGAATCGCAGTTATCGTCACTAATCGCACAGGATCAAGATTATCTGGAGCACTGCGCACCGGGTCATTTAAGGCCATCTGAACACCTAGTTAGCCCGGGAAATCGCGCGTGATTGATAAACTTGCCTTTGGGAACAGAATTTACACTTGGAGGCTGGTTGGAGCGATGGTGGTGTTTGAGGGTGTGGATGATGGTGTGGGAATGACATGCGGGGGTTAGGGTTATGTATGGGGTTTGCAGTGGGCTACGGTGCAAAGTGATGTGAGGTACGGTGCGGTGTGAGGACCTCTTCTTGATACAAGAAACGTACGAGGTAGAAAATCCACGGACTGAGCAAGAGTACCTGGGGCATGTAAGCGAGGTTCTTGGCTGAGGTGCGATGCTCTCGCTAATAGTAGCCCTTTAGATGCTGAACATGCTCGCCGCCGGCCATGAAACCACGGCCAGCGCTCTCCAGTGGGAAACCCACGCATTGGCGGAGCACCCCGAAGCTCAAACGCGCCTTCGAGACGAGATCCAGGCCATGCTCAAAGATACGCCAGGCCCAGGCTACACCGAGCTGGAAAGTCTGAGTTTCCTCAATAACTTCTGTAGGGAAGTCTTGAGGGTATGGTGTCTAGGTAATACCCCGCTCCTGAGAAGACATTTGTCAATCTCAGCACACTAACACAGAGCCGTCGAAACTCCAGCGGTCGAATCACCCCGAGAAGCAGGAGAAGACGTCATCGTCAACGGCGTGCTCGTCCCCAAAGGGACCCACATCTTGCTCCTACCGGCTGTCATTCAACGCAACCCCCACACATGAGGCGATGATGCCGATCAGTTCAATCCGGACAGGTGGAACCAAATCCATAGGAAGGTGGATGCGCACGCGTTCGCCGCCTTCTTCCAGGGCCCGCGCGGGCGCATCGGCCGCGTCTTCTCCATGATCGAGTTCAAGATCATCCTGATCGAGATGCTTAGCAAGTTCAAGTTTGAGGCCTTAGGCACGGAGAAGATTATGTTGATCAACCCGAGTCCTTTGCTCCATCCGAGCGGAGGGCTGAGGGCGAGGGTCAGGAGACTTGGCCGCTAACTGAGCATATGGAATGGATTGGTGTTGATGAAGGGATTGCTTGCATGCGGTTATGTACCTGAGTGGAAAGTTGGTCTTATTATTCTGGTTACGGAGTGGTTTCGGTTGGAGATTGGGGATGCCGCCATGAATCCATTCAGGTTGGCTGCCACGAGGCGTTCGCCGGTTTCCGAATTGTCGGCCACACGAGAACCTTGCATGCAGACCTATCCAGCAAATGTTATCAAAGTCCAGACGCAGATGCAGAACCAACAACCTGCATACACATGATCCCCTTCAACGAATGGGGAGGAGCCGGGGTGGCCGCCATGATTACGTGCTGTCTTCGAGAGCAAACCAACCCTGGTGTCTCCCTTCTCACTGCGGCTACATTGACATTCTGGCATGCAGTGTGGGCCATCTTCGTGGTGAGGAAGGTACGATTGCAAGGTAAGCGCCAGGATCTAGACCCTTCCAGGATTGCGGGCGCCGCAGGCTAAGGTATCTTACAAAAACGTGAGGCCGGGATTCTTGAAGGGAATCAGCGCCAGGATTACGGCCTGGATGTAGTACCCCTTTCGGTCGATCACATCGCCCGTCAGCATCCCCACCGATCCGTTCTTCTGCTTGGTATTCGTCTGTCCCCACACGATATCCTCTGCGGGCCCGAGCTCCATTCCTCCACGCACCAGCTTGGCGGTCTCCTCTGGCAGGTAGTATGCCGCCGTACGCGCTTTCCCTGTGCGAGAACCCCCGATGACCACAATCCACGCAAACGACTGCACCAGTTTGGTCCCGCCTTGCTCCGCTTCCTCCTCCAAGACGCCCCCTTCTAGACCGACCCAAAAGTCCGCAGTTGGCTCCAGTGCGCGCGCACGTTGAGCCCGATTCAAGGCCCCTTGAAGGGTTTCCGCATCGCCCAAAGGCTGGTCTGGGACGCCCGATGGAACACTGATGCCACGAGCAGAGAAGATGGAGGCAGGGAACATGGCTGAAAAGCCCTGAAGCGTGGCGGCGATTTTGACCGGATTCTGGGATGCCACAATGATTGTCTGCGGCGGCAGCGGATTCGCTTGCGCGACGTCTTGCGAGTCCATGCTGCGTGGATGATGAGTGCTGGTGGGCGCTGGTGAGTGTCTGCACTTCTGTTGTGTTGTTGAGGCTTCTGATCTTATCTCTCACTGACTCTCGCGATAATGGCGCGATAGGGAACGTCGGACGCTATCCCGGATTGGGGCTATTTCCGATCCCTGCCGGTCAGCGGCCCGCTTCCATTGCGCTGTCACCTGCGAGTCAGACACCACCCAGTGGAGGTCCTGCTAGGCTAGGGTTGTTTTTTTCAGGGGCACTTGCCACTCCAGGGGCAGAATTCTCCGGCTAAATTTCAATGTGAAATTCAGGGGGGAATTTTTCCATCACGAAGCTCCGCATGATGAGTGGCACTCTGCGATATCACGATTTGCCTTCAATCCTTCCCCAGAATACGTTAACAAGTTACGTTTAGGACAGGCAGCGTAAAACGCGTCACTTGACGCCTTCCCCGATGCGTCAGGTCGGGTCTAGGATAAAGTCGTGCAACGCGAGGCGGCGCGGTCAAGAGCCGGAACATCACGCTCGAAGAAGATTGCATTTCGCAAAATTGCTGCTTGTTTTGTACAAATGAACAATAGTTACTTTCGCTAGGCCTTCTCGCCAAACCTAACCGACGCAGTCACGGTCTTCGTGATTCCCTTCGCGGCCATGCGGGAGTCTGCACCATGCGGCGCGACACGATTGACAGTCTCGTCGCTCGACAGGGCGTCAACATCGGCGAAGACGTTGGCCGTGGTGGTCGGCTTCTTGTCGGCGCCCCGATTACCCATCTCAAAGTAGCTGGCGTCGTTGAAGCCGCGTTCGCTGCTTGTCTCGTCGCTCACCGACTTGTTCGCCGACTTGAAGGCACTACGGCGCGAGTTCATGGCGTTGCTGCCCTGGCGGATGTACCCCGATCCGTTGGTAGCCTTCCCGGAGCCTCCCAGAGTACTGCCAAGCACGCTCTTGAACAGCGGCCGCAGCGCCGGAATGCTGCCGGCAATGATGCCCACATTGCACTCCACCACGGTCCAGATGCACATGTCGCGCGAGTCCCAGAGCCAGTCGCCGGTCTTGCCGTAGTTGACGATCGAGGGGATTTTAGCAATAGCCGCACCGCACGCGAAGCAGCCCAACCCGAGCGCCAAAATCAGCGAGGCCCGTGTTCGCCTGTTGACGTTGAGGTTCCAGAGCATGGGCACGGGAATGACGACGGCGAAGAGGAAGTCCGTGAGGATGTTGAGAGTCACGTTGGTGTACGAGAGGCCTTGAAGCGTCTTGGGCCCCCAGCAAACCGCGGTTTGGGCGATCTGCTGGTCCCACAGCGCGCGAATGTCGGTACACTGGCAGACGACCGTCTATCAAAGACCGTTAGCAGACATTCGAATCCCCATACGCCCATTTCTCGAAAACGTACGAAGAAGCATCCGATGGTGTAAAACGCCATGAACGACATGATCCCGATGATAATCCTCTTGTAAATCTTCTCGGTGGCAATGCGAAGCAGCGTCGAGCCGACGGCTAACTTGACGATACAGATGGCAAGAAGAAAGATGGGCTGCGTGATGAAGTTCAACTTCATTCCCATCGAGATGTTTTCCAGTGGAATGTCGCCGAGGTGCCTGCCCGCGCCGTAGGAAGTTGAGGCAACGATAAACCCTTCACCGACGATCACCATGGCCATCGCCAGCGACATGAAGTAGTCCTGTTCGCAATACGGTCAGTACACGGCACACGCTGCATCCATGATTTCTCCTTACATCTAACCCGGTGTTGCGGACCATGAAGAGTCGCGCATACATGCGGGCCAAGTACGTGATTAAGGCCAACACGGTAATGGCCATGGTGGCCCCAATGATCCTAGGAGCGTCATTCTCGTCTGGGTTCGACGGAGGGGGCGGGAATGGCGAAGGAGCCGCTGCGTCGGACATGGTCGGTCGAGATCAAGGATCGGAATGGGAGGCCAAGAGCATCGATCCTGGCACGCAGTGCTTAGGTCTTGGAAGAAGGAAAGCAACTTGGTGCCAGATCGGCGCTGATCGCAACGTGGATGGTTCACGAGAGATATATCCCTGGCGCAGGATTGAACCCTACGCAGCACGATCGCCGAAGCATGGCAAACAGGGAAAGCCGCATTTCGCCCTTGGCTCGCTATTGGTTCAGCCCCAGTCTCGATTACCATTCTGCAAGGACCGTTGTTTTCAATTGAGGGTACTTTCTCGGGCGAGGGTAGAGTAGCACTAACCGCTAGCTTTCGCAGGGCTTGCTGGGAGTGGTTAGCTCCAGCCAAGCATGCCTGGCGCACAGACGATGGCTTGCAGGCGCCCCATTAGTGCATCACAGCTATTTGATTCAGGGGGGAAGCAACCGACTGACGCAATACAACGTCGCCATGGAGGGGCCCCGTTTCCCAGGACGCCGCAATGTTCCTCCCTTACGGGTCGGGCCTCTCCATCACAGCTTTGACGGTTCGGCAACGACGGCAACGACGGCAGCCAAAGCTCGCCCGCCGCTACGGGATGTCTGTGCCTTTCGACTGTTTTCTCCATCTTCATTTTACCCATCATTTTCCTGACATCACCTAGCTACCTCACCTACGCAGTATGGCATGGACTGGACAGCTCCAAGTCGTCTAAGAAGACAGCAAATTGGCAAGATAGGATGATGCGGGGGACCTTGCTCGACATCCATGGTCAACATGGCCACCGGCCTGTCACAACGTGGCAAGAGAATTTCTTTTTCCACCAGACCCAGCGGGGTGGTAATGGCTGCTGGCCACGGCAAATATGATTGGAGCGCTTGAGGAGCAACATGCAGGCAGTATGTACCTCTCAGGTCCGCATGCTGTTGGGATGTGTGTCTCGTCTGTAATCGGCATGAACTGCGGATAACTTCAGATTGCCTGACGCCGAACAGGGACTTATTCCTGCCTCCCCTACCGCGGCCGTCGGCCTTTCGCTCTCTGTTTATCCCAACTGCTTAGGCTGCACCCCTTTTCCACCCCTCTCATTATGGCAGCGGAGTTACTTACATGAAGCTGCCCCCCCCCTCTAGTGGGGCCAAGCATGGCCACTGGCCTCGTATTTACGGACGCTCCACTAAGACTGATGCGGCCGGGGGCGGAGATGGCAATTGAGGAATCATGGCCGTCGAGATCCCGGGCCGGTGGGGCAATCGCTCGTGGAAGGCCGCGGCCAGAACGCCTGGGAATCAAAACCACACGGTTGCGATCATCCAGCACGCGTCCCCGGTATTGCAAACCCGCACCAGACTCACAGGGACAAGGCCCCGATGCTTGGCCGCCAACACGACAATTCCCTATTTGAGAGAGCATCTACCCTCCCCTTTCGGAGCCATACACTCTGATTCCCCGGTTTCCCACGTGTCGCTTATTCTACCTTCCCAATATCGTCACATTGATCCACGAAGCGAAGATGCACGCCTTGAGTCTGCTCCTGCTTGCCGCCGCGGCCCCGTGCCTTGCGGCTCCTGCTCCTACACCGCAGGACACTGCCGACTTTCTGGACGTCACCGTACCCGCAGACCCCGCCGAGGCGCTGGAGCTGCTGCAGAGACTGGGTGAAGCCACCTTCGAGCAGGCGAAGGCGGAGATCGATGACTCTGAGGACCTGACCAAGAGGGCCGGAGGATGCACGCTGTCGAAGCTCAAGATTCGCCGGGAGTGGTGAGTCTGCTTACCGAGCTTGAACTCTTAACTTGGAGCACAGCTGGACTAACACGGGCATGACAGGGGCTCGCTAAGCAAGACGGAGAGGAAGAGCTACATCAGCGCCGTTAAGTGCCTGCAGTCGAAGCCGGCCAGGACGCCCTCGTCTGAGTCCCCCGGGGCTAAGACCAGGTTTGATGACTTCGTTTCCGTGCACATCAACCAGACGATGGAGATTCACTACACCGGAAACTTCCTGAGCTGGCATCGGTACTACACCTGGATCTACGAGAGAGCCCTCCAGGAGGAGTGTGGCTACGAGGGCACGCAGCCGGTGAGTCTCTTACCTATGCCTCTGGTGCAGCCAACCACAATTTTTAAGTCCGAGCACATGCACAGTACTGACACGCTGCAATCACCATCAGTACTGGAACTGGGGTCTCACTGCCATCACTGGCCTGGAGAAGTCACCTATCTTCGACGGCAGCGACACATCCCTGTCCGGCAATGGCGCCTTCATCGCCAACCAGGGTAACATCGTGATTGGGCAGGGCGACCTCCCGCCCCTCCTCCTCCCGGCCGGCACCGGCGGTGGATGCGTCACGTCTGGACCCTTCAAGGACATGTCGGTCAACCTCGGCCCCGCCAATCTCGACACCCCGGACGGCGTCGTAATGAACCCGGAAGGACCCTTTGCGTACAGCCCCCGCTGCCTGAAGCGCGATCTGACCACCAAGATCAACCAAAAGTATGCTAACGCCTCCGCCATCCTCCTGAACGTCGTCCAGCCCCAGGACATCAACGACTTCCAGCTGCAGATGCAGGGCAAGCCCGGTTCTGGCAACATTGGCATTCACGGCGGCGGCCACTACTCGATCGGCGGTGACCCCGGCCGCGACTTCTTCACCTCCCCTGGTGATCCGGCCTTCTACCTGCACCACTCCATGATCGACCGCGTCTGGTGGATGTGGCAGATCCTCAACCCCAGCAAGCGCACCAAGGGCACGACTGCTATTGCCGGCACTCGCACCTTCATGAACCAGCCCCCAAGTGCGGATGCGACCATCGACGATATCATCGACCTGGGCTACACCGGTGGCGCCCCGCTCAAGATCAGGGACCTCCTGAGCACGACCGAGGGTCCTTTCTGCTACATGTACCTTTGATTGCGGCCACATCATCCATCCACCTCATTAACCCCCACGTATATACCTAGATAGGTACTTCCTTACCTATATCTTGTCTGGAAGTACATAGCAAAACGCTTCTTTAATAATATCTCCTTTTAATCGCTTCAACTCCAGCCGTTCCTTTCCTGCAGGTGACCTTGGTGCCTCACATTGAAACCACCTTCCTTCGGTAAGCAATGTCAAATATCGTCGAGTTTGTCGCGGCGCATTCGTCGGTTGCTTGGTTGCTCGGAATAATATGGAGGGTTGCAGGAGCCTTCGGCCCCACCCTTCGGTTTGTGGATGGGATGGTTGTGGTTGGAGGTCAGTGGGACGAAACGGAAGGTCAAAACACCAACCAGCCAGGGGGGGAGCCCTGCGCCCTGTAGTGTACTCCCAAAATACACCCCTATCGCAGGTCTGTGCCTCGCCTCGCCTACTATTACCTCCGGGGGACGCTGCCAGGGCCTCCGATTGACTGACCATGTGTGGACCCCCCCGCTTGCCTCGGTCTTCCAGAAGAACAAAGCCACTGTGAGGAAACCAGGTTAGATCAAGACTAAGCTTTTAGTCTCATTGTCCGTAGTGCGTACACTAGAGCAACATCGCCCTTTTCGTTGTGGAGCCTCAAGTAGCATCACGCCACACCCCGTGGACACAAATACCCTGTCCGCAGGGATGTTGCATGTCGTCAAATTTGGTTCAGTCTCCCTCGCTAAACAAACTCGCCTGTGTTAGCTCGTAGTGTAATAACGTTCGGCATGAGTTTTTCTAGAGTATTTAGCATTCAGAGCCAAGCTCCCGAACTTGACGTTTGTGCATGAGCAGTCGGAAGCACTAGCGCTGCAATGCATGAGTCTTTGCCTGAAAGCTTGTCGAGTTCGCTGCATAATGGAGAAATATACGGATCCGTAGACGCGCGATGTTATCCTGTAGCTCCTGATTTTTGCTTCTTTTACTTTATTTATGGAATGGAATCATCCAGGTAGGCTCTGAAGCACTACGAGCTACCACCTCGATTAGTACCTGCTTAGGTTTAGGTATAACTCTTGGAAGAACAAATGGAGGGAGCAAGGGCTCATTGAACAATGTAATTTTTTTCGATCTAGCGCTGAGGGAAAGAACCTAGCGACAACGTTCTTCTTTGGTTCTCAGAAACAGCTAGAGGCAGCGTGAAAAACGCAGAATTCCTGTCAAGGAGAACACATCCAGCCATCTTGTTCATATGACATCGAGTCCATGTGGGGAGGCTAAAAAAGCAGTCCAAACAGCGGGGCCACCCCCCAAGCTAATACCCCTTGCGCTTTCTGCAGATGAAGGTGGGGGGCAGTGTGGGAAAGGTGAGGATGCTCAAACAATAGTGGGACCCAGCAGTCAAGCCTTCCCAGATGTTTGTAAAACCGCCTCGGTACTTTTTGAAGAGGCGCTCCATGTGGCACACTGTCCACACGCAGGAATGCAATCGCCCTGCCGTTAAAATCCCAGGGAAAACCACCTAAATACTCGGGCCGCTCCAAGTGATCATTCGGGCCGGAAACTCGCCAAGGTCTTGGGCTGATGGACCCCCATCGGCGAGCGTGCTCCACAGCTATTTATTGCGCAGTTCGTCTGATCGCCCCAACGACGTCGAACCGAGATCCAACACAGTTGGTCCGGTGACTTCGGTCCCTGCTGCAACATAACAGCACCCGAACGGCAAACGACACCGGCGGATCCAGAACCCTACCTACCTACCTGCCCAAGATAAGAGTAATCACTACCACAATGAAACGTACGTCTCACCGCCTCCATCTAGGTAGGCCTGTCTATCGTATTACCCCAGATATCGCCAAACACCTTCTGTTCCCAAAGGCTGGTCGTTCTCGGGGTAGGTAGCACTGACCAATGTTGTCGGGGACTGTCCCACATCCCGCAATCACTGTCGTTGTGTGTGATGTAGTGGCTGGGTGAATCAACTGGAAGCATCTTGTCCGATACCTAAACTTGTGTTCGATGCGCTGAAGTTTGGACGGTCCGTTAGACCTATGCCGTCGATACTCTCAAGCCCGCTTGACATATGCCTGGTGCAGAGGCTCGCAGGTTAGCCTGATATCCGGTGGCCGTCAAAGTATTCGCGGTTGTGGAGGCCGATAGGCAGCCTCCTAATGAGGCCCGTGAGCGTGGGAGTCTTGGTGGTTACAGCGAGGAGACGCTGCTAGTCTCGGTGCACCGGAAGCCGGCGTTGACGAGACATTGACGGCGACGGCGCACAGGGTCTTCATATTTTACCGAGCCGTTACCCGGACGGCACGATGGGCGTGTGCACGGCGGTTGGGCCGGATCGGGGAGTTGGCCGGCATACGGTGCCCTTTGCGCACCCTCCAAGCCGGTGTCGCCGAGATCCCGCCGTAAGTGCGCAAGCTTTGTCATGACGACGGGGCTGAATTAGTGCCATCATTCGGCTGTGGTAAACGCCGCTGAGGTCGCTCGAGTTATGTCGCATCTAGTCGGTCAGGTACCTACTTGTCGATACCACCACGGAAAGACTTTCTTGACACGACGCCTCGTTGAAAAGTTGTCAGTACGGCTCCATCCCGGCTATCTTCTAGGGAATTGTAGGTAGGTGGGTACCTATTCGATTTCACCTACTGCGCAGCAATTCTCTCGGGATGCGGAAGCCATGCTGCCCAGTACCCCGACAGGCGGACGTCTTCAATGCAGAGAACTTTGTTCGGGGCGACCGATAACAATCGCGTGGACGATGGCTGGTGCCATTGCGACACGAAGTTGCAAGTCGAGTATTTTCGGCATCGCGGGCTCGAAGAATGTTAAGTTGAGGTCAAGTTCGAGGCTAAATTGGGAAATTCTTTCGGCCCGCGTTCGTCCAGGCTGCACGCCTTTCCTCCCCGAGAAGGGCACATCATCGTTCTTGCTCTCCCGGCCGCACCCATTTCGAGTCTCCAACACGCGGCCAATCAGCATGAAATCCCGCCTGCGAGCAGCACAAGGGCCATTGGCCATTGGACGAACCTCGGCTTGGCGATGCACGTTGTCGGAGATACATGCATCACGCCCTGAGTGTCTGGTTCTCAAAGCCAACGTCATCCGAACAACCCGCCTAATTTAGCCCTTACTTGCGAATACACCTGCCGGATTGACCAGCACGATGCGGCTGCTAGACACAGCGACCCTCCGCTTGCAGGAGTTTATCGCTAACATCCCGCCGTATGCCATCCTCTCCCACACTTAGCGCGCGCAGGAGGCGACGCTCCAAGACCTTGTCGCCATCAATCGTGACCCGAGTTCGGAGGACTCAGAAGCCATCCGCCAACGTGTCGGATACCAGAAAATTGTCGGTTTTGCCAACGAGCTCGAGAAGATGATCTGGACTGGGCCTGGATCGACACCTGCTGCATCGACAAAACCTCAAGCGCCGAGCTCTCGGAGGCCATCAACTCCATGTTCAAGTGGTACCGAGACTCAGCTATTTGCTACGTGTACATGCAGGATGTCGGCTCGCAGCCGCCGGGCTGGGAAACTAGCTTGAGGAGTACCAGCTTTTCAGCGAGCCGGTGGTTTTCACGAGGGTGGACTCTCCAAGAGCTCATTGCACCAGACACTGTTATCTTCCTCGCCAGAGACTGGTCCGACATGGGCTCTAAGTTCAGTCTTGAGGCTCTCATTGTTCAGTGCACGGAAATCCCAGTTGAGGTCCTTCGCGGCCAGCCGCTGGTTGCACATCCAGCTGCCGAACGAATGAGCTGGGCGGATCGGCGAAAGACAACGCGCGATGAGGACATGGCGTACTGCCTCCTTGGGCTCTTCGACATTCACAGGCCTCTCCTCTACGGTGAGGGGGGCGAGAAGGCGTTCTTGCGCCTCCAGGAGGAGATATGGCGGAAAAGCGAGGATCTGACGCTGCTGATATGGTCACCCAGCACGGCCAGCGAAGCCGCTTATGTGGGTGGGACGACGGGTGTCTTTGCGGTTCACCCTGTATTCTTTGACACCCCTGTCATGGCAAAATTTATGAAGGAGTCATTCAACGAACGTATCGAGCACTTATCGAGCCGCCCGCTTCGCTGGAGGGAAGTTTTCCAACGCAGCCCCGATGCCCAAGAGTTGACCCACTACTCTTATTATCCGATCTGGGTAGAAGGTCTGGACCCTCCGGAGAAAAAGGGACAGCAGCTGTGCTGTCTCGCATGTTCTAGTATGCACAGAGCGCGTCGTCCATCACGCCGCGTAGGATATCAATGCAACTACCTGTACTTCTATGGAAGAAAACCGAAGACCTACAGCTTTTTCTTAGGGATCCCACCCGCCCTCGATCTTCTCGTCAACCTCGATGTGCGTGTGGTGGCAGCGCGCCCGGCCACGGGGGCGTCACTGTTTCTTCTACCGACTCCAGGCCATAATTACGTCAATAAGGAGTTGGTGGCTTTTACGAAGCATCTTCCTTCAAACTCATGTTCAAGCACCATCAAGGCGGAAAATTACCATCCCGTATGAGTCAGTGAGTATGAAGGTGGACATGCTCAAACCATTCCTAGAGGACATTGATTTCCCGCTCTCTATAACCACGGTCACGATTGGGCCTGCCACCCACGGAGCGCAAAGATTCATTACTCGGGTCCTGCAATTCTCTCGCCAACATAATGGACGGCCCGAAAGATATTGATACACCCTCACGACAATAGGGCAACAAAGTAGGGTCGTTCGTTGCTGGTTTGCTCTTGTCAGTGTCCACCCCAAGTAGGAGGGCTTGGATGACTGTTATTGCGACCGAGAACCTGGCTGGTTCACCACAAAGAGCCGGCTACTTTGTGCGAGAGCTTCATTGCTTAGACGGTCAGAGCGACCCGTCATTGTTGGATCTCACCGGGCTCGACGCCAACGAGGCACGATCTGACCATGCGTGGCTTTCCCATCCATTCGGCTTTTCCATCAACGGGACGGCCACTCGTTCTGTGCGCGGCTCGACTGGTCATCTCAACCTTCGCGTTTCTTTTCGATAGTCTGTCCCTTCGGCAGCCAATTCACCCAACTAGCGGCGGGCAGATTCCGAGATCGTGGTAGATGACATGGACTGCCAGTGAAGTCTCTCGAGGGCCGAGGGACGGAAATCGAATGCGCTGGAATGGTTTCAGGAGGCCGCCGTCCGATGCGGCATGCCGCGACACTAAATTGCGGTTGTGTGTTACCCCTATTTTGGGGCAAGTCCTGTTGACACGTGTTGCACCTAACCGCGCGGATAAAGTGTCTATAACCCCGCTGGCGAGGGCGGGGATCGTCAGAAAAGCCCTTGGAGGACTCCAACTGCGACTTACCACAGCGTATCATTTCCTGCCGAGACTCACACGTGCATACATCCGAACTGGAGCAACACAAAGGCCCTCGGTTACCGACGATTGGGCCGTACTTTGGACAACAACCAGTTGTCGCGGCACGCAAACGGAATGGTGCCATCTTGGCTGCCTCTTTGTCTCAGATCACAGGCTGAGCTGCTTGCGAGCTGAGTCTCGAGACAATATCGGGAAGCTGCAACTTACGGGCCAAGCCTTCGATTGAGTTAGCGCTCCACTTCTCCTCCTCGCCAAGCGATGAGGGGAGGGGGGAGCAAACAATCGCGTGATTTCCGTCTGTTTCCAACGATGCGGAGAAGAGGGGTGGAACACTTGAGGCCTCCGCAGATTGGGGTACTTCGGATGTGCGGCATCTCCCGTGGAAACTGCGGCTCGCTGGTAAACGATACCTTCCCTCGTTGATGCTCGCTGAGGGCATAAATAGGGGCCTCTTTCGACGTCAAGTCGCCGACCGCCCTCGTCACTCTTCACTGCACTTCCTCACACCACAAACCGCAAACCGCAAACCGCAAACCACAAATCACAACCCCCAAAACCATCGGCATGTCTTTCCACCACAGCGCCCAGAACATCCGCGTCGACGACGGCCACATCCTCCGCGCCACCCTCACCAACGGCGAGGGCGAGCAGGTCGAGGCCGAGATTGACCTCAACAACTTCCTCGGAAACGATAACGGCTTTTTCTCCTGGGGCGGCGAGAACTTCGCGCACAGCGCCGAGCACATCAACTTCTCTGTCGAGGGCAACGAGAACGTGCCAATCCTGCGCGCTGTGCTCCACGACACCGAGGGCAACGCCGTCGAGCGCGACGTCAACCTCTCTGAGCGCATCGGCAACGACAACGGCAGCTTTGTCTTCTGTATGTGCTGAGACTAACCCCTCCAAAAATGGAGCCGTGACGCTAACTTGTGCCGCAGCGGAGTAAGAGACTCGGAAGGAACCGAAAGGACAGATCGCGGACGGGAGGACCTGAACCACTCGACTCACGGTCGATGGAGTGAAAGCCCCCCAATAAGCGAGGAAGAATGTTACGACTCAAAATGCGAGGAAGAGTGTTATGGTCAGTCCAATGCAGTAACGAAGACAATCGAATGAATACACCCAAAAAAGCCAACGTCTCGAATCTTTCTGTGATGTCATTCATACCTACCCCTCTTCAGTCGCGTACACACTCTCAGACTGAGAGATATCACAGTATCCCATCCGTACCTGGCAGCCCCCACGCCGCACCTTTATCCCCATAGACCCTAGCCAGCCTCCACAACCTGAGCTCTACCTTCTTTGCTGTCTTTTCAACCTCTTTCGTTGCCTCGGAATCTCCCAGCAACCCGGGTACCGTCTTTGCATTTTCCTCGAAGGCGCGCTCCTCGAATTCGTGAAGCGCCAACCACTTGGTCCCACCAATGCTGAAGCGACTTGTCCTCCGCCAGCCATCCAGCATAGAGAGTTCGGTGATGTACGTCGAAGTGTACCAGTCGTGAAACTTTGCCGTCGCCGAAGCAGACGCAAGATCAATTGTCTCAGTGACCAGCAGAGGACCGCGATCTACCCAACAGGTCGAGTCAGCTCCAAAACCCCCTAACATTCCTGCCCGGGTAAGGAAACAACAAAACTCACCATCCCCCGTACTCCCAGCCCGCCAAGTCTCATTATGCGCCCCGGACGATATCGTAATCTGAATAAACTTGCTCACCGGCCCCCCGCCAGGCAACGACGGATGGCTCAGCGTCACGGCGCCAAATTCGGGCGCGCTCATGGCCGCAATGTCGGGATACTTGTACGACACGAGGAAGGGCCAGGCGCTCGCTGGGTCAGCGGACTGGTAGCGCCAGGCCGAGGTGATGGCGCCGGGTTTGGCGCCCATCCAGTCGGGGATGTGCACGTCTTCGTACCATTTTACGTAGGAGGGGTAGGGAAGGATGGCGGACGAGGCGGGAAGGACGCCCGAGTTGGCGAGGAAGATGCCGGGGGTGGGGGAGAGGGACATTTTGAGCGAGCCTGCTTGGGGTGAGGGTTGAGGTGTTGAACTTGCCGGATTTGAGGTGGTGAATGCGGTTTAAGGAATTGCCAGAAGCCGAACAGGTGTATTTCATGGGTTTTGGGGATATCTAGGTAGGTAGCGGCCGTGTTGGCTTTAAATTGCACATGGAGCTCCAAGATTCTCGGGTGTAGTAGAATAGCCGGCAATTCCAACCCGTTCAGCCTCACACCGACGTAAATGGTTATCTCACTTTTACCCATGCAGTAAGAGACGGCATTTACTATTTGATTGTTTGTAGGATCCAGAACGCGCCATTTGAACCGTGCAGGGTCTGCGCCAATGTCCAATATAGTTCTCCACGGGCAACTATGACTGTTAGGACAACAATCATACCTTATTATTTCACAACGGCAATATTGGCATTTACACACAATGGGGTCGGGGATTGTTTTTCATTGTTTTGCTCAAATATTATCAGCACAGCTGAGTTAATTTATTCGTTTGCAACATTCGAAGCCAACTTAGGTAATGCCCTCGGTCTCAGCCAAAGGGACCTGCCCAACTGGCCCAATGTGTAGGTACTCTTTGGCCTATTTGCTTGGTGAGTGCCGCGGATTCGAGACGATCAAGGCTTAAGTAGATACCTGGGTAGCTTTACCGTGGGTCTCCTAGGGTAGGTAGTAGTAAGTATCAACAGCAGCATCCGCGCATGCAACACCACAGCCACCAGACAAAATCATCTGGCATTAAAACCCTGACCCACTCCCATACGGGATCCAAAGCATTGATCACACCATCGATCCGCATACCTTGTCCCCAAGGACAAGTCCACGCAGTCCTGGGGGTTGATGGGTTGATTGTTGACCCTCAAAGTGTAGAAGTTTTGGCAAAAAACTACCGACACCTCATTCCAGACGGAGACGTATAATCCATTGCTCTGTATGTGTGGACAGTAGTTGAAGCGGATGGGATCTATGGACATGCCTTGGGCACCGAATGGGCAACGCAGGACGATGCTGATTATTTCGCACATATTGATGGGGGAGGAGGGGAGGTGCGATGTGGTTGCCTGGCAGGGAATTGCACGTTGGCTTTCCTTGCTGTGGAACGAGATTCTGGGGATTGGAGCGAGGAGGTTGTGGGCGCACGGCAATCGACGATCGTCATGGAACTGCGCGCCAATGGGAGGTGTCTAAGTCAACTGAACGCAAAAAACGTACCTCGTAAACGTAAGCACACTGGGGGGAGCTGAAGGCGATATGGACCTCCGGACTGGAATTGGGACATTCGCGTGTTTTATAAAGTATTTATCCTCGCAGTGCATTTCTTTGTCGTACAAGTCCATACTCACCATCAGTTGCTTTGTGTCTGTTTTAAAGTACACGTCTTTGTCGTGACCCCGAAGTCGGCCAACATCAAGTACCGCCAATGCTTGGTACAATGGCAATGCCGACTTGCTCCAGACAAAGAATTGCATTGTGGACTGGACTAGGAATAATGGGAATGCATGAGCGGGTACTTCGTACATTAAGGGAGGTAGGAAGGCAGGTAAGGTACCTACCTAAATTGCTTCCCAAGAGCGAGTGAGCCTGTGAAGCAGTGCGAGGTGGCTCGGAGTTTGCGTCGTCAGGTTTATGCCAAGATGCGAAGGAAGGAGCTGCCCTGCCTACATACCAGATCCGCTGCAGCAATTTGTAAGGTCGCTCATCTGCTTCGCGACTTCGAATGCCGAGGAGCCGCGAGGGGACGGCCGGACATTTGTCATCCGGCGCGACCCACATATCTTATCATTGTCCGAGCATCTACGACCTGCGATTGGCTAGGACGTTGGCGACCATCATGGGTGTAAGTGGCCAGGAAAGATCAGGGGAAACGCTTCTGGAATACAGTTAAACATTAAATAGGGTCAAGAACTCCCCAGTACTGTTTTGATGTCGGTCTGAATCATCAGCAAACTCGCACCTCACAGTCTTCCTAGCTTTAACTCAAATAAATCTCAGGAAAATGTCCGAGACAGTCTTGATCGTTGGGGCCACGGGCAATATCGGCGTTGCAGCCACCAAGGGCGCCCTCAATTCTGGCCGCAATGTCCTAGCAATCGTTCGAAGCCAAAACTCAGCCGATAAGCTGGTCAAGAACGTCGGCACCTCCAAGGGAATCACCTTTGTCGAGGCCGACGTCGCGTCGGACACGGGCGTCAAAGGCGTCGTCGACAAGGTCCGAGCCGGAAAGTTGCCAGCGTTCCAGCATGTGTATTCGTGTGGTGAGTTTATCGGCCCCTCTTGTCTTGCTCAAGTGATTCCGATTCACCTCAGGCACTAACACCACAACCCACCGCAGTTGGGGGTGAATACACGGACATTCCGCTCACCGACATCACCACCGAGAGACTGCGCTACAACATGAATGTCTCCTTCGAAGCCAATTTCTGTATGTCCCCTTACCCCTGCCCTCCTTGACCCAACCCCCTAACACCAAAACCATAGTCGCCTACCGCGACACCATCCCGTACCTCCGCGAGCAAAACCACGCGTCAACCACCTGGACAATCTGCACCGGATCACAGGGCGACACCGCAAACTTCGCAGTGCCAGCCATGACGCAGGGAGCCTTGTTCTCCATGTGTATTGCCGGTGGCCGCCAGAACTTGGAGGGGAATGTGCGCTTTAATGAGGTATACCTCAATTTCCGCGTTGAGGTGGACGAGGACGCTGCCAAGCATGGGGTGACTAGTGCGTCCGAGTTTGCGTCGGTGTATGAGTTGCTTTTGGCTTCGCCCGAGGTTCGCAGCTCGCGGGTGAGGGTTGATTCGGCCGAGGATATGAAGGTGTTGAAGCATGCTAGGCGATTCTAAGTGGATATTTGGTGGTTTGTCGGGCGCGACCGTGAGATTTTCATATATTTTGACTCTATGTAGCATCCATCTTTTGAATGCGCTGTCTTCCCCGCCGTTCACTATCTGGCACCTGAGTACCACGCGTACGCTAACTAACAAGTACTAGTACACACGAGAAGTATACAAAGCTGCTCTTGGCATTTATCAAAGCCACGCAACTCCCCTAGCTAGGCTCTCAGACAGGTGAGAGTATATCTCTCTTCAGTGCGACCCTCGCTGCTAGAATGAAGAGACTACCAACAAGAAGTGTGCTGCCAGTAAAAATCGAAATTGAGAGGTACCCATACCGGCTTAGAAGGGCGGCAGCAATAGGGCTACCGACTAGCGTCCTGTCAACATGTTGTCAGTACATTTTGCCTCTTGAACTACTGCTCTTATTTCTGGGGCGACCGGGTAGGTACTCACGTCAGTGCCAGACAACCCATTAACAGCCCCATGGCTGTCCCCTGCATGTAAATACCGGCAATCTTGGCCACGCATGCGGCTTGGAGAGCTAGAATGGCCTAGGTACGGGCGGGAATAGTTAGCATCAACAAACTCATAGGAAAAGCAGACGTTTCTTACTCCCGAAGTGAAGCCATAAACAATCGAGATAGCAAACAGCCCGCCAATGCTGTTGGCTGCAGTAAGGGAGAAGGCCGTGATACCCGAGGAGAGGGTTGCCAAGAAGCAGACATTGTAATGTCCAAAACGGTCGGCTAGGTAGCCCGGGAGAACTCTTCCGACCAGGGATGCACTGTTTATTGCGGAGATGAGGTAAAATGCGGTCTGAGTGTCTATTCCCATGTGGATCGCGTACGAGGAGATGAAGAAGAACGGTACAAAGAGGCCCAAGTTGGCAATGCTAAGCCCGCCCGACAGGCAGAGAAAGACCGGGTTTTTGACGAGTGCGAGGACATCGGACTTTTGTACTCTCTTCTTCTCATCGACAGCTGGTAGGTCGGTGGAATCCGAAGTAGTCCTCGGGCCGGCCTCAGTTTCTGATTCTGCTTGTGTCGGTGCTTGGGGTTTGAGGCCTTGGTTCTGTTGTTGTCGGGGCTCCCGGACGGTAAAACATGCTATCGCCAGTAGCGGCAACATGACAAAACCGACAATGCGTAGAACCCATCCGAACCGGAGGTCGCTGTGATCAAGCAGGCGGGCGAGCATGATCGGCCACACTACGCCCCCGATCGACGATCCGCCCAGGACAACGCCCAAGGCCAGGCCACGGTGGTTTGGGAGAGATCGGGAAACAACAGCGATGGGAGGCCAGGTGATGAATGCCATGCTCAAACCCTGAAGAACGGCTTGTGCTAAGAAGAATTGGTAGTACTGTGTGCACAAAGAAACCAGGAAGACGCTGAGAAGCATGCCAAGGCTGCCCGTTAGAAGAAGCCACTGGGAAATGCCGGACAAACCAAGTAAGCCAAGGAAAGCAATTGAAAGATGGGGCGTTGGCAGCCTACCTTTGGACCGAACCTGTCGACTAAAACACCCGTGATGGGTGCAAAGGCGTAAAGAAAGAAAATTGCCACGGACCCAATCCACGAGATATCTGACTCGGACTGAGCTTGCAGTAAGTCGGCCTTGTAATGCTGTTGGAACACGCCAAAAGCGTTCAGAAAGCCGACGGTGCAAAACAAGGAGAATGAAGCCCCAATGACGCTGAGCACTGCTCGGAGACGTCCGGAGCTGTGGAAAGTGCGATGCTCCATTTTGGCGTCAGAGCCCATTGCACCTGCGGAATAGAATAACAGAATATACAAAATGATGGTTGAATGCTGAGACAAACGCGGATGCAGCACCAGAGAAGCGTCTAGTGTTAAATACTAATAGGATAAGTAAATATGACACCACTGTACCTGGTACCCTGAGATCAACTGTCGGTCGTCCCCTTTTAGATCATCATCCGCGGTGCCTCCGCGGATGATCCGGGCTTGTTTGCTAGCCCCAATTGATTGCTAAGCAGGGGCAAAGAGCTACCTAACTGCCTAACTCGCTGTCATACAAACCTGCTGTATGCACGATAGTCATCAAGGTACTTGTCCAGCCAGAGGGATTGAGTCGTGCGAGAAACCGCCAACCTGCCAAATTACATAGTGGGCCCCCGGATGACCCAACCCCCGCGGACCCCCCGAGCTTCCCCCTCCCAACCCCCCCCCCCCCAAAAAAAATGAAACGAAGGCTTTCGCCCGCCTCGTACACGGCCACCGGCCCAACTCGACGGGCACGACAGCCACAGATCTCGTGTGACTTCTGCCGGCACAAGAAGCTAAAATGTGGCACGGAGCGACCTTGCCCAAACTGCGTTGTGCGTAACCAGCCGTGTCAGGGCAGTCCCGCACCCCCCGCAACCCCCAGCGATGCAACCGCGTTAAACGCGTCGGAGATTCTTGAGCGACTGCGCAGACTCGAGCAGGCTGTCTTTCCGGCCAAAGATGCAGGCGCGCCCTCTGAATCTACGTCCCCGGACGTGGGATTGCCCCGCCCGCAGCTGCAATACCGCAATCCCCCTCGCGACGAGTCTGGGTCTGTCTCTGCCGACTTGAACTACCCTGAAGCCCCTGACTTAGTGGTAAGCTGGCGTTTGCCATTCTATTACTCCATTCGCAGCGAATAGAACGCTGACCGGAACCTGCTTCTGGCAACTAGTTGCCTGGTGACCGCGACGCTTTTACATTTCGGTTTGCCGCACCCGCAGCTGTTGGTGCTTCCGCTGGCGACGCTGCATTTCTATCCCAATGGCGTTTCGAGGCAGTGGTGACTCGCTGTGTCTCTCTCCCGGCCAAAGAGGATGCCCTGGCACTCCTCGACTACTTTCTCCAAACATCTCACTTTCTGCCACAAATCTTTCACAAACCTACAACAATATCCATTGTCACAGAAGCTTGCTCCCCGACAAGTGATATTCACCATCGGCCAACGGCGAGGATGGCTTGCACGGGGTTGACCCTCAGCATCTGCGCCACGGCCGCCTTCTTCTGGGAAAAGAACGCTGCAGACATTTGTCGGCTGTTTCCATCCGAGGAAGATGCTTCGCGCCAGGGACGCCCGTGGTTGAGGGCCGCCTGGAACCTGCTCGATCAGCTGCGGCGCATTCCGTGTTCCGAGTCCTTTGAAGAAGTCCAGGCAAACGTGATCCTGTCGGACCTGATCTACAACATCGAAGGGTGTTCGACGCGGTACCGTTCTCTTCACCACCGCACCCTCGCGATCGCCCGGGAAATATCTCTACATCTCATCGATGCTCAGCCCGCCTCTAACGGAGTCGGAACACAAGAGGATGAGCACCAAAAGGAGGAGAGACGGAGGGTGTGGTGGCACATAGCTTCATCCAATTGGCTGTTGAGTGTCATGGGCGGGCCCCTTGACCGTGTGTATTCCGTCAACCCACAACACATGATGGTCAACATGCCCGCAAATATCAACTTCAGCGATCTGTCCTCCGTCCCGCCAGACAACGCAATGACGGACATGACCTATTTCTGTCTACGTATACGCTTGGCTGAGACTTGCCGCAAAGTCACTGACGCCTTCCCGCTCGGCTCTTGCGAGATCACCGACCTCCCCTACGATCGCGTTCTAGCTATTAGCCGTTTATTTGACGATGCACACGCTTCTATGCCGCACTGCTACGACCTTGACACCATAATACCAGCCCACGCACCGGCAAGTGTGCGACTCGTGCGCCGCGCGATCCATCTTGGCTTTCATGCTCGCCGCGCCCGCATCTTCCGCCCCTTCCTCCTTTCAAAATCACACCAGCAGCTGGACCCCCGCTTCAAGCAGTTCCGGGCATTGTGTCTCCACTCTGCTCGCGTGGTGGTGGAGCTTGCATCAGGGCTGGTGGCCGAGGGGTTGGAACGGGGAAACACTCGCACGCAATGGAGTGGGTGTGTTATCAGTCATTTGTTCATTGCGTGTGTTGTTCTGGTCACGCACCCGGCGTTCACGGGCGGGGATGACGATACCTCGGATTCAGAAGTCGAGGGCATCCGTGCGGAGTTGGCTGGTGCACGCCGGCTTTTGGAGCGAGCTGCTGGGGTGTCGTCGGTGACGGAAAATCTGGTTAGGAAGCTGGTCGACGTACTGAAGCAGCGCGGCGTTGTGGCTGCAGCTTCGAAATCGACTCCGAATTCAGTGAACGGCTACCTCTCGGATAACACCACCACCGTTGTCGGCGACAGTGTTGAAACCAATGGTTTTCTATCAGCCTGGCTGCCTGCTGGTGGGTCGGGCACAGCGTCGGGGGACGGAGGCTGGGATTCGGACCTCAGTGGCGGTTCCCAACCACACATTGATGGCCTGGAGTGGACTGATCTCGCAGGGGCAGCGCTCCCTGATGCTGACGGGTGGAATCAACTTTTTGCCGACCTTGATGCTGCGTTCCCTGCACCGCTCTAAGCGAAACGTTCACATGCCTACCTAGATTCTTAAGACTAGGAAACGATACGTCCTACAGCATTAATGCCCATGGCGTGCATTGACGAAAAGGGAGTTAGCTGTCGTACTGGCTGGGGAGACCCTCTCTTTTGGCCGGAGCATCTGTACGTAGGAAACTCCACTGCAGGCGCCAACGTGCCGTTGCGCGCCACACAAGGCCATGTCTGTGCTTGTTGCTCGATATGCCTTCGCCGCCAGAGCGAATGCCAAGACCCGAAACGCGCTCTCGAATGCAGCTGGGATAACGTGCAGCTAAGCCAATAACTGCCTGGAATTGGCACCTGCGGGGTCGGGCTCGTCCTGCTAGGCAGAAATTTTGTCTTCTCTGAGATCAGTCAACCATCAGACGAATGTCCACGAGGGGGCGCGACGAGACCAAAGAGTGGAGATGGGGCGAGAACAGCTAGCCGGGGGCGCCCCTGCTGTTCGCTTTCATTGTCCAGAAAACGACGAGTTCTATCAATCGGGCGTCTACCAGCACCTCGACGAGAGCCAGCAACATATCCGCCTCCTAACGGCGCTGAGGCCAGACGATGCGAACCCCGATGGCCCCCTCCGATTCACCATGTCGCAGCGCTTGCCGCTGGCCGAATGCAAAATGGTCGTGGGCGGACAGCACGCCTTCATCGCTATGTCATATTGCGCAGGAGACCCTAACGATACCGTCCCGATCCTGATCGATGGGAGGCAGTTCAATGTTTTCAAAACTCTTGGTCTCGCCCTCAACAGCCTCCTGCTGAGCCTCGGGAGGAAGGACGGCAACTGGGAACTGGAGGAGACGCTGTCAATTTGGGCCGATCAGGTCTGCATCAACCAGAGCGACGGCGAGGAGAAAGCTATCCAGGTACGCATGATGCGAGAGATCTACGAGTCTTGTGCCTGGGCGTATTCCTGGCTGGGCCTTTCTCCCGAAATCACTGCGGGACTGCGCGATGTGCAAAAGATCGACCACATCCAGCAGATAATCGAGAATTACTACGAGAAGAGGAAGGAGCCGGCAACCAACGCTCGCGACATCGGGAGTTTCTCTATGTGGGCCGCCGTGGCGGTTGATAAGTTGCAAAAGATGGGCGTCGACTGGTTGAACGTCGACCAGTTCTTCAAGCACCCGTACTGGTTCCGCGGGTGGGTCTGTCAGGAGGTCACTGTGTCGCGCGACGTGACCTTCAACACCGACGCGTCCGAGACAGACAGAGCGGGTGTAAGACGGGCTCTGCGGTTGCTGGAGACCATTCGGCTGTGTCTTCGATGGGGCTTCGACATTGAACACGGCGAGCTCGTTCCAAAAGATAGCGCGGTCGCCCACATGGAATCAGATTTGCTGACCGAGCTCACTCCCAAGCTGCAAGGACTAGCATGGCTTCGCGAGATGGATATTGGACCCTTCCTGTTTATGCTCGAAGACAGCGAGGAGTGGGGGGAGATTCAGGGATATACCATGGATAAGTTGATGTTGACCGCCAGGCACTCGGAGGTCACCGATCCCCTGGACAAGGTCTATGCGTACCTGGGTCTCGCGATGCCGGGCTACGATATCACCCCGAACTACAGCTTGAGCCAGACAACAGCCAATGTTTACGTTGAGGCCACCTGCGCCTACCTCAGATTCCACCGGGACCTCAACATCCTTTCCTTTGCAGAAGAGAGGACTGAAGAGACTGGCCCCCAGATCCCCTCTTGGGTTTCTGATTGGTCCATCAAGCAACAGCCAGGGAGTTTGTGGTTTCGGGTGCGCGGCGACGATAAGGTAGCACCAACGGCCTCTGGATCGACTGGCTACAAAGTGGTGTTGTATCCTCACAATGGTCTACGGGACAGGGTGTTGGGCGTATCGGCCATCGTCGTTGACACGATCAACGACTCTTTGCACACAGTTAGCGGGCCCATTAACTCTTACCGATCCTGGGAGAACTGCCTCGCTTCCTGGCTGCGTATTGCGGGTCTGAGAGCTGACCGTGGCAATTGTCCTGAGAACGATAGGGTGTACCCTTACCAAAAGCACAACACGCTGGTTACGGCGTTCTGGTCGACGCTCTTTCGTGGTTTGGTGAAAGGAAAAGCGATGAAAAAGCTGTGGAACGCCAAGAGGCCGAAGCGCGGAGCAGATGGTAGTGCGGGCATAGTTGAGCATCACCTCGTCATGGGCCGTGATATGGACAGGACCTACCTTGCCAGGGCGGGATGGCGGTTTGTGCGTTCTAGAGCTGGTTATTACGGGCTCGTCAGGGCAGATGCCAAGGATGGCGATGTCATTGCGGTTCTTATCGGGGCTGAGATGCCGTTCCTACTCCGGCCACATCTGGACGGGTTCAAGTTGATCGGGGAGGTGTACCTCCACGGAATTATGCATGGCGAGATCATGAAAAAGTTAAAGGGTGGGGACGGCGGCTTTTCTGTTCAAGACACCAAACTGTACTGAAGCTGCCTGATTCGCTCCTGGAGGGCCGACGCCTGCAGCTGGGGGCGATTTCCATGTCACCCCTCTCAAGCTAGACCACGCAGGTCAAGGAGGGCCGGTTCGGACCCCCCACATTAACGACCGAGTCTTACATACCACCCTGGAACTCTTCCCACAATTGCGCCCTCGTCACTTACTTATTTACCCTACCTAGGCACTCCTGTTCCTTGATCCTTTTGAACAACACTCATCTCGTCCATCCATCCAGCACGGCAAGCAAGTCACACCCGTTCACAATGCCGTCCTTCTCTCAAGCCTCCTTGGCAACAACCATCCTCGCGGCAGCATGGGGATCCTTCCTCGTTATGTGCCCGCCCAACCCCCAGCCGGAGCCAGCTTCGGTCCCCTCCTCGACCTCAGGCGACCTCCTACGCGATTGGGGTCTCGGCCGCCCCAACGCAAGCGCCATAATCTTTGCTCCGCCAGTCTTCCTCGCCCTCTACACGGCCCTCCTGGCCCTCACTTACCCCAAGATTCCGCCCTCCCTCCTCCGCCACGGCAAGGCCAACGGCCTCAACGCGGATCTCGTCACCTGGTCGTGGTCTACTGCTGTCCCGTTGGCGATGCTCATTTTCGTGGCGATTCCCCTGCGGGCGTCGGCGTACTTTACTCTCGGCGCGAATTTCACTTATACCCTCTCTGAGCCGGACAGGTTGCTTACCGATGGGGTGTATGCATACGTTCAGCACCCAGGGTATACGGCATTTTTTATTCTGTGCTGCTCGCTCGTGTGGCTGTTCTTTAGGACGGATGGCGCGCAGAGCACCTGGTTCCCGGAGAGGGTTTATAGCGCTGTGAGGGTGTTTCAGAAAGCTATGGGGCTTCCGGTCGTGTTGGGACTACTGGTGTATGCGATTTGGGGGCGGGTTGCACAGGAGGAGGAGATGCTCGAGGGGCTGTTTGGGGCGGAGTGGAAGGCGTGGCATACTAAGACTGCGAGGTTTGTCCCGTATGTTCTTTAGGGTATTGATTATCTAGTGAGGCAGTACGTTGGGTCTGGAGATAGTATTTGCAGGTTCATGAGACCTGAGATCTTGATTACTGAATATTTTGGGCTACTAAATTTTGATACCATCTACAAATTACTTGATGAACATTGGAATTTACAACTGCTTGACACATGGAGAAGAGCGGTGAAGAAGTGGGCGGTGCGTCGTTTGGCGGGCGAGAGGGGAACTCACCTCGAGAGCCTAGAGGGAGCTCGTCGTTCCTCGGTTCCAGAGTTGCGCATGATCTCCACTCTAGTGCGTAATCCATAGGTCTAGAAACATGGAGAACGACCATTCAGTGACACCGGCTGCTTGCAGAAAACGCACTCCCCGCATATTGTGCCTGCTGTGCCAACTGGCTTCATTCTGCCATATGCATTGGTAGACTTGTGTCTGCCGTGTGTGTTGTTGACATCGGCTGTGAAGGGGCCAAGTACCGATACAAATCCGTCTGCTCGGGAAGGAGGGGACGCCGTTCCTGCAAGAGCGCCCTAAACGGGATATGTGGGGGATCCACTGCGTTCCGCAACCACCAATCCGCTCAGATGAGAGCCGTTTCAAGCTGTGCAACCAAAGACTCGGCGTTACGTATCGTGCCTGCCGGGGCATATCCATCCGTGCTCTTCCATCCAACGGCGGCGCGTTAGCTGCGTGTTATGCTAGAGGATCACCCCCACAGGAGGATCAGGCGCGGATGGGGCCTCATTCGGAAACGGCGCATTCAGACTGGACGTGACTAAGACGGCATTCGTCATGTTCACCGAGATCAGACATCAGTACATCGTCCGATATATGCGCACGCACTTGTCCGTCGCATACGCCGGCCTGCGGTTAGTCGAATGGTGCATCAGAAGCTTCATGTTGGTCGATGATCAGGACCTTATCGTCAGCAACCCCTCAGCTTGGCAGCTTGATCCTGGGACAAGTTCATCCGACGTCTGGGCATCTCGAGCAAACAGACAAATAGGGAAAGCAAACAGACAAACAGCGAATCGTGGAGACGGCAGACAAGCCGGTAGGTATTATGTGATCTTACGCCGCAACGAGCTGGAAGTTCGGACGAGACCTGTCGTTTATATCTATCGTGCGGTTTTTCACATTATCGTAGATCCAAGTCTCGTAGAAAATTCAGTATTTGAAGCATAGAGAATCACCAGAAACCCATCACCGCAGAACCAAACTTGAACACACAATGGCAGCTGTCAAGATCAAGCTCCCCGACTTCCTCGACTACTGGCCGTGGCCGCGCGCGCTCAACCCATACTACGAGGAAGCCAAGAACGAGGCCAACGCCTGGGCTCACAGCTTTGGCTTCTTCGACAAGAAGTCCCAAGATGCCTTCGACCGATGTGACTTCTCCAAGCTGGCCATGCTCACATACCCCTACATGAACAAGGGTGAGCCTCCTCCTCAGCTTCCCCCTTTCCCAAGAGCCAGAATCTAACTCCCGCCCACAGCCCAAGCCCTCTCGGCCTGCAAGCTCATGGTCCTCTTCTACGTCTACGACGAATTCACCGACATCGAAGGCCCCAAGGTCAGCGGGCACATCGCCTCCATCGTGATGGACGCCATGCGCAACCCGCACAAGCCGCGGCCCAAAGGCGAGTTCCTCATCGCCGAGCTCGCGCGGCAATACTGGGCCGAAGCCATGCTCGTGGCCTCCCCCATGGCACAAACCCACTTCATCGACACCTTCCAGCAGTACGTCAACGCCGTCACCGAACAGGCCGTCGACCGCGAGGCCGACCGCATCCGCACCATCGATGACTACTGGAAGATCCGCGACCACACTGGCGGCTGCCTGCCCTCCTTCAACTTCATCGAGCTGACCCTCGATTTCCCCGACAAGCTGTACAACTCGCCAGAACTAGAGCGCTTGCGCGAAATCGCCAACCGCTCCATCGCGGGGTGCAACGACGTCTACAGCTACAACGTGGAGCGCACGCGCGGCCACGCGCTGCACAACATCGTCACCGTGGCCATGTACGAGAAGAACCTCCAGGTGAAGGAGGCCGTCGAGTGGTTCAACGACTGGCACAACGACATCCTGCGGGAGTTCCTAGCGCTGCGCGAGCAGGTGGACGTCTCCACACGCAGGGAGTACGGCGGCGAGGTCGCCAAGCAGGTGCGCTTCTATGTGGACGGGCTGGCGATGTGGGTGCGCGGCAGCGATGATTGGCATTTTGAGGGGCAGAGGCATTTCGGCGAGTTGGGGCCGCAGATCCAGAAGACGCGCGAGGTGCTGATGCTGCCGTGCGTGGATGCGGCGATTGCGAGGGCGGGCATTCCTGTCGGCGGCGGCAAGGATGGCGTGGATGGGGAGATGATTCGGGAGCTGATGGAGACCAATAATGTGGCGGGGCTGCAGATTGATGCCGGCCGGTTGGTGCCGACCGAGACCCGAGAAGGGGGGGAGGGGGGGTGGTATGGCAGGCTGGTGCGTGGTTCGGGAAAGGGGTACAGCCGCCGATCGGATGGGAAGGACGTTGTGTCGTGGTTCTCGAGCATTGCTTTGGCGTTTTTGGGCGTTTTCCGCCCAGGCAAGTTTGCCTAGATAAGGCATGTACCAACTAGTGAGAGCTGTGCTCTCCCTTCTTTTTATCCTTCAACTCAGCCAGCTTGTTTCGGCAATCTGAACCTTCTTTTCACCGGCGTGGTGGTATGACCCTGAATGGCATGTCGGCATGACACGTATTAAAACCCCCAGAAAGTTCTCCCAACGTCGGGTGCGACGTTGAACGTTTCTTGACCGAATAGTTACACTTACATGTACCTACTAGTGATTACAGTAATGACATGGCGCGGAATACTTTTTACCTACCTATCTGCCTTGGCGATGCGAGCAATGAACGTGACCGGGATGTTCTTTTTCTTTTGCTCTGTTTCTGAGACATCTCTGCTGATGGCGAAGCATGCTTGCGACGATGCCTTTGCGTCCAGAACCCCGGTCCATTTCGTACTGTGGCTCGCCGAGCGAGGTAGGTAATAGGTGACTGGAGTGATTCGGTTGGCCATGGCGATTGTCTTCTTTCTTCCTTGGAACCGAAATGCCAAGGCGTTGCTATGCGTTGCAGTTCGGATGTGGATTCGGGTCTCGGTCGTTGCTGCCCTGTCTTGCTCCTCTGAATCTGTGTCTCTCCCCGCTCCCGCAACATATTGACGTGTTCCTGTTCTCTCCCCGCACGTTGTGCATCGTCGTGCTGTTTTGGCCAACGATGTCGCCACGCTTACTGTTTCCCCGCCGGGGTGAGGATGGCATTTCAGTCCAAATATTATCAAAACGTTCGCCGGCATACCGCGGGTCGCCATCCTGCAGGTGCCCGCCTTAGTCCCGCCCCCTTAGGACTCGGCCCGTTGTGCTGCCAATCAGGGCCCGCAGAAGCGTCCAGTCTAGCGCCGGAGACGAGCATGCTCAAGCCCGCAACGGTTTCTCGGCGATGGTGAAGATAACACGTTGCGGGGTAGTACCAGCGTCATTATGATGGATTCCTGTGCACCGTTGCTAGTGGCACATACATGTACGCCGAGATGCCTGCCTGCCTGCGGCACAGACTCTTGTCTGCGAGCTAGTAGCTAGACGGCGAACTAGCAACTCCTGCTGGATAGGAGCCACGAGGTGCATACCCTCTACTACGCCTCCGCTGGGCTGGAATGGTGTCACTGCTGCATGGCGACGCAAGCACGAGAGTTGAGGGGAAGCCCCGAGAAGTCGGACAGCAAACGCCCCATTCATACGCGTCCATGTAGGATCGGCACTTGCTCACACTTCATAGGTCCAACTCAGCGACTCACCTTGACCGAACCGTCCTGTCGGAGAGCGCACCGGGTGGGCCGACCTGCCGTCATTGCGACCGGATAACCAAAACGGGTATCAGCAGAGAGGTCTTTTGCAGAACCTTCTACATGCTCCCATCGTACTACATTACATGCACTGATGCACCTTTGGGACTAGACTCAACACTGAACGAGCATGCCGCTTGGCGGATGTCTCTGTCGCGGATAGCGATATTTCTCAACGTATCAGAGCGACCGGAAAGCTCACGCCGGAGACGTATTGCGGATGGCGATATTTCCGCCGCATGAAGATCATGAAGATCACAAAAGCCCGCTGTGAAGCCGAGCCCGGTTCTTGTCTGCGTGGCCTGCATCCGACCATCGTGACTTGTGGCCTCTCTCTCTTTGGTATGAGTACATGATGGACATCAGACGATGTTGATTCTGGTGACTGTGGGGGGATGTATGGGACACCTTGATGGGTTAGTGCTTGATGTGTTCGGTGCACGACTTCGGCAGGTATCCATGGCTTTATCTCTTGGTATAAGATAATTGCATGATACAAACGTCACGAGGCAGTGACCCCGCTTACATGAGCCCCATCAACTGTTTCAACCTGGAAAAAGAGGAGGTAGTTCATCAGCACCCCGGATTCTGCTCCGAGACTGGGGCCAGTGTTTTCAGTACTTCATCATGGATTTCCAAATCGCTACCCTGTTATCCCTCGCTGAAACGATATTATTGGCAGGGGGAGCGCTTGAGGGGAGATTTACTCTGAGGCCCGCTGAGTTGCCGTTGTGGGATATTCTAAGCTACTTTGTCATCTTCTTCTCAGTCCAGTATGGTGCACTGAAGTTTTATCGCTTTGTCATTTATCCCCACTTCGTCTCTCCGTTGAGGTATCTTCCGGGCCCAAAAGTAAGTCTTTCATCCCTCGGCCCATGAGAACCTCTATCAACAGGAAAGAAGAGCTAACTTGGGACAGGACAACCACCCCTTCTTTGGCCAATTCCTGAAGATCCTTCTTAACCCATCACCCATTGCACTTCATATCAAATGGCACCATATTTGGCCAGATGCCCCGTTCATCCGCTACTTTGGGCTGGGCAACGAAGAGACCTTGGTCATCAACACCATGGAGGCTCACAAAGAGATTCTACAGACCCATTGCTACTCTTTCAGGAAGCCCGAGGTCCTGTACCGCTTTGTCGGTGAGATCAGCGGCCGCGGTCTGCTTTTCTCCGAGGGAGAGGAGCACAAGCGGCTGAGACGAGCTATGGCTGGTCAGTCCGCCGTTCAAGAAGAGTGATAAACACTGACTGGCAGCAGGACTATTCGCTGGGACATCGCTGAAGAAGATTTCACCGATTTTCCAGACCTCGACGGCGGAAATGGCAGCCTTCTTCCATAAGAATCTGGATAACCAGGGAAGAACCGTCATTGATAGTGAGTGCTGATTCTTTCTCTGCCCCCAAGACGAAACCTTGTCCGTTTTGACTCTCTTTCTTGCTAGGCGTGGACTGTTTTTCCAAGGTCGCGCTTGATATTGCAGGCAAGGCCGTCATGGGCATCAACATGAACAACTTCGGAGGAGAGGAAGATCCGGATAACAGGCAGGTTCATATCTAACTTTGTTGAGAGGTTTTGAGCTTTTTGCTGACGTCTTGCGGTTGCTAAAGCTTCCGAGCGAGTTATCGCCGATTGCTTCAGCCACCCCTTCTCAGTGCCATCATCAGCTGTATCAATACCGCTGTGCCCGTACGGAAATGGATTCCCCTCGAAGCAAATAGGGGTTTCGTTCGTGCCACAAACAACCTCTGGAGGCTTACGCGCGAGTGTGTTGACCAGAGGATTGCGGACTACGATGATGCCATGAAGCGCGGTGATACGTTTCAATCTCCTGTTCTAGGAGGGATAGGCAAAGACCTCCTTACCATGATGGTTGAAGAGAGGGGGAAGAAAAAGCTCCAAGACCTTCTGACCGAGCATGAGCTGGTCAACCAGGTGCTCACTTTCCTTGCTGGCGGCCATGAGACGTCCGCGACGACCATGTCTTGGGCGGCCTACATCCTGGCCACTCGACCTGAGTTGCAGGAAAAACTCCGCGCTGATATTTTTGAGCTGGTGGCAAGAAACTCAGGCGAGCGTCCGAGCCCAGTTGAGGTTGATAAGTTGCAATCCCTGGACAATTTCTTCAGGGAGATCCTCAGGCGTTTTGCCCCAGGTAAGCCTTTCACCCTGCACAGGGGCCTCGCAGATGGACACTAACATGCGCTTAGTCGTCAACACGTTCCGTGAGCCCATCCATGACATCACCATTTGCGACACCTTTATCCCCAAAGGCACTCTCCTCTTCTTCTCTTTTTCGCTGGCCAACCTCTCCAAAGACATCTGGGGCGAGGACGTCGAGGAGTTCAAGCCCGACCGGTGGAACCACCTACAGGGCGCCGCGGCGGACACGTATGCGTTTGAGACCTTTCTGAACGGCCCGCGCATTTGTGTGGGTAGGGTATTTGCCATGATGGAGCTAAAAGCAATTTTGGTCGAGTTGCTCATGTCGTTCCGTATTTTGCCCACGCCGGAGCTGACGGCGCTCGGGGGAGAGATGCCGCGGTTGCAGAATCCGTCGATTACGGTGACGCCGAAAGGGGGAGTGCATCTTGTGTTGGAGAAGCTTGGATGAGAGATGCAGCATGGGCACGTAAAATATCATTGGGGTAACTATTTCACACAAGATAGGGTCAAATAGTATGTGTCCCTAAGATAAGATAATCTTATTATAAGACAAAACATAGCAGTTGCGGCTTTGGTAGGCACCTCAGCCAATACGGGGCGAGACCAAGCTTCCCGTGGACAGCTTCCATCAGACGACCCTGGGCTTGGTGTGACGCGCTCAATCCAATCTTCGCTCCGCCCCCCCAAAGCAACTGACCTCTTCCATTCTTCCTAGGCCAAATTTACTCACTGCAATCCGAAACGAGGCAGAAAATTTCACGGCTGTCAGTCAGTTCTTCTTACTCGCGGCCTTCTCGCTAATATGCCACTCATCAACCCCAACCGTCAGCCAAACCCAAGGCGCAATAATCACACCCGCCCGATCAGCAATCAACACCGCCCACCAATACCGGCTCATATACAGATACTCCCTAAAGAAAGCCCGCTGGCTCTGCACCACATTCCACACATAATATCCCATCAACGCAAACGTCAGCATCCTGTACTTCCCCACCGACACAACCCACGCCCACAGGTGAATCCCCACCAACACATCGCGGAACACTTTCTCGAGCGTCTTGCGCGCCAGCAACGGATCCCGCCGCACCTGCGGCATCATCCACGTGCTGCGCAGGAACGACCGAATCGTGCTGCACTCCCACCGCACAAGTTGCATCAGCCACGGCCGGAATGCGCGCTTCGGCACGCGCGTCACCAGCGTCTCAGGCATGGCCTGCGAGGCGTTGACGTGCCCGTTGCGAATCACCCAGCGCGAGGTGAAGCAATCCTCGCTGGAGTTGACGCGGGTGCGCCCGCCGAATAGGCCGTGCCAGATGTCGTTGAGGAAGGCGCAGTAGAAGGCGGGGGTCTGGAAGAGAGAGGCGCGGTACATCACGGTGCCGCTGGGGATGACCAAGCGGAATTTGATGGCGGCGTAGATGTCGACTTTGGCGGCACAATACCCGATCGGAGCAATCCTGCCTCTCTTCTAAAACCACGAATCTCAACGCTGCCCAAAATAAAATTATTGCATCGTCACATCCAAACTCCGCCATATCTGCCACCACTTTCCACCGCTTCCCGAGCCTCCCAGCCGAGTTGCGCATCGAAATCTGGCGTTTCGCCGCCGCTGCGAAGCCCACCAAGACCAGCAAGCCCGTCTGCATCTTTCCGGAAGACCCCACCGACGATGGAATCGTCTTCGAAACCGGAAGCCCCGCGATGCTCGCTACCAGCAGTGAGGCCCGACAGGTTGCGCTAGAATCTTGCGTCCGGCGCGCATACAGTCCCAGCACCGACATCATCTACGTGCCGCGGTGCCGGCTCCCATCGTTTTACCGACGTTGCGGCCCCAACCCTTTCTCTCGTCGGCCCCTCGGCCATTGGCGTGGGTCGCTTGGATTCACCATGTAGCGATTGATCGTCCCGTTGACTCAGATCTCAACAGTCTCGCGCGGGCGCTGAGCAACTTGACGTCACTCAGAACAATTTCGCTCGTCTTCCCACATTCGAATCGGCCGAGTGGAAAGGAGGATGGTTCCGATAAGACGGCCCAGGGCCCTCGGAAGGGGGCGCGATTGCGTCTTCGAAAGGCGCTGAGTGTTTACCGCGAGGGGACGGCGACTGAGAATCCAGATCTGGGCTACATGGCTACTATCGCCGGATAGGCGATCTATGGCGAGATCCCTGCGAGGACCTGAAATATTTTCCCTCGATTGATCTTGAGAAAATGTCCCAGGAGGTTCAGGCCAGGGAAGGCAAAAGCGCGGGTGACGAGTTGGCACGCCTGGAGCTTGAGTTCAATAAGGGGGTGCTTCAGCATATGTTGCGGTGCTGCCCCCGCATGTGAGCTACCTTCGGAGAGTTCCAGAGTGCTCAAGGCTTAGGTACGAGGCTCGATGCTTCAGTTGGTAGGTACCTACGTAGCCATGCCCAGGGACAAGAGAGCGCACGGGGTGTGAGGTCTTGAGCCAGGGATGGCCAATACCAGTCGCCACTGCCTTGGTAAATAAAGGTAGAGCTCAAAATTACCCCGTTACCACGATCGTCCTAAGACCTCAGTTTCTTTTCCCAACACCTCCAACTACTGCATTCGCATACCAGAAGTAACCACCATGACCGCATTCAAAAGCTATAAGGAATGGCTCGCTCCATATGAAGCCAAAGGTGTGATGACTCTTCAGCGAGTAGGCGACTCGTCACAAGTCAAGCTAGAGATCCAAAAGCCGCAGAGGTCATAGACCCTCTCCTGCGGCATAGTTGCCCGTATCGATATGCCAAATAATTCTCGCAGCAACAAGGCCAAAGACACTGTAGGCACTGTTTTTTGAAGCTTTACGACTGGCGCTTTGCTTCGCAGCTCCGCAATGATCACAGAATTGAGCCATGGGCCGAAGAGTTTGGAGAGCAGTACATCAAAATGGTTGTGAGCGACGAGATCGACGGCTTTATCGAGCGGCTCGGGGACCAAACCTTCAGAGATGAGACCGAGAAAGACTGGGACGATGGTCAAAACGAAGCGTCCCTTGCCCACGAGGCGCGCATCATGTACCGCTCCGAGACCTCTGTGTACGAACGACTCAGCGACATCCAAGGGAAGTTGATCCCGCGTCTCATCAGTGCCGTTCAACTAGATACCGCTCCAGAAGGGATCGATATGGATGAGCGGCAGCGAGAAAATTTTCAGATAAGGGGGGTCCTGTTAGAGTACATACATGGCTTCAGCCTTTCGGATATCGCTTCTCGGGCACCACCAGACTCATGGCAGGATATCGTGGACCAAGCCGTCCACATCGTTCATGCTTTGGGAGACCACGGTGTGCTCGACAGGGACGTGCGACCCGACAATTTCATTGTCCGCCACAGCGATCATGAGCAACAGGCAACGAAATTCCAAGTCTTTATGATCGATTTCGGCCAGAGCCGGATCCGCGGAGAGGATGAGACAGACTTTGACTGGGGCCGTGATAAATGCCAACAAGATGAAGAAGGCGCCGTTGGCCTGGCCATGCAACATCGATTGAAGAAAGTTGGGGCAGAGATCTCGTACGTTCCCTCATATCGATATTTGGAGCTTGCCGAGGGGGAAAATGAGGGGTGGGCTGGAATGGCTGCCAGCTCGAATAAGCGCGACTGGGGTGTCGAAAAGTGTGCGCAAATCAAAACCCATTCATTGTATCTCATCGATGGGCTTTCGAGCCCCAACCTCCCAATTGCCTACCTTGATCCATACTGGCAGCCGAAGAAGAGACGCGTAGTTGCGAGACTTTGGCGCCATTCAGCCGATCCAAAACGGGCCTGGCCCAAATCATCGCTAGCGATTAAACAGCCGTGATGTTCAAGCACCAGCATGAAGGGTAAGGGCAAAGTGTCAGCTTATATAAGCAATTGGAGCCATTCGCGGAAGTAGCCGGCTTGGCAATAGGGGACCCTGCAGGCCAGAGATTCTCTTCCACAGAACAACAACAATACACAACAATCACCACAATTGGCCATGAGTGCTAGATTCTGACACAAAGCCCGTTGCGCCCATCCTTTCCCATCACGTCGCCATCCAGCAACAACCCCACACATCATCGCTTGCGACTTGGAAAGTTGGGGCTTCCTGCAAGCCATCGCCCTTGCAAAATGCGTCTCATCAATGTTGGCACCCTTGAGATGAAGGAGTTCTTTGACAGCAATGCTCCCAACTACGCCATTCTGTCACACACATGGGGTGACCAGGAAGTCAGCTTTGCGGACTGGCAAGCCATCGCCTCCCTCCCCGAACTCCTGGCTGCCCGTCCTTCGGCAGAAGATGACGCCTACACCGCCCTCCAACGCCGCAAGGTTGACGCGTTGAAGCAGAGAGAGGGGTACCAAAAGATCATCCGGTTCTGCGAGGCCGTCTCCAACAATACCGGCTCTTACTCCCCTGGATGGGCTTGGATAGACACTTGCTGCATCGACAAAACGAGCAGCTCAGAGCTTTCCGAGGCTATCAACTCTATGTTTCGCTGGTATCAAAACGCCAGCATATGCTACGCGTATCTGGCTGACGTTCCATGCGATCTCGCACGACCGATTCAAATAGCAGCGCTCCAGCCCAGTCGGTGGTTCACCAGGGGCTGGACTTTGCAAGAGCTTCTAGCCCCAAGAGAGGTGGTCTTCTTTGATAAGGGGTGGGACCGGATAGGCTCAAAGAGCGACCCTGCCCTTGGATCTCACATCCAAGAAATCACCGGAATCCAGCCGGATTACCTGCGACACAATAGGACGCTCAGCGATGCTTCCATTAGCAATCGCATGTCCTGGGCGTCCAAGCGTGAAACTACCCGCTCCGAGGATATGGCATACTGCCTGCTGGGGATATTCGATGTCCACATGCCCTTACTTTACGGCGAAGGGCAGCACGCGTTTACCCGTCTTCAAGAAGAGATTCTGAAGAGCTCGACCGACCACACCATCTTTTCCTGGGGCTTCGACCTGCCAATCATTGAAACCTCAAGCGCCTACAAGTATCGGTCAACAAACGGATTCGACAGCCTTCTAGCCCCGACTCCAGCCTATTTCGCGGGTGCCTCGGAGCTACGAGACTTCGGTCAGGAGACTCATGACTCGTTTCAGATGACCAACAAAGGCCTGAAAATCACGTTGAAGATATTGCGATGTGGCAACCATTACCCTCCTCTCTATTTTGCTACTCTATTCGAGAAGGTAGAACAAGCTCAGCTACAACACCCACGCCGCCTGTCTCTCGGATTTCTTCTTGGCCACCGCAGAGAGTTCGCTGAGCAATACGATAGTAGCGACCCCGAAATCTCAGACGGCGATGTTTTACAAAGGCTTCCAGCCGGTGGCCCAATGTTTGTTGTTCAACGGCCAGAGATGTTCAACAAGTCGGTCGAAAGGACCGTCTATATTCCCAAATACTCTCACCCTTGGCGTCGACGTATTCAAGCCATTGATTTTGCACCAGGATTCGACTTGATACTACCCGTTCAGCAAACATGGCGGGTGGTTGAGGTTTTTCCACCCCTGCCCCGTCAAGACATTGCATCCAATGGGTACCGCGGCGATTCCGTGACTATCATCCGCTTCTCACAAGACGACTATAGCACAACTAGTGCTGGTCTAATCCTAAGATCAAATACGTTGGAGGGCTCAAAGTCGGACACGGCTCAGAGAATGACATGGTTCTGTAGGGTCGAGGGCCCTGCGTCCTTCGTCCTTGGGATCCAAGTGCCGGAACGAGCACGCGCACCTGCTGCGCAGCCTTCCAAATCAAACTACCGGTTGATGGTATATCCAGCGACAGGGCTGGCGGGAACCTCTCTGCTAGAAAGCTACGCAAATGGTTTCCCGGCGGAAGGATGGGCGGATACTGACGAACCAATCACTATCTGTTACCCAAATATGAAGCTGAAGTTCAGCGCCAGATATAAAGCCTCTAAGGGATGGCGTTTATGGAAGGAATTCACACAGCCAGACCTGGATATTTCTGTTTCTGTGGAGGATAGGTAGCCATCTTGTTTATACCGGCTAGTCACCGCACTCAAGTATCCTCAGGAGCTAGTGGGCATCAGAAAGTACGACTTGCTTGAGGCGCCAGCGATCTTGGAAAAGGACGGCAATCTCGATGCACGGCTGGCAACATCTTCCCCTCAAGACATGGCTTGTTGTAGGTCAGAGACGACAGGGGTCCCCCTGGTGTCACAATATGGCAATAAATGTACATACTGGCTCAGGGCGTACATCCGTGTCGTTGGACGTGGCTGGAGTGGGCATGTAGGACAGCATCCCAGGGCTGTTACACGAGACCTCTTTTACCGGTCGCACGTGCCCGACGGGACCGGATGCGGGCGTCCTTTTGTTCGAGTCCCCCAATGGACAGGATGGGAGTGGGCGAGACGGATCTGGACTCGAAAAGGGGGAAGAGCGGCCTCGGTAACTGTCCCGCGGACGGGGAGCATAGCCTGAAAGAGCCGCAAGAAGGATCGTCGTCACACCAAGATGATGACGTGGTGAAAGGGGCTTCCACCGCCCCCGTCGGTTACGGAAAACCAAGACGTTAGTGGCTGATGATATGCATACGGAGTCACACGAGCTCGGGTTTAGATATCAATGTCGCATTGGAATCGGTTTCCACGATGTAATCTCGGGGACAGGAGAATTATAAGGGCCCCGTGCAACCGGGCCTCGGTGAGCGACGTCACGTTAGACTTGCAGCACTACAAGCTTCTCCGCCCAGGGTAGATGAGGGGAAGAGATCAATATTGTCACTACACGAAGTTGGAATCTGACTGGACGCGGGTGCCGATCCAGTACCGACCCGGGGCCCGGGGACTTTCCAGTCTGTTCACCAGCCCCTTCCTACCAGGCACTCGTCCCACTCATCACAGCCTCGAAAGCTTCCGCCGCCGCCCGCCCCGAATTCTGGGCCCGCAGCGGCGTCGGCCAGTACCGTCACACGGGCATGGCTACTCGAGCCAAGGATACGCCTGTCAACGGTCAGCATCACCCCTATTTCGCTGAGCCAAAACACCAGATTCAACATACCTCCTCAATCACATGAGCCACGCCATTCTCGAGAATGATGTCCCGCTGGATGACCATGCCTCCATTGACAAAGGTTCCCTCCCCGTTGATCTCGATTTTCACGTCGGTCCCATTCATCGAGGTCAGGGTCTGGCCGTCTGCCAGATTCGGCGTATATCCCAGGAAATTAGGAATGACAAGCGCCTTGACCTTTTCCGCTACTACTTTTGGATCGTCGTGGTCCGGCTTGCCTACGCCGGCGTTCTCGTATGCCATGTTGGCCGGAATAAAGACCGTGATGGAGGGCCTGGTATTCAACGTCTCGCTGAGGCCCGAGCACTGGACGAAGGAGTTGAAGATGGTGAGTTTGAGCTTGGCGGAGGTGCTGCATAGGCTCTCGGGGAGGGTGAAGTAGTCATCGGCGATGTAGATCCTGCCGGTGTCGTTGCAGCGGGCGAACTCGAGGTCCTCGTGGATGATGTTGACGGTGTTGCCGAGGCCGGAGTACACCTGGGCGATGATGGGAGGGTAGTCGTCGTCACTGGTGGAGACGGAGGAGGGTTGCCAGCTTTGAACGACGATGTTTTGACCTGAGCCGTTGAGGTTGGCATGCTCGGCGGTTTCGATCACGAAGCTGGGGGGTAACAAGCCCCCGGATGCATGTATGGCGTTTGCAGTTTTGCGTTTGAGCTTGGCCTTGGCGGATCCGCTATCCATGTCTTCGAGCTGTGTGAAGGCCGCCTGGTATAGTACTGACTTTGAGGAGCTGGTGTTGGTCTCGCGGCGTTCGCGGGCTATGATGCTGTGTCTTGGCTTCAAGGGGTGGCTTGGATTGTCGCCGTTTGAAGTTGCAAACACGGTGGCGATCTCACCAGCCACCAAGAGATCGAGGAGATCCGGGCTTTCTCGGACAAGGGAGGCAAACTGCGAGGCGCCGGCATCGTCCAGAACCCCAAACAGCCCCGGGGCTGCCGTGATCTTCTTTGCCGTGGCGGCAAAAGCCACCGAGAGAGCGACGCAGAGGAGATTTTTTGAGGGCCGCATCCTTGATCTGGGTTGGAGAAGGGAGGGTACGAGTCAAAGTGAAAGACAAGACGAAAAGGGACTCTTTGGCCCTTTCATAGGTACTTACGGGATACAGGGATATTGCACCCTCCGCGGCTCAATCCAGCCCCACAGGGCTACCGGTACGGCGAACGCTGCAGCCATCATCGTGTTGGCAGCCTGGGAGCTCCGACCAGTTGCAGGGAGGAGTGCAATCGAAAAAAGCAGGCTCGCCGGCGGCCGAGACGTGCAGGGGCCGTGTCATGTTGCTCACGGGTGGTTAGTATCTTACCGCAGGCTGTTGCGTAACGCCGTCATCGCCCGCAACTCGACAGGCCGGCGAAGCAGCGGGCTGCGCTCTGTTTGTATTATGCAAACGAGGATCCGAGGTAGGACGGCTTTCCCCCAAGGGGGTTATGAAACCCATTGTCCAGTGCAATTTCACCCGCCCGTCCAGCTTTTCTCCCAAGGTCCCGTCCTTTCGCCTATCTCTCCCCTGATGTTCCGATCCGGCTCGTCCAATCACCGTGTTAACCATGGTTTTCTCCCAGATCAGCCAGCCGAACTCGACCTACCTGACATGGACCAAGTTTGCCTTCCCCCATGAAGACCACGGCCCGGTGCCGGCCATTGCCGTGCCCATCGCCATGTACCGATACATCCAGTCGGGATACACCATGATGTCGACACTGATCGTGATCAACATCACGGCCATCTTCATCGCCGGCGGGCTCTGCATCTACCTCAAGAGCTCGCGCACCGGCAACAAGGTCAACGACATATCCATGTCTCTCTGGAACAAACGGGAGTCAACACATCTCTCCGTGGTCGACACGCTGTTCTACTCCCGCGACGCGCTGAAGAAGTGGTGGTATTATCCGCTGGTTGCGGCGCTCCTCAGCGCGTGGATTGCCAGCTTGCTGGCCGGCATCTTGCTCCCTCCAACCGTGTTTCTCGGCAACGCGGCGCCCGTCAGGACCGGCAGTATCTACGTTCCACCGGACTTGAGCAAGGACGATGGCGGCCCTATTGATGAGTCGGTCATTTTCGGCACCCACTTGCTGCAACTGGAGCCGTATATTCGTGCTGCAGGAGCGGCTTACATCGCGACTGACCGTCTCCGAAGTAAGGTCAAGGTGGAAGGGCCTATTCCTCTGGGCACCTGGAGGGGCTCAGACCCTCTCGACCCAAAAACACCACGCACTGAGCCCATACAGCGCATTAATTACGGCTACAACGTGACAGGTGCCGACTTGGGCTTGCAGAAGCTGCCCAAACTCCGTTTGAGCATCGCCGGATCCTGCATCACCGAGTACAACTGGTACCAGGGGGTAGGTTCTGTCCCTGCCAACTCAAGCAGTAGCCCGACAGAGAAATACTGGCTTCCATTGAGGCAGCCCAACGGGAAGCTCGAGGAAGTCAACTCTTTGTGCCCAGCACCATCTGCCAAGTTCCGCGCCGAAGCTCCCATCAGGCCCGCGAGTGAGCGAGGGAACGTCAGCTGGGCCATCATTGTTTCATCGTTTGACCGGAAGAGCTACCTGAAGAATGAGGACCCGTGGTATAGGACGAAGGAAGTCCGCGAGGGCAACCAAACCTTCCACAAAGTGCTCCGTGGAAGGCCCGCTCTCTCATGCTGGCAAAGCGACACATGGTTCTTTGCGGACGAGGGGCCCGAGAAGTCCAGCACCATTCTCAATCTACAGGCCATGGTTGGCAAGGAGAAGCTGTCCGACGCCATGGTCGAGATTCTCCGGCGCTACTTCACACTCCCCGTCGCTTACAATCTTGGATTTGCCCTACAGGGGTCAGCACTTCAGTCAGCGAAGGCCGTGATAGCCAGCAGATTCGACGCACGCGACTCGAGCATGTACAAAGACCTGTATTACATCATTCTCAGCGCCTACATCGCCACCATCAACACTCTCACCGACACCACCCTCTACCTCCAACCGGACATCGACGGGAGCCCCCCCAAGATAGACATCCCCAACCTCGCCCTAGACAATACCACGCGCCACCCCCGGCCGGGCATTGAGGACTTTGTCGTCTTCTCCGACCAAGTTGCCACACTGTCGCTGACGCGGGTCATTTTGATTCCTGTCCTCACGCTGGGCAGCTGGCTTCTGATGCACATGATGCTGGGACTGACACCCCTTAAAATCGCTGCAGCAATGGAATCCATCGAGCTCTTCCAGGCCGTCAGGCAACACTACGGGGAGCCCACCGTGCATATGGCCGATGACGGGATACCCAAGTGGAAGTTGTAAGCCCTCCCCCGCCTACCTCCCTACCTCCCTACCACCCCTCC
>Ga0247780_1000257_pt1 | contig 53147 bp, 58 predicted proteins | sample UWRJL079202R5_FD_179927 | JGI IMG/M metagenome (GOLD analysis project Ga0247780, IMG submission 179927) | Plant litter microbial communities from Arlington Agricultural Research Station in Wisconsin, United States - UWRJ-L079-202R-5 | ecosystem: Environmental > Terrestrial > Plant litter >...
CAGTCAGGTGACCAAGTCCCTGAACGAAGGAACAGATTGGCAACAGCGACAAGACCACAGCAGTTGGTGACAAAAATCATTGCCTTCAGGCTCTTGTGTGATGCAAAACGAGGTAGTTACATTCCCTCCATCAGCAAAAGCGCGTCCTCAGCGACTTGGACCATCCTGCGGCACTTGTTGTACATGTACATCACAGCAACCCGAACGCGTGCGATATCGTAATCAATTTCCGGCGGCTCGCTGTCTTCATCGCTGTCACTTCCACCCTCAGACGGGGGAGGAGTGGAGCTACCATGCATTCCATCACCATTCCTAGCACCACCACCATGAAACGGGGAATTCGAGCAGCTGTGCGTTGTGTTACTCGCAGTGTTCATAAATCACAGTAACAGTGATAAGTGTAGGCAGGAGATTTGGAGCGTACGTACACGCAGTCAACCAGGCGCCTATGTGTGTGCTCTGGCGAGAAAGTGTCGGTAATCGCCTCGGTTAAAGGCTGTATAGCCGCAAGCAGATTACGGGGCACATCGTCGGCAGGGGCGGCCTTGGCCAAAGGATCTCCAGTCGCAGGCAGACTATGGGTGGGCATATTGTCGGCAGGGGCGGCCGATATGATGGGAGGAGAGGATCCACAGTCAGTCACAGGACTGGTCATATCGTTGGCAGGGGTGGCTGAGGTAAAGGGAGGAGGCATATTGTCGGCAGGGGCGGCCGAGATGAGGGGAGGAGAGGATCCACAGTCAGCCGCAGGAGAGGCAGGAGCACTGGTCGGCCCGGGCTCATCAACGCGGTTGCCGTTGTTGTTGCTGTAGAGAGACGACATGGCGATAATCTCGAACGGAGTTTTTGTTGTAGAAGCAAAGAGCAGCTGAGAAAGGCAGAGGCAGCTGGGAAAAGCAGAGGCTGCTGGGAAAGGCAGAGGCTGCTGAGAGGGCAGCTGGAAGACAACGAAATCAAATGAATATTTATGTGAGAGGCAGAAGGCTGAACACCCAGTATGTATTAAAAGGTTCCACTGTAACTATTTACACGGAGTGAGAGGCAATGCTGGCTGAAATCACTAACCAAATCGTCGATCTTTTACCCTTCCCGGCACACAGTCAGTTCGACGATTTACCTAATAAGCTGTGATTGGGTGGGGACTTCAAGCTCAGCTTGGTGGCTTACCTCGATGGCTCACCTCAATGGCTCATCGGCAAGATCCGTGTTAATCGTGGGTCTTCCTTCCTCCGATTTGTCTTCCGTGAACCCTTTCCCCTCTCCTTCCAAGCTGAACACTGTATGAGACATACGCCTTCCCCATTCGGGAATTGAACGAGTGCACGCAACAACCCCGCACCAAAACCAGCCCTATAGCGGGGTTGCGCGAACGCAACCCCCGCTCCAGGTCATCGGTTGGCTCCACTTGGCGTGCACCCTCCGAATTTCATCGGGGAGCAGTTGATGCCCGGGGAGCAGTTGATGCCCGTGCCGGACCAATCACTTGTGCAGCCGCAAGGAACGAGTGCTGTCTTAGATGTCGCTTGAGCTGACTTACGTATAAAACCTGATGCAGGGGGCGCCTTTGAGACCTGCATTTATTCTTGAGTTGACTCGTCACAGGAATAGGACTCTGCGAGTGCAGTGTCTGGAGGAGAGAGTCCTATCCAAAAAGCAAAACAATGATTACGCGTTTCGGCAATGATCTCCAAAAGCTGAGCCCGGCCAAGATTAGCGGCGTGCCCCCTCTTATAGAGAGGGAGGGGCTTGCTTTCTGGGACTTGGCGTGTTTTTTTTTTTGCAAGTGAGCGATTCGAGTGCACGCCAAATGCCCTAATAATTAGATAAGGCGTGGACTCTTATCGTCCGCTTTAGTTAGCCGTTCGCAATTCCATTCCCGCACTTTAATCATCGCCGACTTTTGGGGGTACTACCTTATTGCAATGGAAAATATGAAAGTAATGCCGACTCGAGCGAAGCGAGTAGCCCGCGGCAGCACCCCACCGGAGGTGCTGTCGGAGGCAGGACGGTAAGACTCTCATTCTTTGTTTCTTTTCTTTTCTTTTCTTTTCTTTTGTGATGTTGCGGGGCACGCAGTTCCAAAAGACTTGTCATTTTTGATCTCAAGAAATGAATGCATCGTTCGGTGCGCTCAGACACTGCCAAGAAATGCATCGTTCGGGGGGCGTGCTCAGACACTGCCAAGAAATGCATCGTTTGCCGCCGGCGGCACCTCCGGTGGGGCACCTGCGGGGTCGATCATCGGAGTTCACCACGCTGGCCAATTAGGAAAGAATCCAACCAGCCAGCCCCAGGCACATCGACTCACCCGGTGCGGAACCTTTTTCGTTGTTGGACCATGCATTTCCTTTTGATAGTTTCGACTCTAAGATGGCAGGCCTCAATCATTGCCCAAGACACCTGCCAGCTCCGGCTCTGAAACTCATCTTCTATTAAAGTTGCTGTTTCTCTCTTTGACGTGTCATTCTACTATACACCATATCATCCATCACTCATCACCTTTTCACCACCTTCACTGCCTCCCACTCCTAATACGCTTCCCACTATTGCAGCTCAATCCTCAGCAGCAGCAGCAGCAGCCTCCCACTCCTAATATGCTTCCCACTATTGCAGCTCTTCTGAATCCTCAGCAGCCTCCCACACCTAAGATGCTTCCCACTATTACAGCTATGCTGAATCCTCAGCAGCAGCAGCTCCCATCGATGTCCCAAGTCTTTGGTGACGTGTTCCTAATGCTAAGCCATCACAACTCGCCTCACCACGCATCTGGCCGCGGATCGGCGGCATTGCCTTCCAGCTCCTCTCACACCTTCCATGGGGGATATGTCAGAGACGGTCCCAGCTCTGGCACATCTAGGGCCAGCTCGGACACATCCAGGACCAGCTCGGACGCATCGTCAGCTCATCCCGTCGCCAGCCCACCAATGACCCGCCGTGTGATAAGAGAGAGGTCACGCCGTAACAACAACAACACTCGCAAGCGGCTACATCCGTACCAAATATACACCATACCTGAAAACATGTTCATCATTTACCACTATGTGGATTTAGGCTTGTCTTGGTACGATATCGAAAGCCGATACAAGAAGTGGTTTCCCTCACGTCCGGGGAGTTCTGAACGTCTGGATCGTACCCGGAGTGGGTTACAGTGTCAATACTACCGCCTGAACTCCAGGATACCGAAGCTCAACGCTGAAGGCCTGTTGGATCTTGGGCCCTTCACGGCAGAAGAGCGAAAGGACCGGCGGGTTGTCAGCCAAGAGCCGTATCCCTTCCAAGGTGGTGTCGTGTACAGAGTGTGTCAAGTTAAGTGCCGGGGGACGGGGCCACAGGTCTCTCTATTCGAGAGGTTTCCGGAGGAGGTTGTATTTGGTGATTATCCGTGGATATTACCAGAGCATCAAACTGACGAGAGAATGATAGCGGCTGGTAAGTTTCCCCAAATGTGGTACACACAGGGTAGGCTAACAAGTGTGGATAAAACAGCGATGAGACGACGGCATCAGAGAGATGACTATGTTGCCATAAGGCCTTCTTCTATTTAAAATGCTAGTGCGGATGGGTGGCGTCTGGCGTCATTGCAGGGGTTTTGAGAGGTTTTGTTTACTTTGGTATGATGTGACTGGTAGCGACAAGGGGTTGCGCGAGGTCCGCACAGGGCAGAGGAGCACCCGTGAGTCCGGAAAAATCTCTTGTGGGGCAGCTCAGAGGTACCTGACAGGGTCATTTCCTTTGACACGTGAGCACAGTAGCTGCGCGCGCATTTTGATGTAGAGGACGCTGTTTTCGCAAAAAGTGTCATAATTAGAACATACACGCTCGTTTCAATTGTAAATTTGTGTCCCTCCATTCCGCAACACTTGGAGAATTGATGGGCATGAAAATAAACATGTGCATATTCATTCATGGGGAAAACTAAGTGACATTGTGACTGGAAACGCGACCGGAGGAAGCGATCGGATGACTCGGTAGCCGGGCGGGGCTCGGCAGACCCCTGGGGACATCGTTATCGATCATCGATTTGCACCAGGATAATAAGGTGTCGATCGTGCATTAGCGTCATGCCAGAATGTGCATTAGCGCCATGCGAGAATGTGCATTAGCGCCATGCGGCTGCGTTGATCCTTCTTAAGTCGACGACAGGTCATTGACTGAGGCATGCGCAATTGAGGTCAGAGATGATCATGACTAAATGCCACTGCAGACGCCTTGGTGCATACATGCAAGGGAAGAAGGAAAGGAAAAGAAAATGAAATGACCAAACCAAATGCCCTCGCATCCGTGGTTGTTCGCCCTTTCCTTGTTGCTCCGCAAGGTGACCAAGCGTGTTGATCTCGCGAAGTTGAAGTTGGCAAAGGTTGAGTCGCCGCCGGTGAAGAACGAGGTGGCGAAGAACTTTGAAGATAGCAAGACCATCACGCAGGCGTGGTTCTGGCCGAGAATTGGCGAGTACCTCCATGTGGGTGACATTGTCGTCACGGAGACGAACTTTGGAATCTGGGAGACCAAGTTCCCGCCGGGGGTTACGGGTGTGACGTAGGTCGCAAGGTCCTTTGGGGCAGCATCGGGTGGTCGGTCGGTGCGGCGCAGGGGGCGGCGCTGGCGGCGAGAGATCTGGGAGCGGCCAAGAGAACTGTTTTGTTTGGGGGCGACGGATCGTTCCAGCTCTCTGCGCAGGAGGTGTCGACGATGATCAGGCACAAGCTGAATGTCACGATGTAGGTTGAAGGCTGGATGATGGGAGATGTCCTGGAGGGAGGTGGCTGACAAGAGACCAGATTCCTCATCGCCCATTTCGCTACCGGTCCGTGCCCATCTTGCCACTCTCCAGAAATGCCTATCCCATGCGCCTACCACGAGATTGCAGAAATGAATGCCAGAAATTGTCAGAAAGAAGGGGGTTCTAGCCAGCGGCCAGAAGTGTCAGAAAGAAGAGTCTGGAAACCACCAGAACTATAGATTTGTAACCATTGCCACACGGCTTGCCACCATTCACAACTATAAGGCTCTCTGGCAAAGCCGGAGAGCCGAACAAGCAATAGGATCACGCAGTTGCAACCTCTTCAAATCCACCAAATCTAGAGTGCAGTGCTTCTAACACGTGGGAGGAGCGCTGTGGGTGATCGGCTCTAGAATGCCCAATCGCGACAGCTTTCCCACCGTGAGTGTCTGTGTCGCTGTTTGGGGGTGCGTCTTCAAGACGCGACGCCAATCCTCCGCTCCATTTTCGCATCTAGCATCCACCAGCCTAGCTACGGCCCAGGGCATACTTGGTTGGCGCTGGCCGCGTTCTGTGAGCCAGAATCAATTGTCCTAAACGCCACCGCAGACACCGCACGGCAAGCTGGCGCGCCCTGAGAATGTACCCCCGGATCCCAAACAATTTGTATTAGTGCAACCCGCTAAGTAGATGACGGCCCCGCACACTCTTTTCTGTGCCGTGGTTTCTAACATCAGGCTTTCTCCTACAGTGGAAGGCGAAATGGGTGCTGCCGAGGAACATGACAGGGTTAGTTTAGGTATAGCATGCTAACGTACAGAAAAGTTCCTGGATGGAGAGAGGGCCTCGTATCGCCAGCGCCAGCGTCACAATGTAGCCCCCTCTTCCAACTTATCGGGGACAGGGTCCATGGGGCCCTTCAAACTGCTCTTCAGGTTCCCGTCTGACACCTTGCTGGCAACACAGGTGCCCGTCGAGCATGGCGACGGCAAGCTGGCGCTATACCGCCCCAGATGCAGACGTCTCTTGCGCGGCCGTCCTCGGCGGTCCTCCTCATCTTCTTCCTCCTCGGCCTCGTCATCTTCACCTAAATCACCGCTATCGTATTGTGGCTGATCCCACAGGTCGTCGCCCCATTGCTCAGCTTCCCAGTCTCGCAGCCGCTTGGGGCTACGGCTTGGGTATTGGCTCTGAGGCTTTGGCCTTTTGAGCTCGAGGCGACATTGGGAGCTCGGGAGGGTCTGGACAGACTTTTGGTTATTCTCATCAACCTTGACAACCCTCCGCGGCCGTAGGGCGAGCTTAATGAAGGCGGGTTTCGCCGCGAATATGCTGAGCGCGAAGCGCGCGAGAAGATAGGTTGGGGAAACCTGGAGGAGCAGTTGAAGGGGAATGTTATGGTATGTCTCTTCCAACTCTCGCGTTGTGGCGTTATCAATGACATGAACTACCCACCGGCCGGCCTTAGGGATGATGCAGAACTTGTGACGGTCCCACAGCGTATGGACATCCTTGCGGAGCAGGAGCGCGTTCTCAACACAGTTCGTCTTAGAGCTAGCTTCCGGCCGGCGGTCGAAGAGGGCCATACGATTCCTACGCCACCATTCGGACTCGGCAAGCGGGACGATGTGCGCAATCTCCAGAGGTATGTCCCAGCTTGTTATCCGGCAGGTTTCGTCGCGATCAGTAACGCGCTCGCTGCGCGAGGGGCCGATGGCGAGGGGCCGATGGTGAGGGACGACGTCGACCACGATGGAGGGAGGACGCCCGGGCATGTGAAGTGGTCGAAGGAGAGGACAACCGGGTAGGGCTCGCTGTCGGGGGAGGCGGCAGGCGGGGGTTCAAGAAAGAAGTAGTATTGCGGGGCCACCAGGATGGTGTCAGCATCCGCGTCTTCAAGCCGGGCCCCGTCGCGGGTCAAGGAGAAGTACCCGTCCCATTTACAGTCGGCGAGGATGGCGCACGCGATACGCGCAGTCTCGTGGTGGACGCCACCGCTGTCGAAGGCGGGCGACACCAAGAGGGTATTGTCATCATTAGGATAGGGTGCAGAAACTGAATCGTGCGAACCGAGACGGAGACGTCGAATTTCTGTGTGGGCTCTCGTAGGTGGAGCTGGGGACGGGGCTGCGTGGACGCCGACACTGACATGTCAAGTGAGCGGGTTTTGCAAGGCAGGAATCTCGGAGCGCGTGTGGACTTGACGGTTGAGGAAAAATACAGAAGCACCGACCACTCCGGTGCGGGGTGGGAGAGTGGGGCTGATCTTGACTGCCTCTTCCAACGGCAGGGGCCTGATTGGGCGGGGTGGGTCAGCGCACGGGCCAAATTTGACCAAACGACATAGTTTAGTGGGTTGATGCCTCTACCTTTGGCACCATTAAGCTGGTGCACCCACCCATAACCCCCTCCGCAATTTAGCTACCGTCTTTGACATGATGCTCCTGTCTTGGGCTGGCTCAACGCTTGCTGCCGCCACCACTACTCAGGCTTTGCCAGCTCATGTCGACGTAGAGGGGGATATAGAGAGCGACAACCTCTACGACGCCACTCCCAGGCAGTCAGCCGCGCCGGAACCCACTCCGCCGTCGGCAAACTCAAGCTACGCAGCTCGGCTCGGGGGCGGGCCCGCAGCCGCAGCACGTCAAATGCCCCCCCGAAAAGGAAGCGAGGCCCGATCCTTACCTTCAACGCCCACAACGGCCTCGCCCACACCGACGCCGCCCTGGAGTACTGCCCATCAAGAAGGCGCCTAGGCGATAGTGGTCACCGAGCCATACGCCTTCCTCGACGACGAGGGGCAGCCCGTTGTCCGGCGACACAGAGCCTTCACGCCGCACCTCCCCCTCTCCAGGGGAGGGCAGCCGCGGGTGGTGATGTACGCCAACAACGCGCTCGACTAGTGCCGGCCAGATTCCCCCCTACAGAAGGTAGTCACGGTCCGCAGCAGGCCTATAGTCCTCATCGGGGCGTACTGCCCCCCCCACCCCCCGGACAACACCCTCAGCCTCACGACTGCCAGCCAGACCCTTCTGGTGGCCGGCGACTTCAACGCCCACCACTCTGACTGGGACCCCGAAAGACCACCGAACGCCAGGGGGCGTCCCCACCCACGGCCTCGGCTTCTGGTCTTCGCCCTCTCCCCCCAAGTGCTGCGAAGAACAAGTACCTTGGTCCTTTGATGCCGGTGATGGAAGCCCCTGTTGGGCTGCTGTTTAGGTTCGAGTGCAGACCATGGCGACGAGAACAGCGAGGGCGAGGCTGTGAATTTTTGATGGCTGGGGAAGTGGGGGCGTGGAAAACGGCTAGCCACGGTTTGTCAAGTGATTGGATCCGCTCCCGGTGGCCAGTCATCCGTGCCCCGAAGTTTTGTGTCGCCTTGTTGCTGCCGTCAAATACTCTAAGCGGCAATGGGATGCTAATTCATCTGCTCCAAAGCTTCCGCGAAGCCCCCGAACTCATTCACCGCCGAACGAAACCCTCACCCGAGACGCGGCGGCCGTGCTAGCGACAAAAAGGAAACGATACGCGGCATCTGAAGATTCTTCGACCGTGAAGAGAGCGCGGTTGACGCAGACGGGCCCTCAACAGCCTGGAGCTGGGGAAGAGCAAGAAGAGCAAGCGGAGCAAAGCGGAGCAAGCGGAATTCCCCAGCATTTCCGCTTTAGTTGCCATCGCTAATGCGCTTCCTTCCTGGAGGACTTCATCGACCCCAGCCCCCTCCCGAGTCGGATCACCCTTTTGTATATGAGTGGTTCGAGTCTTGACAACCTTTACATTCGGCCGTCTGCTGCCTCGTTGCCAGACGTCGTATCTCGCAGCATGGAGGCGGTACGCGCCGAGCGGGACTCCCCAGGGCTGTCATGCGATGAAATAAAGCAGGTTGTGGGCCAGCTGGACATTCTCGTAGAGGGATGCGGTGAGGTATTCGCCTTTCTCCTCCACGCTCTCCCGGCCGCACCACCTACTCAGTCCTGGCACGACCAGGCGGCGGGCCTCGACACATGGGCCGTGGAGTACGACAACGTGCTGAGCGGGATCCCGCCATCCGTCCGTAAATGCAAACATGACGGCGCTGTCTCCCCTTACAAATCTCGGCGGTTGGCGCGGTTTCCCAGGGCTCGCCCATCCGGACCAGGGGCCTGCGCTGCGAGGAGCTTGCCGCCGCTACAAGTGGACATGGACGAGACGATGACCAGGACAGCGAGGACGATCATGGTAATCCTCCTCCTCCTTCATCCACCCCGGGCCGCCTGACCTGCCCTGCTACAGCTGCAAGAGCTGCCGCCTCGAGCACAAGAGCCACCAGGTAGCAGGCCAAGGGGGGGCGGGGACACAGGCACAGGTGCTAGCACCACTATCACAACGAATTCAGGACCGGCCGTATTTCACCCATCAATGTCTCCTCGGGCTGGTCCTTGGCAAGACGGATGGACGAGTCCTGGCGACGTCGAGCCACGCAACATGCTGTACGATGTGACCAACACTTTATTGGCGATAGGTTTTGAGCGGGCACAGCTCTACCGCCGTCGCCGGCCTCTTTCCCCCATCACCTAGCTCCCAAGGCTCCCACTCCCAAGGCTCACCCAAGACGTGCAGGCCCAGGTCCAAGACTTGCCGTCTCATCGGGTGCTGGGGCTGCGCTGGGCCTCCCGACAGACCTAATCGACACCTGACCCGCTGTCTTCTCCCGAGAATGCTAATGGCAGCTCGCGCTCGCTGCCGACTTTGACCCCACCAGCAACACCACCTGGGCCGAGCCCATCATCGCCATGACCGAGCCCACCGACGACATCGCCGAGCTTGTTGATAAGCTATGTCCGCCCAAGACCGTCGTAGCTGAGGGTATCAATCAGCCCCTCCCGCTCACCAAAAAGAACTTGGCTCTCCTCAACACATTCAACGGCGACGCTAAGAGGAAGAAGCGCAGCAGCTACTTCGAGAGCGACGACACGATGACTATCTCTACCGCGGCACCTGGCTTTGAACAAAAGGCCTACGAAAACGGCATCTTTGATCCCATTGCCTCCAGAGCCCCACACGACCTCAACGCCATCTGCCATCGTCTCACCTAGCGCCGCGGCAGCGTACAGCTATTGGCGCTTGCACAGCAGAGCTACTGCCAAAGGATATCCTACTCCCACAACGAGGCTGGAGCAACAGATCTTGTCAAGTTGGACATCATGGTCAACTATGGGCAACTCGACTTACAGAATGGCAGATCAGTCGCCCGAGCCATAACTCAGCTTCCCCAGCAAAACTTTAACCACAACTTGTCCGATGCCCAACCTGATTTACTGGAAGGTCTTCTAACGGACGGATGCTCTCCCCCATTACATACAAAACCACGCTCTCCATGACAGCTGGTCTATTGCCTTATGCCGCTTTGCGATGGAATTTAAGCTGACCGACGGTAACGTCTACCAGGCAAGGTACCAAGCTGCCTACGACGGTGCCATCATGGTCTACGCGCGCAACCGGGCTGTCGCTCAGGCCAGAGCGGCTGCGCTGGATGGCACCCTGTACAATGCCGCCGCGGCTGCAGCCATCGATAAGGCCGCCGGAGAGACGGCCATCCTAACCTGCGTGATCGACGGCATGGTGACCAAGGTATTTGCTCACTATTTTCATGGTGGCAAGTACCACCAGAGGCTAGTAGCCAGCAGGAGCCTGGTCGCCTATCTCAACATGGGCCGCGAGTTGATCCGAAATGCTCAAGACTACGCACGGCACAAAGCGTACGGGCTGGCCGCTCTGCTGGGGGCGAGTTCCATGCTTCCTCTTTGCCGCCATTCAGAAGGGCTGCAAAGGGTGTAGTACAACGGCAGCTGCGTGGGCATGCGTACGCGGTACAGGTTATACGCTAGGGTGGTGAGACGAGGGCAATAAACCACCTAGCATTTGTGTTTGGGGCTTCCTCGGGGCTCACCCAGGCGCCCCGCTTTCAGGGTGTCAGCCTGGGTGAGCCGGGTGAGCCGGACCTACATACGGGGGATACCTTTGGGCAAGAGGCTTGGCTCAGAAACCATGGTCAAAAAACCAAGTCCTGGCTCACCGCCTTCAGATCCATCCCCCGCCTTATAACGGCAGAATTAGTACTAGAGGAAGACCGAGAGCAGGTAAACCAAAGCTGCTTTTACAGAACGAGTTGAATTATTTGTGTAAAAACTCTGTAACTCAAGCTGTCACATAAAGCTATCGTACAGGGTCTTTAGAGCTTCCACTGCGGGGGCCGCTGGGAATCGGGATGGCAGGTACCAGTTGGCCGCCAGGACTGGGACCATCTGTTTGAGGGGGTCAGTGCCATCGCCAGGGCTGGTCTGACCAGTGCTAGTGCTGTAGCTAAAAGGCGGCCCCCATTCGCTGCAGCTGGCTCCTGGCCGTATCGGGCTCACACTGCTCTAGATAGGTCAAAATAGTCGATCTGGGCTGTCGTGGGTGATGGAAGGCCTGGTAGCCGCCGAAAAAGCCCTCGTGGAAGCCGGCAAGCCTGCGATTAAATCTATTAGAGGGCGGCTAAGTAGATGGGCAGCGGCTGGCTGCCGCGTCTTGTTAGTGCAGCTGCGGACTGGTGAGATGTACGTGAGCAGAGCATATAACTTAGAAGCCTACAAGGAACAAGTTGGGCATGATGAACTCGGCAATGCCAAGGAGAGGCTCGCCAAGGTTGGCACACTTGTCGTCAAGAGGGCCGCCGTCGAGCAGACCGAGGCCAAGAGACTGGAAGAAAGCAAGAGGCCAGCCCTGCGCGTTTCCCAAGTAGCTGGCGATCCGCTAGAAGCGCGCGTGTCCTCAGTAAAAGACGATGCGCTCAAGCAACGATGAATGGCGGAGCGACGCCATCGTTTTTTTGTCGGCGAGAAGATGGCGAGGGATGGAAGAGTGTCAAGCCCAGAAACGTCAAGTTCAGAAAAGTCGGCCCGGAAATGAACCCAGAGATGACTCGCGCTGTCAGGGAAGAGTCGAGAAAAGAGTGGCTGCCTACCGCCTCGATTGCCGCCTCTACTCGGGGGTCTATTAGGCGAGCCATGGAGTGATAGCATTATCCTACACGTAGAGCAAGGTTCACCAAGACATCCAGCGGCGTAGACCCATCTTGGCGTACGGCACCCTCCTCTCTGTCACGGAGAATCTGGTTGATGTAGTCACCGGCGGCCGAGAGGTAGAGGATGTGCGCAATAGCACAGTGGAGGGCAAGGAGCCGCTCTAACGGCGGGTTGATGGTGAGGTGTATAAACAAGGTCCTTGTGATGGGGACCGGGCGTGAGAGTTGCGGAGGGAGAAAGGTTCCGATGTGGTAAGTATCGGCGGTGTCAGGCACGCGCTTGAAAAAAATGCTATATCGTCCAAACAGCTGGTGTATATCATAGTTGAGAGTGATGGCGTTATATGGCCGGTGCATGTTAGGCCCTTCGATAAGCTGGGCGACGCCGAGGTCGAACATGTTTAGAACGGCGATGGTTGTTTTCCTAAGCTCTTCCTACTCGCTGTCAGCTCGTTTAACGTGCGACAAGGGGGGGGGAGGCATCCTACCAGCTGTCCATCTGCTGCTTTGGTAAGAGCATAGGGGATAATGTGTGCTACTTGGAGAAACTGATAGTTCTCGTTGTTGCTAAAGGGGATCCCATCATCATCTGCAGCTGGACCTGGTCTCCTGAACCGGTTTTCAGCCTCGGCTCTGTCGAAGGCTCGCGATACGACGCAGCGATGGCGATCGCGGACGAGACAGGACGCACGAAGCGCCGACAGACGCAGAGGGGTGCCTACAAAGTCTTGCATACGCTGCTGTTGCTGCTGAGATAGAATTTGCTGCAGGGCGGCCGAGTGGATGGGCGACGGCTGCGGTGTCCAGTTGCTGGAAGCGCGAACTGGTAGATATGTGCGTTAGCAGGGGATGAGATGGGGAGGGATGAAATCCTACGAGGGAGGAAGAAGTTGGTCATAAGGAACTCGGCAATGCTAAAGACAGGCTCGCCAAGATCGGCACAATCGTCGTCGTCAAGAGAGCCACCGTCGAAGCCGAGGTCGAGAGACTGGAAGAAGAAGGCGAGCAGTCGGTCCTGCGATTCCACAGAGCGGGCATACTCAAAGGTCAGGCGTATGAGGGCCGGCCGATTGTAGCTGAGACCAGGTCGAGGTGCTAGCTCAGCTGCTTCTAGGTAGCTGGCGATCTACTAGAAGCGCGAGATGGCCTGCTCGCGCTGCGTGTCGTTGGCAAAGACGGGGCCCGGCGAAAAGTCGAACATTTGCTCGAGCGACGATTCATGGCGGAGCGACGACATTATGGGAGAGGCCGGGAAAAGCTGTCGACGGCAAAATAGCTAAAAGTGGGCAAACGATGGGAATGGTTTGGCACGCGGAAAATGGTGAATGGCAAATGACCAGGAACGGAACCACCCCCATGAAACCCCATGACAACCCCGCCATCTCAACACTCGGAAGCCGGTCGGAGGCAGAGCTGTGCAAGCCATTTTCCAGCTGTAAATTCCGGTGTCCTTTCTGCCATTTCTGCTGTGACATCGCCAGAAATGCATGACAAAATGGGAGGAAGGTGAGTCGATTTCCGTGGGCGCCTGGATTCATACATCTCCCCCGGTCGCGTCGCACGTCATCACCACCCCCCCTGACAAACGCACGGTTTGGCTGGGACGAACAACTTCAGTCGCGAGCGGATCAATCCAAAGCAACCCAATTTAATTTGTCATTCAATCATCAATATAAGATCTGCCTGACGATGAAGAAAACACAAGACCATCGGAGGAAATGGACAATATCCCACCAATACAGTAGTACAATATGACTTTTAGGTATTAGTGTAGTCCTTTTGCTCGCCCCCCAAGCCCCTGCATTTTGGTGAACCCGTATTTCAAGAAGTCCATCCCGCTGAAAGAAAACAGTCAAGTAGACACAGGTACGAGAAATCTTGGATACTCCGTTTCCTGACACTCCTTGACGTGTCAAACGTCGTAAAACATGACCCGTTCCTAGGCACAATCCGATGCCATAACCGTACATACAGATACCACACACCCAAGCAAAGAAAGTTTGTTGACAAATGGGTAGCTGAAAGACGACGAGCAAGTCGATTATGGCTGGTGTCAATGGCCGTTGTTTCGTTAGCGACCTTGGCGATTAAGATATGTAAGGCGTATCGAGTGGGAAGAGCTGGGTTCGACACCAGGTTGCCGCAGGAGTCTGATAGAGAGAATAACCGAGAATCATCAACGTCATAAGAAATCCGTAGCGTATAGCTTGTGTGGTTGGTTCGTTACAAAACTCCAATACTAAATGGCTCCGTAGCGATCGACGGGAATGGACCGACGCCATACGGATATGGCAATCTAGTAACTGGTATTTAAGGAAAAGCTCAAAGAGTGTAAGTTGGCAAAGGTTTATGCCCTGGATCGTACAGTCCCAGCCGGTGTTGATACCACCGACGGGCCCGATTGTGAGTTGTGGGAATGTGTGTGGATATGACCGCGCTGAAGGCGGCCGCGCTTCGAACTACCAGTCAAGGTGCCGACGTCATGCTTTCCTATTCGAGAATCAGTACGTGAGCTTCACCAATACGTCGCCGTTCTTCTGATGGAAACTTACCGTCGCAGCATGCTCGAACATTCTCCAACCGATCCGCCTCGCGGTCTTGCCTTTCAATAATCTGACGCAAATCCTCGGCGCTGTCTTGAACATCGCTGGCCTCGTAAAGGCTGCGGTTGGTGTGGGCGGGGTCCCGGCCAGAGACGCTTCTGCTCCTCAGACTGCCAAAGGTCGCGGTGAGACGACCGCTGTCTTTCCAGTACCCACTGATTCTGCTGCTGAAAGTGCCAAGAGAGGGACGAACTGGGGCGCCCTTCTTGTGGTGAGTCGGAGTGAGAGTGGGAATTGCCATCGACATATCAACCATTGGGGACTCGTTGCGGACGGTGCGTGAATTGTACGATGACAAGGATGCCGCAGCCCGAGTGCCATGCGGGACTCGTCTTCCATAAGAGGGATTAAATTCCTCGACGTCTTCTCTGGTGATATTGCCTGCCATTTCCTCAGTGTCCGTGTGGCCCTCGGTATTTGTTCGAAGCAGTAGGTATGAGAGCGCATTGAACCACGTCTCATGCCTTTGTCCAGTTGTGCAGGTGAACTTGATCGTCCTGCCAGGAGAGATAATGACCAAACTCTTGCGGTGAAGTCCTGGTGGCATAGGGTTGTCGTCCGTAACGACGCGCACAGCCTCGATTGGGACGCTCTTTGCTCTTAGTTCAGCGCGACCAGCGGCAGTTGGGTCACGATCACTCCAGTACAAAGTACGGGTATAAGGATGGACCCAAAAGTACCGCCGGTGCCGATTTCCTGACATCTCTCCACGACCGGCCTTGCGAGTGTATTTCCAAAGGTACTCGCCAATCATTGTCTGGGTGATGGCTTGAATCATGCGAGGATCAGTGTTGGGTCCAAAGCCATGTGTGTCAAACGGCCCTTCGGGTTGCATATTGAACCGGCTATCGAGCTCAGAAGCAAAAGACGAGACGGAGGACTTCCGACTGTGTTGAGTTAAAGAAGTGAGAGAGCGCAACTCCTGGGCCCCATTGGCAGAGTTTCCTCTTACAGCACGAGGCGTCGGTGTACCGCGGCCGGAGGCGACTGATACAGGAGACATGGGACGTTTGGAGCCATTAGGGGTGCGTGGTCTGAAGGGTGCGTTTTGACTCCTGAGGACGGAAGCCGGGAACAGTGGAGGGCCCATGGTGCCAATTGCTGCTTGGCCACCGCTTGAGGAGCCTGTCCTGGCTGCTTCGATGACTTCCTTATGATTTGCCGGGAGGGGTGGAAGCTCACGTAGCGAGCCACGGGTGCTTGCAGAACTACCTGGCCGTCGGGGATCTGACGTGTCGGTACCCACGTCCGCCATCTTGGGCCTGGACCGGCTTGTGCTGTCATTGCTCGCTTGTCGAGGTCGGTGAATCCTGACGGTGGAAGGGGTACCGATGCTACCGACCGAGTTTGACCGTGTAAGACCGACGCCCTCAAACGGTTGGCTCTTTGCCATGAGAATCTGGTCAAGCGCCTCAGAGGTGAGGGATGTCTGAGCACCCTGGTCAGAGGTTGCTAGGATGTTCCTTTGGGCTGTCGATACATCATTGTTTCCTGCAAGTACCACAGCGTCCCATCCCCGCATGACGTTTGGCGGGGTCTGCGGCCGATCTTGTTCAACCTCCTCCATATCGCGGGGGATGATGAACGCATTTCTCTTGGGGCTGCGAGGTGAGACGGGCTCGCTTTCCAACGACAGAATCGAGGCCACACTCAACGGTGGTGCCAGAATCGCAGGCATATCGACGACTGGCTCGATTGGCTTGCTGTCAAGTGACTGAATTCCGACAATGCTTAGCGTTGGTGCAATGACCAACGATTCCTCTGGAAGTAGCGGTGCGATCTCTTGCGACAAAACCGTGGAAATTCCCAGTGCGGGCAACGGCGAAGCTGGCCGTTCCTGGGATTCAACATGCTGCGCCTCGATCCCTGAGACGGACAAGGGCAGTGGAGGTTGCGCGGGTTCTTCTCGGGGTTCAACCTCTCTCGCATTGATGGGCGCGAATGATAACCGAGCAGGTGACACGGTAGGCTCGCTCTGCGGTTCCACATGCTCAGCAACGATGGAAGAGAAAGAAAACGGCACTGAAACTGGTACCGCGATCTTGTGCTCCATGCCACGTTCTAACACAGGCAACAGCACAGGCGACACAGGCGGTAGCTCCAATGGCTCTACTTGCTCCGTCTGAATGGCTGAGAGAGAGAAGAGATTTGGCACCGATCTGGGAGACTCTGGCTCCACAACAGGCTCGACATGCTGCGAAACCAACCCAACCATGCTGAGCCTTGGTGGTGTCGGGAAGGGGGGCTCGGGTACGGCCCGGGGCTCCACGTGTTCGATCCGAATGGACGACATACTGAGCGGAAGAGGAACCAATTCGGGCTCCATATACGGCTCGACTTGCTCGAACACAAGCGAAGACATGCTGAAAGCTGGAGGCGTTGCGGGGATGTCCGAGATCGGCTCAGTATCCTCTGAGAGAATGGAGGAGACACTCAGCGATGGTGGAGTTGAAGGAATATGCAAAGGCTCGATATGCTCTGCCCGGATATAGGACATACTCAGCCTCTCAGGAGGGGCCAGGATTGGCGTCGGAACAAGCCCAAGCTTCGGTGGCGATGTGGGTGGTGATGGAAATTGTGCCAGTTTCGACTCCCAGTCGGTGTCGTTCTGGACACTTGCATCGCTGTAAGAGAACGATGACAGAGGTCGTGAGAATTCGTCCCTGAAGTCGTTCCCGAGCCATTGCGTCGAAGCGTGTGATTGGCGAGACCCGACGACAGATTCCATGGACATTGGTCGGCCGGTAAAGATGACGCTTTGTGGGGAAAGGAGGTCTTCCGAGTCTTTCTCCTCGGAAGCAATCATGGCTGGGGCTATTTGGACAGGCTCGGTCATCGTGCCGCTATTGACCATGATGACCTTCGGCAAGGCTGGTACCTCAGGAGGTGGCGATGCACGTCCACGGGCAAAGCTACCAGGAGTGGCGGACCGGATGCTGCGCCGACTCGGAGTGATACCACCAACGTAGGAGTCATCATCACTCCCGCCCTCAAAGTCGCCGAGTTCAGCAAACAAGCTTTGGCCCGCCTGTTGCGGAGTGCCTTGATTACTGCTCGCGGCGAAGCTGACGGGACTGCTTTGGAAAGTAGGCTCCTCACTGACCTGCCGGGAGCGCCTGGTGAGGAGAGCGCCACGACTAACTCGGAGGCGCATCTTTTGGGTAGGAGCGGTGGGCGTCCTCAGGTCAGCAAAATCATAATCATCGTTATCGTCAGACGTCGAAGCTGTGCTCTCAAACGAGTACCGGTTGCTGCTGTAGTTCATGGGCAAGATCGGAGGCCGCTTAATCCTACTAGAACCCTTGGATGGGCTTGCCTCGGTCTCGGTGGCAGCGTCGTCATCCGACAGCTCTTCAGCACCAGTTTGGAAGTCCTCGGTCTCAGTTGCTCGCTCGTCATGGGCCGTCTCGAAGGCCGCATCACTGGTTTCGTTCGCTGTCTCAAAATGCTCACTCGCGGACTCTGCAGCGGGGAGATTATTGCCGGACATGCGCAACGTCGAGTCGGCCGGCGACAACGCTCCAGGAGAGTAATTCTCGCCGTGATCTTCCCATTCAGGGTCGTCCGTGTACAGTTCTGTCCTGCTCGACCGAGCGCCGCCGAGTTGTCCCAACCGGGAAGGCTTCTTAAACTCCCTAGAGTCTACCTTCCTGCTGCGTCTATTAGCCGCGTTGGGGTCACTCCGCATCTTTTCCAGCTCATCCCTAGCGTCCTGGAGCATGCGCTTGAGCTCGAGCTTCTCGGTCTTCTCGCGATGGATGTTGGTCCGCAGCGTCTGGATAGTACGCTGGGCGTGACCAAGGGACGTCTTGAGAGTCTCGGACTCGAGAACTGAATGTCTCGGTGTTCCCTTGACTGGTGAGGGAGGCGGTGAATGCTCAGGAGTGGCATTGTCTGTTGCTGTCTGAAATTCATCATCGCTCATGCCGAATCCAGATTCGCGTTCCGCGGCGCGTCCGCGCTGAACCGAGAAAGCCTTGGCCAACTCCTGGTTCTGGCTCGTCAGCTCCTCGACCTTGCGCTGCATTGTAATGCGTTCGGTCTCCGAGATGGCCGCGTTGCGGCGACTGGTGCCTAGCTCAATCTCGAGGTTTTTGATAGTAGCCGCGTGCTTCTCGTCCTGCTTAGCCAGGTTGTCCTTGACCTCCTCCAGTTCTCTCTGAGTAGAATTCTTCTCGGCCTGCAGAATATTCAGCGACTGCTGAAGCTTCTTCTCTCTATCCGCAGAGTCCTTCTGTGCAGCCATAAGCTCGCGCATCTGGGTTTCGAGGTTCCAGTTTTCATCCTTGTAACGGTGCTCACTCTCATCGAGGGTTTTCATTCGTTGCTGGAAGCCCTCCGCCTCGACCTCCAATCTTGATCTTTCGACCTTGATATCCCTCAACTCTTCATCCCGCTCAGAAAGAAGGGTCTGCAGATTCCTGACTTGGGAGATCAAGGATGTGCTGATTTCGGCAGCGAATTCGATATCGTGGATCCGGTTAGCTGGCTGATTTCGTAGCTTGCGATTGGGAACCGCAAGTTTGGTTGGGGATCCTGTCGCCATGCTTTCGAATTTTGAAGGGCTGACAGAACGCTGCGAGTCTGATTAGCTTTGGCTTCAATGTGGTCGGATCGAATCATTTCCGTACCCTGCCTCCTTTTCCTTCCGGTGCAAACGGGGACCCCTGAGCCGTCTCGTTGCTGGGAATTCTCTGCTTAGGGAGAAAAGCCCGCGCAGTCTCCCGAGCGACATCGTTGTAATCCTTCTCGATCTCGGCAAGTCGTTGCCGTAGCTCTTGACCAGGCTCGACCTCCGCTTGCAGGTGCTCAACTTCCCGAAGACGATCATTGAGCTCTTTTCGCTGCTGCACCAGAGCGGTACCCAGTTTCCCGGCTTCCTCCATCCGGCGTTCGGTATCTTTGAGATGAGCCTCGATCGCGCGTTTCACCTGCTCGGCTGATGTTCCTGGGTTGAGGGCAAAGAGCTGGCTGTCGAAGGTCGAATGGCGCAGATGAGTTTGTCCCGATGGGACCGTCACAAACGGGTCGAACCCATCGCCGGCCGAGGCCGCGACGGGTTTGTCGGACGCAATCGAAGTCGCCATGATTGCAGAAGCTGCCCGGCAGACAGACTTCCTCGGAGTATGACAACGTTATGCACGGCCCAACCACAGTTTGACGGAAGCTCTCGGCTCGTCTCGTCGGGATGCACGATATGCTTTCCCCTTTCCCCGCCTCGTTGGACAGGGAAGCCGGAGGGGAGACGAGGAGAAGGCAGGCCCGGCTGCCACGCAAAAGATCGCTCGTGTCAAAGAGAAGAATTGAAGACCAAACAGGGGTGTAGAAAAAGAAACAAAAAAGGAGGTGAAGGCTCCGTAATGGACAAGTATAGAAGGGACGGCCCAAAGCGAAGACACGTCGGTGCGGTTGTCGAGAGTTTTGTTGTGCGTCGGGGAGATTACGCGACAGAAGGGAGTCCTCTGTTGACCTTGAGAAATGCTGGCAAGAATTGGTGTGAGGGGGGGAATTGATTCGACGCGCCGGGCTCAGCAAATCACACGGCGGCAGGCCACCACCTCCCGGCCAAAGACGGACCGCTGCAACAAAATCAAGAATAACTTGAGCCGCGGGACAGTGTCTCAAAAATGCATTCGGCTTCTCCCAGTAAAATCTTGCGGATAAAACGAGAGGCAGTAGCTAAAAGGAATTCGGAGGAGCAAATCGGTCGAACCCAGCAGCGCGGAAGATAGAAGTCTGCTGGTTCTCGAAGCTCGCCTTCGATGGGATGAACGATCGCGGTGGGAAAGTGAGAGGACCTCCGGATCCACCGTGGTCTCGATTCCCCACCTTTCCGGCTGCCTCAGGCACAGATCCTTCCCGCTCCACCTTCCTTGATTGAGCACTAGCACTAGCAGGGTCTGTGCTGTAAGACATCCTGGTCCCTAGCAGCTCCGAATAACGACAGCTTCAGGAACTGTTGACTCGGTGCGAAACTGCCCGAGTTCCCTTCCTTTGCAGTGTCTGAACAGGTGTTGACGATGTGTTCATCCTGTCCAATTATCACGATGCTTTGTGATGTTTTCGCTGAAACCACCCACGAGCAGTCGAGTTGTCGAAGTGCATTCATTCCTTTGGGGGGGGGGGGGTTAGATTCTCGCTGGGAGGGTGTGGAATGTCTCGAGATCCAAGCGCTCGGCTAGAAATCGCCCAGCGATATGACCTCTTCGCCTAGAGCAGACGGAAAGCCGTATCTTTCAACAGTTGAAGAGCTCACCCAGACATTGGTCTCACGAGAGGTCCTTCGTCAGTATCTATGCTTTCTTATCAGGCGCATCGAAACATCGAGATGAGCACGATACGCACTCAGCTCACAATCCAATAATCCACTTGTATCACACCTTTGCAACAATGGCAGGTCTCGTCCCACGGTCGCAGATTTCCGGGTAAACTGCTCAGCCCAATTCAGTTCAACAATTCCCTTCCAAACAAAATCAAGTGGGGTCGAGCGCGCCCCGCAGTGACCACCGCGAATTTTCACGTGCCTGGCCTGTCGCGCCAAGACGACTTCGTAGTCCCCATCTAAAAGCTGCCCTGTCCCCGTCATTTTTACGGTTTGCATGAAAAACATTGCCCGGACAGAAATTAAACAAAGCTTTTCAACCAGGCAAATCGCTGCGGTTGAGCCAGCTCTCTCTGCTCTTTCGCCGCCGCTACCATGCCAAACCCACCCTCGGAGGGCAGGTAGCTTCAATCCCGGGCAGCCATGACTCACCGCCTGTGATTGATGCCGCCGTCGCGCAAGGAAATGGAACTAGACCCGTTTTGAGACAAACATAAACATTTGCATAGCACCTCAGCTTCACGCGTCAGCCCAACAAGGACGAGCCCGTCAGCTCTCGGCCATTTGTCAGACTCCCCTCTCCTTTGCCCCTGCGTTAGTTTGCGCGTTCATGCAAGGCGGTCACCGGCGACGAGAGCTAAAAAGCCGTTGATACTTGACACATGCATGCTCACCTGCCCGGTTTACGAGACGGAGTCCACTTCACGACAAAGAGGCCACGTCTAGTTGTCCTGCTGGTCCGTCACGCGAATACCGACGCTTGCATCTCTCCCACCGCCAGTGTCTCCTCTGCTCCCCTCGACGTTCTCGCTGTCGCCACGCGGCAAGGGATGGATTGATCGGCAGAACACACCATGAGGCTTCTGCGGGTCATAGCCGCTTCGCCCGGGCCGGCCTAGTGCAACCCTAGCCGTTTAGGTACCCCGGTCTGGGCAAGTGCCGATTCTCGATTTGTGGACGAAAATAGATTTTGCTTTTGTTTTCTTTTCTTGGTCCAAGGTGGAGGGCTCCAGCAAGAGGCCCCTCGTGGATGATCTGCTCCTCGTTATAAGGGCTGTTGCTGGCCAAAAGTGCAATGACAAGAAGCCCTGATCATTGCCGAAAACATGCAAGGTTGGCGTCACCCTTAATCCGTAGATGCTGCCAAACTCAACATCTTTACCCCTATAAAAAGAAAACAGGGCAACGTGGTAAGGGGCCCACATTGGTCATGCGTCGTCGAGTCTCTTTGAGAGACCTATTGCTATCAGTCATACTTGTACCGGGACGTAGAATCGACATTGCTACCCCTATCTTTGGCGACTGAACAGCTGTTTCTCATCCATCTCGTGAGGCCCCTAGCCATCTGCAGGAATCTCAAGGAAACAGCAGCAGCAGCCGTCTACAAACTGAAGTATCCACATTGCACGGCTTGACGATATTACATGAGCCTAACTCGAATAACCAAGAAACAGTGGCTTATTGATACGAACCACTTCCCGCAGCGGGAGCTCAGAGCAAGTTCATCCCACTAATATTTAAACAAGATTCACACCGCAATTACCTTTCTCCCATGCTGCTCAGCCAGGAAACAAAGTCGTACGTCTGTTGCATGATATGATCAGGCCAATCCCACATGGACAGAGGACGTAAAATAGCGGAACAGCAGAGTTTTGAAGAGTAACAGCGAGACAGTTGAAGCTCAACAGCCACGAAGAAAATATTTGAAGTGTTCTCCATGCACCAGAATCCCACGAAGGGAATAAACATTGAGAGTATTGCCAAGGCACATCGATAATCGCTAGACATATCACATAACCAGTAGACCCCTCTAGTCTGAAAACATATATTCATCACATCATACTGCCAACCAAGCCCACCCAACTCCTCCCGTGCTTTCTTCCCTTTTCCTTTCCCTCCTTTCCATGGTTCCCATTTCCTACTATCAAAAAATGCCTCCCATCCCAATGCACCCAAATGCCCACGCTATGCTCCGTCGAAACGACCCAAAACAAACCCCCATCACCAATCCAACAACCCCATCTCCAAATGAACCAGCGCCGGCTCTATAATCCTCTTCTCCGTCTCCAGCCTAGTCCCCTGCTTCACCCTTGTATAAAAGACCGGACAGTCCCTACTATCACAAGGGACCTCCTCAAGGGGCGGCATCCCCGCACAGCTCTGGCACACCTTGACGACATCGGCATACTTCCTCTGCTCAGCGTTAACTCTCGTCTGCAGACGCACCATCGACTCAGACGCATTCTTCTCGCAGCGTTTACAGAGTTGCGTCTCCGTAGTTTCGCGCGAGGGGGACTTCATCTTGACACCACAGACGACGCATGATGATGAGCGCATGAACCACTCGAGGGTCTTTTTGCCGCCTCCTCCTCTGGCAGCAGCGGCGACGGGGACTTTGAATATCGCGGCGTTGCCACCACCGCCACTGGCGCCGTCGGAACCGAGCTTTCGTATCTGTCGTACCCTAGGCATCTCATCGTACCACCCCCTGACGTTGGCGCCGACAAGGTTGAAGATGCGCTCGAGCGGGGGGATGATGTTCTTCCCGATGTAGTATTCCGCATCGAGGGATTTGTCCGGGCTGTGCAGCAGGTCCTCCGGTGCGACGCAGCGGTCAATCAGCCTGGCGCTGGGGCCGCCCGATATAACGACATAGGGAACACGTTCTCCATACTGGGGCTCGGCGCGGGCGTCCTCCTGCATGCGTTTGGTGCTGATGAGAGCACCAGGCGGCGGCGGGCCCTTGGCGCTATACGAACCGAGCTTTACCTCTCGCGCAAAGCAAAAGTCTTGCACGGAAACGGCGCCACGCATGATCTTCGCACACTGTGACTGGAAGTATTCCTTCACCTGGCTGAGGTCGGCGGTTTCGAAGAGAATCTTCAGGGCTTTCTCTTCGATCTTCTGCTCGGCTGGAGTGCCGTCACGGCGAACCGTCTCGATACCTTTGGCGTCGAACTCCGGGACGGTTTGATCTGGAGTCTCGAACTTGTACCCGACGTAGCGCTTTTTGGCTAACAGCACGCAGGGGTGGTACACCTTTTCGAACTTGAGCCTCATTGGGCGCGGGTTCATGTCGGTGATCTCCTTCGCAATCTCAGCGCCGATCTCGAACGCTTGCTCGCGGGTGCGGCCTTTGAGGTGGACGAACACGCTGTCTGTATCGCCGTATACTACCTCGGCATCCCAGCGCGCGACCGAGTGAATGTAAGAAATGGCGCGTTCGAGTGTCTCACGGCCCGTCTGAACGATGCTATCAGCGATCTCAGAGCAGGGCATCCTCCCAGAGAACGAGGCCGACGCGTAGCCATAGGTGACATTTGCGAGCAGTTTTAGTGCAAGCTGCCGATTGTGGAGGAGCTGCTGAAGGGTTTTGTCGTCCTTGTCCTGCTTCATCCCACTCTTTACCATGACCCGTGTCTCCAAAATCTCCGTCAGCATCTTCGCGAGAAGAGACTTGCGGATCTCGGGTTTGGTATACATGACTCCGTTCGGAGCGATGTTGATATGATCCTTCAAGAGCTGTAGAAGACCCTCTCGCCTTTTGTACTCTAAGAACCCCAATTTGTTCGCGCCTCGCCAGTTGACTATGCGCCCAAGGGACGTCGAGTAGCAGTAGTTGTAAGCAATCATGACACTTGGATATAGACTCTGGAAGTCTAGGACCACGACCGGACTGCTATAGAACGCGCTCTGGGGCTCCATCACCAAGGGCAAACACTCCAAGGCGTTCTGACTGCCAACTTGCTTCCTGCTGGGTGAGATCAAGATGAAGTTTTCAGGCTTCGCGATCCTAAACATGATCGACTCAACCTTGAACTGCGAACCGCGGGAGAAGACGGAGAAGAAGTCTACTCCGAGCAGCCTGGCCTGCTCGCTCGTTCGTGGCACAAGCTCATTCGCTTCCAAAATCTCGATGTTGAGTTTGGTTCGAACAAGATAGTATCGGAGGAGTTTGGCAAGACCTTTGGGTCCCCCATTGACGTACCAATCAGTCAGCGTCATCCATGAGTAGTGAGGGATACGCCGGTGCAAGAGATGCCAGGCCACGTTCTCCATTGTGTACTGGAGTAAATTGAGCTCGCCTCGCATGGCTCGCCACACATTGATCATGTGCCTCCCCGTCACATGGATCGTTGACGTGGTGTTGAAGCCCCAACGATCCGCTTCCTTGCCGAATTTGCCCTTTGAGTCCGACTTTATGCGAGAGAACTCGTCGCACAAGTCATATTCATACTTGAATTTTGCACGCTCAACCAAATATCCCCAAGACCCGCCGTGGACCTCGTATCCCGTGAGGATATCGGGATCATGTGTCCGCACGAGCTCCACCATCTTGATCATGAGGTCGAGCTCCGATGATTCCTCGTCTACCTGTGCTGAAGTCTGGCTCCGTATCGTCTTGGCAAGGCAGCCATCCTCAGACAAAACAATGACGCCCGTTACAGTCATGTTGTCGGACTGGCTGCTACTGAGCAGAGCGTTCTCGTCAGATCTCAGGCACCAGAAGATGCACTGCACTTCGTCTTCCTTTGGGTTCGGCAGCAACTTTCCTCTGGTGTTGACATGAACCTCTAGGCTCATCGTGCTCATGTATTGGGCTTCATGCTGTACGCTTGTTGACTTCCGTTTTTGTGAGTATTTGAAGCCATGCTTATTCTTTGGGGTTGGTCCAATAATTTGTGACAAGTAGGGCTTCTGTGTTGGCGTCGTGGGTTGAGTAGAGCCGGGTTTGGAGAGTTTGTGGCTCTTTTGCTCTTGCTTCTTGGTCCACCACTTGCTAACCTCATTGAACGTTGGTGGTGGGTCAGCAATCTCCCAGCTTGTCAAAGTGCATTGCTTCTGTTGTCTTTCGTATGCCAACTCCATGTCTGCGAGATCCGGAGCTCCTTCGGGCTTTACGCCGAAAGTTGCGGGCGACTGCCCGGTAGCGTCAAACTCCGGGAGGTAGGGGAGACTGTTCCCAGTGAGCCGGAACTCCTTGCCAGCGTACTCTTTGGGTCGTGGCGGCACGTCCTTGTCATCGCTGTAAAATGCGTCTTGATATATCACGTCTGGCAGACCATGACTTCGCATCGTCAAGTATACGTCTTGGAGCGATGGAGGTGCGCTGTTCACAAGGAACATCGTGGCCGAGCCTTCCCAGATAAGTTTCTGCGACGTCCCCACCGGGGATTTTGGGGTAGAGGAAGACGTTTTCGAACTGGGTGTCTTTGATGTCAAAGCCAAGTTCACCTTGGCCTCAGCCTCTTGAATTGATAGCAAGGGATCAAACGAGACCTTCAAGGGACTCTCTTGACTCAGCTGGGAGCCGCTGCGTTGACTCAACCTCAGAATCGTACTAGGATTTTGTGGATCTTTGACCACGGTGAAGCTCAGAGGCTGTTGTGTGTTTGTTTTTGCTAATATCCCTTTTGCAGCCGCTTCCGTTGGGTAGGACGATGGAGGCGATTTTGCGGATTCCGACTTCTTGCTTTCAGCCTTCAAATCAGTAGTGACTGGAGGCTGATCGCTTGTGAGATTACGGTCGACCGGCACACTCTTATCTCCCCCTTTCAGGATTTTAAATCTGGCTCGTTTGGGAGGAACTGTGTTCCCCGGCGCCGAACTGGGGCGTTTTGCGACTGTTGAAACGTTTGTCTTAGGCTCCTCTGGAACGTCGTATTTGCTGACAACTCCAATCGACCTGGCTCGGTCGAGTAGCTCCTTGCGAATCGGAAAATATGGGCGTTTCCCAGTGATTAGGCGGCTGGTCATGATACCCGCAAACTCCTCGGTGAGATTTTTGATAGTACCTGGGACACTTGGCTTGGCTCTGTTGAAGACCAGCCCTCCTCTGGAAGGACCTGTATTCCCTTCTACTGCAATGGCATGCTTGTCGTTCTTTGAAGCAGCGTTGTTGGAATTCGTCGTGATTTGTCCCTTCGCAGGCTCGGCCGCATCTTCTTCCTTTACCAGAGGGAGCTCCGCAACCGATAATTCGTCCGAATCATCAGGAAAGAGTGGCTCTGCTTCCTGACCAATGTCGAGTTCAAAGATCCCTTTCTCGTCAATCTCAACATCGCCCACAGCATCGGGGTGGTTGTCCAGGAAGCCCTCTTCAAGGCCGAGTGCAGGAAGCAAGTTTTCGGGGAACAGGTCTTCCACGGACTCGAGGGCCGTCCTGACCCTCTCTATCATCGGAATCGGGGCGACAAAATTGGAAAAGGAAATGTCTTCCTGGTCAATCGCAGTCGACTCTTCGGAAATTACTCGTTCAACGTCTTCCCAGTATTGCTCCTCTTGAACCCAGTCAAGCGGCTTTGCTCGACGATGGTCTGCTGACAAGGGAATCAACCCCTCAGCTGGAAAAATGCTGCTGCCGGGATCCAAATTGCTCATTCGTCTTTTCCGTCGTTTGGTTTCATCTGCCCACAGCCCTGCCATGCTGTGGACAAGCTTCAAGTCGGGGGGCAGTGGGCGGTCCTTCTCGATGAAATCGTGATGCAACCGCCTCTCAACTACAGCCCCACGGTTGAGGATGTCTTGAACACTGATGTCTACCTCGATGGAGCAGTGGCTCGCCCGCGGAAGACTGCTATCGTCTGTGATGCGCTCCAGCGGGACCGTGTCGCGGTCCCATACCCGCGGAGCATCCTCATCCTCATTCCCGTCCGGCTCAGGGACCGGAGAACGGAAGAACACGTTTTGCGTCTCGATATACCCGCAGCCATACAGGTTGTAATCAACCATAAACTGGAGGAGGAACTGAAGATGGGCTTCATAAGGCTGGAACTTTTGGCTCATGATCGACCCCTGTTGCAAAAGGTCGGCCAGACGGGTCATAACAATCGGGTTGAGCATGTAGATTTTGAGGTAGAAGCAGTAGCCGACATGGAAGCCATAAAAAGGAACACCTTTTACGAGTGTGATACGGGCAACGAATCGCCGGCTCTGATCTTTGCGATAGCTCAAAGCTAAGGCACGATCAATCGAAGAATGGAGTCGGCATATGTACTCGCCAACTGCAGCAATGATGAGCAAAAATTCGAAGAAGTATGAACAAGTATGAAATAGAGGGGGATTATTACCTGTGGCTTTGTCGAGCGGTCCGCGATACTCGACATACAAGTAAGGAAAGGCGCCATGGATGTGAGCGCACACCTTCTGCCCCGTTTCGGTCGAACCAAAAACCCGAATGACAGGTATTCCAGGCTCACCCGAGATCTGGGAGGCGCGCACATCGTTGCGAAGCCGTGGGTCATATGTCGTTGGTTTTGCCTGGTAGTGGTCGATGCAGTTGAGGCGGACGCGGAATACTTCATCCATGCTTCACGCGGTTGCCGAATCGGCGTTGAGCATGGGCTGCGGTCAGGGGTGTGATGTGGCGATTCCGCGGATCGCGCCAAAAGAAAAAAAAGCAACTTCTCGTCCTAGAAGACGTCCGGAAGTTGGGATAATCCAAGAGTCCAACGGCTCACCAAAGTTGCAGCCCAAGCATCGCTCCCATTGTGTTCCCTTCCATTCAATAGACGAGACGCACGACGCGTTGAGCCTGTCGCGGTTCACACTCGCCAAAACACGTGCGCAATTTTCTAGCCCAGAGGGTTAGGGTTGTCTAAGCCCCTGCAGTGCTAGGATTTGCCTGCCGGCATTGAACGCCTCCAAAGTTTCAATGCGGCTGCGACCGACGACCTCCATCGCCACGCCACAGCCGGCCATCTTTCAAGTTTAGCGAATACAGGACGCCCAACGTCAAGATGGCGCCCACAAACCGCCCCGAGCAGCAGCAGCAAGCAGCTGCCTCAAGCGCCCAGGCGGGGGGCGCCGGCGCTGCGCGCAAGGAAGACAATATCTACATCCCCTCGTTCATCAGCAAGCAGCCCTTCTACGTCACCGGGCTCGACGACCAGGACGACTCCCTCAGGCATCAGCGTTCACGGGTCACCGAGGACGACAACGACAAGACATCACTCGCAAAAAGGGGCAAGGCCGGTCCGGCACGAACCAAGTGGGTCAAGGGCGCCTGCGAGAACTGCGGCGCTATGGGACACAAGAAGAAGGACTGCCTCGAGCGCCCCCGAAAGGTCGGCGCCAAGTGGTCCGGCAAGGACATCCAGGCGGACCGCGTGATACAGGAAGTCAAGCAGGGGTACGAGGCCAAGCGTGACGTCTATCAGACCTACGACCCGAAGCAGTATCAGGAAGTGGTAGAAGAGTACAATCTCATCGAGGAGGCGCGGCGGCAGATGATGGGAGAGAAGACCGGCAACGGCGCCAGCGGTGAAAACGGTGCCGATGCTGCTGACACACAAATGGGTGGAGCCGATGAGAACGGCACCGACACGCCAAAGAACGAGTACGAAGCTGGTTTCAAGTACGCGGAAGAGTCAGAAATGGGTCGTGACAGGTCCATCAAGCAGTCTATGCGACTACGCGAGGACACAGCAAAGTACCTGCTCAACCTAGACACCGACTCGGCCAAGTACAACCCGAAGAAGCGGGCGCTCGTCGATCCGGGTGCCATCGCCGACAAGTCTGCTGCGATGTTCGCCGAGGAGAGCTTTTTACGGGCGTCAGGTGAGGCAGCCGAGTTTGAGCAAGCCCAGCGCTACGCCTGGGAAGCCCAAGAGAAGTCAGGAAACACAGACCTGCATCTGCAAGCAAACCCAACAGCCGGCGCTGTCCTACGAAAGAAAGAGACCGAAGAGCGGGAAACCAAGCGGAGGAAGCGCGCCGAGCTACTGGAAAACCAATACGGCGAGCAGCCCATCGTGCCAGACGCGCTCAAGGGCGTGACGATTACGGAGAACGAAGCATTTGTCGAGTACGACGAGGCTGGGCTAATCAAGGGGGTGCCGAGGAAGGCGGCCAAGTCCAAGTATACCGAGGACGCGCTCATCAACAACCACACCTCGGTATGGGGGAGTTGGTGGTCAGATTTCAAGTGGGGATATGCGTGTTGTCACTCGGTTCTCAAGAACAGTTATTGCACAGGTGAGGCAGGGAGAATCGCGAGTAAAGAGTCTGAGGCTTGGGATAAGTAGCGCACCGGATTGTAAAGTATGTGGAGAATAAATGATACCCCTTTGGATTGTCCAAGACTTGAGACCATATCCATCAACACCTATAAGAGATGTGTATGTTTGTTAGATACCTCATATATTACGGTAATGAAGCGCTGGGACAACTGTCGACCTTTGAGAATGAATATCAAATTGAATTGTCGGCACCTCCAGTCTCGGTTCCCGACTTCCTCCCAGATCTCCTCTTCTCACCAACTGTTCAAAATCACATGTGATGGATCATCACGCCTATGCCGCTGAACCTACTGGAGGAGTTAAATGGCCCTGCTAAGGATTACTCAAATGAGCATCCACAAGACCAGGCATCTTCCCCCTAGTAAGCGGCAACCAACCACAGCAGATGCTGCAACCTTGTGTTGTATGTTCTGGGCGACGTCAACTTCGCGCGCATCAGCATCGACTACGTTATGCGCCCAGGGCCTTCAACAGTGCGCTTCGTCCCTTGCAACTTCTCAGTCCAGTACAGCTGCCCCATCCGCCCGCCCGACTCAGTTGGCCGGACCACCCAAGGCATCAAAATCCTCACCCCTAAATTTTGACAACCATGGCGTGCCGGACGTTTCCCAACAGCGCCATGCAGGTGGACGAGATCCGGCCTAACGATAATCGACACCTGAGGATTTCGACCAGCGACTGCTTTTCCTCTACCGCACCTTACGGCGCTTTCTTTGGTGGGACTCGGTGCTGCCCAGCCACCTCCAGCGCCAACTCACCTTTATCCGCATCACCTTCTGCCGGGACGACGCCGACCCTGTTACCGCCACACCGCAAACGCTTGACGATGTTATTCAGGGCTGCACGCAACTGCTTATCCCTCGTTGCGATTTCGGGGGGCTTTACGACGTGAGCGGGCATTACCGACGGCTCATGGAGACATTGCTTGCAAGGGCGCATGTTGACCTTGGCGTGCGCAGGTGTGTTGCCCTTTTTTCTCACCTAGTTTCCTAGTGCTGACAGTTTTCTCAAGGTTTAACGACGTACCTTACACCGATCCTCACGAACGCCACATCCACCTTGGCGAGATGCGGGACTATAACAGCAACAACCAAAGAGAGAGACTTCCTGTTTGGGCCGGTGAGGCTGTATTTGCATACGCCCCTGATCATTGGGGATGCATCCTTGCCGACAGAACGACGCTTGTCGATAAGCGGCCTTATCCAAACACTGACGGAGACGAGTCCGACTACCTGTTACGCTCCGAGTTGCTGGCCTGCGTGGCGCTCCTTCGCCATCAGATGAACACACCAGTCTGGGAGGCGCCAGTTTGGAGACCTGGACGCCCGTGCAAAAACCCCAAGTTTGCAGGCTGGGCGCTTCACGAGAAGCCAGGCCTTATCAGGGTGACGGTAGTCACCTTTACGCTACATGAAGCTCGAGTGGTGCAGGCAAGCTGTAATGCCTCCTCGCCCTCACCCTCGCTTGCGCTGAGCCTGCGTGCTTCGTACCCTCGGCGGGACGACCGCGGCTTTTCGGAAGAGGTGGCACGTAAGATCTTACGGTGGTTGCTGGGCCGGGATCAGCAGGTCCCCAGCATGCCCGGTGGGAACACGGCCAGCGGCACACGGGTTGTTAGCAGTGGCTCCGACTCGTCAAGGGCGTCGCAGCCCTTGAGCGTGGTTTCGGATGTGTCGGGAAGTAGTCTTGACGATTTGCGACGAAATGCATGACAGGGAAATCAGGCAGCTATTATTACCACATGTTATGGATATCATTTTATCCAAGAGACAGCACTCAAGAGACAGTAGTGACACTTGGACGCTGCACCATTTTTGCGCAAAACACCGCCCCCGAGTCTAACACCAGCGTAATTGATGGGGTTGCAACTGTGACTGTATTGCTTGTCCTCTCTTCTTCCTCGCTCTCTGGCTTTGCCCTAATGTAGCTCGGACCTGAGGATAGTGGCAATGCAAGCATTCGAAGCTCAGCTCAAGTGCTCAAGGTTGGAGAGCGTGGATTGGCGGGCGGTCGGGCAATCTTCGGCAATTTAGAGCTCCCCTGCAGCACCCCAGGCAACGGGAGGACTGATAAGCAGCAACATTGGGCATTCGCTGGGCAGCAGCCATAAACTTGAACATGAAGACAAAATAACCCAAGCAAAGCACGGCGCGCGTAACCAAAACGTCCATGTTTCCCTACCCAGCGCACATGCAGGCAAATCCCGAAGTCGACGCGCTTGTCGAGGCCTGGATCGACCACCTCATTGAGGCTGGCGGTCAAACTGTGATCATGCCGACCGACGACAACGCATTTGACGCGATCGAGCTACCCGCGACCGTGACGCCCACCAAAAAACCACCTAACAAGCGCCAGCGCCAGGTGAGCAGCACCGCCGACTTCAGCACCGATCTCGACATTGACCCCACGCCCAGCCCCAGCTGCCGCCACCAAGGCCACTATGCGCTCAGCGAGACTACCGAGTTGTCGGGCACGGCCGGCACGGATGTCTCAGCATCGACATCGGTATCGGCATCGGCATCGAGAGCGTCGCAGCAGTCTGGCCGGAGCAGCCCGCGCAAAAAGGAGGCCGCCCTGCGCCGCGCCCGCGACTGGCCGATCGCCCGCGTGCAGCTCGCCAAACTGCGCACTATCCCTCCGGTCCTGGAGAGGCTGGCCGTCGGCCTCCAGACAATTGCCGACGGCGCGCAGCCTCTCATCCCCGACCTGTTCCGGCCGTCGATGGAAGCCGACACCGGCTTCCTCAACCAGCCGCGACCCGCCTGGTTCTATCCCGCCCGTGGGCCAGAGCACGACCCGATGCGGCTTTTCGCCTCGCACAGCTACATCCAGCGCATCCACCGCAACAGCCTGCAATGTCGCGACATCATGGACTACGAGCCGGCGTGGAACGGCCTAGTGCACGCCCGCATTCTCGAAGAAGCCCTCGAGGGCTGCGACAGCGTCTGCTTCCGCGACCTCACCGTCTGCCGCACGAAGAAGAAGTACCACGACGGCGACCCTGCCCTCCGCGAGAACAAGGTCGACTACGGCATCTTCCTGCAGCCACGATCCGAGGGTTTCACCGCCAGCGCGGACAATAACGGTCTTGCGGAGCTCCTTGCCGACCTGGCCGGCGAGGACGTCGACATCACGCATTGCACCCTCAGCGACCTGGCCCCCACACCCCTTGCCGTCAGCATCGAGACTAAGACTCCCCAGGCCAACACGGTGGAGGGCTCTGTCCAGCTTGCCAGCTGGGTCCGCGCTCACTTCCGACAGCTGGCCAAGGTGGTGGAGCGGCGCGGCCACGACCCGGCCAGCCACCCGCTGCCGATCCTGCCCATCATCTTCGTCCAGGGGAACATCTGGAGAGTCGACTTTGCACATCGCTGCGACGCCAAGACCATGATCTACGAAGGCATCGTCGTCGGCGATACGCACACACTCTATGGATGCTACCAAGCCTGTGCCGCTGTTCGGCTGCTTGCCACCTGGGTACAAGCAGATTTTCAGGCATGGTGGTTGCGCGCCGCCCGGCCTGAATCCCTCAGTATTTGAGGAATAGCCTTGACAGCCCTACCGATTCATTTCGGATGATGAACGGCATTGTTCCGTTTCTACACTCCAGAGCACCACAATTACCTTCAACGCTGTCGCCCTCGTCCTCGGCACTTCTTAGTCGCCTTCAACGTCACCATCCTTGACCTCGGCATCTTCGTTATCGCCGTTCCAGCGTCGCCCTCGCCCTCGGCCTTTTTTTCCCCGTGTCCTGGTCGCTGCCCTAGCGTCGGCGTCGGTGTTAGCTGAATACGAATGCCCCGCGCCCCCCGATGGTCGTAACAGCAGCGAGCACACGCCCTGGTGTCTGCTGTGATATTGGTCTCGCCGCTGTTGAACTGAGGCCGTGTGTCCATCACGCCATACAAGCTCCTCGCCGTCTTCCTTTAACTCGAGCTGCGCGCCGGCAAAGGAGCCGACTTACCAGCCATACCCGGTGTATCAGGTTTCGAGTAGATTCGGGACTACGGAACCTATCGGATAGGGGAATAGCAGCTCGATGAAGGCACGGCCCTTAATGAGCTCATGAACTCCGCCCTCGCCGCATCCAGCCCCGCCCCAGCGAGAGCAGCCGCGCCGGCGTTCTAATGGAAGCTTGTGGCAGAACGAGGGTAGAGAGGTGACAGCGATCATCGTTCATGTCGCGGCCGGCGATCAACCTTGTGTTCACGAAATCGACTGGAATTTGCATGTCGACACCAGCCAAAGGCCCAGGACAAGTCGAGCCGTCTTGGGGCCCATCAGGTGTACAGCCTCATGTAGGAAAGTTGAGAACCCAGCCAACTCACCCCCATCGTCAAACCGCTTCTTTGGTTGCGTCATGATATTTCAAGAAATGCGAATCTCCTCGAGCATGGCAGCGATACCGGGGTCGATGAGGACACTCATCTTCACTGGCAACACCCCCTTTGACGGTGGTACGAAACCATCACCTCTCACGTCATCTGCGATAGACTATCTACCTCTATGTACTTAGCTTTGGAGCTGAAGACTGCAATAGGGGGCCTTCCCAAGGTGGATAAAAGATAAACCGGCCACTGCACATGGGTGTTATCGGTGGTAACCCACGGATATGGAGTTTTTCGGCAAGCTGTAGGACGTTTTCAAGCAGGGCATCAAGCTGATTTCTGACATCGGTGTCCACTTCCATTCCACCCTCACTTCCAAACGCCCTGCCCAACTTCCCCATCAGACTCTGAGAGGTCTAAAAGCGCCCGTAACATGCCAGTACACCCACAGGAAGAACTCCATAATGGCTCCCTAGTCTAGTCTTTCATCGTCACCATGGCTAGGCGGCGCCGCCCCATTAGGATAACTCTGCTGAAGCGCTTCCTAAAACCATCCATCCGTCAGAGGCACTGTGACAGATCATGCCGTTCTTGATTGCCCGAGTCCCCTACCTTGGATCTTCCCCCTCCCGAGACTGTGTGGCAGCTTATCGTAGCTGCGGTTCAACCTCGGCCCGCTCTTTCTGCGATAATATTTGTTGATGTGCTGCATGATGGGAATGCTAGTCGATGGTGCTGCAGTTCGCCGCGCTCAACCGACACTGACCAAGGCGTTTCGGACGAGTATCGGCACCAGTCCCGAGAGCAAGTATAAGTTTATCACAGTCTGAGAAGGGTTTGGGGCCGCTACCAAAGAGTGCGACCACTACGAGGATCCGGACCGCCTAATCGAGTCGATATCGAGGGTTGGCCAGAGGATCTGCAGGCGGCTGATAGTTTAATCGGTTCCTTAGGTTTTATAACATTAACCTTGAGTATTACGTTTGGTACGGAACTGAACTACCCCAAGCCACTATGCCATCGACCTTGGTCAAATATTTCTCTGTGGTATCGTTAGGTGGAGATGCCACAAATCTCGTCGCTGCAGCTTTCCGCCCAAATGTCGAGTTAATTCTCGATCTAAGCTAATCCAGTATACAGCTGAGATTGATAACCTGAATCTATAGGGGTTAGGCAGCCCATGTTCACGAGCGCTAAGTTGGTATTTTCAGGGAGAAGCATTTGCTATGGTAATGTACTTGTTGGCCCTGTGGTAATAAGTGAGCAATGTGACCAATCAAAGCGAATGACATTGTATCAACTTCCATCCATTCAGCTCTTGCATTGCCCCAACGGTGTCTGGTTTGTATCGCCATGTTGCTGCTTTGATAACTTTGCCCAGACACCCCAGGCACCAGCCGCCTTTGCTAACATGTTTGCGCGCAGGCCCGCGTTCGATAGATGGCACGACTCCTCTAGTACGAGTACGCAGCCCTACCGGCCAGGAGCATCCGGCTGCTTTGGCTGTAACCCGGGGCGCCTGGCGCCGCTCTCGTGTGCTCTTTGCACTGCAAGTCGCTGGACGGCCCTAACATCGAATAAAACGCCCTATCATATTGCTGGGGAGATGAATACCCCTAATCCCCGCTCTTCGCGGTTGATAACGAGACAAACATATTCCAATCCGCCCTAACCTCGCTGCTGCCCTCTCCCAATTGCGGATGAATACCCTCACGTGTTGCGACCTTACCTGCGCTTGCCGGATTGGCGATGACAATAACGGCACCTACTTACTCTACGGGGGACTTTCACTTCACCAACCCCGTCAGCCTCTGGATTGACGCCGTGTGCATCGACCAGTTCAGCCTCGACGAGCGCAGTCGACAAGTCTCGCTCATGCACGAGATCTACACCAAGGCCACGACCGTTATCGCTTGGCTAGGGCCCTTGAATGAGTACATCCACACCACGCCACATAGCCACCAACCCCACCTTCACTCCCTTCTGGATCGCACTCGGCCACTTCTTCGCAGAAAACGACTGGTGGGAACGCATGTGGATCCTGCAGGAAATCGTCCTGGCCCGCCGGGCCATCATGGCAGTCGGGCCATTCGGGACAACGTGGACACGCTTCGTACAAGCTTCCAACATCTTTCACCAGGACAGCTTCTACGAGTAGCTGTGCGAGGCACACGCTGCCAACCGGGGAGTTTGCGCATATTTAGCTCGTGATTGCTGGGGTCTAGAGGGTGCGCGGACTTGAGAGGATCCGCTCACTCATTGCCGATTCAGCTCCGGCCACGACGACAAGAGTAAGAATCGCCGCTTAGAAGCTGTTGGTGATGAGTCTACTGGGGTGGACGTTCCGGTACAAGGCCAGGAATCCGAGAGACAAGGTCTACGGCATCTTTGGGATATTGAAAGGGCTTGGAGCGACGCTACTCATGCAGCCTAGAGACGATGTGTCGCAACGGATCCGGGGCAGAGGCGGTGCAAACAATGTTTCACGATAGGATCATTCAAGTGGACGGAGGTGTCATTTCAGCACGTGTGCTGTGTCTTGATGCATTGCATTCCTAACTACAAACGCCGTAATAGCATGCCTGTAGAGGTCATGTGAACCCGCTGACGCCCATTTTTCGTAGCCCGTGCCATGCACGCCAGAATACCCTTCCCAATATGAAAAGTGCGTCAAATCTACTCCTCCTCTTCCTCATCCTCACCCTCACCCTTCTCAGCAGCCTTGGCCTTCTTTCTGCGGACACGGCCGGGGCGGCCTCCGCCGAAGGGCGAGGTCAGGGCGAAGTCGATGTGCTTCTGCGAGTCGAGACGGACGATGAACGAGGGAACGTTGACGATCTGCTTGCCGACACGGATGTGGCGCTGGCGGATAAGGACACGAGCGTGGTGGATCGATTTGGCAAGACCGAGCTTGTAGACGCAGGTCTGGAGGCGACGCTCCAAGAAATCCTCAGCCTTGAGGGCCAGGACGTAATCGAGCTTCATGCGGGACTCGTCGAGGACACCGACGCGAACCAGGCGGCGAATCAGGGCATTGCCCTCGAAGAGACGCTTGGGGTCCTTCTCGTCGAGAGTGAGGAGCTCACTGTGAAATATTAGTCTTTTGCGTCTGCGGGGGGTTCGGAATAGCGAAGTACATACCGAGCGGCACGACGAATCTTGGAGAGGGTGAGGAGCACACGCCAAACCTCACGCTTGTTGCGGAGACCATACTCGCCAACGAGCTTCAACTCGGAGTCCCTGGAAGGCCGACAGTTAGTTCATGATCACAATCGACGTAAGCAGAGGCAAGCTCGTGCTCAGTGGCCGGTGATTTTGGCATGCGCAGAGATGCTATGCATTGCTGCTGCGCAGAGGCCGTTGGGAGGAAGTAAGGCGAGGTTCAAACGCACAAACGAGCGGCCTCAAAGGGACGACGCGGGACCTTAGCGGTCTTGGAGTACGAAAGAGGCGCCATCTTTGGGTGTTGAGGCTTTTCGGAAGTTCGTCGTGGGATTCAGAAGTTCTGGATGCTGGCCGCGGAGGTGGGAAAATTGAGGGCGAGAAGGTTTGTGGTGGCCCGTGCGCTGGCCCGTGCGTGGCAGCGACAACTTGCCCTAACGCGCTGGTTGGTGGGCAGGCTGCTTAGTCACCCACACCGCCTGCCAGTCTGGGCTCCCAAGTTTTGCTGCCACACAAATTCTCGAAATTCGAGAGCAGCCCGCAGCAAACCACGACGACCTCACCTTTCCGATTCACGACGCCAAACCTCGAAATTAGGCAAGATGGGTCACCCCGCAGGTCTCCGTGCTGGTACTAGATATGCTTTCTCCCGGAATTTCCGGGAGAAGGGTATGATCAGGCTCTCGACCTATCTCCAGCAGTACAAGTACGTTTGTGTCCGGGGTTCTGGGCGATGCGCAATTGAGGGCCGCCAACTAACAAAACTGCAGGGTTGGCGACATCGTCGATATCAAGGTCAACGGTGCCGTTCAGAAGGGGTAAGCGACAAATCAAATATGGTTCTGCTGCTTCAGGGGCGTGGGAGCGCTGTGTTTGGCCTCGTCGAGGGCAGTCTGCGAGCGCGTCCCTGAGCAGCAGAGCAGCAAAGGAACGGAAAGCTGACCCTATGTGTCAACAGTATGGCCCACAAGGTCTACCACGGCAAGACCGGCGTTATCTACAATGTCACCAAGTCCGCGGTCGGCATCATCATCTACAAGAAGGTCAAGCACAGATATATCGAGAAGCGCATCAACGTCCGCATCGAGCACATTTCGCTCTCGCGATCCCGGGACGACTTCCTTCGCCGCGTGAAGGAGAACGCCGCTCTCAAGAAGCAGGCCAAAGTTGAGGGCAAGCCCGTTCAGCTCAAGAGACAGCCCGTTATGCCCAGGGAGGCGCGCACAGTTTCGGTCTCCGGCGAGGCCAAGCCCGCGACGGTGGCACCGGCTGCCTACGAGACCACGATCTAGAGAGGATATGGTGTCAGATGGGTGGTAGAGATGGGTTGCTTGATTTCTCTTTGCATGGGGTTCATCGCGTTCGGGACGGAAAGATCTCCTGCATGGGTTTGGTCTGGGATGCGGGAGTGCTCATAGGGAAAGCAAAAATACCAATGGCATGACCAACAGCAGCTCGCGGCGTACATTTTTTTCAGGTTGCTGGGTGTGATATTATGGCCCATTTTGATGACGGCAAGCAAGTTTGTGTCTTCTGTCCCACCGGTACTGGAAGGTCGCTGAATACACGCCCGGCGTGTCAAACCGCCGTGCCCATCTCCCACCATCTTGATGTCGATGCACCCGTCAGGGTTGCTTCGGGTAAGGACGACGTATAATCGTCAATCAAAGCCTTTCCCACTTGCAATTACAAACTTTCAGTAGCTAGAGCTCCGTTTCCTCAACTGAGTAGCAAATGTCAGTGTTGGCCATCATGAGTGATAAACTAGGCTTGGCCATGCGAAACAATTGTTTGCTTTTACAACACAGACCATTTCAATGTTACGGGATATGATGCTGTGCTTCGGTTTGAAGTTATCCATATTGGCGGGGTATTCAGCTATCGAGTGCTATGCTGTTGTGCGACAAGCGAGCTGTCTGTTTGGGTTGTGGCCCGTGGGGCAACGCTGGCCTGGGGAAGCTCGGGAGTTCAGCCAGATGACCTCATTCATTGGCGGGACACGTTGAGACGAGGCACACACCATCCCAGAACTTTTCTCACCGAAACATATTCCGTGCATTGAGTTTGAACAGCTCGGATCAATGCGACCGCGAGCTTTCAATTTGAGCAGGTAGCAGCAGGTGGACAGAGACGAGCTCTGTTGCCGTGGCCTTGCACAAACAAGTTGGTCAGTCATGGGTTGGACCTCATTTCTGTTCGCCTATTTGCTAGGCGGCATCACGTTCCTACCCCTGGTAGTTGCCGCCGTCTTCGCCCACGCCTACTTCACCCTTCCGTACCGCGACGATGCGACTCCAGGGCCCACGTTGGTGGCCGACGACCTCGTGCAGCCGGGCGATGACCTCGACGCCCTCAAAGCCGCCAAGGGAGATGCCAAGTTGAAGGCTACCCCTTCCCACCATGAGTCGGACGTAGCGGCTGGATACTTCGCCGTATGTCGCGAGTACACGCCCATGGGAATCAACGCGAAGCCGATAGAGCGGTCGACACCGGTTGGCTCTGCCACCGTGGCATCGCCGAGCCCCAGTGTCTACCAGACCATGTACCGAAGCATCTTCGACCGGAAGTCCGGGCCCGGGCCCCTGGACAACAACGGCGGTGCTAGCCAGCGTCCGCGGAGGGCTGGGAATGTCTTCTATGTAGTCCTGAGGTACGCAAACTTTTTCTCTGAGTGCTGCCGCAACAACAGTTGGCTAACGCGCCCTAAGACACGGACACTTGATGCTCTTTGACGACGATGAGCAGCTCGAGGTGCGCCATGTTGTGTCTCTTACGCACCATGACATCAGTATATACTCTGGAGAGGCCATAATACCCGAGGGCGAGTTGTTCATCAAGAGGAATGCGATATGTCTCTCGCGGAAGATCGATGGGTCTGAAATAGGGCCTGATGGCCGGGTCTCGAAACCTTTCTACCTGTTTTCCGAGAACTGCTCAGCGAAGGAGGACTTCTACTTCGCGCTTCTGCGGAATCAGGAGCAGAGCTATGCGCTCAACAAGACATCGCCATCACCCATCCAGTTTGATGTGAAAAACATCATAGCACTGGTGCAAAAGCTTCACTCGTCCGAAGACCACATGCACACAAGATGGCTCAATGCTATGATCGGCAGAGTCTTTCTGGGAGTGCACAAAACCAAGGATATGGAGAACTTGATTCGGGAGAAGCTCACGAAGAAGATTGCTCGGGTCAAGAGGCCGGCCTTCTTGTCCAACATTGCCATCAGGGGGATCGACACTGGAGAGTCCGCACCTTATATCACCAACCCACGCCTTAAAGATTTGACGGTCGAAGGAGAGTGTGGGATCGAGGCGGACATGCGGTATACCGGCAATTTTCGTCTCGAAGTTGCTGCAACTGCTCGAATTGACTTGGGCTCCCGTTTCAAAGTGCGAGAAGTGAACCTGGTTCTTGCGGTCGTCATCCGTAAATTAGAGGGGCATATGCTCTTCAAGATCAAACCCCCACCCAGCAATCGGCTATGGCTTTCTTTTCAGCAGGCCCCCAAAATTGAGATGACTATTGAGCCCATCGTCAGCTCTCGCCAGATCACGTACACCGTTATTCTCCGGCAAATTGAGAGCCGGATCAAGGAGGTCATTGCCGAAACGCTTGTCCTACCTTTCTGGGACGACATGCCCTTTTTTAACACGGAACACAAGAAATGGCGAGGCGGCATATTCCAGGATGACACGGTTCAAACATCGGCAGACTTAGAAACCGTTCTTGCACAAGAAGGTGATCTAGAAGACCTCGAGCGTTTGGAAGACTCCAACGGCATCCAAGACCACGATCCGCCGACCATTGAGAAGAGCCACAGTGTGCCGATTCTTCAAAAGAAGTCGTCTGTTGGCCTGTTTGGAAGACGAATGTCACATAAGAGCAAAACGGACTCGGTACCGTCTCCTTCGGCGTCGACGACGAGCGTCGACGTTAGAAACGATAACAACGATCTAAAGTCCGACGCGAAGAGTGAAGCAACAACGTCGCGCTCAGTCCCTTCCGCAACGTTTGTTCAGCCACCTGCTCCCACCGTTGGGACGGATGCCACTAATGCTGACACCTTCAAACCCTCGTCTTCACCACCCAATGAGAGCTCCGCCGCGTCAGCCATGGCGACATTGACAGCAAAGACACAAGTCCCATCGTCTCAAGCTCCGAACCCTTTCAAACCTTACGTGACCTCGAGATCAAGTCACTCCTCCAGCTCTTCTCATGAAGCGACAGAGGCAGAGAGGGACGCGGATGTTACTCCACAAGCGCGGCGAAACACCGCCTCCTCAGCTGGAGACGATAGTGGGTCGAAATCACCCACTTTATCGACCAGGAGCTCCATCAAGAGCCACACAGGGTCACTTGCAAGAGGGTTCTTTGGCCGCCGTGACGCCACACCAACGCCCCCCACTCCGGGGTCGCCAGTTGGCAGCGATGCGCAGAGAAGGACAGCTCTAGGGACCGTTTCAGACGTTGCAGCGTCGGCCAAGCAATGGGGTCTGAACGCGCTACAGCGGCACCAAGCTAGGGTAGCACAAGAGAGGGATGGCCATTCTACGGCCAGTGAGTCGACTGTAGACCTTAACCAGCCGATGGGAAGAGGCAGACCATTACCGCCGCCAGGAACACCGCTTCCTGGGCCTGAGAGAAGCACAAAAATCGCCCCTATTCCAGTACCCAAGCGGAAGCTGGTACCTCCACCCCCGCCACCACAACGCAAAGAACACACAGAACCTGAGCGTCGTCGCCCTATGCCACCACCTCCTCTTCCGAAAAGACGCCAAATCCAAGGCCAGGAGCCAGACGAGGATAATATGCTTGTGGTCGCTGCTCCCGCGGATAGTGAACCGACTACCCCCCTGTCGAATAGTCCAGGGTATGCACAACCGTTTGTCGAGGATGCCGAGGAACTCTCTCACGACACGGCAACCCCGGCGAATGTGGGCCATACGGGAGAGCATCGCGGGAGCGGGAGTGTTCTATCAGTTGAGCCTACAGTGGGCGACGACGACGACGATTTTTCAGCTTGGATGGATAATGCAGGGCCAGAAGAGCCCGAGGTAGATGATGCTGTAGATCCGGTGAAGGGTTGATTTACTATAAACAATTATTACATTGCTAACCCCAGTTGGCACTGAAGTTGGGCACCTCGTTTTGCCGTGATCTTGGTTTTGACATGGAGCCGGGAAGCGAACATATCTTGGTAGAACCACTGGAGCAGCGCAGGCTGAGTTGTATACACGAAAGGAAGAAACCGCACGGATACAGATGCCTTGATCATCATGTGTATATCTATTTATATGGCTACGGCCCGAGCGATGGAGTTTTGGCTTTGGGAGGGAGGGACCGACTGAAATACATACCCATTTTCTTCTCGCGGAAGGATTCTTTGGGTATTGCGGCGTAGTACCTGGACAGATTTGAAGTTGACTTGTGTGCCTTGGCTTGTGTTGAAATCCCCTGAAACGCGTCCCTCCCATTCCCGTGTCTGTCCCTCTAGCCGCGGACAACACCGCCTCTTTGTTACGCCAACGTGAGCTAGTCGATTGCATTTAGATGATGCCAGCAGCGTTCGATGGCTTGATGGACAAGATTCGTTCTGGGGAGGAGGTCGGCAGCTGAATGCGCAACGCGCTCCTTGCCGCATCTCGGGAGCTTGAAGACAACAGAAATGTTGGTTAGATGCAAACCTTGTACAACCCTCGACGAAAGGCACTTTGCGTATTGCACACAAACCCCTGAGGTTTACGACAAGTGCCTGCCCGGAATGCATCCGCCTAGGTATCCCCTGCGCCAGGTCTGCCTTCGTGGAAGGCAAGTTCAAACCGTTTCCCTCTACTCGCTAACCTGTCTCCATCTCCATCTAGGCCTGACTGACGACTGTATGGGCAGGTTCGGCAGTGGGCTCACGGGTGGGCTCGGGCGGGTTTCTCCGATGTGGCACGCAGGCGGGACAATCTTGGGCTCTAGGGTGCAACGATACAAGCTGTCTGACGCTGCGTTGTCAGACAGCCAAAAGTGACACGCCATCGCAACATTCAAAAGCTTAGGCCACAGACTCTGCGTGCCGTCACCTAACTTCATGCACCAGGCTGCCGTCGCCGGCTGGCTGCGCGTTAGAATCAGTTAAAGCCCTATGCCGTCCAGTCTGTCGATTTGGGTGGGAACTCATAGGGTTCATGCCGACCATGAGTCCATCTTGGAACGTGTCACGAAAGAGAGGAGGGATGGTCAAGTCGTGGGAGCAACTTCTGGTGCTTGACGGTGGCGCTGTAGCGCGACAGCAGGCCCAAAACCAGGCCCCTGACACTTTACCGAGGCCTCAGTTTAAGCCGTCCACTGCCCGGATATCTGCCTGCTATACTCGCCGCTAATGCGTCTACGATCGAGACGTCTGACCAAAGTACCAAGTACCACGTTCAGGATGCCATTCGTGGTGAGGATGCCCTCAGTACTGCCGTGGAAGCTCCAGGTCACTGTGTCGACAATGTTGCGGAGTCCGCGTGCTTTATCACCTAGGCTGTCGTCGAGCTTCTATAAAGCCTCGGCCGCACCGCGCTCATTGCCGACCTGCAATACAAGCCTCTTCGCAATGCTGACAATGACGCTCTCTGGGTCATTAGTCGGGACGCTAACCCTGCTGGTAGAAGACGAGGACATAATGCTGAAGGAGGAACGGGACAATCTGGTGGCAATGCTGTTGATGCTCATCGACGATGCGAGGAGCAAGGAGGCGGCAGGTCGTGGCCCTACCAGCATCGACTGCCTGTTTGAACTTGCCGGGCGTTCCGAGTCGGAAGGCTTCCTCGTCCCGATGCTGGATGCCGGGCTGGATCCGTTCCTCACCATGAAGAACAGGACAACCCTGCTTCACAAGGCCGTCGACAACACCTTTGTTCTCGGGGAGTCGCTGGTAGACCGACTCCTCACTGCCGGGGTGCCTGCCTCGAGCGCCGACCACGACGGGTGGACCGTGCTGCACCAGGCCGTCTCCATCCACCGCGGCCCCAACGCCGCCGTCCAGCTGGTCCGCACACTGGTCCAGCACGGCGCCCTGGTATCGGCCAAGGGCAAGGACGGCTGGAGCGTCCTCCACGCGGCCGTTGGCCAGGGCGACGAGCCTATTGTGCGGCTGCTGCTCAACCTCGGTGCCTCGGCCCGCGGGCCATTACCACCAACGACAACACATCCGTCCTGCACGAAGCCTGCTCGACGGGCGACTGGGACGCCGCTAACGCGCTCTTCCTCGTCGACGTCCACGACGCACCACCCAAAACAACGGGCGCGGCAGTGCTCATGTATGCCATCCTCGGTGGCGATACTGACACGGTACACTTCTTACTCTCCCACAACGCTAATGTCTCGCGGCCTAACTGACGCGGCAAGACGGCGCTGGGATGGGCAGCATGGTACCCTAACCCGTCCATCTTCGACATAATCCTCGACAGTGCAGACCGCACCACAACAACCCGCCCCGAAGTCACCGGTACCACCCCGCTCCACTACGCCGTCGCGCGCAACTCGCCCCACAAGTGCCGGCGCCTCCTCGCCCGCGGCGCCGACCCCAACGCCTACAACGCCCTCTGGGGCACCCCCTCGAGCAGGCCTGCCGCTTCTACAAGGGCGACTGCATCCCGCTCCTTGTTGCGGGCGGCGCCGACCCGACCATCCCCGAGCCCCTCGGCCGCACCGCGCGGGACTGGGCCGTGGCCTATCCGCCGTATCTCGACGCCATCACGGGGACTACCACCGGCGCTGCTACTCCCCGGGACTCTCTCGGGTTCGGAACCATCGCCGTCGGCCTCCTCCGCCGTCGCGGCATCTACGTGTACCTCGGCCCCGTCGCGCGCATGCTGCTGGACGCTGGCGACGCTGAGGCGTGCTGCGTCCTGCTGGAGGAGTCGCTCGGGGCTGAGGGATGTGCCAAGGAGTGCGGTGTGTGCGGGGCCAAGATTGGACGGCGGCCGAGGCTTGTGTGTCGGAGGTGTGCGGATGTTGACTTGTGCGCAGAGTGTGTGGACAAGTATAGGGAGGGCGGGGGACGGGATGGCACTAGCTCCTTGCCCTTGGGGCGCATTGTCAAGTATCGAGGATGGCCCTGGCAGGGGCAGGGCGGTAAGACATGGCAGAACCTGTTCAGGTGGCGCCTCTCTTATCCTTATCACTGTACCGCGTCGGTAAAATTCAGGCTAGCAGGTTGCTCGCCCATCACCCCAACACCATCGTGCTGCTCACCGAATCCCTCCATCGCGTATCACTTGCGCGACGCTGACAAGATCAAAGGCTCGACTCCACACCTTCAACCACCCCGCCCCCAAGCGAAGGCCGCTGGCATCCCGCCGATTACCTTCGAGACGGTCCGAGACGCCACCTCAGAAAACCAGCTCGAGAACCAGCGACCGAACCTGCCCCGTGGGGCCCGCCCGTAAGCCCGTCGCCGAACGAAGCGAAGTTATCGATGCGAAGAGATATAGTTGGCTGCATTCCTTGCGCTCCTACTCCAGCCCTTAGTATTCCTGGTTTGTCACGGATCGACGATGCTCGCCGTCGTCCCCGGTCAGCGCCGCTGATCTGGAAAAGAGCCTCCGAGAAAGAGCGACTTGGTCATAACGGCGCTGGTCCATGTAACCCGTACACCATGCGCTCGACCGCACGGCTCAAGCGGCATGGTCGATGGAGTGTGCCACGTCGCGGAAAACTAGACACCCACAAGCGACAGTACAGTGTCGGTGTCGCCAAACGCACCTCCTCTGTGGATAAGACGTAACTGAGCTGTGTGGCCGAGCGAAAAAGGACTTAACATGCCGGTGTTATAACTCGCTGGGTAGGTAGACGAGCTCCAGGACTGAGTGACTGACTGGCTGACTAGCCGACTGGGATCGGATCGAGCGAACCATCCATCGTATGCTGCACTGCACTGCACTGCACTGCACGCCCCTGCCCTGAGGAGCAGCTATAAGACAAGCCTCGTCAGCAATGTATGGCTTGTGATTGTGATTCTGGGGAAGGGGGGGGAGGGGCGTGGATTTAGATATTGACCAAGGAACTGGGAAGGGAATGGCTCTGCCGTAGATTCTCCGAGCCTTGTTGTTCGCGAATGCTGCTTATATGCAGCGTGTTCCAAAATAGGAGGCGGCACGGTGGAAAGGTTTAGTGTTTTTTGGTTAGCTTTTAGATTGGTGGCGGGAACTGGGGATTATAGGAGAGGATGTTATATCCTTTTGGGTAAGTCAGGGAGGGGAGGTATATGTGTACGACGACAGGTGAGTCTTGCTTCAGGTTGTCGTCTCATGTTTTTTTTTCTGGCTGTGTAGTGGACTTGTTTGGGATGTGTGATTGGGCTGTTCCAGGTTTGGACGGGGCGTGTTTGTGCCTTGTGTGTGGTATAGGGTGTTGCCGACGGTGTATATACACTTCCAGGCTAAAATGGAGGCTGAAGTCCAGATGCTCATCCTTCGTCATGCCATCCGACACGGTGGGTATCGAAGCAAAGTCTGCGGGTGGCTGGGCGGGCTCATTGCCCGCCGTGCTTCGCCTGTGGTGTGTCCTCCAATGTGACGCTGGACACGTGTGGGTGGCTGCCAGCGGTAGATAGGTGCGGTATGTACCTGCTTCTATCCTCTCGTGTGTGTGTGAGTGTGAGTGCAGCGGGAGGGAAGGTTCAGAAGGATGGTGAGGCAATCTATCGTGCGATTTATTCCGATTTAGGAGAAACCGAAAAGGGAAAAAGAATAAAACAATTCTCTCATTGGATATGGAACGGCTCGCTCGCTTCGATGTTTTTGTGATGTCGGTAGCTATATGTCGGTAGCTATTGTCGTATTGCATTCTTCCTCCGACGTTGCTGCCCAAGGTTTGACCACAGCAGAGACGGTGCTGGTTCCGCACGGTCCGATCACATCGTTTTCCGAGCTATAGCATCGACTGTATCCTATATCCCCCCCCCCTTCCCCCATAGCCATGGGACGATTGCACTCGACTTGCCGGATTTCAGACAAGTGTCGTGTTTCCCGCAGTTGCCCTTCTTCCAGCTCCAGCATGTTCCCGGCCCTGCCAAGACACGGCTCCTGAATGCGCTCCAATATGCAGGAACGTAAACGGCTCGCCTGGTGTGGCCGCATTCTTTCCTCTCCATATTTTCCATCTTTGTTCTATTCCACACGAAGCAGAATAGCGGACCAAGACGGAACGGCGTGTCTTACTCAAAGGACAGCATTGCTGTCGAAGGGACTCTTTCCTTTCGAGGGAGTTCCAGTGCAACATAATAGAATACCGCAGATATATGGGGCGGGGCTTCGCCAGACACCGCTTGCCAACCGAGCCCCCGGGAGAAATGAGCTGAGCCACCGAGGCCACACCGGTCGCCCGCCTGACTGGCTTGACGTCCGTTGTCGCCAGGCACCAACATCGCTCTATACCCTCCGTCCAAGTATTGCTTATGGACGAGTGGCTACAGCGATGGCTCCCGCAGCTTTCCTTCCGCGATCTCTATTCCGTGTGCCAATTTCAACCCAGGTACGGTTCGGGACAGACGTGGCGTACCTTATGCAGAACATCCTACATGTCGCGGCTAGCGCCAGATCTCCAGTTCTTACCCGACGGTTATCCCGTTGCTTCCCAGAACTGCGTGACTGACGTACCTATGCATAGATCGACGGAGCTTTCGATCAAGACCTATGCAGGGAAGATCACCTCCGCTGGTCTTAAAGTAAGCCCCATAATCATGGGAGGGTGATAAATTACCCATCGCCATCCGTCAAGCCAGCCGCAACCATGGCTTTCAGATATTGGCCAAGAGGATGGGCCTCGGCGAACTTATGGAGGGGTGGAGATCGAGCAAGGTGTGCAACAATAATTCTGGAGACCCCCCCCCCCCTGGTGTGATACGTAGCGAGCCCACCGAATCCAAGGGACATGAGCAACGAACTTCCGCCGCCGTGCCTCAGCTCGTCCCTCCTGCCATACCGGGACATGGAGCTTTTCTCCACGAATTAGCAGGCAATCAAAGCTTACTTGCGCCTCGTTAAACCTGCCAGGCTCCATCCTAGCCCTGGGGTTGATATCCCTGTGGCGAAGGGACTGCCCCAAGGTAAACAATAACGAGGGGTAGTTCATCCGGTGATCCCATACGGGTTAGATGAGGCCGCATAAGAGGGTGTGCGTGTTTGTGTTGTTAATCGGTTGATGGGAGCTGGCGCGGTGCCAAGATTGGGTCGATGGGTCGTGTTCGACTTCCAGCAGCTGGGTCTTCTCGAGCATATAACAAGGCTGCTTATTCCACTTAGAATATCACCGGGGAAGCGCAGCCACAGCAATCTGGTTCCGTCAAGCTAGTCAGATCTCCGCCAACTCCCTAGGTATTTCCCGATCGATCTCCTTGACACTAGTCAAAAAACGAGCACGATCCGCCGTTCTTCGTTCCAGGTAAGCTACCCCCGGACAACTAGCTTCAGATACCACAGTCGGCTAATTACCTCTTCCCCAGGAATATATCAAGTCAAGCAACCATGAAGTTCCTCACAGCATCATCCTTCCTCGCGCTTGCGAGCGTCGTCTTGGCCCAGGCCCAGAACAACTGCCCAACAGCGACGCGAACGGTCCAGAGCAGGGCGTGTAATAAGGAATGTCCATTCAGCGACTGCAACTTCACGACAACCCTCAAGCAGTCTTGCGGTTGCCCGGCAGCGATCCCAACAGCAACGCTCGTGGCGCCGTGTGCGGCTGCGTGCCCTTATCAGGGGTGCGGAATCGAGTTCCGCACGACCACCGTCCAGTGCACGACGACGCGACGACAGACCCCTACTCCCACGCCACGGCCGACGAGCACAACGCAGACGCGCGTTGTAACCAGTCTCGTCACGTTGCCGCCTGTGCGCACGTCGACCAGCACGCCGTGTCCTGTCATCACGAAGACGACGAGTCCGGCCGACTGCCCCGGTATCCGTTGCCCAATCCCAACCTGCCAGATCCGCTCGACACTGGCTATCCCATGCAACTGCACGCCCAAGACACTGCTCTTCGTTCAGGGATGCCAGACCGAATGTGCTGGCGGATGTCTCACGAGGACTGAGACTGTCAGCGCCGATCGGTGTTGACAAAAAAAAAAGCAATCGAGAATGTCTGCTTCGTGTACATATGATTTTGTTGTCGACCGCTTGCTGTTGAGACGAGAGTTACGACCTGTTGAACGAGTAATGCCCGGTATCATTTTTTTTCCCTCTTGATGCACATCATGTTATCCTGTCTGGTCATGTAGATGGTTCGCATATAGCAAGAGCTCGGCCTCGCTGGTTCGGTACAATGTTATTGTCATAGATCTCCGTCAGTTGGCAGTCCCTCCCCCGTCGTAGCCATATGCGTGAATGTCCGATATCTGGGAGGGCGGGTAGGAGGGGATTCCCCCCAAGCCTTGGTGCCCCTGAATGCCCCCGTTGAGGCCTGTACTATGAGCAAAACGTCAAGCATACCTATATATCCCCGCGCCGATGGGAATGGGGTGGAGGTTGGGACAACTGAAAACGTGAGGCGTCCCATCACTGACTACCGCGGTTACCACCATGCGATGGAAAATATAGGAGGTCAGCTGCGAAGAATTAATGTCGGACTCGTCGTGAAAGTGGTCGCACAAACGTAGCATGAGTTACACCGACTTGATGGTCGCTGCCTTGGAATGTCATCGAAGTCAAAAGACGCCAATGTCCTTAATCGGACAAGACAAAACGGAGACCGAGGACATGCGCGCCATGCAGCTGGCGATGCAAAAGCTGGAGCAGGCGAACAAAAAAGTCGAGCAAAAGTTACGCGAGTTAAAGTGCAGAAATGCGGCTGACGTTACCAAAGCTAAGCCTGTTAAAGGCTAACCACACTGCTATGATGTATAAGTGAGGGATTTAAAAGTGTATAAGTTAGAGATTGGGATTTAGATTAGGATCATAAGATCAAAAGTCCTTAAGTTATAAGATCAAGATTTAGATTAATATAATAAAGCAATTTAATTAATATAAGAGCACTTTAGTATAATTTACTTTATATAATAGTAAAGTAATTTAATTTTATAATTTATTATATAAAAGACATAAATTTTCTTCTATTATATAATAACATTCCTTATTCCTTTACTTCTTCTTATTAATAAGTAACCTCCTTTAGTTAATATAGAAACCTATGTTAATAATAATAATAACTTTTTTCTAATATGTTAAAGGGCCCTTTATAAGCCTTCTTCTTACTATATCTTTATATTTAACCTTATCCTTATATTTATATTACGACCTGCACCTAGCATAGACTTAAAGGATTAATTAGGTTAAAACAGAGCGTATAGCAGGACGCTAAAGACTAAGTGGGCGTTTTGAAGACGGCTTATTAAGCTAGCACTCCTAAACGGGGGTATAATATCACTGTAAGTTGCTATCACTATAATGTATAAAGGTAAGTCTAAATAGTAACTCGGGGCGCCGGCCTACCCTTTCAACAACGCACCACCGCCTCCTCCGCATCCGCCTCGGGCGGCCGCAAGAGAAAGAGGATCTCTATAGATTCCCCGCTTGTTCCTAGAGAGATTGAAGAGACTTTTTATGGCACCATGACGGTTTGACCTTTTTTGGGAGGTGGTTATTGTACAGTTCACAGCGCAGTCGATCCTCAATCGCCGCACTTGCTAGGCGTCAGTCGCTAGAGGTCCCCATCGCTGCTAGGGTGCTGGTGCTGTTTGGCTGGGGTACGTGGTCACCCCACGGCGATGCGGTGTTGCATTGAATGTCGCGTTGTTACTATTACTATAGCCTACTCTACCGGAGTGGTCAAGCAGATATGCTGCTCTCTGGATGCCCTGCTCTCCCTCAACGTTAAGAGCATCCCAGCATATAAGATTTGCCACGGAGCACCCTTGCTCCTTACAGTATCTGTCTGGCCACAGCTCAGCTTTGGAGAAGCTGATGCCAAGCCGACAAGTGCCTCATCAGACCAAATCCAATATCGCCATCCTCGGTGATTTTCTCACGAGATCCCTCCATCTCGGCGTCCGACGTCCGAATCCAACTCCTGCTTCCATTCGCCCGGGTCGTGCTTGTAAACAGCGTCGATTTCGGCGGCCTGGTTCTCGATGGTCATGTCCTTGACCGAGTGCATTTCGAGCTCACGGTAGTGCCGAAAGGCCTCCCAGTCGCCCTTTTCCACAGCGCGGTGCGCTTGATCGATGTGCTCGCTGTGCAGCCACTTAATGTCGACGCTCGGCTCGCCACAAAGGAAGAGCTTCCATCGATAGTGTGTCAAAGATCGGAACATGGACAGCAGCGCGCTTGTTGGTTTGGAGCCTACCAACTCGCGCCGGAGGACGCTGGCGTACACCTCGGGAATGTTGTGGGTTTGAATGACGCCGACACCGCGGACGCTTCCACCCACGTAAGCACATAACCGTTCGCCAAGCTCTTCGCCGGCACTCGTGCTCCAGAAGCCGGCTGGTGCGTTCTCGCACGAAATAGCAAGAGAGTGGATGCGAGGGATGTGTTGGAGGCTCTGGGCTAGCAGCTCGAGTTTGTATCGGTGTCCATCGTAGCCCTTGCATTGAATCGTAATCGCCAGGCGGCAGGGAAGCTTCTGGTGCTCGTAGTTATGTTGGCGACGAGCAAAAAACCGACTGTTGACGTGCAGATTCATCGTTAGGCAGCCAGACCCAAAGGAACCCTGCAGAAATTGCGGAAAGACGTCGTTCAGGTAGCTGTGGTATAAGCCTCGGCTGGCAGGGCTCTCAGCGTCCGAAAGACAACGGTTCCATTCCTCAGCTGAGTAAGAGCCTGGTCTGGGTGGTGTTGTGGGAGGCGTAATGGGCACAGCGGTCATTAGCTCTGCCGGAATGCCGAGGCGCAGCCAGAAGGTATTCTCGTCGTAGAGTACAGGATGGGACTCGCGGAAGATTGCCTTGCACGTCCGCATGATGTTGGGGTGCAAACCGACTTTCTTCCAGTCGATGTCGATGACCTCGGGCGAAACAAGCAGCTCGCGGTAGATCTGCAGGCGGAGCTCTGCTGGTATGGTCTCTAGATACGGGCGCGCTGGGGCGGCGATCATTGCAGCTTGGGAATCGGGAGGGAGGTTTTGGAGTCTCCGCGAGGCCCTCACTCCCTCCCGACGCTTCGTCGCCTTGGGGCCGAACTTATTCATTGCTGACGAAAAAATGCGTCTTATCTTACCGTATCTAGAATTCGTTTCCGAGCCTCGTGTGGCGGCACCACACTTATCGACGAGCAATACATTGTCGAAGATGAGAAGATGAAGGTTCTTAGTCAGTGTTTCCTATTTAATGTTTTGCCGCGAGGGGGGGTGGGGGGGAATGATGAAATGTCGCGCTAAAATCCGCGTGATAAATTCACTTTTTCATGTGAATGTCAAATTGAAAATTAATAAAAAAAAACTAAAATTGAAAAATTAAAATAATATTGTATGCATCAAGGTGCAAGAGCCGGAAAGCGGGCCGCGCGGCATCCAGTCGAGAAGGCAGACCAGAAGCGCAAGCCATCGATCGCCCAGTCCCGCTGATGAGCCGAGGCCAGAAGACGAGGCGAGGTATTGTAGTGATGTTACACCGGGCCATAGCACTATTCCCACAAGCTATCACCACTCACCCAGCCGCGATCGATAGCATAAAAGAGGGTGGAGCTGCGGACGCAAAGGAGTGCCAGCAGGTTTGGGTGAGCCTACTCGACGAAGGAGACGACGTTCATGTGTCATACCCTCAACGCCCACCCTTGGAAGAGTGAGGACGTTTGTAGAGGAAATCAATGACGGAATGCCGAGGAGCCTAAGCTGCCCCGACGGTCACCTCTTCATCAACACAGAGATAGCGAATCCCAACGCTATATCCACCAGGAGCCGCTACGATCTGAGTATAGACGTACTGGGGCCGGGTGGAGGAAATTAAGGTTGCTGGTGTAAACAGTATTTTTTTTTGGGG
>Ga0247780_1000258_pt1 | contig 53003 bp, 57 predicted proteins | sample UWRJL079202R5_FD_179927 | JGI IMG/M metagenome (GOLD analysis project Ga0247780, IMG submission 179927) | Plant litter microbial communities from Arlington Agricultural Research Station in Wisconsin, United States - UWRJ-L079-202R-5 | ecosystem: Environmental > Terrestrial > Plant litter >...
TTTCCTTTCCCGCGTCTCGAAGATATCGCGGCGCTCGATAAAGAGGGGCTGCAGCTGGGCAATCACTCCAGGGGCGACGAAGATGAAGTTGAATATCGTGAATAATCGCATCTGGAGGTCGCCGACCCGGTCGCCGATCATCCAAAAACTAAAGCCGTTAAATAGGGCTGAGCCGATATGCAGCGCGAGTTTGATAGTTATATAATCGGTATTTCTGAAAAGTGAAACGTTCGCTCGATGTGTGACAATTCGAACCTGTTGCCAAAGGGTTGTTGCGAACTCGTTGCCGTCGTCCATGTTAGCTGAAGGCTTTGAGTCAGCCTCTTCGACAAGGCGGTCAAATTCCCGCTCCATGTCATTGCGCTCAGGGGACGCCATCCACACTTCATTCTAGTCACGTGATTTTCCGAGAGACCTAGACACGACATCAATCATGTGTTCGCTGACGTTGGCGTCAGCGGGACACGGGTAGCCATGACGGGCGAAATAATCTCTAATTGTGGAAGCACCACTGCCGATGTCGCCGAAGTAAACCATCTTCCCGCCACGGGCCAGCAAGAGCAGAGTGTCAAACTGGGCAAAGAGCTGGGCTGAGGGCTGGTGAATGGTAACGAGGGCGGCCTGGCCAGCGTTGGCGAGCTCCCGCAAAAAGCGCATCGTGTTGAAGGCCGACTGCCCATCCAGGCCCGACGTTGGTTCATCCAGAAATGTGAGAATACTGGGTTTGGCAACGAGTTCGACGCCGATGGTGACTCTTTTTCGCTGCTCAACAGTGAGGCCGGCTCCAACGCGGCCGATGAGAGTGTCGGCGAGGTCGTGTAGTTCCAGGAGATCGATAATCGTATCGACGTACTTGAGCTTCGCTTCTCTGGGGGTATCGCGGCTCTGTCTCAACAATGCTGAGAACTCCAATGCCTCGCGTACCGTGGCGTAGGGCTCGTGGACATCTAGCTGCTCACAGTAGGCAGCGCACCTCTGAAACGAAACAGGGAGCTCACGGCCGTCCACAAGCACTATACCGCAAATGGTGCCATCGGTTTTCCGTTGTGCCAGTACGTCCAACAAGGTCGTTTTACCGGTTCCCGAGGCGCCCATGAGAGCTCCGAGCATGCCCGGCTTCACCCATCCTTGGACATTGTTGAGCAAGGTACGGTCGCCCGAGGGAGTTTTGACAGTGTATGTGAGATTCTTCCAGGTAAAGATGGAAGTGTTGCGAAGAAGTGACTTGTCATTGTCATCCTTGTCGCCATCCGGAGAGTTGTCAGTCTCGACTACAGTCTCATCACCACTGCTGCTCCCGCTCGGCTTTTCATCGATCTGTGATTCCTCGTCGGGCATCAGGAGTTGAGAAGTCTTCGCCTTCTCGCGGGGGATGAGGAGAGAAGGCCCGGATTCGGAGGAGGCACGCCACCTCGAAGTTGCCACGATAGTGATTCCAACAAAGAGGATCCACCAAGCCTATTTCAAAATGTTAGCTAAAGTTCCATCGAACCCTTACCCGCGAGTGTATGTTCCAGGAGGGGTGGTCGGTGCTTTTGCCCCGAGATAGGAGGAGCGCGCCGATGAAAGTCGTTGAGGAATAACACTAACCCAGAGGATGCCGAAGTTCCGCCAGACATGGCTAGAGTTATACAACAGTGACGCGAGGTAGTCATCGCCCAAACGACAACCTCACCTACTCTGGCACCCCCCACGCCGGCGCATGCCTGGTGGGTCGTGTCTGTGTAGCCAGGCCCGCTCGGCACCAGGTTCACTCCAACACAGGGGATCGTCTTAGAAGAAAACTCATTCGAAAGCAGAGCGTCACATCCGTATGCCAGCGGGTCTATAGACACCGGAAGGCCATTCGGGGGGAACACCAACCCGACGTCTGATGTTTCAGTTGCAAGCTACGATACCTATCGTTACGGATTTGAAGGTGCAGGGCACACGCAAGGTGTGGCCGATGCTGGCACCGTCCATTTGCAGCATGGACAGCCACTAGCCGCAAGTCCAGCAATTCCCATGGGTTCCGAAGGTCTTCCTGGGCTTGTTTTTGGGAAGCTTCACTTTGCTGGCAGACACCTCGGCATTACCAGCTTCTACAACGGGCTGCTGAGAGGGATGACAACGATGCCCCAGCAGTACCCTCTCCCGAGCTTGGAGCGCCTCAACCACTTCCGCCTCGTCGATATTTTACCTAGGGAATATGACGCCCCTCTGCGGTGCACAGTTTCCGAAGTTCCCCTCAGCGACCCCCCGGTCTACGAAGCCCTCTCCTATGCCTGGTGTGGCGATCATGCGGTGAGCAACCCGGTGATGGAGCTCAACCGGCAGCCGTTCCCGGTCACACATGAACTGGAAAGCGCGCTGCGGCGCCTGCGACGGGCCGATGCGCGACGCACCATGTGGATTGACTGGATATGTATCAACCAAGCTGACATAGACGAGCGCGGTGCCTAGGTGATGCTTATGAAGGACATTTACCGCCGTGCCGCCCGCGTGGTGGCGTGGATCGGCTAAGACACGGAGAGGAGCAACTGCGCCATGTCCTTTCTGAGGGAGATAGCTATAGCGCGAAAGCTCAACCTACGGAGGTCCTTGATCAACGGTGTCAGACAAGGTAGTGACATAAGCTCGGAGTGTAGAGGTGGAACTTTTCTCACCGACGGCTCCCCAGGTAGGGACAATTCGGGATCGAGTTCTAGTGGGGATGAGGAGAATGAAGAGCAGTTATCGCAGGGTGGGGCAGAAGAGCCGAGCGGAAACGAGGACGCTGAGTCGTTTGTCTCAGACGAATCTCCCGGAATGCAAGATGTGGGCGAGAAGGCTCCTTTGCCGGGAGCGAAAAGCGCAGAGGTAGAGCCATCTCCCGGCCAGGAATCGCTCCCCGAGCTGGAATTGCCGCCCGCTCCACGAAACCAGCCGGCGCGGCCAACCCTCGAGACGTATTTGCAGGAGCACGATGAGAACTGGAAGCGTCAAGGGCACATCGTCGTTGGATATCCGATCCTGTATTATGACTTCCACGGCTCTTACGGCGAGTTTTTCAAGGACTCTCGACAAGCAGATTGGGAGGCCTTGAACGATCTCCTGTCACGGCCTTGGTGGTCACGGACTTGGGTGGTGCAGGGGGTGTGGCACTCTGGAAAAGCCATTCTCCAGTGTGGGAACACTACGCTGAAGTGGAAGACGTTTGAGAAAGCCATGGACTACCACGAGGGATGGGACGACATCGGCTATCTGGTTAAAACAACGTCACGGTGGCAGTCTTGGGATAAGCTGAAGAGAAGGTATGGGCTCGCGATACATATTTCGAAGAGGAGGCTGCTCGGCAGCAAGCTATCGGATCTACTATGGAACATGTGGGATAGGGAAGCGACGGACCCCAGAGACAAGGTATTCGCGGTGCTCGGCTTGGTGGGAGAAGAGGGTGTCGACCTCCTTCCGGACTATTCCAAACCACTTGGATCAGTATACCGGGAGGCGGCTGCGAGTATCATCGCAAGCGAGAAGTCGCTTGACATCCTTCTCGCGGCTTCGGAGTCCAAAGCCCGGGATGGTCTCCCGACCTGGGTCCCCGACTGGATGAGAGAGGCGAACGGCCATCAGCCATCGCTCTTCATCAGCGGTTCTCGCATTTAGACGCTCCTGTATTACTCGGGTTCGACATCGGCCGTGCATTTCCATGGCCACGGATATTCGGCGTCGGGGAATCTTGAGCCCTTGGTTCGGTTTAACGAAACTCTGACTGTTCTTTACACCTGCGGAGTGGTGTTTGATGTTGTCGCTGAGGTTGATCCCCTCTGCAGCTCGGGACGGAGCGCCTCGGAGATTGTTGGATCTGCTCGCTTAATGCTGAGTGGTATCCCGCCGGATGGTACAGGTTTGTTTGGCACAGTCACGGACGAACTGTTAAGGACAGCATTGAGGGCTAGGTCGTTTGTGGATGCTGAGACACTCCGGTCGGAAGATCTAGTCATCGAGACTATCATGGACAAGCGGCGCTTCTTCGTCACAGCCGGTTCCCGCCTCTACATCGGCCCCTCCGACATCAGACCGGGGGACGCCGTTTCGATTCTCGCCGGGTGCAACTTTCCGATGGTGCTCTGGCGCCGGGGTGAGGTTGAGAATATCGTGGTTGGCGAGGCATATGGTAGGGCCACCTTTGCCGTCCTAATCGGTTCTGCTTATGTGCTAATGATCCCAGTTCATAACGGCATGGCCGGGGAGGTTTTGGAGGATAGGTCAGTGCCAGGGCTTGAGTGGAAGGAGCTCTCCCTTTGCTAGATAATGTACTTTGAGTTAGCTAAAACTTGATGACGACAGGGACTTGGTCACTAACCAGACACTCATCGTGGCTGCAATCAAGGCGTATCTGTCGTGCGCGGCTCGCGCACCGGAGGTTGGGCAGATAGAAATTGCGTCGCGATGGCTGGTGGGGAGCGAGAGGATATACTCCCATTGACGCGACCCCAAAATGGCATCAGCTGGCTGTCTGAGCTCGGAGTAGGATTGGGAATCTCGACTGCGGCCAGCTCGACGCGACCGAGAGAAGTCGCGTGCGGCCAAGCAATCAGAGGCCCCACTTGCTCGGGAATCTGGCAGGCGAGCTCCCGTCTTCCAGCCCTAACCCTGGACTGCATGACGTCATCTGGACATGGCGACAACGGGAAATGTGTTTTCTGCTGCCATGATGGTGAAAACCATTTCAACTGATGTCTAGGAGGAGATATGTGTAAGTTTGTTCCACATTCTCATCTTTGACTGCCGTGCACCAGGAGGGTCGGACTCCACCCTTGAATGTTCCATGGCACGCTGGATGGAAGCTTTCGATCCTCCATCTCAACATGCAAAAAGGCACGAAGTGCACTCCGTCACTTCAGTCAGGCCTTATGAAGTAGCCCAGATTCATCAATGACAGCATGCTCTTAGAGCGATGGCTGAGCTTTGATGCAAAAATTACAAAGCTATTCATACTCACGGTCGGCTTTGAAGGTTCCAAGTTGAGACTGGGGCCGACTTCTAGGTTTTGGCGTCCCACGCGATGACTTTGGAAGACCCCAGAGCTCGTAGGGCTGATGCACTAAACGCCATACCTTCTTGAGTCCTCAAGGCAACACCTCAGACGTGTCTTTGTGGAAATTGGTTCCAGATCGAGACCGAAGTGCATCCATGTCAATTTCTTGAGTCGCGACTTGGTGCGACAGCATCTGTTTTGCAAGACACCGGGACTAAAGAGCCACCTCAGGTATGTTAGGAAACGAAAGCATGGCAGCGCAAGTCAATGGGGAAGTTTCAAGTTCTTTGAGCATTTGGCAAGTGAGTCTATTGAATTGGGGACTTGAATGATATCGCATGGACAACTTCATGATAGCAAAGACTAGGTCCGAGCCATCAGGAGCCTCTCTTCCAAAGGTACTCGGATCTGCATTCGATACCGCCTACGGATACACACAGTGGAACAAGCATTGCGAGAACCCATTTCCTACTTGCCCTGAACCTGGGACTCAGGATGCAAATGAAGTGGCCGAAATGCCGTGCCTTCCCAGGAATCAGGGAAAGGTGCCTGCCTGGGCCACCGGGCGACCGCCGTGCAGCCACAAAAAAAGGAAAAGGCCAGCCAGGGCTGAAAAATGCGAACACCCCGCGTTTCCAGAACCGCGATTTTCTACTTCCCACCACCCCACCCCGCGCTTTCCATTCAACCCAACAACAAACAATCACCCAAGCTTCACCAAGCTTCACCACAATTCACCCACACTACCTTCCCAACAACCGCAAAAATGTCTACTACTCCGACCGCCTCTAGCAACGGCAGTGAGCTCGGCCTCACGGAGCACGATCGCAAGTTCCTCGAGACTGCGATTACCTGCCTCAAGAGCCCTCCCGAGGTAAAATTACTACAGCCCAGTCTTCAGAAGGGTCTGGCTGACAAAGAATAGCTCGACATTCCGAAGCTCGCCGAGAAGATGGGCGTCAAGCCCAAGACGATTTCCAACAAATGGGGCGAACTCCGAAAGAAGCTTTTCGCTAATGTCAACGAGGACGCGGTCGGCGCTGGTCCCTCGACCCCCCGCAAGAGGAAGGCTCCCGCTGGCAGTGGTGAGGGCGGCTCAGCAAAGAAGACTTCCCGGTCGACAAAGGGCAAGAAAGCAGCTCAGACCGAGGTCGTCGACGCGGACGAGGATGAGGACCAGGATGCCGTCTGAACCTAGCAGGACAGCCACAATAACCCTCGCATTTGGGAGCATGGGTCTGTTCTTTGTGCTTTGTTTTTGCGCTATTCGCATGCAGCTTTTCCTCTCAATGGACATGGGATTCTTTTGGGCCAGCGTGGTGGAATGGGACGTCAAGACTCAGGTTCATTCACGGAGGCAGGGGACAAAACAAGATCATTTGGGATGATTGGACTGGGAAGTTTGAGGTATTGGCCGTTTGGGGGGTATATCGTGACTTTAGGTTTCTATCTGCAGACTGAGACTCAAAATCAAGCCATCATACCGTAACACCTCGTCATTGCCATGCCTGCTCCATGAAGCAGCGAAAGCGCTCAATGCTTCACAAACTTGGTGTGCCTGCCCGAAGCGACCAAGGCTCCACGAGTTCCCTCGCCACATGCATCTACCTTCCATATCCTGACTTCGGTGAAAGCCAGGTTTGCGCCGACTCTCTCAACTTTGCCTTCAATCTCGACCTCCTGGCCAAGCCGAGCTCCAGACAGGTAGGAAATGTTGATATCGACACTAACTCCAGTTGACGTGCGAAGATCCCAGGCAGCGATGGCAAGGCCGCCCGCCCAATCGACAATAGTCGCTGACACAGATCCGTGAATCGAGCCGGAAGAGTTGAGATGGCGGTCCGAGAGAGTGAGGCGCGCGGTGAACAGGCCACGCGTCGCGTTCGTGAAGCGGATCAGCGACGCGTCGGCCTCACCGAAGAGAAACGCGTAGATCGGAGACGCGCAGCAACGCGTTGAGTGGTACGAGTTCACGTGAGCCAGCGTCGCGGCATCTGAGCTCGCCGGGGCGGTGAGCGCTGATGTCGGGGAAGGTTCCGCCATCACGCCGATGCACCGACTGTGCGGCCTTTCTGCAAGAATTTGTGTTGCTGGAGTTAAAGTGCGTGGCGAGGTCTCTACCGATATGTAGACGTGGAAATTTCGCGAGTTTCAGGCTGACTTGGGCTTCAGTCGGTACGAGCAGCTTCGGGCATTTCAATAGACTTCACATGCTGCCGCCGATGTCCGCAATTTTTCTTGTTTAGCACGTGAGTTGGCCTTCGTGCACTGCTTATGTAATCACAAATGGTGGTTCTTTCTTTGTTGTCATCTCATGTGCTGAGTCTTTGACGATCTGAAGTCTGGGGCTCAAAGTTGAACAGGACTTTGTATTTAAGATCCGTGCTTCAATCAGGGGATCGGTGCAGGAGAGCGGACGCTTACCAGCCTCCATTGTACTTGAAGCCATCCCATTTCCTTTTGAAAGAAACCAGATATATCAAAAGATCAAGTCCGACTGTCAGTAGAATAAGTTCGGGAAGCAACGAAGGATCAGGCTAGATTTGATGCAAATCAACAATGAGCCATGCATGACCTGGGAGTTGAGGAAACACGCGCTCGGCCCCACCACCTTTGGGTACCATCATTCAACCGGTGGGAGGCTGACCACTCCTTACCCCTCAATCCAATTTTTGAGATGTCACGCTGCTTTAGGCTATACGCGACCAAAATCCTCAAGGAATTTGGTAGTGGGAAATAGCAAATTGAGGATGAACCCATCAAATACCTGGTCCCATGTGTTGTTGTCCCCCCGCTCTGCTCCAACTGGCCGGAATGGGAACTTCCATCTCAGCTGCGAAACGAAAGGAACTAATACCACCCACCCCCATGCACATCCCATATAGCTACCAAGTTCTTACACTCCAGGCTCTGGGGCAATCCGAGGAATACATAAATCTTGCCTACTGGGAGGATTTGCGGAGTTTGTAGGTCCGCCGATCTCCCACTGTCCGAGTGCAAAGGATCCGAGTCTGTGTCTCATGGTCGTATTGCTGTTCAACTATCAGCCTGGTAAAGAGTCCCCTGTCTCCTGGTGCATTGCAGTTTTGGGCGATACGGCTGACAGTATGTGCAGGAAAAAGGTGTGAAAAAGGCCATATATAGGGCCGGTCGGACCCATCTGTTGGTGTCAGTCTGCAGTTACTGGTGTCGTTTACCAACCTTGGACTCCAACAGATTTGATATATCAGTTCTGTCGGCGACGGAAACAATCATGGCCTCTCTCTTTCTTGCCACAGTTTGGCTGGCTGCAAAAGTCCACGCAACGGTCACCCTGACATCTACCTCAACTGTCTGGGCTCCCCAACTTACGGTCACGATACACTTGAACCCTTCCGATAGCATTGTCTGGAGGACACAGCCGGCACAGACCGTCTACCTATCTACAACCATCGCCTCTGTTCCCTCTGCATGTTTGACGCACGAATACGTGTATCCGCCAGAGGACCCAACAGCAACCCCGAGCAGTGTAGAGCCCGTGGTAACTATCACGAGGACGACAACGCTTTCATCACAGGCTACTACTCTAACACTGAATGACCGCACAACTCCCGTCACAAGGCCGTCTCTGGTCTTCCCAACTGTTACCTTGGCAGAGCGGACTATTACCCAGACGAAATGCACAGACACACTCATCCACTCATACTTCATTGCTGCCACCCACACCTCGACGTACACGAAGGCCGGTCAGTACACATGGACTTCACCCACCGAGGTTTGCAAGACATCTGTCACTCGATGGCCCCCAGTCCCCAGAGTGACCCTGGCGGCTAAGAGGTGGACGCTGGTTCCCCGAGACCCAGCCAGCCCTCAATTCGATAAGAGGACGCTAGTCACGACAAGGGAGCCACTGACACGGACAGTTGTCAAGACCTTCACGACAGACATCGTCACGATCACGTCAATTGTTTGCGACAACCCAAGCGTCAACGTGGTCAGCACCTACTACACCATGACCCTCACAGCTAGCACTTCTACGGAATTCCGGCAGCGTAGCGATTGCAGCTCCAGCGCACTACCCACAGCACCTCCTCCAGAGCCAACGAGCCATCTTGTGTCTGGAGCCAGGACTCAAGCAGAGGCCACCAGAGCTTTGGACGCTTCCGTCCCAGTTGCGCGTCGGGGTTCCAGGGGGCGAAGAGCTAGAAACGCCGCCGGGAAGGTCCGAAGACAAGATGAGACACAGCCAACAAGAACTCCAGTTGAATCACACACCATTACGCGCATCACGACAGCTAACGTCAATGGAACGATGGCAACGCTCACACTTACCGGGGTGGTTGAGACGTACATTCAGACTTTTACGACAATCCAGATGGTTGGCCACACTGTTACTGCTACCGCCACGAGCTATGTATCCGTCTGTTCGATACCAGCACAGGTCACAAAGCCTGCGGTAGCAACATCGTGAGAAGGTTGGTTGTGGGAGGAAGAGTCGGCACTTGAAAAACGGGGGGGGAGGGGAGATTCGAGATTGTACCAATGGTAGATATGAATTGAAGGGCGAGTGTCTCCAAAAACTGCAATTCAGGTGATCGGTGCCAGGTCGATTCTGTTGGGGCCCTTCTTCATTGCAAGCTAAGGTCGTTGAGTTACCGGACCCACTGAGCACACTCAGGGGCTCGGTCTCATGCACTGCAACGGCTTGACCCCGGTCCCGCATCAAAACCCCGCACCTTGAGCCCCTGAGCTGTGATTTTGGTTTTTCTCACCATACAACACGATTACCAGCCACGCGGCCGAGTCCTCAACTGTCGAAGAACGAGTGACTAATACCTACCTAATATCATGGAGACACCGCCTAACCCAGAAAAGATAGCGATCGCTTCCGAAAAAACGCGGTCCCGCGATGCGCAGCGGCTGGACGACGAAAGGACGTGGACCGAATGGGTAATTCTGTGTCAGAGCCCATTATGGATTGTCCCTGTCGCCGCCGTCATGATTTCGGGGACTCTTAGGCGCTGGAGCGATATCGAGTATCTTTCCTTCTCGATACTCGTGGCAACACCGGCAGTGTTGGTGCCTGCGCTATCTCCCGGACGTCCAAACCGGGGGGGCCCATGGTGGAACGCCTATTGGCTGAAACTCAAAGTCTGGGTTGCCATCCTCGTTTGCATGGGCACCTACACGGGCACGCACTACTTTTTCGATCTCATGGGAATGCGGTACTCGTTTGACGTTCGCTGGACATTCAGCACAGACATGGTTGGGCACAGTCGTCAGCAAGTGCCGGTATTCATGTACCCCCTCACCCATGCCTACTTCATGACGTACTTCACCGCTCTCATGACCGCCGAGAGGCACCTAGTTCGGCGCTGGGATCTCAAGTCAGCAGGACGCACCGTTGTCATCATTCTGATCTCCTACAGCGTCGCATTTCTCGAGACGTTCTTCATGGCCAGCCCCCTATTGTCAGATGTTTTCGCCTATGCAAGTCGCCGACGGATGCTCAAACTGGGGTCACTCGGATACGCATCCTACTTCATCGCGGGCCTGCCGATGGCTCGGCGAATCGACAGTGGTGGTGTGAGATGGACGCTCGAGAGGGTTGTAATTGAAGCGCTAGCAACCTGCATGATGATTCTCGCGTTGTTGGAGGTCTGGGCAAAGACAGTGGGCCCGTTGTGAGCTTGCATCTAGAGGACCGGGAATGACGCCTTGGTTGTAACTAGCAAAAACCGTTTATAAGCTAGAATCTCTATGTACTTCCAGATTGGAAAAACGCGCTCGCTTCCATGCTTCACAGGCCCGAGACACAGCCGCCACGGTAGACGCACCGGCGGGTTACGTCTCCATTCTCGTCGAGCGTCAGCCAAGCCCTGTGTAAGTTTGGTGTTAGTCGCTGGGCTGCATAGGGGACAAGTATCTCAACGAACGAGAGTTTTGGATTGCCCTCAAGCGACAGGACCATCTCCCAGCAACATTTGAAGCCGGCGGCTGCGAGAGTGCTGTTCGTCCACTCCGGGTTTATGTCATTGCAGTGAGAGACCGCCAGAAACTTCCTCGAAAGGCAGATGTCAGTCTCCTTTGTTGTTGCCGGTGATGCTGCTGCGGTGCCCGTTGCCGTTACCAGCTGTAGTGGTGGGTCCGAGAATACTGATAAAGGCGTCCCCTGGCAACATGCCGAAGCGGAAAGGACGACGAGGACAACCCCGCGCATTTTGCCCAACATTTGTCCGCCGGGCAGGTACATTGAACGGAATACAATGAGGTGAGTACTCGTGTTCGACTCTAGTCGCAGCTTCAATGATGGCCCGGGAACAAAGCCCTTCAAATCTTGAAGGAAGGGACGGCGCTCATCACGGGCCCACGGGTAATCAGTCAGGCTTTTGCCGGCAGAGGCAACACAACAGCAACGACAAGCACCAACCACCCTTTTCTACTCGGGGCGCATTCAGAATGACTAGGCTAGTTATTCTGGCACGTAGGTTAGCTCAGTGGGATGTTCATCGAGATTGCCGTCACAGGGTGCTCTTGCGTACAAATTCGTGCAAGTACTTTGGCAGTGCAATCGCAGAATCTCCGGCTGCCAGCCAGCTGTAAAGTGATGCCTGAGGCCAGATCTATTTTTGGCTTAAGGCATGACAATGTTTGACCTCAGGCAGAACAACGCGCCCTGCCCTCCCGCTGTGCGGCATCACATGGCAATCAGTCTCGCGAAGCGGAACGACCCGTGCCCCACTCCAATAGGCTCACAGGCAGCCGACCAATAAAATGGACGGGACCGCGCTAGTGACGTCACTCCACCTTCTGCAGGTTTCAGGACGGCACATGAACCAGTTGTGCCAGTTGCGAACGTGGAAAGAAGCCATTGCATCACAGAATACTGTGACGATAGCTGTCTTGGCGCTTTTCATTGTTGAGAGCTATTTCAAGATGCCCGTGTCATCGCACCCATCTGCGCGCCTTTCTCTGGCCCCGCAATCCCAAGAAGACCACACCAACATCTGCTCCTGCGAGGCGAGGCGATTCTCAACACACAACTACCAAAAGCATCTGTCTCAGACAAGTCTAACCAGAGATGACGCCTCTTCACCGCCATAACCGCCAGCAGCGGCCCGCGGCCGAGATCAACGAAAAGTGGCACGCGACAGCAGGCGACTCAAGAGCAAAACAACTGGGCTCGTTTGTCTTGCGATGGGTGAGGGAGTCTTGGAAGGACCTCCTCGCCATGGCGGTACTCGGAGCTGCCTCACAAGCAGTGAGTAGGACGGGAGTGTGGAGTTTCGATACCAAGCTAACACAAGATTCAAGATCTATTCGGCCCCTCTTGCCGCCGTCCGCACGTTTCCTGTAACCTTCACCGATTCAGGCGACATTGTGTATCCTGAGTTCGCGTACCCTGAGCGGGGTTGGATCATCTCGCCAGGACTATCCGGCATTCTCTCGACATTGGTCCCCATCGCTGTTGTCCTTCTCGCGCAGATACGCATCCGCAGTTTTTGGGACGCCAACAACGCCGTACTCGGTGTGCTCTACTCCGTCATTCTGAGCACGCTCTTCCAGGTTATCATCAAGATGTTAGCCGGAGGCTTCCGCCCATACTTCCTGTCTGTCTGCATGCCTGACATCACCCTTGCTGCTGGCCACAACTCGACGAATCTCAACGCCGTCGGCTTCCGCCAGATCATGTACTCGGTCGACATCTGCACCAACCCAAACAAGCAGACGCTCAAGAACGCCATGACGAGCTTCCCTTCTGGCCACTCAACCGCAGCCTTCGCCGGCTACGTCTTCCTGTTCCTGTGGATGAACGCCAAGCTGAAGGTCTGGGGCAACAGCCAGACCTCCTTTTATTGGCTGGCACTACTCATGGCTCCGCTTCTGGGTGCTGTTCTGATGGCATGCGCCCTCTCCATCACCCAGGACCACCACTGGTACGACATCCTGGTTGGCGCGGCGATCGGCACCTTCATGGCTTTTGCATCATATCGCACATGCTACGCGGCGCTCTGGGACTGGCGCTACAACCACATTCCTCTCAAGAGGCGTGAGACGTTGGATTACACGGCATGGGCCGACCCCCAGTACCTCGAGCGCGCTGTATTTGTGAGAAAGCTCGGATGGGGCCGCAGACGGCGAGTCGGGCGAGCCCCGCGCGATGGGAGGCTGTCAAACGGGGCCAACAGCGTCTGGAGCGACGGCAGTCCTGTCGCGGACAGAGCGGCAACACACGGACAGTCACCCCGCCGCCCCGAGACGGCCATTCCAAGAGAGGGGCTACCCCGGGGACGAGGAGCTGTAGCCGACGACATGGTTTAAATGCCAGTGGAAAGATTTTTGGTCAGGGGCGATACCAGAACGGTGTGAATGTAATGATGACGGGGTGATACCATTAGCTGAAGTTGTAATACCCAAATGTTTTGTTCTATGTATACCCATTCTGTCTTGAAACTCTTATCCTCCTGTATTCGGCCATATCGATGGTTTTTGTATTGGCTGGTACCTTACTATTTGTCGATGTTTTGAAGGAGTTCTGAGGAAAGCCCTCGGCGCCAGATCGGAGCGAGCCCGAAATTCATTCTGCCCTAAACTTGTTGGAGCCATCCGTTCCACGCTGGCTTTGTTTCGGTGCCACTGTGCAGTTGCAGTCTGATGATTTAGCAGATAATTCTTTCAGATGAGCTGCTGTTAAAACCGCGCGAAAGAAAGATAGGGTGGCCATCAATGCCTCAACAATGGACAGTTGTGATCCATTGTTATGATAAGTGCAGTCCGAAATAATCCGTCGGAAGGCAGCAGCAGGTGGGGGGTCGTTGACGTCTGCCACACCACCTCAGCGACGTTGGGACGATCGGCAGATCGCCAAGATGTGTTGTCGTCATTGTCCGGCGTGACCCAACCAGAAGTTCGCATGGCGACGATAAGCCATTGTACCTACCTCCTTTTTAACACTCGAAAGGACCAACAGCGTTTCCCGCCCATCGCTCTTGCCTCCTCCTTCAATTGCAATCCACTGCAGCCGGATTGCGCGGACTTGCTCTACTTCAAACCACCCCAGTTGTCACGATTCAAGCATCCGCCATCTGCTGCGCATACATTTCTCCATGGATAACATCCCCTCAATCACGATTCGGCGGCCGGAGAACCGCCGAGGCTCTATCATGTCGACGCTGTTGCCTGAGAGCCTGTCCCTGCCCCCGATGTTCCTCTCGACGTCGCCAATTGCCCGCGAGATCCTCCAGGACGATATCGACGATGAAAACAACGGCGACGAGCCGCCCACCTCTGGCTCCGACTCCGATTCCGACTCCGGCTTTGACCATGAGACCCGGCTTGATGCAGAGGATGCAAAACTGGCATTTCACCCGACAGGCGTCGCATTCGGCTGCGGCTTCTCATCAGTCTCGCTTCCAGGCGTCGATCGGCCTGTCCCCAACCCACACGAGATCGAGGAGTCGTTCCGAGCCGAGGTCAACCTCTTACGCGACAATGATATCCTGCCGCCGAAACAATCCCAGACACGGCACGGTAGCGTCGTCGACCGTGTCTATCACCACATGTTCAGCGGGGACGATGTCCCGTCCCATGAGACTTCCATGCTTCCCGGAAGTCCAGCTGAGACATCACCATTGTTGATGGACCACGACATGTATGGGCCCCAGACACCGCTGCCCCGTGACGTCCACAAGATCTGGGAGGAGGCCGTGGCTGCCCATCGCGTCAACACAACGTGGCAGCGCGAGGCAAAAACGCTTATAGGCTACTCTGCCCCCCTCATTGCGACCTTCCTGCTTCACTACTCCGTCACGATCGGGAGTGTCGTTACTGTGGGCCGGCTTGGAATGCTCGAGTTAGCCGCCGTCAATCGTAGGTACCGCCCTTTCTGCACGACATTGACATCGAGTTCTGACTGACTGACACAACCCTTCAGTTGCTACGATGACCGCAAGCATCACCTGCTACGTTCCCGTTCAAGGCCTAGCGACATGCCTAGATACTCTATGCTCCATCGCGTATGGATCCGGAAATAAGCACCTCGTCGGGCTTCAGGCTCAACGGATGACGTTCCTCCTGTGGCTGTTGATGACCCCTATCGCCGTGCTGTGGTGGTTCTCAGAGCCCATCTTGACAGCTCTCGTGCCTGACCATGAGACGGCTCGACTGGCCGCCCTGTATCTTCGCATCTTGATCTTCGGGATGCCCGGAGTTGCGGCTTTCGAGAGTGGCAAGCGCTTTGTCCAATCCCAGGGCCTCTTCCACATCACGACATACACGCTGCTTGTTGGCGCCCCGTTGAGTTTTCTTCAGAATTGGTTCTTTGCGCTTCATCTTGGCTGGGGCTTTACGGGCGCGGCGATGGCGATGGCTATCACTCAGAATCTACTGCCTCTCTTGCTGACACTGTACGTCTGGCTCTTTGAGGGGTCTCAATGCTGGAATGGGCTAAGCTACAAGGCGTTCAAAAACTGGGGTGAGTCTATCATTGTATTCTTTTCAGAGATGGGGTCAAACCCGGGACTTTGACAACACTGCATGATTCATCGGGGACCGATTCCTTCACTTTAGTTACTGAAGTGCACCCGCAGGTCCAATGATCAAGCTCGCCCTACCCGGAATGATCATGATCGAGGCCCAGTTCTCCGTCCTGGAGATTCTGACCATCGCCGCTGGCCAGTTTGGAACCGCAAAGCTCGCCGCTCAAAGCGTTCTCGTTACCGTCACATCGACTTCGTTCAACATCCCGTTCCCGCTCGCCATTGCCACATCCACTAGAGTTGCCAATATGATCGGTGCTGGGCTGAGCGATGCGGCTCGAGTGACGGCCAAAGTGGTATGTCAACATATCGGACAGCCTAGACAAAATAGGTACTAACTATGTACATCTAGGCGGTTGTGGCCGCTTGTGTTGTCGGCACTGTCAATCTGACTATCCTCGCTGCATTTCGTGAGAACATTGTTCGAGTTTTTACAGAGGACGTCGATGTCATTTCTATCGCCTCGCGCGTCATGTTAGTCTGCGCGGTGATGCAAATCTTCGACAGCCTTGCTGCTGTGTCACACGGCGTTCTTCGGGGCGTTGGTCGACAAGCCATTGGAGGGTACGCTAATCTGTTTGCGTATTACTTTATCGCGTTGCCAGTTGGACTCTCTACGGCATTTGCTGTTGGCTGGGAGCTGAGTGGGCTCTGGGTTGGACTCACGGCTGGTCTCGCTGCGTAAGTTCCTTATAGCCACAGCCAAGATTAGTGACGAAAAGTTTTCGCTGACTCAGTTACAGTGTGAGTGCCATCGAGCTTCTCTACCTTTATCACGCCGATTGGGAGAGTGCTGTGGCTCAAGCGCAAAGCATCATGCGCTCAGAAGAGGCCAGCTCCGAGCTCAAACGCACAGTGGCGTAGCACGGAAGATATGTACTTTGGTTGCCATCGGGTCAAAAGGAGGGCCACATTTACCGATATTGGGTTAGCAGGCCTAGGATGAGGGTTCTACATCAAAATTGTAAGAGGAGTACGAATACTAAATGGGGATTGTTGGGGTGGTCGGCAATAGTGATAAAAAGTCTAAGACAAGTCCGATTCTCCTTGAATTGCAGTGGGCAATAGTTGGAATTCTTGCAGGCCAACACAACCAAGTCCACGGCATCACCTATGACCGGAGATTTAGCCTCGTCACGGCCGAAAAAGGAGCATGCCCACCGAACTGCAACAAATTGCTGTCATCGCCTTTTACCCTTAGCTTGAAAGCTGAAACCCCCCTCTACAGGCTTCCGCTTCTGCAAATGCGGGTCAATCTTGCCCTCTGACACTGTTCCGTGGGACGGCTGAAGTGCACTCCCTTCTATAGAGCCGCCGGGTCAAATGAGACGGGCTGCGATTAGCCGGCCAGCCAACCTCATGCCCGTTCATGCCAATGTTGGCTGTCACCTTCTACTTTTCATCTGCGTGCCGTATTTCAGCAATTACCTGGTTGGAAAAAGAATAAAGTTGAGAACTGCCATATGTTGGGTTTGAATCGGTAGAAGGTTTGGAAAGGCGCAGATTGCGCTGCAGCTGGGAAGGCGTTGTGAAACGAAGAGACAACGGTAGCGGGATGAAATTGATGGAAATAGCTCCATATCATCCCGTCGCCGCCGCAAAGTGCCTGTCAAGCTACGGCGATCCTGTGTCGAAACCGGGTATTGTCAGAGAAATAACAGGACACATTGTGTTTGTTGGCCCATTAGTTGCAAAATACAGTTAGGTACGGTTTCTGACTCCCGCAGTGTTCCTAACATGTACTTTGTTCCTCACACTTCACATCATGCTCCCATTCACGATTCGGCAGTTTTTCCTCTTTGGATCATGCGGCTTTGCCCTGGCCAGAGTGGCGCATAGCCCCAGGACTTCGAGCTGCTCGTGGAATCCGCTTGGGCCCCTGAAAAGCGAAAGTGTTGGCCGCCGGTGTACGAAGCCTATTGATGATTCCTCCCTAGTCTGGGCTCCTTGGAGTCACCGGCCATCTTGCGCCCATCCGAAGAATGATGGATCATCACCGTACTGTGTTTACACCTTCAACCAGATGCGCACCTCCGGGCTGAGTCTCCTTGCAACACCCGAGATCGCGGCCGACCTGGTTGATTACTTGGGCAATCTCGACAATCTCGACCCAACGTGGCTTCATCTCCAAGCACAGAACTACCATCGGAGGCCGCAAACTGAAGATAGTGCCTACGAAGTTCGCGATGTGGCAGGAAAAGGGAAGGGAGCTGTGGCGACGCGCCTGATCCGTGCTGGGGAGGTCATTATCCGGGAAGTGCCGGCCATCTTGAACATTCCCCAACTTCCAGAAGGGATGCAACCTTCAGATGCCGGCCCTATGTTTGACCTTGCTGTCCATCAGCTCCCGGACGAACAGCAAAGGCGGATTTTTGAGATGGCCAGGGCCGGCGCTGGGAACCTTGTGCACGACATCCTAGACATCAACAGCTACAGGACCAATGTCAACGGCCATTTCGTGTCGGCTTTATGCCCAGAGATATCGGTACGTCGATTCATCATCTTTTGTTCTCCTGAAAATATGTATCAGTCAGCTAATGCAGCAACAGAGGATCAACCACGCCTGCCGTCCCAAGTGAGTGCCTTACCATGCTCGCCGGGCCGGCTGCGGGATATCCAATGCTTTTTCTTCCATGTCTTCCTTACTAACAAGACGCAGCGTATTTAATCGGTTCTCACAGGAGACACTGACGATGGAAAGTGTCGCCTATGTGGATATCCAACCAGGCGAGGAGCTTACCGCCAGCTGTAAGCCTCCCCCCAAGGATGTCATGGAAGTGTTGACGTGCTGATTACTCGTAGATTTGCCACCGAATCTGCTGAACGAGGACAGGAAAGAAGCGACACAGAAGTGGGGCTTCAACTGTTCATGCGACATCTGTTCTTCACCCGACAAGGCGGCCGAGTCGGATCGCAACAAGCTTCAGATTCAGGAGGTTCTGAACCAACTGGAGGACAAGAGTAACCGGGTTCCAGCAAAAGTGGATGCCCTGATCCACGAGCTCTTCTCGTTGATCGAGGCCGAACGATTGCAGGCGCAGACAGGAGCCTTCGCATCGCTCATCACAGGCGTGTACCTCAGCATGCAGGACTTGGAAAAGGCTCGCGAATATGCTGCTCTTTCCCTCGAGCAGCAGACGCACTACATTGGCCACGACAGTGAGAAAACCAAGGAGGCATTGGAGATGGTGGAGCTCTTGGACGGCGTCAGTCTGGAATACGAATAGAATACAAGCACAGTATTGTGGTCGAGACTGTTACTAAAGACGTAGCGTGCCCATTCCGCGAGGGACGCGGGAATACCGGGTCCAGCACTTTTCTTTGGAGAGGAGGCAGGAATGAGAAACAGGTCTCCGTGCTGAGCGTCGGCGCCAGTTCGCAAACGAGATCTGCCATTCGTACCTGCTCTCTTCGACTTCATCAATTGATGCCAGTGACCTCAGGAAAGCCCCAGATGCATGGTGAGCGGTGATGCGGCATGCTTCTTCCAGGTTCGAGGCCCTGGAAGCCGTGTTTGGAATCGCGCACCATCGGTTCAGGGACGGCCCAGAGAAAGAGAACTTGCAAGAGTTCGATTGATGAAGGACTTGAATGCTCGAGGACTTTGACCAGGAAGTGGTCTGAGCGTCTCTTGCTTGGCAGGCGGAGAATGGCGCTCATTTTTTGTGAGGGCCGGATAGTGGGGCCGGTTCGTCCGAGGTTGCCAAGCATTACCCCTCCCGCAACGCAAACCACGCAGAAGGCCCACATTCCACACGCGAGACGGGAGGACGTCATCACGGACCCGCGAACAGACTCACCTGCTGTACCACCCAGGGCCGCACCAGTGTAACTGCTCAGGACAACTCAACGGCCAAAACACCAACCTGAAACATTGAGCCATGGCGGAGCCATCACTCTCGAAGCTTTCGTCACGAATGGCCAAGCTCAACCCATTCAAGCGCCAATCATCGCGCGAGGATGACGACGAGGACCGCGGCGAGGCCGTTGATGGCGCCACCGTCGCCGGCGGCGGTCACAGCGCCCAGGTGACCGACCTCGCGCGCCATGAGATGCGCGTGAGCGACGCAGTCAAGGCGTATCTCGCCAACCAAGGAGTCGTGCAGATCGACGACACCGAGGGCTTGCGAGCCCTCGTCGAGACTCCCCACATCTCGGTGCCGGCGCATCTCACCGACGAGTCCCACCCCTTGCCTGAATACTTCGTCTCATCGAGCCATAACAGCTATCTTATGGCTCACCAGCTGTTTGGCATATCCTCGGCTGCCGCCTACGAGGCTACCCTCAACGTCGGCGCAAAGTGCGTCGAGATTGACGCATGGGACAACGACGACAACCCGGCCGAGCCGAAGGTCACCCACGGCTACACCCTCGTGTCCAACATTCCCTTCCGGTCCGTGTGCGAGACTATTAGAGACACGATCGACCGCACGGCAGCCACAGCGGCGTGCCCCGACGCCGGCGCCCCAATCCTGCTCTCCCTCGAGAACCACTGCAACGCGGCCGGCCAGCTCCGCCTGGTGGAAATCATGAAGGAGGTCTGGGGCGAGCGACTGCTCGCCTCGCCGGTGCACGATGACGACATCGAGGCCCATGCCACCCTTGGTGAGCTCGGCTCCAAGATCGCTGTCATTGTCGAGCACCACATCCCCAACGAGGTCGAAGATACCAGCTCCTCGTCGAGCTCCTCGAGCGAGGATGAGGACGTCGATGAGAAGCAGGCCCGCACCGACTATAAGGAGAAGAAGAAGGCCGCACCCGCCGTCTTGATCGTCCCCGAGCTAGCCGCGCTGGGAGTCTACGCCCAATCGGTAAAGCCTAGTGACGGCTCTTGGTTTGGGGATGGTGGTTTAGCCAGCGGCCCACACCACCCCTTGATCAACGTCTCCGAGTCCGGTCTGGCCGACCATCTTCCGGCCAACGCTGCCGCCATCGCACGCCACAACGCCCGCCATCTGATGCGTGTCTACCCCAAGGGCACACGCATCTCGTCCAGGAACCTCCGCCCCGAGAATTTCTGGGGCCTCGGAGCCCAGATTGTTGCCCTGAATTTCCAAACCTTCTCGGCCGGCATGCAGCTGAACGATGCCCTCTTTTACGGCACATCCGGCTTCGTGCTCAAACCAGATGCTCTACGGGCGGGCGGTGACGGCGTGCTTCTCACTGGCCGTCGGAAGAAGATCTTGCGACTCATTGTCGGCGGTGCTACTGACGTGCCGATCCCCGCCGGACGCTCTCTGAAAGATCTGAAGCCGTATCTCACCTGCTCGTTGCTCCAGCCGGGCAGCTCTGTGAAACGCAAGACCTCCGCACGGTCTCAGAAGGACATTGAAGATCAGGACTCGCTGTCTCCGATGTGGGAGGAGACACTAGAGTGGCGCTTCGACGAGACGGAACTGGAGTTCCTGAGACTACTCGTCAAAAGCGACGACAGCTTCTCGAGCAACCCCGTCCTGGCTGTCGCAGCCGTGCGTCTACTCTACGTTGTTCCTGGCTGGACTTTTGTCCCCTTGCTCGATCTGAAAGGTCACAAAACGCGCGGTTCATTGCTAGTAAAGTTCGAAATCGAGGCGGAGGAATAGGAGTGCTGGGCTACTTTGGTACTATCTGGACATCTAGACAGAATTCGTCACCACAATCTCTTCCATCGTACCTTCATGTCCCGGTCCGGGGGTACCGCTGCACCGCCTGACCACCTCACGTCGTTCTTCGCCGGCCGATCAGAGGGCGACCCGTCTAGCTGTGTCCACTCGACGAATTCGATGTCAAAGCGAGAGACAAGAATTGCCACTGTCAGCATCATTTCTTGCTTTGCAAAGAACCGCCCAGGGCATATCGGGGCGCCGCCTCCTAAGCCACCACGGTCATTAGTTTCATATGCCCTTTGTCATCAAATCTGCTGGGGAGGATGCCCATAGCTCACCGTAGGGAAAAAAGTCGTTTTGGCGCCCTGCCATGGAGAATTGGGGCTCTACTTTGACATTCCCGCCCTCGTCAACTGCTTCGACGAGCTTGATGTGACGCTCTGCCCAAAACTCGGATGCTGGATGTCCCGGGGCGCCCCAAACACCCTCGTCCAGCTGCGTGATTTCCGTTGCGGCCTGCAGAATTGATCCCGTTTCCAGCTCATATCCCTCGAGGGTCAGGGGGCCGACAACCTCCCTTGTAACGTTCATCGACACGTGGAGACGCATGCCTTCGATGTAGATCGACTGCAAGAGGGGCAGGGACAGCAGCTTCTGGGCATCGATGAAGCGCTCTCCGTTGGAATTCGTGGTATACGTTGTCATGACCTCCTCACGGACCCTCCGCAGGAGCTCAGGCGATTTCACGATTTCCATGACGAGCCAGGCGACCACAGGCGTCGTGTTTCCATTCACCCTACACCAGGATGTTAGCGGCCACTCTCGAGTGGTTAGGTGAGCTCATTTCCTTACCCAAAGGCAAACAGTACCGATATGGCGCCCGCGATCGTCTGCGGCGCGAAGCCGTCTTCCTTCATCCATCGCACAACCTCCCGGTTGGCGCGCGAGCCGAACACAGGTTCCCAATCCGCTGCCGCATCGGGCCCGTTCCAGTCAAAGGTGTTGACTGCCGGGTAGAGATACCGCGCCACCGCGGCATGGAAATCATCCCTTGCTTTATACGCGCTGCGATTCATCCATTTCGGCAACCCCCAGACGAGACTAGCGGCAATCCGGTCAAACTCCCACAGGAGCTCGAGAAACTCCGGTGTTAGCTGTGTGACTCTCGGCCCCATAAGCGTCCTGGTGGCTGACTCGGCCATGTATTTCTTCAGGAAGCTGTACACCATCGTCGAAGTCCACCTGGTCGTAGGGATCTCTTCCAGTACCTTGTTGAACTCCCGCTGAAAGACTATGGCCAAGGCATTCGTGTCCCGCGAGCTGGCCAAAGAGGTATGCAGGATGTGGTTCATGCCCATCCAGTACCTCTTATTCTCGGGCGTGCTCTCTGTCCCGGGTGCGGGCACCTTGCCTCGGCCGGACTTGTCGTGAAGGAACTTGGCGTAGTCCTCGTCGGCTGCTCCCCAGAGGTACCTTTGGGGGTGAGCTTTCATCCCTTCTCACACGAGCGAGCCGCGAACAGGGTTGTCTTGTCACTCACTTCTGTATCATGAGGATGAACTTATCCTGACCAACGCTGGTGGTGGTCCGGAACATGGTCGCCACGTTGCGCGCGCCGTTGATGAGATACACCTTCTCCGGGCCAAGCCGGAAGGAAAGAATGTTGGTTGAGCGAAGCATGTCTCTGCGACAGTTTGTTAGAGTTACGACAGAGAGGTGGACGAGACGACGGAGTGGAGATGCCTACGATGCTCTTGATAGAAACGTCTTCATGTCGGTCATGTACAGAATGGTGTTGGAGACGACGGGGATGAGGCCAGGGAATTCCGGCACTTTCTTTCGTTTCGTGGTGCGGAAACGGGATGCCACCACGATCAGGACTCCCAGGGAGACAACAGCGGCAGGTACTAGTATGCCCTGGAAAGACAAGAATGAGCTCCATGCCAGAGATGGAAACAGTATTTCGTCAAATATCGCCATCTTGATAGCAGCTGAAGCAGCTCTCAAGGTCACAGTTGCGAGACAGGATGCAGGTCAGGTTCCAGGTTTGCTTCGGTGCTCCATCCCAGGTTCAATTGTGCCGCGACGGTACTCTTTGTAGGTACCCGACACACCGTTCCCGGGAAATGTCAGTACGTTTGCCGGGATTGAAACTTTTGGGTTGAGGGGTATGGCAAGGATGCCGCAGCTCGCCAGTTCGAGCGAATGACAGAAAAGATGCAGCAGCAAGATTATGCAGACTCCCCAAACAATGACCAACAAGAACAGGATTTGACAGCGGGGACGCAAGCCACACTACACGAACGCGATTCACAACCGCATTTGTTGCCATTGTCCGTCGCACCCGATTGGTTGCACTGCATGTGCTTTCAGTTTGGGGAGGCTGGCTGGTTTCAATCTACAAATCAGATGCTTTGGCACACGAAATTAGTGCTGCAACTTGACCTTGTCATGTCAACTAGGTTACCAAGGTCTTGGTTCGAGCTGGGGAGGGAGTGGACTGCAGTGGTAGGTACCTTACTCTGTACGCAGTAGAACCAAATTCACAACAAAACGTGCATTGGTGAAAGAGGGTTGGCTCACTGCAGGCATGTGCAGTGTCTCTAAATCGCTCAACTTCTCGGGCACAATGACGCTGAAGATGTGAGTCTTGCGTTGCCGTTGTGACACGACTGGGTTCTGCCTTTCCCATGTTCAAGACACACCAAAGGAGAGCAGAAGAAACTCTAAGTGAGGAGTGAGGGGATGGACTAGACATTAGGACATGCATGAACAATGATGATGATGGTGAAAGGAACTGAGTGAGGAGAAAGGTGACATTTTCAGACACACTACCCCAGAGCCGTTTGGGTGGTTTGATGCCACGCTGGCAGTTCATATTTGCCCTCCCCGGGTCTTTTGGGTCGAAGTCGCTTAGAAACGCTGTGCTTGGTGAATCCGAGGGAGCAGAAGGACACCGAAAGATCGGGCCTATGAGCGGGAACCACTAAGAGCCTTTGGTTGTATTTCAACGCTCTGACGAAATACCAGAGAAGGGGCCGGACGGCGACTTCGGTGGTGATTGCAACGATGAGGATGGACGAGCTGGCAAACAGGAGCAGAGCCTGACAGCTGACGGGCGGGTGGCAGCTGTGCTATTTTTAGGCCCCCTTTGCCCCTTCGGCCACCACGCTGACCTTCGCACGGGTCACTCTGCCACAACCGGCGCCACCCGCAGTCATCTGCGTAACATCCGAGGTGCGCTCGCTTGCGCCTAATTAGTCAATCAGCATCTGTTCCGTCGCGCTTCCGGCTCCGAGCCCCACTTGGAGCTGACCAACCGACCCAGCCCGTCGGGCGACAGCCGAGGCGGGGACGTTTTTAGACGCACAGCCTGGATCACGGCGAGGAGGCGCCACAAACCAACACCATCTCGGCATCAGTCAGATTTCACGATTTGGCTGTGGCAACCTGGATTTCTCGATGAGTTCACCATATAAGGAAGGGCTCCCTTTGAGCCTAATTGTCATTTCAATTCAGACATATCAATCACACAACCAAAGATCTGTCACACAGCAATCTTCGCTTTATCATTTACCTCAACTACCAACTTTATCTAATCGATACCTATCTTCCCAATCAAGAACCCCAAGACTCAAAATGCAGTTCCAGTCTCTCGCCATCCTTGCGGCTGCTCTCAGCGTCGTTTCAGCTGCCCCGACCAGCACCGGCACGACACCCGAGGTCGCATCCAAGACCCATGCCCAGCCCCGGGTTACCCACTCAGTCGTTGCTGGGCGGGGTGGCCTCAAGTTTGATCCCGACAACATCGTTGCCGAAATTGGTGATGTGGTCGAGTTCCACTTCACCCCCCGCAACCACTCAGTCGTCGAGTCCTCATTCGCCAAGCCCTGCCAACCCAAGGATGCCACATCCTTTTTCTCCGGCTTCTTCCCTGTCACCGAGGGCCAGTCCAGCGAGGTCTTCCAGATTGTCGTGAAAGACAAAACGCCTGTGTGGTTTTACTGTGCGCAAAACATTGGGAACCATTGTAATTCGGGAATGACCGGCGTCATCAATCAGCGCTTCGACTCGGCTGCCACTCTCTCCGTCCACAGGGACCTCGCCCGCGCGCGGGTTGCTCCTGCCGAGGTGCAGCCATACATCCAGGGCGGTGCCCGCATCGCCAACCCTAACCCACTCAGCGGGTTCTAATCGGGCATCCTTCCGCATTTTTTTCATCATAGCATCACGGCGTTCTTCTGGTCTGGGATTAGCATTTGCATGGCAAACATGGGAAGGGCATAGCATTGGGAGGGGCATAGCATTGGAAATGGCATTTACACGGCGCATATCTGGGAAAGCCCAAGGGCTCCGAATTATTTCGGCATCATTGTTGCATCGGGAAGGAACCCCCTGCCACATCATAGTTAGATCAATTTTTTAGAGTACTTGTTGACACCTCTTATGGGTGTTGATGACCATAATTACACTTAACTTTCCACTTCAGCATGCCCACTTGTCCATCTGCTGAGGGCTGGCTGGCTAGACAGGCTGGCTGACCGTTGTCCGTGGAGAATGTTCAGTTTTCCCGATGGGTCCTGCTGCTGCGGGGCGGTCGCTTCTCGGAATGCAAGTTCCGAAACATGGGAGACTCGGAGTTGACGACCTCCCACGCAACACTACAATCGCACATCGAAGTAAACGATTCTTGAACCAATTCCTCCAAATGCACGGGCTCGCTGGTCTTCCTGCCGGCGCGGCCCATCTATTTCTCAACAACGCATCGCGACGAAACGCACTCTCGTTGACAGTACTTCGCGACCTCTCCGCCCAGCTGAAGAAGCACCTGACGTCACCCAGCACAGGAAGGCTGCTCACCCTTCCGCGCTTTCGGCCTGGGCTTCTGAAGGAGCTTGAGAGCGCGCGAGGCGCAAAGCATGCGCGCTTCCGCTGGCTGTGCGACGAATCCGAGTGGCGCCGAGAGAGGAACGGCCTGGCGCGTGTGCTCGTCCTCTCAAGCCATGGGCCCGTTTTCTCGTCAGGCCACGACCTCCGGGAGGTGTCCGCGATGAGCAGCGAAGAGCGCAAAGTTCTGTTCAACACCTGCGCCGAAAGTCATGTCGCTCATCAGGCAAAGCCCCGTCCCGGTTGTGTGTGCAGTGCAAGGACTTGCCACCGCAGCAGGGTTCCAACTCGCCATGGCTTGCGACATCACAATCGCCAGAGCAAGTACCGAGTTCCAGCTTGAGCATCGGGCTTCCGTGCACAAGCCTATCAACGGCCGTCTCCCGTCGCATCCCAGCCGGTTTGGCCTACCGGATGTTTGCAACTGCGCAGCCGATGCGAGCAGCTTGGCGGCGCCGTCGACGTGGTGCGCAGTGCCGCAGAAGTCGCATTGGACGAACGAGTCATGGAAACGGTTTCTCGCCTGGTCGCAATGCCAGGACAAGCGCAAGCACTGGGCAAGTGGGCATTTTGGACGCAGGCGGATATCACTGCTGGCGAGAGGGGCGACGGATTCCAGGAGGCAGCAGAATGGGCTTCAGATGCGATGGTTCGATAGCATCGTTCTTGGAGAAATGACAGCCAAAGTGGTCGACGTAGCGGCCGCTCGTGATTACCTAGGTGGGAAGAAGGAGTTGCCATCGAGGACGATATAACAAACACTGGTACCATCACGCTCAAGTGCCAGTGTACTCCGCAATGGTGTTTGTTTTGAAGGCGGAAATTTGGCGACGCTAGTTGCTGATCCGACGGGAAAACCAGGGCCTACACTAGGCCCTTATTATTAGCGCTCGGCAACCTGGCCAGATCAGAATGCCAAGCTCAATAGGACTCGCTAGCTGCTTCTGCCCCCCATTGTGTCGCCGAGCTAGTATTCCACTTGGGGGAGCTAGTTGGGGAGATGGGTCAGCCCCTTGACGCTGTCATTTCCCCAATGCACAGTGGAGGCAAGTCGTGCTGAGCAAAATGCAAAACCCCTACAAGTGCCGCGTCTGGTCGTGGAGGTGCGGTTCGCTCAGGTTCTTGCCTTTTCTCGTTCGTTACGGGGTGTTTGCAAGCCTATCCGGCCGTTACTCGTCGGCTTTGGCGATTCCACTCTTTTATCGCCATGCCGTTCTCATTCCGACTCCTCGCAGCGGCTTTCTCAGCAGCCGCCGCCGCCGCCGCCGCCTTCATCGATGGCCGTTCCGCGGACGCGCCCGGCCTCGTCCGGTTCCCCGTCACAGCCGTCGAGGGCGGCTCCATCATCGGAAAACACTCCAAGAGACAAACTGGGACGCCTTCCTCCGCCATGGGCACAATCTATAAAATTGACATCACCCTCGGCACGCCGGGTCAAACGGTAGCTATCCAGTTCGACACGGGCTCGTCCGAGCTCTGGGTCAACCCAACGTGCTCGCAGTCGACGGACCCCGCCTTCTGCGCTGCCCAGCCGCGATTCACCTACTCAACTTCCTTGGTCGACTATGGGGTTCAGGGCTCCATCACGTACAACCCCGGATACGCCAACTTCGAGTACGTGGGCGACGTCGTCCGCATTGGCAGCGCCACTATACCACAGCAAATCTTCGGTGCCGCTTACAGCACCGCAAACGCCGTGGTAGGCATTATGGGTGCTGGCCCTGATCTCCTCGGTTGGACTTCCCCGTATCCGTATGTGATCGACAGTCTTGCGTCCCAAGGGACCACCAACAGCCGTGCCTTCAGCATGGACTTGCGCGGCTTTGACAGCGATGTCGGGTCCATCATCTTTGGCGGCATCGATACCTACAAGTATGCGGGTTCTCTCGTCAAGTTCCCGGTCGTCCCGCCGTCGCAATCCCCCGACGGTCTCACCCGGTGGTATGTCCGCCTCTCCGGTATCACGGTTAGCCAGCCCGGCGGGACCGTCGTCAACGTCTACACTAAGCCGTCTGGTGGTGTTGGTCAGGCCGTCCTGCTCGACAGCGGATACGCCCTCAGCGCTCTTCCGACTGCCATCTTCAACAACCTCGTCGCCGCGTTCCCCTCGGCCGTTTATGTGGCCTCGTCCGATCTGTACACTGTTGACTGCCTCGACCCCGGTGAGGGCGTCACCGTGGAGTTTATCTTTGGCGACGGGGCCGACGCTGTCACCATCAAAGTCCGCTACTACGACTTCGTCTCGCACGTCCCGGGCAGCACCGAGTGTATTCTGGGTGCTTATGAGGACCAATTCGCGGTTCTCGGCGACACATTCCTTCGGTCGGCCTACGTCGTATTCGACTGGGATAACCAAAACATTCACCTGGCCCAGTCCGCGGACTGCGGACTCGGTAGCAATCTCGTCGCTATCGGGAAGGGCGCTGATAGTGTTCCCGACATTCCTGGCGGCTGCCCGTCTGAGCCCCCTGTCTCGTCGGCACCGCCGTCGGCAAGCTCCTCGGCCCCCGTCTCATCTGCGCCCAGCTCGGTTTCTGTCAGTTCTGCGCCTCCCAGCGTGTCGGTGGTACCTTCAAGTTCCAGTGTGCCGTCCAGCGTGCCCCCTTCCTCGGTCTCGGCACCTCCTTCGTCTATCTCGGCTCCGCCCTCTTCTATCTCGACCCCCCCGTCTTCCATCTCGGCTCCCCCCTCTGTTTCGGCTTCGGCTTCGAGCTCTGCCCCGATGAGCGTGTCATCTGAAGAGCCCGAGCCTAGCTACTGTGGCGACGAAGATGCCAGCTCCACGCCGAGCTCATCCGTTGCCAGCGCTACGCCGAGCTCCTCTGTCTCCAGCTCTTCCGAGGAGCCCAGCTCGTCGGCCCCCATCCCCTCTGCGCCCAGCTCCATCCCCAGCTCCGTTCCTGCTTCCAGCTCGGCGCCCGTCTCCTCCAACGGACCCGTTTCCAGCTCGTCCGTCCCGTCATCCAGCGCTCCCTCAATCGCTCCATCCAGTGTTGAGTCGTCGAGCATCTCGCCCTCTATTCCCTCGTCCGCTCACGCCAGCGGAACCCCCTTCTTCTCGGGTTCCTGGCCCTCGCACTCCGAATCGTGGCCATCCCACACCACACCTGTCGACACCATCACCTTCACCCAGACCCGCACCTACACCATCACCTCGTGCCCGCCGCACGTCACAAACTGCCACGCCGGCCACGTCACCACCGAAGTCGTCGCCATCACGACCACCGTCTGCCCGCAGACGACCGCGACGTATGCCGTTCCCCAGACCTACGTCTGCAAGGACGTCGCACATGGCTGCATCCCTGGTGAGACTGTAACTACCCGTGTGCCCCTCACGGTGAAGCCCTTTACCCCGGGTGGTTCGGTGTGGCATGCACCCACTGCTATTGGTGCCCATGGTGGCAATGGCGACGGCCATGGAGACTGGGTCAAGCCTACGGGCGGCCACGGCGGAATCGGACCCGGAAATGGTGTCCCCGGCAGGAAACCCCGTCCCACTGGCGATGCTGCTCCTGGTGGTGGCAGCGGTAATGGTGCCCCTGGCGGTGGAAGTGGAAGTGGGCATGGTGGAAGCGGCAATGGTGGCGATGGCGAATGGTCGCACCCCGCTGGCCCTGGCACCGGCGGCGCTGCACCCGCGCCGTGGCCGCCGAGGCCGACGAGTGTTGGTGGAGCGGCGCCTGTCACTGGTGGTGTGCCTGGAACCGCTGCACCGACGACGCTTGCCACGCAGCTGCCTGCGACGATTGGCGGGGCAAAGCCGACAGGCGTGTATACCGCCGGAGCGGCGCAGGTGCTTGCGCCATGGCTGGCGGGGTTGGCGGTTTTTGGTGCCGTGTTGTGATGAGAGTTGGGTTTTACTGAGAATGACTGTAAAATGTGTGTGAAAGCCAACCTAAGAATGCTAGTCATACCTATCTTACCTAACTAGCACAGTCGTATCATCCCCTACGTCAGTGACACCACCTTCGGGTAGTCTAGCCCGTCTATCGCCGGCCCACATGGGTTGATACCAGTGCCGGACTAGTTCTTGCCTAATGATTTGCGTTCTGGGGTGCGATGTGGCTGGGCTGACACCTTTTGAGTAATACCTATTGGATGTCGGGAGTTCGTGCTCGCTCTTTGTTTCGCTGATTCTGAAGCTCCGGCCCTGTCTTTGTTCCCGGTGGCCTGCCTCCTTGTCTTCTTTATTAGGGGGAGGGCAGTTGAGGCTGTCCTCTCTCCTCCTTTCCGCCGTCCCATTCGTCACGGTCATCATCAAATTCGCCGGCCATGCCCCGGGCATGTCCTTCGGCAACCTCATCCTCGGAACATGCGAGTATTTTCTCCGCGGAAATGTAAAGGTCGGATAGAACTGGAAGACATGGAAATATTGTGTCAATCAATCGTTTCGCAGCTGTAAAAGAACCTGAAAAACCAATTACCTTCACTCAATCGCCAGAGAAACAAACTTTGGTGGAGCGTGAGCGACAACGAGAGACAAGTACGCAAATTTCATCTGATCTTGAATTTTACACAGGCTTTCGAGTTTCTGTTGCCATCTGGCAGTGTGCGCGGCAAAATAATTGTACCTTCCCTTCTCAGATACTCGAGTACCTCGAACGTTGAAAACTTTTCCACAGCCTTCTCAAACCACACAAGGTGGCCAACTCCCCAACCTTTTCTTGGAACACCACCACTGCAACGGCGAAAGACGCCGTGTTCGCGAACCTCGCGAACATCAAGGTCATCGCACCTGTTGAACAATTCTTCACTTCCCCTTCTCGCCGCTCCCTCTTTCTCTCCGTTATCTCCTTCTCTCTGCTAAAACACGCGACGAAACACCCTTCTGGCTTGCGGCTCCCTCGAACGCCGACCAATTCACGGAAAGCTTCATCCAGGCCTACCAGTCACCATGCCAGAAGTTCCGAAGAGCCTCGAGCGTTTTGCGTTTGACGAGGAACTTGGCTTCCCATTTACTGGCATTCCTTTCGAGGAGGGCGGCGAGCCGTGTCTAGGTTGCAGCCTGAAGATCGGCCAGGACATTATCGTCTGCGCCTGCGTCGCGAATGACGAGACTCTACTGAATTGGTAGGTTGTCTATTTCTCGCCGAAAAACCCTTACTAACCTTGCTGTCTACATGTATCACAAGATGCAAAGCCGACCGTCACTCGTGCCGCAAGGTAAATTTCTTGATCTCATCGCATCGGTGTCCGGTCGTCCAACGTTTCTAACACGAGCTGGTTGCCAGATTCCCACCTTTCTACGCGACATATTCCAGTGTCACTGGCAAGGATCATATGAGGTCAGAGCCTACATCATCAAGCATATGGGCCTTAAGCTCGATCGCCAAGTTCACGACGCGCGAGTCCGTATCAAGATTCCGCGCGCCCTGGAGTATCTCGGAGAATCAACGGCAGCACTGACGAAGCTCATCGAATACGGCGAGACAAGGGCGACTGGCGATCTCCGCCACATCACTGCCCAAATCTGCGCAATCCTGACCCAGCTTTCAATGATCAGAACTCACATCGCCATAGGAAATGACCACAGTCATCTTCCTATGCCGAATGCTGAGAGGCTGAGTGAGTTTCAATCAGAACTTGAAACCGGTCATTTTGAGCGTGCCTACCCGGCAGACATCCCCCACTGGGACCTAGTTGAGGAAGCCCTGGATAAGCTGGTAAGTGCCGCCGATCCCTTGCCAAACGGGTCGTTCTAACATCCCACAGTCAGTTTAGAAGGCTGCAGGTTACTCCGATACGGACGAGAAGAAATGGATGCAGCAATGGGAAGTGTTACGAAGTAAGACAGGTATTATAATGGTGGTTCGTTGTTGCGGAGGAGAGGGGGCGCGAGCGCCCACTATATAGCGATAGTCTAGCCACACTAGGCCCAATGAGGTGTAGACCGCAACAGGAAGATGCTCGCCATCCTGTGAAAACCGACGCCGAGCACCGGGCTTGGCGTGAGGACGTCGCCGCAGCAGCAGTCTCATTCCGAACCACAGTGCCAACTGGTCTGCTTGCAGTTCAGGGACAGCAGTACCCTAGCGGACTGGACGCTGACGATACCGAGGAGGAGATCTAAGGCTACGTATCGGACTACAGCGACGATTTTGACGTTCATCCAATGCATGAAGTTGACTTCACGTCACCCGAGGCGTCGGATCTACTTCAAGCTCCCGTCAATGGTGTTGCCGATGGTGTTGTGCCTCGTGGAGCTGAGGACGACACATCCGACGAGGAGGCATCTGACGAAGACACATCTGACGAAGATTAGGAGAGGAGCGGGCGGCCCAAGAAGAAGACAGGGTCCTACCAGCCAGGTCAGGACGGAAGCCTCCTACTCTGCCAGTCGACAAGAAAATGGCAAAAAACATGGCCCCGAAGGCGAGTAATGTGTCTAGCGATTGGGAAGCAAATTAACTGTAGTTTAGTATTGTACTTATAACTGAATGACTGAGTTTACCTACTGGTATTGACGGTTTCCTGTCGCCTATTTGATGCAATCCCGGGTTGCCTTGACTGAGAACACCAGTGAATATTCAGCACCTACTGTGTCACAATAACTTCTGTTGCTTCGCTCCACCTCTCCCTCTCCCTTCGGAGGAGATCTTAGTTCCCTCGCGGCTTGTAGCAAACCGAGTCTTCTCTCATTTGTCCGACACTGGTATCTGCTATCATCCCATTGGAAATTAGAATAAGGTATGCAAAAGCCAAAAAGGACGACACAACCCCCTTGGCAGCGCATCTCCTTGACTTGAATGACTGAGAGAACATGGTTTGAGATGAGTCTTTGGTATATTGGGTCGTCGGGTAACAATGCTTTCACTAGCCACATTCTCCAAGCACTTGACTTTATCCCAGCTGGCAAAATCCTCGTGCTCTATCCCACCCGATTATCATACTGAAGCCCTAGCTGAGCACCCAGGCGTTGCTGCTTCGGGCAACATCTGTGGCGCTGACCTTCTTCACGCCCGTCCGTTCCTGTTCGAGGAGCTCCCTCTCGCGGAGGGCAGTGGTGGCCTTGACAGCCGGACTTCGAAATTTCGACAGAAAGGTGCCGAGTTTGCCTTTAGTTTTCGGCTTGGCGTCGGGGTTGGGAGCCTTTTGGCTGTGGATATATGTGTACTGCGACCTTGCTGCTTCCGGTTTCACATCCGAGTCCCCATGGAGTGTTGGGGAGGACGCTCGTGACGACTGCGTGTTGGGTTGTTCCATAATTTTCGGATCGTGGGAAAGAACAGGTCGTGGTGAGATACCAGGCGAGATGTTTCAGGGAGGTTAGGTGACCTCGCTTATATGCTCGTGGGTCGTGAGGCACTTCTTGACCTTTGACATGCGTCAGCTGATCAGAATATCAACTCCGCCATGCTTGGCATTGGTACCCCAACATGCACATCCCGCTTTTGCATCCCGGAGAGGTTGTGATCACCTCACACGTCCGCAGTATTCAGCCATATCGCAGCGGTGTAAGGGCTTGAGAGAAACCAATAATGTCCCTTTGTGTGGCACATTCGGGTAATAGGTCAGCTTGGGCGGCTTTTTGATTTGATGCGGCCTGCATGGAGCAAGGCAGAAGCACCGCAGCAGGTCACAGATTAGCCTAAATACCGATTCCTCTGCACAGCCCCTTCGACTTGAGGCCTCCTGTTTCTGAGTTGGACCAATGACGGCTGACTCCATAATACGGGATGGCTTGACCATTCGGCCCAATTTCTCGCTTAAGTTCATGAGAATAAAACATTGGTGCTGATGTCAGGGAGTGTCAACTTCGCCTCTATCTGCCTGAGAAGTTTCCCCTGATAATCTGGCAATCGTATCATCTACCTACGACACATTGGAGACGGAACTTCAAGATAGCTCTGGATATGATCGCTTTTACAGACCAACATACAGTCCTAGACTCTACAGATTATCTAGGTAGACAATATGTAGTAGTATTGTGGCTCACTCCCCAAAGCTTCCATCCATCTCGACATCCTTGCTTGTGCGTGCCGCGCCAACGACAGAAAGCTCACTGATTACTTCAACTTTGTTGTAGACGGGAAGGGCTGCAGAAAGGTTCCAACTACCTACCTACTTTATAATCACAATCGGTTTTCAATGCTAACACATATCTTTAGATTCCGTGGCCTCTACTTGGACTATTCCAACGTCACTGGCAAGCCGTCGAGAGTGTCCGCCAGTATGTTGTGAAACATATGGGTGCAGACTTGGCACGCCGACTAGATGAGCGGCGGGTGAAATGCGCTATCTCCCGTGGCATGGAGTATATTGCTGCATCGGACCTAGCGTTGTCGGGCCTTATTTCAAGGATCGACTTCGGAAAGATGGACATCAATATTATTGAGAGAATCACAGCAGCCAATTCCGAGACATTGGTCGAGCAGGGTGCGGCTTTAGCCGACCTTGTTGTGACAGGACTGCGGAACATTGATAACGGAAGCTTCCAAGAGGGCCCTGGGGACATCGATAAATACGAGCGCCGCTCCCAAAACGCTGTGTTAATGTACTCGGTGGACCAGGGGGGTGGTCGACGGTTGAGACGTGCCTGGACAGACTAGTATGTGCTTCTCCCGAAAGGTTACCGACCTGAATACTAACTTTGCCTTGTAGGTCGGTTAGGAAACGGCACAGTATAGCGGCACAGACGAAACACGATGGATAGAGCAATGGGAGGACAACAAGCACCTTATGGTTATGCACAAGAAGCACCGCGACACCAGAGCCAGCGTCGCAAAGAAAGGCGTCCCGAACAGGCCGTCTCAGCCCATTCTCATGACATTACAGAAGGGCCAACAGCGCAAGAACAGAGAGGGGGCTGAAGTAGACCCTCAAGCCCGTGGAACGGCAGGTTACGCCTCCGAATCAGAGGGGGAGTCGGGGTTTGGCGACGACGACGACGACGTCCTCGGTGACGACATCAAGAAATTGAGAACGCCAGCAAGCCGCAAGCAGAACAGTGCAGAGCAGAAAAAACCTATCCAGAATGTTGGCATACTTGGTGAAAAGTCCGACTCCGAGCACTGGCCTAGCAGCGATGGGGAGGATCCAGAAGGAGATTTTGGACCTTCTACATCGAAGTTGCGGAGGGGCAAAGAACAGGTCGGCCGTGGGTTCTCTCGAAGTGTACAACATGCTCGCCAAAATACACACAGCGATAGTGACGGAAATAGCATACATGCTGACTCCCCGACCTTCATGAGTGGAGGAAGCTTGGAGGCGTCTTGGTCGAGGCTTCCCACACAGTTGGAGGTCCGTACATAATAACACTTGCAACGAGGACGAGGGTGACGAAGTATGAACGTCGTGAATGGTTCAAAAGTGGGATGTTAACACTAGGTACCTAGTTCCCACCGCTCTGTGCCAGATAATCTTGAAGGAACCGTCGTACAGCGGCGTGTGCCACAGAATCAGCGATTTGATATAAAATTGAAGGCCTGGATTTGATTTGTGCAGGCCTTTGTAAAACATAGAGAGGCCTCAGTTTCACATGGATAGGCATAATTTAAACCTGAATAGGGCTTAGCCACGTCCGAAAAGGCCTTTGGAACATGGAATTAGGCCTGAAATGGGTTGAAATAGGCCTTCATGATGCATGGATAGGTCTAGATTGTGACTTAGAAAGGCCATAAGTACATGTAAATAGGCCTTAGTTATATCTAACCAGGCATTGGTTGCATGCAAACACGCCTTAAATGTATTTCAAAAGGGCTCAGCTGTCCCTGAGAAGGCCTACGATAAAGTTTAACAGGCTTCATTTTCTATCAAACAGGTCTCAACTTGTTTTCCATCGGCCTTGAGAGGTGAGAGCAATGCCTCCTGAGAAAACCATAAGGCAGAGTTTCGAATGCATGCCTTGCTTTGACAATCAGAGGGGTACTGAAATTGTACTCTGAACATTTTCAAACCAACTCCTTCTGCACGAGGCCAACATCCAGCTTCTCGGATGGTCTCAGCGTAACTAGTTAGTTAAGGTGGATAATAATATCATAGTATCGTCGTCTGTCATCACTCTCTATCTTGGACAGGAGCACCCCTCTCGGTCGCGGAACTAACTCAGTGTCCCTCCTGGTTGAGATCTTATGGCTGCTCCACCCTCTAATAACAACAGCAAGGACAGTTCAGCAGTGAGGGTATACAATCTACACCCCGCTTAATGCGGCATCATCACAATTTCTGCGACTGAGCCACACTAGATCCAGTCCTCGTTATTGCCGGCGTTTTGCGTTTTGGGCAAACCCGCCCTGAGATGATGTCACCAATTGCGGTGTGGGAGATATATTGCCAATCAAACCTTCTCACTCCCCTCACATGTGATACTAGTAGTAGTGAGCTGCTTTCAGAAGATTGCCACTTTGGCTCTTCTCCTCTCTTTCTTTCCCTGTTGACCTTTTTGGGGCTCTCAGCACAGGGCATAGAGCCAGTTGGGCGCTTTCCACCTCCGCTATCATGGCCAAATAGTTTGTGGAGTGGTAGGGGGATTGGTTGGGGTGGTGGGTGCGCCGGGGCTCTTCAGCTGAAGGCTGGCCAGATGCCGTGGCGTACCAGGGACTATAAAGCCGATAGTTCTACCTACTGACGGGGCGGCCAATTCCCAAACATCTGGCTGCTGATGAGACCCTGCTGTCTTAGATGGCCGTGTCTAGTGGTGAAGGGATACTAGGACGATCCGCGAATCAGACGAAGGTCAAGTAATACCGCTTCTTCGGGAATACCGCGAGCACTCCGTACTCGCATTGGACGTCGGTCTCTCGGAGAAAGCGACGGTGAATCGGGTTTGATATTCCGTCGGAAGCCTTTGGGGCATGGTCGGCAATCCGGCTGCCAATGCCGTCATGGGCGTGTGAGGTCAAATCCTGTAGGCCATCTCTGTCATCGCTCTCTTCTCCAAATGACTCGGCTTTGAGACACTTGGCAACTTTGTGCCAGACGGCCGGGAGCCCTTCGATGTCAACCTTGGAATCGAGTCGGCAGCATGCTCTTCGGCTTCAACGGTGTCAAGGGCGGGTTGGTCGGCGTTGGGTCCAAAAGCTTCGTATCTTGTTGAAAAGAGCGATGAGTAAGGTAACGGGAAGGAAGGGAGGCATGTCATACCGGGGAGTTCCGCCAGCAGCTGATCAAACTCCGATATATAATTCTTGTGCCAGCTGACCTCCTAGCCTGGATAACGACAGCTGTCGGACCGTGCCGTCAAAAGTCCCATACCGGTGGTGTGGTCGGCCTACCGGAGCGACTCGCTGTCCGAAACAGAAGAGGTCGAAGAGGAAAGGGCTGGCGAGCAAGGACACAATGGTTCGTCGTCCGAGTCGATCTCGGCGGCAGGGCCATTAAGACAGTTTCCTCCAGCTGCGAGGCGTTGCTGACAGCTGCGTTCACAACAAATTAGACATTGTACATAGGTAGGAGAGGGGCAGGGGAATGCCCTAGCATGAGACATCGGGTGCGTACACTTCGAGTCGTGGCAGGCCTTCCATGGATTGTGAGAGGCCCTCCCCGCATTTGGAAGGGCCTCACGTGCATCGCAAGAGGCCTTGATGGTGCTGTTAGATGCATTGTTTGCATTTGAATAGGCCGTTAGAGAATGCAGCTAGGCCTGATTCGAAATATAATAGGTCATTGAGGAATGCAAGAAGGTCTAATTTTTACGGCGAGACGGCTATCTCCTGCCATAAACTGCCTTGAATTTCTTGGAAGACGCTGGGAGAGGAGGCGCAAAGGCGTTCATAAAACTTGGGAAGGCTTTTTCCGGGTACATTCAGGCTTTTGAAAATATGGGAAGGCCTTTTCAGAATGTAGAGAGGTCCCGAGTAGGGGCCCGAGCGAAGGGGCCCGAGCAGACCCACTTTTGATAATGAACCGACCAGTCCTAGGTCGAGTTGAATTTCCTTATCATTTTTGACTGAATTTCCCATAGTAATTTTTTTTTTTGGACCACCCTTACAACAAATTGTCCTCCGGACAGGATAATATTAGCTTTCACGTTAGTAACGTAATTTACAGCTTCTTTTCGATATTTACTATCTAGCTATTGAAAAATCCAGCTACTTAGTGAACTGGTGCAATAGCGCAACAGGGAAGAAACTATAGAGAGAACTATACTTACAGAACAGTGTAGTCGGCTTAGAAGGCCGACTCCCAGACTACTGGTCCTCCGATCGGAGGGACATAAATGCAACTGACGTAGAAAAACAGATATATACCTAATATGGAATAAAACCTAATATATAACAGTACCTAGTATATAACGGAGCTTAGCATTAAATAATAAAGGAAACGCGACTGTAGGTTAGGTCATCTTCTGTTAATTAAAGGGCTAGAATGTTACTAGGCTTTTAATAGGAGGTTTTCGTGGTGAAAATCGTCGGATTAATAATTATTAAAAGAAGTACAGTTTAAAGAACCGTGCGGTGTGGCTCCTATTTAACGGTGGCACGCGTCAGAGAACACATCGCTATGTATATAAGCAGCTACAGTAATATTACATACAGAGCTTAAAAAGAACGACAGGGTTAGCCTGAATAAACGCCCCGAGTCACTATCTTGTTAGAGATATAGTTTGGATTTTTTTTACAGTGTTAAGGATGTATTTTTAGTAGCTGAAGTGGTTTAAGTTAACAGCTAAGGTGGGGGAAGGCGCTGCAGGAAAGGCTGAGGGAAGTGGAGTGGGCTACCACTACATCCTTGCCCTACCATGATATGCATTGCGGGAAAGACGTTAAGCTTAAATAGGATAATAGCAAAGGCTGCTGTGACGGTTTTGATGGATTAAGTGCTAGTGATCTATTTACTCTTTGACGAAGCTGGAAACCGTCTTGATTATTATTAAGGAATTACCGTCAGCTACCGTTTAGATATTCCATCGTCCCTCAACGTGCCCCTTACATATACCGATTGTTCGTAGCCTTAAACGCTCTGTCCGAGGCGGAGCGCGTCAAGCTGCCTTGTCTGCCAGTGTTCTTAGGCAGAATGGCTGGGAAATTAGCATATCTTATGGCTACGTGGTGTTAGCAAAGCTTCCAATTTGGGATCCAGACTGGGAGATAGGCACTTACCGGCCTTAATAACCGACATTATGGCATTTGCAGTCGCGCTGTTAGCAACAGCACCTGCGACGATGGAGAAAATGGCCTGCTTCAGCTTATTAGTCTTCGTGGTAATACTGCTGGTGCTGCTACTAGCCGTCTCCTCAGTTTAGCCAGCCATATGTCCCTTGTTAATAACCTTGTTCTGGAAGTGTGGAATAATATCTTAGGTGATTTCTAAGGCCTCGTTCTATTAGGTAGTGGTAAGACTTGTCTAAGTCTTCTTGCCAACGAAACCATTTATAATCTTAAGGAACTGGAATTACTAAAATTAGTTAGATTAAACAGTAAGACGGGAAGGAGTAAGAGGGACTTACCCGCTTAATTGCTAGCTTAAGTTCGTTAAGCGCCTTAACAGTAATGGGGTCGTCCTAGTTCTTACTGTTGATTGCTATTTTTGTGTGTAGTTTGACGCGCGGTGGTGAGAGGAAGAAATTTAGATTAAGTTGATAAAGGAGTAAGGCTGGGTTGGATAAGCTACTTGAAAATGTTACACAGTAGGGTTCCATAGGCCTGTAGTATAGGCCTGTTGCTCAGAGGAAGTAGAGCGGTACTGTTCCAAGCCAACTACAGCGCTTCTAGCGCTGTAGGAAGCAAAAGAAGGCCTGAAGTACAGAGGCAGTGCCTCTGTATATAACTGAATAAGTAGTGTGAATTACTTACTTATAGAAGGCTAGATACAGGAGAGGAGAGGGCCTTTTTATAGGCTGTGGTCGGCTTCCAGAGCCTTCTATCTACTATACAGGATTGGAATAGTGGCCTTAGGCCACGTAAGTGCTTGTATAACTCACTGGGTTCCAGAGGGTTCGGCGCAGTGCGCCGACCCAGTGGACCCACTAGGGCTAGAAACCAACAGAAAACTGCGAGGTTATAAAGGTTAACTAAGGCTATACGGTTATAAAGCTAGGGTTATAATATTAGACTGATAAGAAAGAATTCACCAGTAAATAAGTTTAATTTTTACTTACACGCGACATATTAATTCTGTAATTCCCTTGCCCTAATAATGCCCTAATTGGGTACCCTTGTTAGCAGCCCATCTGCTATTTTGCTTATTTACATTAAAGCCCTGACTAGAACGTCACTCTCTCCTGTCTCACAGCATGCCAGATTCCCTCGTCTAAGACTCTTATCCCTTGCCGCTCCATTGCCTAACGGCCGCTGCCAGTGTTTCTCTTCAGCGGCTTAGTTAGCGTGCTATCGTTCTCGTTCTTGCGCTTAGTAGTTATGTTTCTTCCTCTGGAACTGGAAGGTCCTCTGCTAAAGGACGAACCTGAGCTGTGGATACCTTTAAATATAACGTTTGCGTAACTGAATCTGCTTAGTGTGGCTGGGGCTGGTGTAGCTGGGGTCGGCTTCGCTGGAGCCGTTACAGTCTCGCAACCAGGCTTCTCGGCAGCCTTTAAGGCTGTTTGAAAAATGGTTAGAAAACTTTATCCGTCAAGCCTGAAGCGGGATTGGCGCGCAGTTACCGTCTCTTATAATCTCACGAATGTGAGCGGGCGTGACGCCCTTATCAACTGCGTCTTAAACGATCTGATATAGCTGCTTTAGCTGCTTCACCATATTCTCGTGAGAGGCCATTGTTAAAAATGATTTTGGTGGTTAAGAAATGATGGTTTGGAGATGGGTTTTTATAGGCGGTTATGGGTTGTAAATGTAAAGAAGGAAGTGCTTCTCGGCCTGCAAATCACTTAAGGTGACCGCGCGAGGAATAGTAAAGAATGTTTATTTTCCTACCTATTATGGAATAGAAAACCGAAAAAATGAAAAGAGCTTATGATACGATTATGTGAGAGCCTCGCAACGTTGTCTGAAAACCCCCTTATAATATTTTTGGAGAATGTCTCTATGTACAGTACTAACTGTCTCCGTGTATAGTAATCCAAATTTCTCCCATATATAACCCTAACCCCGCACACCACCCCACCCCAGTTGCATTCACAGTTATAAACATAACCACATTTTAATTAAACACTTATAATTAATCAATTAAACAGGGCCTAAATCGCTTAATTCTGCAGTAAAATTACAATTAACTACTAACTATTACTCGTTAACTAAGCCGCTCTGGCGACCTGACTGACTGGAACGCGTGGTTTAGCCACTACCGCTTTAGTATTGCTGTCGGCATCGAGTTTAGGGTCGGCATCGTCGAATACATTGTGCGCCAGGCTGTTTTCGGCCATCTAAACACTTAGATAGCCTGGTGAATCGTGTGCCAAATGATTAATTACCTTTAGAAGCAGTAATCGCAAGTGCGCGTGACTGTGGAATGGACAGATAAGTAGTAGCAGAATTAATTTAATTACGTGCGATGCGAATAACGTTAGGAAAGTAGTGCGTGGGGGTTAGGGTTATCTATAGGAGAATTTTGGATTACTGTATATGGAGACGGTCTGTACTGTATATAGAGACATTCTTTATATTTAATGTTAGAAGTACTACACTTTAGATTTTGTGGAATTGTAAGAGTTGTAACTGCGTGATTGTATTGCTTTTTTGGTTTTCTAGCTTAGCCAGAGAATCTTCCTTATAGCTGTAAATAGTGGCAAGCCGTGTGGCAAAGCCACGCGGCTATAATTACGCGTCTGTGGCAATGGTTATAACTTTATTATTCTAGTGGTTTCGAGACTCTTCTTTCTGACAGTTCTGGCCTCTAGCTAGAACCCCCTTCTTTCTGACACACCCCCTCAAATCCAACAGGGCTTAGGTCTAGACCTTATTATTCTGAATTACAATCCTTCTTTTAACAATAGCCTCTATAGCGTAGTGGTAGCGCGTTCCACGCTCTTGCTTTTGTCATTATTCCGACGCATATCGCTAATATGTTGGAATTAATGGTAATTGCATTGGAGAGGTTGAGGGTTCGATTCCTTCTAGGGGCTTATCTTTTTATTGTTTTAGTTCTATAACCCCTATTTGCTAAAGGAACCGTTAGTGGAGTGGATAATTTAGGGCTTTAGTTAAGCCGTTAGCTATTATACTGTTTAAAAGTGTAAATTTGATTTTTATAATTTTTTTTACTCACTCCCTATTAAAGTTAATAGTTATAAATATCTACATACCGGAGTTTATTTATAAAGTAGCTATCTCTGCCGTAACTAGTTAAATAGTTTACTTATTATCACACTAGATTAAAATATAGTGTTTATCTAGTTAAATAGTTAATTTAGTAAGTAATCGGCTTATAAACAAACTCTCTTTCATAGCTTGTGTTAAGGCTAAAAGCTTAGCTTCTATAGTAAATATAGTAACACTATCTTACTTATTAGCCCTCTAGCCCATTAAGCTACTAAACAGCTTTATAGTATAGGCTTATAAGCTTTTTCAATTAATAGAGTTATTAGTAAAGGAAGTATCACTAGTTATAATAAAGTCGTTTTCACCTTCTAACTGTAAAGCTAGTTTTTAAGTGTTATGGAGGTAGTGGAGCACAAAATCAGCTGCTTTATAATGTTCTAGGCCAGGATTAGTATTAAATCTAACTAACTGTAAGGCTGTAAAGGCTACCAGTGGCCAAGCAGTCAAGTGATCGCTCTTTCCATTGCATCTTCAATTACTTCCACCCTGTTCGAATCTTGACCACGACCTCCCTGGTGTGGCTGACCTTGGTCCTTCCCACCGAGCCTCCAGATGCTGCGATGTGCTGTTGAACTCCGCCTCCAAGGGTGTTGCCTGTCTTTGTATGTGTGAATGCCTTCATCTTCTCCCACTGGTTGTTGAAGTCCACCAAACCTATGATGTACCTGATGCGTTGGGGACCTCCCAACATCTACTGGTGTTTATACACAACTTTGCCAAACATGTGAGGATTAGAGTAGCTTCGGCTATTCATGCAGGCGGTAGCAAGCACTACCGAGCTCGAGCGGGAGCGATGTGACAGCTGCAGCTTCAGCTGTCAGACCGCTTGCTACTACTACCCAAGTTGCCCAACATCCGATATGAAAGTGACTTGTGTGGTGGAACGGATGCAGCATTGACGTAACGCTACGTGCGTCCACTCACCCTCCATTTGCTCCACGACTTCCATTCCCTTTTGCTGACCGGCCGTCACGTCATCCGCTCACCAGCGTCGAGGTGATCCGTTCGCACACGATTTGCCTATTTGGGAACTTTGGCCTGCCGTTCACGACATACCTATCAACCCGTCCGTCCGGCGCAGTGTTCAGTACTACTTCGTTGGGACGACCCAACACGAGTCGCAGTCATCAATGCTATATCCTGAAGCTAGCCGACTCCAACTCCGAATACGGTAGTCACCTGCCAAATTGACGCAATCCGTTGCATTGGGTTATCGCGATATCAGGCTGTCAAGCCAATCAAGAGGTGGGTTCATCCCCCCACTGCCCACAGAGTGCCATTCCTGGTGAATCGCGCTTGCCATGCACCCTAGCGGAAGGTGAACAGACCGTTGGGATCAGCGACGCCAGCGCCGACCAATTTTGTTCTCGCGCGCAACGGATGGCTTGTCGCATTGCATGTCACGCCTGATCCCAATGGTTCACTGCGCCGTGGCGAGATCTTGGTTGATCATGCTAGTACCTGGGTATATTGATAGCACGCCGCAGCACTGCTTCACCTGCGGTGTCTCTTTCCCGCTTGGGCTCCTTCCCAGTGCGCAGTTGCGAGGACTTGGCCGGCAACTTCCTCGACATCAGTGGACAGCACTGCCCAGCCATGCGCGGCCCGGATCGTATACGGAGGGCAGACCCAAGGACTCAAGAAACGGCTGGGCGGGCTTTCAGCTTATCAGGAGGGACAGGAAGTTGGAACACAAAATCACGACAGTGATCCATTGAGGTGGGATCTGGGGGGCCGCGGTGCCGTGGTTTCCTCCTTCCTGAACAGGCAGGTGCAAACCCCGTCTAATCGATCGGTTAAGCTCCTACCTGACCGCAGCAACCAAACTAATGGGTGAGACGGGCCAGACCTCTGCAGACCTGCCGACAGCCGCCATTGCCTCCAATCACATGGCGCCGCGGTTATTTCCCGTCGGCGAAGTACCAGGCAGTCCCAGCCTCGGTAGATAGAGAGACGATTGGTACCTTACATGCAACAGAACACGGAAGCCAGTGCCCGGCTAACTCAATGGACAGTAATTTTGGCCGCGGACATGTAATAAATCAAGTAAGGGAGCTAGGTACCTACTAGTACTACTAACATGCGGGTTGGGACAACGTCGTGTTTGCAGCGGGATTGCTGTGGGACTTCAATGTTGTCGGCGAGAAGCCGGCGCTGCTGCGGCGCCGGCACCGTCACATTGCCAGGACGCCGTGCCACGGATTTTACAAACCGGGGAGGGGCCCCCCCGCCCAGGATTGAGCCTGGACATGGATGATTGCATCAATATTGTGCCAAGCGCTGCGCCGTGCGACGGGAATCACGACTTCCGTCTGCCGCTGCCGCTGGCATGCCCCAAACTTGCTCCATGTCGCGACAGATAGGCGGTACTGTTGCTGCAAAGGGTGGCTTGCGTGGCGATTCCCGGGCAAGCACCGATTAGAGCACCATGCTGAGCAATGCGCCATGGCCCCCATTGGGGAAGGTCTTGATCAAATGATTGAGGGACATTGTTTCTGCGCCTCGGCCTTGATGTTGTTGGAAGAGCCGTCCCGCCGTTGGCAATCTGGGCGGACGCGGTGACGCGAGTACGAACCTACCTAGTTGATAAGTATGTAAGTAAGATATCTTTCCCGCTCCGCCACTCAGGCGCTGACTTCCACGGGCCTCAGCAGCTCTTGAGCCTGTTACCTACCTTTCACTGCCGTGGGTGACGTGATACCGTGTACTGCAAAGCAACTGGTCTGTTTCCGGCAAGTACGCAAGGATGGCCACCGAGAAGGAAAAGACGGACATCAGCACCGCCGTCGACTCGGGTGGGGGCTTATTCCAGGCCTCGAGCACCGACAAGGCCGGTTTTGTAGGTGAAACAATGCCCCTCCATCGTGTACCATATGCTCACTATTTGCTTCCCACTGGCAGGTCCCGAGGGATACCGAATCTGAGAGAGCCCACGATATCGTCATTGAGAAGTATGATTGTATCCTCGCATTCGCCGGATTCCAACATCAACGTTGCTGACGTCTGTTCTGACAGTGATCTCGTCGTCACCGAGGAGGACCTCATCGAGGCGAAAGCCATTGCTGCCACCATGACCCTCGAGGATACTCGAGATGTAAGTCTCTTTGCTGTGTATACGGGCCCTTTCACCCACCATGAAATCTAACCACAACTCGCAGATGATGGCCTCCGTCTTGAGAATCCATGAACGGGATCCCAACTTCCCACATTCGGTAATTCAGCTCTTTTCAAGTGCCATTGTGTCATAGAACTTGAATGCTAATCTTATTCAAGGTTCTCCTGCGGATCCACGAGTTTCTTGGTACGTTGCATCCAGTCCCTATCCACTTGCGCCGCCTAACTTTTGAATCCTCAGATAATGAGGCGGTGTTCGATGATCCCGAAAAGCACGAAGAACTGATCCAGGAGATGAAGTGAGTATTCCATCAAGCTAGTAGTGTTGCTTCCGAGTGTGATGTGGTCTTTCGTAGCTGACATTTACAGAATCGAGGCTGCCCTCATTACCAACAACTCTCCCTACTCCGAGGTGAGAGCTGTCGTGGACAACAAGGACGATGTCACGACGCCGTGTTCCACCGTCCGCGCCTGGACTATTGGTCTCTTCTTCTCCTTCTTCCTGGCCTTTGTCAATCAGCTGTTCAGCGTCCGCCAGCCCATTATCTCAATCGAAGCCAATGTAGCCCAGCTCCTCGCCTTCCCGATGGGTAAGGCTTGGGAGAGGTGGGTGCCTGATTACCGGTTCAAGTTCTTTGGGCACCAACACAGCCTCAATCCCGGGCCTTTCAACAAGAAAGAGCACATGCTCATTGCCATCATGGCAAACACGGCCAAGTCACTACCGTACACGCAGTACATCGTGTGGACTCAAGTGCTGCCTCAGTTCTTCAACCAGCAGTACGCCAGGAGTTTTGGATATCAACTAATGATCGGCCTGAGCACTAACTTTATCGGATACGGTTTGGCGGGTTTAACTCGTCGATTCATTGTCTATCCTGCGTATTGTGTGTGGCCGGCATCACTCGTTACAATTGCACTGAACTCTGCCCTCCACCGGGACGACTCGGCAAATTCTGTGGTACGAGGTCCATTCAACAGGACCTACGGCATGACTCGGTACAAGTTTTTCCTCTGGGCTTTTGGAGCGATGCTTGTTTACTTCTGGTTCCCGAATTTCATATTCGAGGCCCTCACTTACTTCAGTTGGATGACCTGGATTGCGCCAAACAATCTTCATCTTGAGATCTTGACGGGATTCAGGAACGGCTTGGGTGTAAGTCGGGGGGTTATCCACTCTAACTCCACTTCCAAGAACTTGCCAAGACTGACAAAGGGCAACAGCTACTCAACCCCTGGCCCACGTTCGACTGGAATGTGATGCTTTATGATAATCTTGACCCTCTGGTGAGCCTTGCGTCGAATTTGGAGGAGTAGAGTATACTGACACGTTGCAGATGGTGCCGTACGTACCCATATATATGACCAAAATCTCTCCACAGGCTGGGCATCTTGAGAAAACATTTTGGCTAACTCTATGTCTGCAGGGCCTTTTCAACTATCAACCGCGCCTTGGGGATGTTCGTCTTCGGCTTCGTCATCCTCGGCGTTTGGTATACCAACAGCTGGAACACAGGCTACTTGCCTATCAACACAAACAAAGTGTGGGACCACTTTGGAAGCCGGTACAATGTGTCCCGAGCCATCAACGACCATGGGATGTACGATCATGAGAAGTACATGAATTACTCTGCCGCGTACTTGGGAGCGGCGAACGCGATCGTTTACGGCTGCTTCTTCGCAATCTACGCTGCTGCTGTCACTCACGTAGTTCTCTTTCATCGGTACGAAATTTCTCTTGGATTCAAAAATATGTGGGCAAGTATTCGCCGCAAGAAGGGTCAAGAGGACAAGGAGTACAAGGACGTACATAATCGGCTGATGGCGGCGTATCCCGAAGGTATGATTCCCCGGAGGGAGAGAGGATGTGATCAAACTATGGCTGACAGGTTCAATACTTAGTGTCCGAGTGGTGGTATCTCCTGACGCTCCTCGTCGCCGCGGCTTTTGGATTTGCGGGTGTTGCCGCTTGGCCCACATACACGACACCGGGTGTGGTACCTTACGGCGTCTTCCTTGCTGTCGTCTTTGTTATTCCAGTCGGCGTCATCAAAGCAATGACGGGTGTGGAGGTGACCCTGAACGTTTTGGCCGAGTTCATCGGAGGGATGTGGGTCCAAGGCAACGCCCTCGCGATGAACTTCTTCAAGTCATTTGGGTGAGCTCAGCGCCCCTTCCATGATATTGAGTGAATTGCACGTAGCGCTGACCTTGAGATACCATTTCCAGTTACGTCACCTGCGCACATGCCGTCCAGTTTGCAAACGACTTGAAGATTGCGCATTACATCAAGGTACACGAAGCCGCTGGCACACTTCTGGACAACGAGACTGACAACTTGAACTGCAGATACCCCCCTGGCACACCTTCGCGGCACAGATGATTGCAACGCTCGTCTCGACCCTTGTCTGTGTCGGCGTCATGAACTTTCAAGTCAGCATTCCCGGTATCTGTGACCCGGATGATCCGCCGATGCGCTTCACCTGCCCGGGTATCTACACCTTCTTCACCGCGTCCGTACTGGTAGGTGCAAACCGAAGTGGTTTCCTCCAATTTCTGTCCATAAGTGGGGCCTCGCCCAAGGCCTCAACCCTAACCCTAGTCATATCCACTTCTCCTCACCAGCAGCGTCACACTTGGGAAGTGTTTCTCCCGAAGCACAAAGCAACCTTCTAGAATAAAGGATATAAGCTAATATTCGCCCAAAAGTGGGGGACCATCGGCCCTATAAAGGTATTCGGTCATCAGGGCCAGTACAAGGAGCTGTTGCTCGGATTCCCTGCGGGCATCGCCGTGACAGTTGCCCTTTACTTCCTCCAAAAGAAGCTGCCCAGGAACCGCTATTTGAGACAGCTGCACCCTGTAGCATTCTGGTATGGAGCTCTCAACTGGGCGCCCTACAGCTTCTCATATGCGTGGCCGAGTGTCCCCATCGCCTGGCTCTCGTGGGTTTACGTGAGAAAGCGCTACTTGGCCTTCTGGTCCAAATACAATTTTGTGCTGTCTGCGGCTTTCAGCTCCGGGTAAGTGATTCGGGGTGATTCCAGAGAATTGTGCCTTGGTCTGACAATCTACCTACAACAGCATCGCTATCGCCGGGATCATCATGCTCTTCAGTGTTCAGTGGGCTCAGGTAGAGATCCCCTGGTGGGGCAATTCCCAGCCGTATGAGGGATGTGAAGGCACCGCCTGCACGCTCCTAAATCTGGATAAGAAAGCGGGAGAGAGGTTCTACCCCTGGTGGAACGGAGATCAAGTCCCGGCGCCGTGATTTTCACTCCATGTCTGCACGTAGTGGGGCGCTGCCCATGGGGGTGCAACTCTTGTGACCAGGGTTGGGGAATCAAGCACGCTGACGGTCTCTATCTTCTTCGCTACTGTGGTTTATATATCTAGTTGACAACTCTTCCATTACACGGTCAATGAACGTTGAGTTGATCATCAGGTGTGCTCGACGTTTTTCTGAGCGGAAGTGGATCTAATTAGGGTTAGGGTTGGTGCATTTTGAGAAGTCCCACTTGCAGGTTGTTTTTTGGGCCGCCCCTTCAGCTCATTTGCCACCTCCTCAGCTCAGTTGCACTTTATCTACTCGAGTATTGTTCCCTTGACACGTCATGTCTGACCGGCATCTGCAGGGCCTCAGAAGAGGTGGTTGAGGCGGTGTCGAAATGGGGGACAAGATGAGTGCTTGGCGGAAGCCGGGATGCGGTGGGAAGTCGTGCGGACGGGTGGGTCATCCCCGGATGACGAGCTCGTCTGTGCACTGCCCACAGTTTATACACCAACAACCGCATCACAATTGTCGCGTTTTCCCCAGATCTGAAACCCTGGCCGTGGGGGAAGGCCTGTGATGTGGTGCGGCATTTGCGGACCCATTTTTCCAATCGTGTTGGGCTGAAGCCATCGGCTCCTTCCTGCCACCCAAGTGGAATTCAATCCATCTTATTGGCCAACGGTGGGTGGATCGGTTGCCGTTTCCTACTTTGGGTTTAGCGCCTGCACTAGCTAGGGCGCTAGTGCGAATTCAGCGGGTCGTTCCGCGGCGGAGCACTGCCTGGCTAGGCAGCCAAATGTCAGAATCGCAGGGGCCAGCGAAACCCCTCGCCGGGTCCAAAGGGTCCAGCCCCCTCGAAACCCGACGATCTCTTCCAATCCGGACTTCTCGGATTGTCATTACTTGCGTCATTTGGCTCCGGAGGACCGATATTTCGATCGAGAATCCCTAAGCGCAGACAATCACATCGCACTGGCCATCGCCGACAGGAGAGAGAAAGAAACCGACCAGTCGGAGTTTTCACGCTCCCACCTCCCACCATGAGAACGGTGAGCCTGGGGCGGCCGATCGCTGCGCTGCTGGCATGCTACATGTCGATGTCGGTCGCCTCGGCAGCAAGCGACTTCCGGACGTGGTATCCGGAGTACGGCCCTGTGTTGCAGGGCATCTTGGAGACGACATGTTCGGCCGAATATGACGTCTGGTCCCAGGGAAACCGGGCCACTGCGGATTACGCCAATGGCACATCGACTACGGGAGAAGCCGTAGTGCAGTGCCTGCTCTCATCAGCGAGCGAATTCATGAAGGTTGATTTTACCCCTTTTTTGCCCCTTTTCTTTCCACACCTCTATACTAACTATCTACGAAGACCAACATGGCGTCCGGAGCTATTTTACTTGGCATAATGCCATTCGCTCTTTCTGTACTGGGCTCGAGCAGTGAGGAGAGTGCGCTACTATATGTGATTTCCCGTCGACCACTTCTCACAACCCTCCTCCTTGCTGGGTCGCCTGTGGTCGTCGCACTCCGCCCATTCGAGTTCAAGGACCCAGTTGGCATCCTCCGGTCGCGAGAAGGCCGCTTCTATAGCCTAAAAGTCGGCCCGTCGTGGATCATACTCGCCTTGGAGTACCTCATCGCGCTGGCTTCGGTAGCCAACGTGGTCCACGTTACGTACCAGCTCGGTGTGGGTGTTATCACGATGATTCTGCCAGACTCGAGCTATCTCCCTGGGCTCTGGGGCGCTGCCGGGATCCTAGTCCACGTCATCGGGGCTATGTGTCTCAAGTCTCGCCTGCGTCTGCTCACACCCAAGAACGAGTCCATCTTCAGATCCGAGTTCACCCTCTCGTCGGCCAAAAGCATCACCATCGAGACCGTCCCCGAGAACAAGTTGTTCCTCGTCCTGTCTTGGATAACGTCCTGCAGCACTACATTCCACGTGATTTTTGGGACTTTAGCGTTCTCTAGCATGCAGTTCATCTCAGTCAAGGACGCCTTCGGTGTCATCGGCCGGTATACGGCCAGCGTCACTCTCTGCAGGGTGGTTATCATGTATGAGCTGTCTGGCCTTCGCTCGTCAGTCGACAGCATCGCCGAGGTTCCGTCTGGGGAAAGTGAGGAAGGCAAATCCGATGGCCAAGGTCGAATTCCCCGAGTTTTTACGTTTCAATATTGAAAGGCGCGCCACTCGCGCCTATTCCCTGGATTTCAGTTGGATTTTAGTATCACCAGCTCGTGTGGGCAGGCAGAGGGTTTCAGACGATGAGCAGTCTTTTGCTTGTGCGATAGTGGGTTAGCGTGTTGGAGTTGGGGGATAGATACCAGGCAGGATGACGACGATGTCGAGTAGGCGATCAAGCGCGGAATTTTGGGGCAAGGTGAAGTGAGACAGATTTGTGGGAGGAGGGGAGTGTTTGGGAGGCCTAGGTGGGGGGCGAGCACAAATCAGGACCCGGAAAAAGGATCTTTTGCACTTCCTGTTCCCAAACCTTCGCTCGGATGACGGTAACATGCTTCACTCTCTGTTCAGCTCGGCAGGCGCAAGTGTGGTCCAATTCGCCGAAAACCGAAGGCCGGAAACCCGAGATATCCTCTTCACGGCGTTGCGAGGTGTGCCCTCATGCAGGGTGGGTGGCGGGGGATAGTTTTATGCTTGGCTAACCGTATTGACTCCCTGCATGACGACGTATTGGACTAAACCGGGGTAAGTTTAAGAGGACACTACGAGTTTTGGTGTCCAATAGCCCCTCCTGCTTGAACTCGTTGTAGAGCATGCTTGTACATCAGTGGAGTAAGCTTTAGTTCCAGGTTTCTTGTGCTCGGGAAGGTGGGCTGATGATATATTGGGCCATTTGATCAGGAACCTCACCTCACAACCTCCCGAGACATAAAGCCGAGACTGGGGGTTTTCCCTCAGAGCTACTAGCACCCGCAAAGGTACATGCGGATCGTCCCATACCTTGGAGATAGATCTTTCTGGTCCCAGAATAAGTTGGCGGAGTGTCGGCTGAGAAGGTATGTCCCGGACTTTGTGCCGTGCCTCCGGATCGAGTGAACAATATCGCCCGGAGCGCTTGGTCTCAAAATGGTCCCAGAGGTTTTAGTTCTGTATGACATGTTGTCAAAGATGAAGCTGATCTTCTCCCAAGTGATATTGCTTGAAGCATCGCGGATTTATCCTGGGTCGGTTTGTGCGAGGGCCAGTGAGTGGTACAATCTGGTCGTGACAGGGTTGGCGATCGAATTATTCCTACCGGTGTGGTACTGTCGAATTCCATCTCTGAATGTGAGCCCTGCTTGATGAAATAACAACCGGGGAATTCCCACTCGCAGATATTAGGTGGCCCCGAGTCAGCAGATGGGGTTTTGAGATTCAAGTCTCTCTGGCCGCCAAGCAGAGAGCCCGCGCAGGGTATTCATTTCTTTGCTGCAGTTGATTCGCTGTCTGTTATGCACGACGCTTACCCCGTGGAACTTGACAGTGAGGGGTAGGTTGATGTGTGAGACGCCGGTGCATCGTCCCACTATTGGCCAATCGCGGGAATAGCTGGTCCTCCATCGCAGACTCCCGCTTCATGGTCGCCAATCGAGCTGCCTTTCTTGGCAGCGACAGCGACCTCGCACAGGGCGCAGCCGCGGTCCGAGACGCAGTCATCACATCTCAAGGGCAACAAGGCCCGGATACTACCTCCGGTTGGTTTTAGTATATGCTTTCCCCAAGAGACACATCATGTTTCTTGTCTCGAGTAGTAGGGGATCGGCGGCTTCCCAACGTAAGGTAACCAATTGATGTTTCCGGGAAGAGAATACACTTGCCTGTTGCCCAGATACAGGTCGACGAGATGGGAACTGGTGATCGCTAACAAATTTGTCTTTGTCGAACGCAGTGTGATGGGAACGAGTCTCGCCGGAAACAAGCAGGGAAAAGAACGAGCCTCCGGATGGTCGGATGTGGGGTGCATTAGGTTGGTAGGTAAGGTAAGCGCAAGACCGGGGACGGGGCTGGGTATTGTAGGTAGTCACCGGCATTCCAAAGCCAGGATGGGGAACAGGGCCAGCAGTCAGCGTTGGGGAGCGCAAGTCCGGATTGGGTGTGACGGTACCTAGCGTCATGTAAAGGTAGGTGCCATGTAAGTCCACGGCGGCCAAGCTTTTGTGCACCCCTGGCCCCTACCACACACCTAACATACACATTCTCCCCCCCCCTAGCATGCGCCGCCGATCGAGGTCGACGAGGTTGATGGAATTCGACTCACGTGGGCGGCCTTTCTGCGAGTCCACGTCGTCTGGTTGACCTCTGAAGCTGGAAATGATGCCGAACACCGAGCGTCAAGTTTCCGAATCGCGAAACAATTCCTTTCAGGTAGTTGTCCCGATAAGAATGCGTACAGAAAGCTGGCCGCCCAGAGCTTTCCCCAAGCATACCCCGCCTGCGAGCAGGAAGGCCCCCTGAGAGCCCCGCTGAGTACA
>Ga0247780_1000259_pt1 | contig 52851 bp, 46 predicted proteins | sample UWRJL079202R5_FD_179927 | JGI IMG/M metagenome (GOLD analysis project Ga0247780, IMG submission 179927) | Plant litter microbial communities from Arlington Agricultural Research Station in Wisconsin, United States - UWRJ-L079-202R-5 | ecosystem: Environmental > Terrestrial > Plant litter >...
TGCCCACCACCTCCGCCACGGGCCCCCAAACCCAGGAATATCCCCCATCAACTGATTCACAAATCTTCCCCCAGCCTGGACCGCCGAACCAGAAGCCTTGCCCTCCTTCCACGGCAATATCTCCACCCCCTCCCCAAACCAGTCTCCCCTCCCCTTCTCCACAAACTCCTTCAGCCCTCCATACCGCCCCTTAACCGTCTCCCCCAACCACCCCCTCGGCAGCTCCGGCACAACCATCAACGCCAGATACGCCCAAGCAAGACACCTCACTCCAACCTCCTGCCCCTCCCATTCCACCTCCCCAAGAACACCCAGCACCTCCCCCGCCAATCCCTCCAACCGAATCCTTGCCCTCTGCTCAGGCGCCATCGCCTCCCCCACGCCCTTCCCCTTCCCCTTCCCCTTAGGTACACTCACCCACCCCGCGGCCTCCGCCGCCTCGCGCGCGGCCTCTTCCCGCTCGGCAGTCGCATCCGTGTCCAGACTCGACATGCCGAGGTGCTCTGCGCGGCGGGACATGGCGGCGCGGATGGCGGGAGGCTCAGTCCATGGGAGGGGAAAGGGCAGGATGTGGCTGTAGGCGGGGCGAACTGCGCCGGACCAGTTTACGGAGGAGACGTAGAGGCTTAGTGCCAGGAGGGGGGCGGCGTGTGCGGTGAGGAAGGCGGAATAGGCTGCTGCGTCGGCTTTGGCGGCGCGCGAGGAGGGTGGCGGTGGTGGGGAGAGAGTTTGGAGGTGGGAGGTTATGGCGTCGTAGCCGGCGGTCCAGGTGTTCTGGGTTGGATCGTAGAGGGTGGGGAGTTGGTCTGTCGGGGGTTAGTTGGGCGGAAGGGGTGATGCAATGGGGAGGGTTACAGTACGTGTTGGCACGGCGGAGGGACTGCTTTGGATGAGCTGGTACTGGTCGCGGGGAGTCGTTTGGGAAAGGAAGGCAATTGCTGCGAGGCTCTCGGGATCGATGGAGGGGAGGCCGAAGGCCGGGCCCCAGACATGGAGCTCCAGCACCATTGCGGTGTCTGGTGGGTGGTGTATTTTGATACGGTAGGGAGCCGAGAACCAAAAGTTGTCTCGGTGGGTTTATGGACAAGGTATCGGATTCAGCTTGGCGGTTTAGAGAGAATACATCGATGCGAATGGCAATGCCTCATACAACAACAAAGTGCGACATCATTTGCTCTCAAAATTTACAGTCCACTGACACGGTGAGAAGCGTGTCGTCCCAAATTTCGCTGCACGTATCCACGTGGTGATAAGCCACCCCGCTTATCGCGCTGCAACCACTTTCATCCCATCACCGATCGGGCTGCGGGAACGTGGGTGATTGATGCAATGCGCCGCTGACCCGTCGTGGGGCACTGCCATCAACTGAACAAAGTGGATTCTACCTCCTCTGCTGCAACGTCCGCCGGGGTTGCCGGGGCTTTGTTCTCGCCATTGCCTTGTATTCTGGCGAAGCTCGTACGATTGTGATGCTATCAGAAAGGAACAAGTGAGGTGCCAAGTACGCTACAGGTCCCCAAAGTGCGCTGTCTCGCGGTGTGTGGGCGCATCCGTATTGGGCCCCATCTCTCGCCAGGCCATTTCGCGTTGCATCCATGGCAGATGGACGTTGTATCCCCCCGCCATGCAGAGGCAAACTGACTGCGACGGTAGCACGAGGTGTCTCATGACACTGTTCTGGCACAAGGCAATATATCACTTGCAGTGATTGCTCAAGCCCGATGGCAAAGCAATCTCGCAATGTATTGTTGTATTGTACAAACTGCGCTGACCGGGGCCGGGGGAGGAGGCAATTGCCGTTTGAGCTAGCCTGGAGATGAGGGCTTTGGACTCGCCAGGCGACAGACAGCGCGAGATCGCCGACTTGGCTCCCCCCCGTCCGCTTGTTAGTTTGACAGCTTTGACACTCGCCAGGGTGGCTGGGCAAGTTCAAAGCCAGGGAACGGCCCGCCCTGGCGTCCGTCCTGAGCTGGTTCGCATTCGGTGTTTGACATTTTGGCGATGCCGCCGCTGTGTCGAGTCGAGTCGAGACCCGGAACCGAGTCGTCCCATTGAATCTGGACATGCCTGCAGCGCAGCCGGCGGGTCCTAAACTTCGACTGGAGGCTCATCTCGAGGTTGGCCTGACTCCCTGAGGCGATTACACCTCGGTAGAGTTCACCGTGTGACAATTGCCTCAGAACACCCGGCCGCAGATCCAGCAGCATGCGAATGGTGGCGGGCATAAGTTACGTTTCAACAGGGGTGCTTCATATTAAGACGGACAGCAACTTGTTTTGAAAGCAATCTCGATATATGATCGACTCGATATTAAAGTTTGTAAAAGCCATAGAAATTCTAGCAGCTATCCCCGAAGCTCGCTCCTAAGCGGAATCATCCCACGCCTCAAATTCCTAATTGGGGTTCCCGAGACCTCCCCCATCTGCGTTCCCTATTCCTGTCTGCATTATTGCAGGCGTGCTCGCTCTATCGGCGACGATGGTATCTCTCTGATGCGCCGGTTCCAATGCCCTGGTAGTAATACAGTAAATCCCTTCCCATAGTTCCCGTTCCTGATGTTGCATCCTCGTCACCTTTGCCCAAGATGAGAAATAGAAAACGCAATCGATTAAAAGCTCCTTATCCGTGATAGTACAGGTTGAATGCGTCCACGTTTGATGCGCGCGCCGAGATCGAACTGAAAGATCGTAGGAGAAGTTGTTGACGTCCGAGCCAGCTCTTGGGCGCACCTTGGCGGATGTAGAGTGAGAGTGATGCGTGTGATCTTTGACCAGAGAGTCGAGATATCTGTGGTCTTGACTGTGGCACCGCGTGCAGGGCGCGGCGTCGGAGCAACTTCCATGTAATGAATGCTATTGGCGATGTCGGTGTAGAAGGCTGAGGGTGAGGGGCAGCTCTGGGGGCGTGCAGCGTGCGCGGGGGTTGGCATGCAAAAGCGATGTGGCGTGCAGCTCGTGTGAAGGTTGCCGGATACCGATGTGGGAATCCCATGCGACCAGCACGAACTGCTGCCTCGCATCTGCAGCGAATAATGATGGTATTTGACCTGGATAATCCGTGGACGGCGATAACAAGGACTGGCGACACAATGACGCCATGAGACGTCGTGTTTATGATCGATAGTCTATCCGCTTAACCTAACCCTAACCACGCTTGGGCAGAGGGGGGAGAGGTCTGCTCGGCGGGGGGCCAGGGCAGGGAGGAAGCTGAGAAGGGCGCTGAGAAGGCATCGTGTTGTATGCGTGGTGAGCCAGCTTGAAGGTTGGTGGTGTTGTTGGGGAAGGTGAGGTGATGGCGCGGAAACTTGGTGGCAGGCACTGGAGCTGTGGGGGACTGGCGTAGATATATGTCTGGGTGGTTGCAAGGAGCAGTTGGTGTGGTGGTGCTCTGATTATGATCTGATGGCCTGTTTTGATCTGACGATGCGTTCAATGATGGGGCAACGGGGGAGAGGAAGGAAGGCTACGGCTGCTTTATGTAGGTAGCCGGCAAACTGACAACTTCGAGATTGCTCTTACAAGCCGGGAAAGAAAAGGCAGGGCTGTGGGCAGTCGCGAGCGAGTGTTCACGGTGTGGGGCTTAGAGCTGGGCGACGCATGGATGACTGCATGTAGGCGGTACCGAGCAGGGGTAGTCATGTACATGCGGCGTGGCCAGCTGGCGGCCTACAATGGCTGAGCGGGATACACGGATAAAGTCGCAGCAGCTGGGTGCCCAAGTATCGGAACAAGGGGTGAGTCCCAAGTTGCGGTGACGCAGCAATGCTTGGCGATGACTTTAACTCCTGGTCTGGAGTTCCCACTTGCGCAAGAAATGAAACACAGCAGGCGCACAGGGGACCCCTGCCGTTAATACCGCTTGCCCCTGTTCATCAATACCCGACTTTGTACTGTACTTTGCCAGCTGTCTTGCGGTACGGCACCTCTGCTCTCTGCTACGCAGGCTCTGCCCCGCTGCGTCGACGCCCGAAGTTTGGAAATAGACCGCCTGAAAATAGGCGGGGCCGGCCACAGCATGACGGCCAAATTGGCTGCCCGCCCGCCTAACGTGGAGACTGCCAGCTGGCCTCCGCAACCCCGTCGAAGCGGTCTGTGACAGGCCGAAGGCCTCAAGGTTTACATCGCTGCTTCACGCCAGCGGTTGGGCACAGGTCATAGCAAGTGCCTCTGGCCGGAACGGGGAGGAAAGCGCAACTCAAGACGGATCTGGACAGGCAAGCATGACGGAAGCGCCCGTATCCCGGCCCCCAGGAGGATACGGGCGATCGAGATGGCGGTGTTTGTGAGAAAGGCTGGGATGAATGTTAGGCTTGCTGGTGGGTGTTGGGAACGAGCATCCTGGGTCTCCGAGAAGGGCATCGTACAGCGAGCTAAAGGCGATCAATAGGAGATGCAAATTTAGCACCCGCACTGGGGCAGCTCGGCTTCCCTTGCTTGCGTCGAAGCCTCGTGGAAGGTCCGAGTGCTCCACTCGCTAATTTCAACAGGTACGGATCCATATTTTGGAGCAGCGGATCGAGAGAAAAATTTCCTCTGCAGCGGTCGCTAATTTCTCCTCCCAGGCCTTCTCCCAGGGGACGCGAGCCCCTGTCTCGAGGGTTTGGAACTCATTTCAGCGCGCTAATGCCTGAAAGCGTTGGGTTTCTCAGGGGCCCAGTCCGCTGATACGCGCGAAAACTGACGCGGTCGGAAAGGGGCACGCACAAAAGCCGACCGAGCGAGCAAAAAGAACAAAAAAACCAATTCCTGTCCGAGACCACTGCCCGAGCCTTTGAATCTCGATTTTGACTTTGCGCTGCCGTTTGAGAGGTGTGCTGAAACAACCTTCTTCGGTCGCAATGGCCCAGACTAGAAAGAATAACCTCTGGTGCCGAGACAATGGCGGCGGATTTCTAGATCAGGGGCATTCTCCATCTGGCAAATCCGTATGTAGGCCGCCGGTGGTCAGCTGGTCGTCACTGCGACGGTGTCTGCGTTGTAGTTTCCCCTGCTTGTATCTCGCCCGGCCGGCTGGCTGTGCATGATTATTGCGGTGGTGGTTGGTGATATCTACGTTGAGTTAGGTCGGAAGCCGTCATCACGGTTCGTAGTCACTGGCACTCCCACACACGTAAAGGCCGGCAGGCAGACAGATAATGTACAGGATCTCTCCTCGGCGTCTTCCTTCGGATGGTGGCTTAGAGTAATCAGTCTGCACGGTGTTTGCGATTTGTGATAGCTCACAACGAGTGCTCGGGCAGGCGCGGCCCTCACCTGAGGTCACCCCCTCGCGAGTCCGATCAGCGCCATTGTTGGCATCATTGTTCCACAACCTCAACTTCACATTGCGCCAGAGAAGCGCCTTTTCTTTTTTCGCGGGGTTCTCCTCCACATTCTGAATTGCGTTTTCCCACCCTACACTAAAGCGGTAAGCATTTACACCCAAAGGTCGAGATCGGGCCTAGACGACAGGGGTCTTCAGTTCGCCGGCTTGTTTAGCTCCGCGGCAACACGGCGATGCCGAGGGCTCCATTCGTTCGGAAACGACATATACGCCCCGAGACAGCTCCTCAGCATCGTCAACACGCAGCACCCAGGCTTGGTATCCAAGTGTTACTCAGCACTTTGACTGCCTCCATCCGTAGTGAACATGGAGGAGCGGAACGGGAATACCGCCCAGCGCAGCGCAGCTTCCGTCGAGCTGCCCACCACCTCGCCGGTTCGCACATCCAGGAACAACTTATGGCGCACGCCTTTATTGGGTCACCGCTTGGAGGGGTAGTGATACCTGAGACCTACCACCGTTCGGTGTGGTGGCGTGGTGTTGTGTGTTGGACACCACTTGGTACCACTCAGCCCCGCGCATCGCAAGGCTATCCTCTTCCCCGCACCGCCGAGCACGATGCCCACCACCTGGGGACGCGATAGATTGGCTGAGGTCAGACGACCCCGTGAACCTCGCAAAGTCGGTGCGTGAGCAATGTGGGAGATTGAACTTGCACGCCTGCTGCCCAATCCCCACCATGGCCACGTTTTCTATGCGGATACCCTCATTCCAAAGAGCCATGAGTCACAACGCGTTAGGTTCTCCCCAACCGGGCACTTGGCAGCGGGGTTAAGGACCATGCATCGTCTCCCTGCAAGGGGGTCTGACAGCTGCGAAAGCATCCTGATGGCCTTGGCCTACGTCCTCAGGAATTAGACTCGGCACTCTGTTTCATCAAAAAAACTTCAGCGCTGCGGCACAAGTTGCAGCATATGAGACACTCGCGGGGAGGTCGTGATAACAAGCGCAGAAAGTGACGCCAGAAGGCTAGCCCTTCCGCAGCGCCGGCCCGAAGACAGGGTTCCTGCATGGATCGCCCGTTGATACACACAAACACATCGTCTTTTCCGAATTTCATCGCAAGAATGCTGGTAACTTTGGCACTCTCGGCACAGTGAACACACAGCCTGTACCGTGTAAACGCGGTCGGCGAGCCAGGGCGCATTCGAGCCGCTGACCAGTGGGCGCTTAGGGGCCGCCTACACCTCGCTTGCGGCTTCAGCGTATCACCGCATCGATGGCACAGACCTCGCGAACCGTGGCGAGCGCTTCTGATGGCGGCTACCAAAACCCCGAGACTACCGTACTCGAGGGGTTGCTTGTCAATACAGCATGGACCTATATGCTCGGCGTAGTCTTCTTGGGTATTTCGGGCGTCAACGCCTCGGAACGCGGGCATATTGACAGGGGCGCGGTAAAGCATTGAACAGAAGGCGGCACAGATCTCCGCGTAAACAACTTGACGGAAACGAAACGATGGTTGAAGTCTCTCAGTGCTCCGACCTTGCGGATGAAAAAGGTCATGTCCAAAAGCGCTCCAACTATGTCACAAGCATATGCCGTCTGTTTCCCAACCAACGGACGTCACATCTCCTTACCGATGGGCTCGGCACCGGAGGGTTGACGACGGGATGTTCGAATTCGTTGCAACGAGCCCTGAGTCGTCTTGGATCTTCTCATCCTCATCCTCCGGATGCAGTTCCCGTTCTGAAGGGTGGTCAGACTCGCGGGTACCTGTACCCCTTTTCACGCCTCTGGGGCACAGCTACTGACGCTGATGCTCAGCACCCAACCTCTCCGGTTTTCATGCACACTGTTCTCCCCTATCATTCCCTTCATGACAAATGTTGCCGATAGCTCAGAAGGAAGTGCACTTGTTGACAGTTTGTGAGGTCTTTGCCCTGTGCGTGGGACGTCCAGTGGCGGTCCAGTATGCACCCCATGCTCTGAACCCAGCGACCCAGCAGTCTGGAATCCGCCACAGTCACGCCCCCGACAAAACAAATGTGTCAAGCACTCCACAACATGCTCCTGTACAAGCCGAGCTTGGCAGGCAATGTATGGATTATCGTCGCGATCACACCTCGCAGTCCGACAGCGACACACGTCTCGTCAACAATCGCCAACTTCGGCGTCTAGAGTACCAGTACCTGCTCCCTACACCGCCGATTGCACCGAATTATCAGATCCATCCTCTGATTCAAGTTCGGTACTTTATTCTTCGTCCGGTTCTTTCATTCCCGGGCATACCTAGGGATTGGCATGCTAGTCTTGCTCACCTGAAGCAGGGAAACTGGAGCATCAATTCCGCAAGGGGGTTCGTCCATTGGTCGACCCCTGTCGTGGTGGTCGTCATCTGACCACGAAGCTCCGCCAAACGCGAACCACTTCCTCACCCAGCGACGGAATACGGCAGGACCGTTGCGTCACAGGTACCTCGTACGGCGCGACCACGGCCCCTCTTGGCTTCCAGAAAAGCAGCGAAGCCTGTCAGGCGCCATCCGAGGCTCAACAGCAGCACACCGCCGGTTCAACGCGGATGTAGTACCGCTTTGGCAGGCTCGGCTTGTGCCTCCGAATGGATGCCAACTTTGCCCGAAGAGCGGACACGGTGTTTCAGTTAGGACGAACGGTGGTCTGCTGATGCTCTGCCACAATACTTTGCCAAAGCTCAAATTGCGTGTGTGGGGGAGCAATTAACAGGCAACCCCTTCTTTCCATTGGGGGTGCCGTCCTATGTGCCGAAGGTCTCAAGACGTGCTCACAAAACCTCTTTGAGCAACTGATAAGAAATGTGACAGGTCTTGCGCGTTTCAACGCATTAGGCGCCATATCCCCGAGAGGATGGGTGGGAGTCATGGCGAGGTCTCGTCCGGGCAACCGGCGGGCCAAGCAAACGGCCACGATATCCCATGTTCGCCAGTCCTTGTCGGAACGCCTGCTAGTCCTGCATGTTAGGCAGCCCTACGGCATCGTCGGGAAGCTCACTCTTCTTCCCAGCCACCAATCCTTTTCCAAGTAGATTGCGCAACCAACTCCGCTATAGTGTACCGCATGCAGTCAGCCCAGCGCACAGGCAGTGCTCAAACTGTGTTGATATCACTTGTCTCGGACTCAACTGCCAGGCTGACATTTGCTGAGTCTCAGCAGGGGCTTGAGCACTTGGCGTCCGTCTTGTGGGGGTTCACCATTCCACATGCAAATTATATTTGGAAGAGCTGTCAGATCGGCATCTCGAGAAGCTCGGCAGACGACCTCGCAATGTGTTCGAGTCTTCGCTGACGCATCCATCTGGGGCAATCGAACGAACGCTATCTGCCTTTCTTGTCTCAAATTGCAGAGAGCAAATTCTCCGCCCTGGCGTACGTCCGTGTTATCGCTAATTCAGCAGCTTCAAGACATGGCGATGCACAGTGAAGTTGCAGAAGGTCTAGATCTACGTTCCGGGCCTCCCGCCCGAATGTTCGGCCACTCGCCGGAGCTACGGTGGCTTGACAGCAGGATCCGTCGGGTTGTGGCCAATGAGCGCCCGAGATGTCCCCTGGAGGGAAATCTTGAAACGCCACGTTGCGCCCAGGGCGTCCATTTCAGCACGGCTGAGGTGGCCTCTCGGAACCGAGGCCCAGTGGTCCCAGCCAACCTGACGCCCCACGCCACAAACCAAAGGGGAGGGACATCAACCCCTGCTTCCACGTGGAAATTTGCGTCGATGGCGTGGTAGGGGCCAACCCCTGGCGATCTTGCTCTTGTGGGAATCGGTACGAGTTGAGCCCTAGCGGCCTCCAAGGACCAAGTCTGGAAAATTAGGGATGAGCCTCACCGCTCATGGGTCGTCTTCGTCCCAGGTTCACATCATCAGCTGGGCATCGATGCAGGAGCAGGGAGGCAAGGGGTGGTGTTGCTCGGACGTAGCATCAGAGAGTCTGGCCGACTGTTGTTTTTTTTCTTTCTTCTGCGGCACCAACATGCAGTGGCGGGTCTACGGCTTTCGTCTGACGCTGCCGAGGCTCTAAAAGAGCAAAGAAAATGATGTCGTTGAGATTGGATTCCCATCCTGGCCGCCACGGCCCACGGCACTGTCTACGAAAAAAAAAATAGGAGTGCAGAGGACGCATGATGGTCCTAGTTATCCCGGCCTGTCAGCCCAGACAATCCCGGCAGCGTGGCCCACATCGCGGCCTCAACAAAGATCTCGGGAAGATTGCACGGACGTAGTTGCGCAATATTGGAAATGAACTACCTTTTTTTTCATTCTTTGCTGCGCATCTGTTTTTTTCTTTCCTTCCGTGCAAGTTCGACTGCCCTGAAAAGACCCACAACCCGGAGATGGGGCGGGAGCGCTGGCGATGGGATGCCAACACGGAGACGGGGGCATCGGAGGCAAGGGAAAGGGCTCCGGTTGAGCTTCGGCTCGTTCAGCTCCCGGCTTGCAGCGCAATTGAGAATTATTGACGACACCATCCAAAGGAGCAATTCACCCGAGGTGGAACCTATCCTTCTCTCTTATCGTTTTCTTTTCTGGGAACCTGGAAACCCTGTTTTTCCGTTCTTTTCCCTTCTTGGTTAATGGTAATGTAGGGTTTCCATTCCTGTCTGGAGCTTTGTGGGCGTCGCGTCGCGTAAGTTGCTGCTGCCACGGTCTAACCCTGCCCTCTAACGAGCTTGTGGGGGCTCCCGTGTGAGCCGCCACGGGTGGGTGGAGGGGGAGCTCGCTGGGGTTTCCTCTCCAGCTTTGTGCTCATCCCGGAGAGTTGCTCCCACAAGTTCCGCAAGTACAGTACATAGCTGCCTTGTAATTGGGACATCCATGCCGCACCCACCAGGTAGCAATATGGTGTGGGCTCTCGATGATTTATTTTTCCTCCCTCCCGCGGCATGCGGTCGCACGGATTGCGTACATGAACACACATTACATAGGGCAGAGTGGGACGCACACTCTCGATACCACGCGGAGGGGCTGTGTCTGTGGGGGATTAATATATCGTGAACCTATTCTTGTGTGCCGCGTGCTGCCCCCCATCTAAGCGCCGCTGCAACAGCGCGCGCACATACCCGTCCTCAGGCTGTTGATACCCTCAGAGGTGGGACGATGATGGGTCAGATGTATTTCGCTTTTGCTTGGGATAATGCTAGTCGGCGGCGTGGATACTATGGAGAACATGCCCGCGCCTCCAGCGGCAACGCGTGAAGGACGAAATCGAATAGCCACGTGGGCGGGCTCATTTCGGTTCAGATGCGGGAAAAGGCAAATCTTGGTTTTTTTGGTGCCTTAATGTCAAACGCGATCGCGATGAGCTGGCGAAAGTCGATTTGAAAGCAGGAGGAGTTGTTTCCGAGTTCCGACCCGCTAGCGGTTGGCGAGCCCGGCGGGCTAGACTTGCGAATCGCGGGTTGCGATTCAGGAAACGAATGTTGAAACTCGTCGTGATCTGATACATGTGGATCGATGATCTAATCTTTGAGATTGTGATTGTCCGTGCCTGTCTCTCACATGCGAGAGGACTTTGGTTTGTAAAGCTCTACTCTCTAGCTGGCGCTGTTCCCCCACTGTGGGCTTTTGGCAATTGCCTCGTAGCAGCCTTGGTATCACTACCTAACCCCGACCCGGCGATGGGGTCATGCTGTGTGACGATTTCTAAATTCTCTCCAATGTATCAACGCCCGATGTTGACGATGGCGCAGCTCGGCTGAAAGAGCTGTGCGGTGGAGAGACGGTGGAGCGATTGTTGGCTCAGACACGCCAGGATACCATTGTATTCCTCTTGGCGAGCACCTGTTTGCGGACTTACAGTTTGCGCTGAGCCGAGCAAGCACGGAGGATTGGCGATAGCGACAATCGCTCAGACCCCGTGGGCACCTTATGAGGGTTACTCGTCAGGCCGAGCGTGCGACTGAGTCTGGAGCTGTTTTTAGGCTTGACAAGTACTACCCCTAGGCCTGTCTCCAGAGCCAAGGGAGAGGAAAAAAGAAAACGAATGCCGTGTGATATCGCAGAGCCGGAGCGTATCGAGAATCTCAGCTCCGATGTACCATCGAGTGCGTCCGGGGTCAGTGATGGGCGCTCGTCCATCAGGTACTAGCGCTCTTGGTTGTCTTGGTTAAGGTCTCGGTCACACAGACGGCGACCCGCGGCGATTCGCGGGGAAGATGTGATGGTGGATGTGACGGGCCTGGGGTTCGCGGGGAGGTTGCGGTCGGCTGGCTCGCATCGCGACACGATTGCGACCAGTACATTTTTCGATGTTTATCAGACAGAATTGGCGATGCGCAAATAAATACATGCAGGTGGCGTGTGTTTCAGTTGACGCTGGTCTGTCCGTACTTGGTCAACTAAGGACTTCCGTTCCTGGCGAGGATTGACGCCGATGAGGGGTAGCTGCAAGGCAGGCTCGGGGCAGCCCCTCTGATCGCCGGCCCCATTGCGCTGCAAGCACTCTGTCCAATCTTCGGATCAAGAAATCCATGTTGATCGCACATTGAACCAAGACGAAACAAAAGCACACCCGCGGGTCGACCGCCAGCGCAGCCTCTCGTGCCTCCTTCCATGACATCAGGCCCAGGATCGTCAGCCAGTGAAGCTAGTTTAAGGGTGAGTTCCAGACATCCCGCCACCCGTTTCTGCTGCTCGCCCAGGAACTCGGGAGGGATTCGCCCGCGTGGCCCGCTCTATGCAGCCCGGGAGGAAAGGGGGAGGCAAATATTCACATCGCCTCGTCCTCGGCCACATCTGTTTCCGGGAGTTGAGTGGATGTGATCCAGTTCTCCATCATCGCCTGGCCACCAGGCCGTCCGGGCTGTGATCTTCCACCGGATAGGACTGCTGGCATGCCGCCTCTTGCCCCCCAACCATCGCGGCGCTTTACTACCAAGCATAGAACGCGCCCGTAGATTGCGAAACCCTCGTACGAGATATCCATGGCCAGTTTCTTCTTATCGTCTCTTCCATCCCTGTCAACGTCCTTCTCCTTGCGCCGTTTCGGCGGCGGCGGACCTGCTTCCTCGTCATCGCCGCTGTCTCCTACGAACAGCTCATTGCCTGATGAGTCTGTGTCGATAGTCTGAAACGCCCTGCCCTCAGCATCGGAGTCGTCATCGTCGGAGCCATTGTCCGGCCCCACCCCTTGCACCGGGGCGTTGGAACCCTGACGGCGTCGCTTCGGCCTCCCACTGGAGGTGCCCTGCTCTGCTTCGTGAATATTAGGGATTTCGTCTAGGTTTATGGGACCCTGATCGTCGTCATCCTCCTCGCGAAGTATCGGTACGTCGTCGTCGACTTGCTCGCCAGCTGGGAGGGTGGCGGTCTCGACGTCGATAGGGGCCTTGAGCGAGTCTCCGCCGGTTAGTTTGGACGAATTTGACTTGAGCTTTGTCTGAGTCTTGTCCCGGAAAATCTTTTGCTTGTATAGCAGGGAGTGCCGGGTCTCAGTCTGTGTAAGGAAGATGGAAACCTCGAAATCATCTGTGTGGTGGTCAGTTTCGGGTAACGAATCGGAGGGGGAAAGCTGTGCTGACCTTCAACCACGACATCTTTGATGCTGCGAACCTTGGTCTTCTTTCGGCTGCGCTCGCGGTCTTGTTCCTCACGTAGTTTGGGTAGTACCAGGGGACGCACACTTTCGATGACTCGGGGGAGCACCGGATCTCGTGGGTTCAGCAACCACGATTGGGCAAGAGCGGGGTTGTCCAAGTAGATGCGTGTTTCCAACACTGAATACTTGGATATCCTCAAGTAGCGGCGGATCGGCGCCATAGTGATTGTCTGCCTTTTTCAAAATGATCGCAGGAAGTCTGTGAAAAGGATCACGGTGAACGAGTGAGGCGACGCACGGCATGTCATACCGAACTGTGGGGTTTGTCAGCCTTGCAGCGATGGCTTGCAGAGACCAAGCTAAGGCCGCTGCGGGTAGCTTGGCAATACGGATTACAGCGAAGCCGTACATCCGTAGTCCGTATTACGTATTCCACAAAATTGGCCTTTACTCGGAGACCGTGCACGCTGCTGAACCACAGCAAGCCACTGCTCCAGCCACTGAATGCTGAGTTAGCGGATCGCCAGATTCGGTGTAGTGGCTGCAAAGGCTCTGGAGGCGCTGAGACGATACCAAATCTGGCGGTCTTGGCTGGCTTGCTCAGCAGCGTGCACGGTCCTCGAGTAAAGGCCAATTTTGTGGAATAATACATTATACCTATTGTAGCTCAATGCGAGCTTAATTTTCTGCGACGCCAGACGCGACGTTCCAACGGACAAGGTCAATTGCAGTCGGGATTGCTCTCCCGCTATGACCTGTGCGACAAGATGTCGAAGGTTTGGACATCCACACTGAAGCTGCCCAAATCGACGTTTCCGTAAGATTTCGCTATTGCACATTACAACTATGACCAGGAGTGCTTCTATTGCTCACACCCGTTTGTTCGCAGACCACGACCGCACAAGCAGCATCGAGGACGATACATCAAACAATGCGCCGACGAATTTTACGAGTGGCAGAGCCAGAATCGGCCGGAGAATGACACATTCTTGCTCCACGATGGGCCGCCCTATGCCAATGGCGACCTGCACGCAGGGCACGCGCTCAACAAGATCCTCAAGGACATCATCTTGCGCGTCAAGGTGCAGCAGGGCCGGCGCGTGGACTACATCCCCGGATGGGACTGCCACGGTCTGCCGATTGAGCTCAAGGCCGTGGATGCCGCCGAGGGCAAGACCATGTCGCCCGGCGCCATCCGCAGCGCCGCGCGCAAGCTCGCCTCCAAGACAGTGCTGAGGCAGATGAAGAACTTCCGCAAGTACGCCGTCATGGCCGATTGGGAGCACCACTGGACCACCATGGATAAAAAATACGAGATAGAGCAGCTGCGCCTGTTCCAGCGCATGGCCGCCAGCGGCCTCATCTACCGCAAATACAAGCCCGTCTACTGGTCACCCTCGTCTGGCACCGCCTTGGCCGAGGCCGAGCTGGAGTACAATGAAGACCACGTCTCAAAGGCCGCCTACGTACGTTTCCACGTCACCGGGGACACCAGCCACTTGCCCGGTCTGTCCGAATCCATGAAACTGTATGCGGTTGTATGGACCACTACGTCATGGACGCTTCCCGCGAATAGGGCCATCGCCATGCGCGAGGACCTAGACTATCATATTGTTCGGATGGGAAAAGATGCGATCCTGGTTGCTGAGAGGTGTCTGGAGCGCGTTTCCAAGGTCATCTTTGGAGACGGTGTGACCCCTGAGATCCTTGGCACCGTCAAGGGAGGTCTACTCTCCGGCTTGTGGTACCAGAACCCGCTTCGGGGCAAAGACAGTCATCCCCAACCCCTTATGCATGCCAAATTTGTCACGGCGGACTCTGGGAGCGGCCTTGTGCACTGTGCGCCGGGCCATGGCTTTGACGACTATATTGCATGTAACGCCCTTGGATATTCTGGGATCGCTCCGGTGGACAACGATGGCCGATTCACCGAAGAGGCATTCCCGGATGTTCCTGAAAGGTTGAAGGGTATCTCTGTGCTGGAGAACGGTGGCGCTGCGGTGCTTGAGCTGCTTGGGGAAGACGTTCTCGATGTTCATGACCACCGACACAAATATCCGTATGACTGGCGGACGAACAAGCCCATTATCATAAGAGCTACCGCGCAGTGGTTTGCTGATGTTGGCTCGATCAAGGAGAACGCTCTGGCTGCGCTGGAAGAGGTGCAGTTTGTGCCGGAGGCCGGCAAGAACAGACTTGAATCCTTTGTGAAGGGTCGCAGTGAATGGTGTATCTCGCGCCAGCGGGCATGGGGAGTCCCGATACCAGCTCTATACAATGCAGATGGAGAGGCGGTAATGACTGACGAAGTCATTGAGTGCATCATCTCTGTTATTCAGGAGAGAGGCATGGATGCCTGGTGGAACGATGACCAACACGATCCCGCTTGGGTTCCGGCATCGTTAGGGGACCCTACACAATACACCCGCGGCACGGACACGATGGACGTTTGGTTTGACAGTGGCAGCAGCTGGGCTCAACTAGACCGTCAGGCAGACGTGTACCTCGAGGGCTCCGATCAGCACCGTGGCTGGTTTCAGTCCAGTTTGCTCACTAGGGTGGCTGCCATGGTGAGCGAAAACCCCACGGTGAGCGCAACCGGTGTGGGACTATCACCTTTCAAGACGCTCATCACCCACGGCTTCACTCTGGACAAGGCCGGGAAAAAGATGTCTAAGTCCCTGGGCAATATTATCTCGGCTGACGATGTCATGGATGGCTTGCTACTCCCACCTCTGAAGAAGGGGGAAGTCGGAAACTCAGCTCCTGAGGCGCTGGGCCCCGACGCACTTCGTCTTTGGGTGGCTGGCAGCGACTATACGCGGGATATTGTTCTTGGGGAACCGGTGCTCATGTCTATTAACCTAACCCTGATTAAATACCGCAGTATCATCAAGATGCTGTTGGGATCCATGCACGAGTCGGCGAGGTTAGCCCCCTTGACAGCGCTCGACCACATTGCCCTCGTCCAGCTGAAGAACGTCATGGACGAAGTAGGCACACACTACAACAACCACGAGTTTAACAAGGCTGTTAATTTCATTAACCACTGGGTTGCCAACGATTTGTCCGCCTTTTACATCGAGGGGCTCAAGGACAGGTTGTACTGCGCCGACGGCGGCGGCGTACTGGAGCCCATCTTCACGGGATTCCTCCGCATGCTCGCGCCTATCACGCCGGTCCTGGTTGAGGAGGCCTGGGAGCATAGGCCGGCGTGGCTTCAGCAAGACACGTGAGTTACGCAGTAGAATCTCCAGGTTCACTTGTTGACTGACAACATTATAGATCTGTTCTCCACCCTCTCAAACAGCTCTACTCATCGCCAGTCATTGACGCCTCGCGCCTAACCCTTGACGAGTCGGAGGTGCGCAAGGCAATGCCGATTCTCTCGCGTACTCACGACGCGATCAACGCGGCTGTGGAAAAGGCGCGCGGCCAGAAGTGGCTGGGCTCTGGGCTGCAATCGTCGGTGGTGTTGCAAGTGGAAAGCCCTCAAGCCCTCGAGGTACTTCAGAAATTCGCGGATGACCTGGATGTGATATTTGTTGTCTCGTCTGTTGAAATCAACGGCCAAGTCGACGCAGACAAGGTTGAGTGGATTGTCGAGAAAGATTTCGAGTACGGGACAGTCTTCGCTCTTCCACCAAAGCAGGCCAAGTGCCCGAGATGCTGGCGCTATGTTGCCCCTGTGGAGGACAAACTATGTGGACGGTGCTATGCGATTGTAGGAGAAGATGTAGACTAGTATAGAGGTGGAGAGGTGGAGTGTAGGAGTAACTGTAAAGAAGCTATTATATGACCCCTTCAGTTGTTTATTCAACTCGGTGTTCTGGAGTTGAGATGTCTCCCTGATCGGAGCCCCACTGCGAATCGACAGGGGCCAAAGCTCCAAGAGCTCCCGCTGCGGGGCATCCGTCCCAAGATTTTTTGGATAGTCTTATCGATAGAACAGCCAAAATTTTGAATTGGGACAGGAACACGCCAAAAGTTCACCAAGACCACCGAGTTCAACCAGTTTCACGAGGTTGTGATCCCCGTATTGAGCTCTCAACATGGATATCCTCAAACTCCTCTCCCGAGGCACAAAGCACAACCCAAAGAAAAACACCCCCGGGGCCGCAGGCACCGCCCTCCCCTCGGCCGGCACCCGCCCCAACCCGCAGTTCTTCCACGATGATGTAGGCGGCGCCTCGCGCAACAAGAAGCGCAAGAGGAGAAAGGGCGCTTCCGCCGGCGACGGCACCAGCGAAAACAACAACAACGAGGACGACGACAGCGATCTCAGCGATGTGGATTACTTCGCGCCCAAGGGAGCCGCAAAGAAGACGGAATCTGCGGCGGACCCCTCTACAGAGCCTCAGTCCGAGTCGCCGAAGCAGCACAAGTCGAAACTCCTTGACGATGAGGAATGTCGCCAGATGCTGCGCTCGCACAGGCTGAAGTTCACGATCCTTGCGGGGCGGACGGAGGCCCCGCCTGCGCCGGCGAGGAAAAAGGCGAAGAAGGGGGAGGAGAAGGAGAAGGAGAAACACAAGGAGCAAATCTTCCCACAGCCGTTGCGGGCTTTTGGCGAACTGCGCCATGTGTATGATGTATCGCCGCAGGTGTCGGATAATCTGGTGAGGCAAGGCTTTCGGGTGCCGACGGAGGTGCAGATGGGCAGCTTGCCGTTGCTTCTGAGGCCGGGGATGGCGGTTAAGGGGATGGGGGAGACGGGTGTCGATTTCTTGGGAATTGCGCCTACAGGGAGCGGGAAGACAATCAGCTTTTTGATTCCGGCGATTGATGCGGCGCTGAGGAGGAGAGCGGAGGAGGGTGAGGGCGGTGAGGAGCATGTGCTGCAGGCGGTGGTGGTTGCACCGACGAGGGAGTTGGCGAGCCAGATTGTGAATGAGGGGCGGAAGCTGGCGCTTGGTACGGGGGTGAGAGTTGTGTTGATGAAGAGGAGCTTGAGGCTGGTGGCAGAGGATTTGGCTCAAGAGGACGAGGCGGCTGGTGAGGAGCCGGCTGAGGAGCTAGCGAGTGATGGTGAAGAAGAAAATGCTTCTAATGAGAGTGAGGGAGAGGGCTCCGAGGCTGAAAAAGAAAGGAAAAAAGGCGACTCAAAATACCCCAAGTTACCTGCTAAGGTGGACATCTTGGTAACGACGCCTAAGACCCTGCTTAACTTCCTTTCTGGGGAGAAGGAGGTGGTCAAGAACCCAAAGGCGAAGAAGGCCTTGCCGACAGTCAGGTCTCTCATCCTAGATGAGGCCGATGTTCTGCTGGACCCCATCTTCCGCAAGCAAACTATGGCTATCTGGAGAGCCTGCACACGCCCGGAGCTGGCCCTCACCTGTTGGTCAGCCACCATGGCCTCCAATATCGAGGCACTTGTTACCAAGGAGCTCGAGAAGCGCGCGAGGCGTCTTAACATCAGTGTACCTTACCCGCTTATTCGCCTTGTCGTCGGGCTCAAGGACACAGCTGTCCCCAACATCACACACAAGCTTGTCTACACCGCCTCTGAACAAGGCAAGCTGATCGCCCTCCGCCAGTTACTACACCCGATCTCCGAAGACAACTCGGGACCTCCCCTGCGACCCCCATTCCTTGTCTTTACGCAAAGCATCGAGCGCGCTCAGGCACTCCACGACGAGCTTAAGTACGACATCCCACTTGAGGCAGGCGGCTCAGCACGTGTCGCGGTGCTACACTCCTCACTCGCGGATTCCGTTCGCTCCAAGATCATGTCGCGCTTCCGCGCCGGCGAGGTCTGGGTGCTCATCACAACCGACGTGCTGGCCCGCGGCGTCGACTTCGCAGGTGTCAACGGCGTGGTAAACTACGACGTCCCCGGCTCCGCTGCCGCCTACGTCCACCGATCCGGACGCACGGGTCGTGCTGGTCGCGAGGGCGGTGTTGCTGTCACTTTCTACACCAAGGATGACATACCCTTCGTCAAAAGTGTGGCCAACGTCATCGCCGCCAGCGAGAAGCAGGCCGCGTCTGGAAAGGGCGCCGCCGACACCTCGGGCAGCACCGTGCAGAAGTGGCTGCTGGATGCGCTGCCTAAGGTGGCTAAGGAGGACAAGCGCAAGCTCAAGGTCCGCGGTGTCGAGACCCGACGCACGGGCGGCAAGGCATCCATCACAACCAAGAGCACGTGGGAGAGGCGGAAGGAGAACAACAAACTCGGTGCTATTGAGGCGAGCAAGCGGAGGAAGAGAGAGGCGATGAATGGTGACGGCAAGAACACAGACGGTGCCGAGAGTGGAGGAGAGGAGTGGGGAGGTCTGGATGATTGAGAAGTGAAAGTGCTTGCTGCTCTGTGATACCCGTTCTGTGGGAGGTAGTCTGTATGCTATAGATATACATATGTCAAGACAGGCTACTGCCAGAGGTTTTCATGCGTACAGGTAGCCGTTTTCTGCGTACCCTACAACGGTCTCGCGCACGTTCGACTTCATCCCATATGTTTCGATGTGTGGAGACCACACGGAGGATCAATTGGCCCATCACATTCTGACATCACGGGTGGCAGGGTGGCCAGTTCTAGTTTTCTGGGGGGAGATGAAGAGGTAGATATGCTCAGTGAGCTGGGCCTTTGCCAAGTAGCCGTCCCTACAATACATTAAAATACAAGACACCACCTCAAATATGTGAACTCAATGAACCCCAAACTCTTTGCTAGCCCCTTTACGCTCCCGGCTTGGCTAGTACCGTTGCCGTCCTCCGTCAGTCTCGATCAGCCGATATGCCCCATGAATGATACCTGAAGCCCAATAAGAGACCGGAGGGGCGGTCACATCTATCGTCGGCGTGCTGCCATCCTCTAATCAAGTTTGTCCCCAGCTAGGAAAAGGGGTATGAGTGCCTCCGTTTCCTTACACTACTGTTTCGCTTTGATAGCCCATAGGAAACCCATCCCGTGACAATGCGTTCCCCAGTTTCCTACATTGCGTTGTAAATGTTGGGAAATGTACGTGTCCAACATTAAAGTATAAAACCGAAACCAGCCTGTAGCTGCGTGGCCCTCAACCCTCTTTACCTACTGATATAAGCCGGCGATTTTAACCATCGATCATGGGCGTCTGCCCATCTTGCATGCCGCCGCCACCGCCAGCGTTCTTCTTCTTTTCTTTCTTTGCCCAACGCAGACCACATGCGTTACACAGCGTTTTGGGACCACCGGGCCCCTTCCTCCACTCGGGCGAGTCAAGTGTACCTGAAGAGGTCAGTCGACAAGCAGAGCCTGCGAATTCAGACGAAGAAGAACCTACCACAGTCGGTGCACACATATTCTTCGGCCACCTTGATCTTCTTTTTCTTTTCCCCTGTGCGTGGATCACGGTCCATCGGGATGGCGATACCGGCGTCACCTTTGATCAGCATTGGGCTTCCATCACCTGCCATAATGCGTTGGCTCCGCTCGCCCTCTTGATATCGAAGCCCGGTAAGCATCTCGATGGTGTCTGCGTGCGTTGCGCCTTCGTAACGCGCCATCTTTTCACGGATCGAGTCTGGCCGTCCGCCAGCGATACCCTCGAGGTTCTCGCGTGTTAATGCGACGTTGGCTGGTGGCAGCACAGTGGGCCGCTCCGGTGGCGGCATCGCGATCTCCGGACTCGTCGCCAAGTTAGCGCCATGCTGGTAGAAGGGCGTCGTGTTGCTAGCGCGCGCAGTTCCCTCTGAGGGTGTTAAGTCAGAACGCCCTTCCTGGCTCTGACGCCACGTCCGCTGCGACTCCTCGGCCTCTTCGGCCTCCTCCCGCTTTAGCTCGGAAATGCGGCGCTTGAGCCGCTCGTTCTCCATCTTGTGCTCGAGGAACGAATCGAGGAGCCCGGCATTTTTAGTGGGGTACGGCCGTGCCATCATGAAGACGGCCTGGCAGAACGGCGTTTGGTTATTGGGATTGGGGGCAAACTTGGCGGCGGCGATGTGGGCATGGCCAACCGTCTCGAAGATGGCCCAAGTGCCGTCCTTCTTTTTGAGGCGGAAGAACATGCGCATTGGGGCGCCCGAGGCAATGGCATCATTGAACTCAGAATTGAAGACACCAACATCGTCAGGATGCAGGAAATCCTGCAGGAACTTGTTGAGGATTTCGGGGGCCTTGTACCCGGTCAGCCGCTCGACGCTGGGCGAGACATGCTTGATCTTGCCGTTGGCGTCGAGGATCTGCAGGAAGTCCTTCAGCTCCTCGACGACACGCGCGGGCCAGTTGCGGCGCTTGGTAAACTCGGTCAGGGTGCTGGCCACGACGGGATTGCTGCCGGCGGAATTCAGGCCGGCCACGGGCATGGGGCCCGCGCCAGGCATGTTCGGGTCCAGCCCGTCCTCGGGCGAGAAGGGCTGGTCGGTAGTCGCTGCTGCGGATGCCGCTGCCAAGGCGGCCGACGAAGCATGCCCGGCGGCCGGCCCGTAGGGCTGCGACATTGCGTCGCTGATGTCGAGGTTCATTGGGAGGCCGTCAAAGTTGGTGAAGAGGGAGCTGTCCAGCAGCGACATCATGTCATTTGCATTGGTGCTCATCTGCAGCTGGGCGTCAGTGGGCGGGGCTTGTGTATTATTCCTCATTCCTTTATCTGCCAAGTAAGGTTCGTTCTTGCCTCCAAACAGAGACAGCAGCTAACCGGGAAGAGCGCAGCGGCGGTGAAAACCCCCTCAAAGAAACAATGAAGCAAGGAAAACAATGGCAGCGAGTTTTATTGAAAAGGGGGCGGACCTGCGGCGTTGACATGTCGGGGACGGCGGCGCCAAAGCTACCGTAGACGTTAGACATGATCGGGTCTGTACCTCGGAGGCGGAGGCACTGCCAGGGGGTCTCGCTCGGGACAGGGCGAGAGCGAGGATGCTGCTGCTGCTGCTGCAAAGGGGCAAGCTCGATTTATTTGTCCGCCGCGGCGCAACGACTGAGGGACAGCATAGACCGTCGCGCGCTGCACATAGCCGGGATCCGGCTGCGAGAGAAAACAACGGCAGAGCTGGAGCAAAAGTTTGGATCAAAAGAGTGGCGAGATTGCTCCCAGAAAGCCCCACCAAGTTTGGCAGGCGGGAGATGGTATGTCTCTTGTGCGTGTGTGCAGGCGAGGTTGTATCTTGGTAAGGAACCGCAGCGCCGATCATCAAAGCCCAGACCCAGCTGTCGCGGGGTTCCTTGGTATTTCAGGATGGGATTTGGGAATTCCATCTTCACGCCCCCACCATGCTCTCCCTTCCCACAACCTGGAAACTAGGCGGGTCTATGCTCCTCTCTTATGGGTGGCAGGGTAGAACTAGTAGGCATGTTCCATCTCCATAGCCGAAAACGTCACAAGCCTGGCACCGATTCGCTGTCTGCCAGCGGTCTTAACCGGCCGGCCTACCTACCTAGGTAGTTAGAATGTGTAATGACGCTATTGACTAGAGGTGACCCGTACGGCGCAGCGCACCTGCGGTACCTCGACACTGACACGAGGAATCGAATGTTTCGGCATTTGCTGTTATTCTGCATATATTTCCCGCGGAGACAATACCCAATCCCACCTGAAGGGTTGGTCGGAGCATATGTTCCAGACCGCGAGCGGCAGGGGTCGAGACAGATGTGCTGCTCCCCAGCCGGTCGGCTCCTGACCGCCTCGTACCGATGAGGAAGGAGAAGCGCAAACATGGAACATGCAAACTGGCGCCCCTGGAGAGCTGGGCGCGCGTGAAAGGGCCTTGGCAATAGGCTGGCCGTTTGACATCATCGGGTCGCACCAGACAAAGGGTCGCGGCAGCTCTGTGGGACATTGAATCCCCGAGCCAGCGATTGAAGCAGCTCGTCGGGCTGTCCAGCATCTCACGACCAAGCCCTAAGCCCTGAGCCGTCTGCCTTTCGTGAGGGCCGGGATGCAATATGGCCTGATCTATGCAGCTTCAACAGCGGGACGTGGGCGGGGCAATCTATCCGAGCGAGTTGGTTTCACGAACGGCTAGTCTTGTCTTTCGTCGTGAGTAACTGCGTATGTAAGCGTATGGCGGGGTAGCGTTGGAGGCGTTTCCTTTGCCTCAGGCAACGACAGCTGGCTGACAATCGATAGGCACCAGCAGCTGGTCCCGTGAAGACGTGCCACAAATGGAACCAGGACCCTGCCAGTGCCTTCGCTTCGCGTCACGTCTGCAATCCAACCCGCCGCAATTCTGGAGCCCGGCGCGACCACCACGCGAATGCGTAATTTATTTGACTTCACCCACTGCACATGACGCCATGTCGAGGATTGAGAAGCTCTCCATTCTGGGGGTGCGCTCCTTCGGGCCGCTCAACCAAGAGACCATCTCCTTCAACACCCCGCTGACCCTGATTGTCGGCTACAACGGCTCGGGCAAAACCACCATCATTGAATGCCTCAAATATGCCACCACAGGAGAGCTGCCGCCCAACAGTAAGGGTGGTGCCTTCATCCACGATCCCGACGTGAGTCTTCAACTGCAAAACCATGCATTATATTAGCGCGAGAGCTGATAGCTGAGCTTCCAGCTTGCTGGCGAGAAAGACGTTCGCGCCCAGGTCAAAGTGTCCTTCCGATCGACCGTCGGCGAAGCTTATGTCGTAACCCGAAACATGCAACTTCAAGTTAAGACCAAGTCCAGAACGTTTAAGACACTGGAAGGAAGTCTGCTGCTTCGGAACAGTGGAGAGCGGACTGTCTTCTCAAGTAGAGTTGGAGGGCTCGATGGGCTCGTCCCCGAGAAGCTTGGCGTTTCCGCGGCTGTCTTGGACTCTGTTATTTTCTGCCACCAGGACGAGTCACTTTGGCCGATGAGTGAGCCCGGGACTCTGAAGAAGAAGTTTGACGAGATTTTTGAGGCCATGAAGTACACCAAGGTCATCGACAATCTCAAGGTCCTCCGCAAGAGGAAAGGAGAAGAGCTGAAAGTGCTTGTTCTTCAAGAGGGACACGATAAGGCAAACAAGGAGAGGGCCGACAAGGTCGACAAGCTCATGGCCCAGCTTACGAGGGAGATCCAGGAATCCCGGGACAAATGCAACGAACTTCTGCAACAGATGGACGACGAAACAGTTCGCATCAAGGAAAAGCAAATGCAGGCCAACAGTTTTCTTACTATCATGAACGATCTCCAGATGAAGACGGAGAAGTTGGAATACAAGAAGGACGCAATAGAAGAACTGCAGAGCCGCATTGAGGAGATGCCCGATTCCGACCAGGTCCTGATTGGTATCTTGGCGGAGTACGAGAAGACGGCTGAGAAGACACTGGCTGATCGGAATCTTAAAGCTGCCCGGCTTCGCGAGCTTCAAGCTGAGCTCAGATCGTCTCGGGAGAACCACACTGCCAAGGTAGCCGAGCAGGGAAAGCACCAGTCCGATAAAGAGAAGTATGAGCGTCAACTGGTTCTCAGGAGTCAGATGATCCAGGAGGCCGCTGAACGACACGAGATCCGTGGCTACGACGACGACCTCGACGACCAACGCATCAATGCCTTTTACGACCGCATACAGAAGATGCTCAATGACAAAAAACGGGAGTTGGAGCGCCTCCAGCGGGACAATGCTGCAGATCTCGACCAGAAAGCCGGCGTTATTGCAGAGCTGGAAGCAAAAAAGTCATCCCTCCAAAAAGACCGAACGTCTGCCATGCAGAGAATGGGGGTGATTGGCAGGGATGTGGCAACTTTGCAAAATGAGCTGAGTGCTCTCAATGTTGATGAAGGCGGCGAAGCGGTTCTGCGGAGTGAAATGCAAGAACTCGAGTCCAAGATCGAGACGGCAAAGGCCGAAGAACAAGCGACGGATCTGGAATCACAGATCCGAGCGATGAATGACGATATCTGGAAGCTGGAGGCTCAGGCAGCGAAGCTCACCCGAGAGCTGGTGGAGTGCACGAGATTGGCATCCGAAAGAGCACAGCTTGACCTTCGCAAAAAGCAAATCGCTGAGCGGCGGCGAGACCTGGAGATCCTCAAAACTACGTGGAATCAGCAACTGTCGGCGATTGTAGGACAGGATTGGGAGCCTGAGACAATTGAATATGAATTCCAGAAGGCCACCAAGCGACAAAACACCCTTGTTGTTGAGAGCAGGAAGCAAAAGGACACGACTCAACAAGAACTCAAGCAACTTGAGTATAAGCTGTCTGCGACTCGAGATAGGCATTCCAAGCTGTCTGCAGAGACAAACCGTTGCGAACTGGCTGTGATCAAAGCACTCAAGGATGTAGACGCCGAAGATCTTGCCATTGACGGTTATGAAGAGGAAGTCAAGAAGATTGAGGAGGCTCTGAATCAACATGAGATGGACCTAGAGCTCTTCGAAAGCATGAAGAAGTTCTATCTGAAGGCCGAAGAGCACGCCACGAAGCAGAATAAGTGCACTCTCTGCACCCGGTCATTCGGTTCTGACAATGCTTCGAAGACGAAACTGTTGGAAAGAATTAACAAAAGGATCAGCGACAAGGAGAAGGATGCATTTACGCGCGAGGCAGCCGACAGCAAGAGAGACCTCCGGATTGTCCGAGCCGTACGCCAGCAGTATGAGACCTATCGGCGCCTGGATGCAGAGCTGCCATCATTGAGCAAAGAAATTGCCGAGATGACGACACAAAAGGAAGGGCTAGTCCGCCGACTCGAAGACCATGATGTTGTCTACAGAGAGGCTGAAGAGAGACAGCAGGAGGTAGAGTCGCTGGGCAAGTACGTCCTCAAGATTGCGCAGACACACAAGGACATAGCCGACTCCGAGCGACAGGTTGAGCGATCGCAGCAATCCTCGGGCGTGGTGATGCGGAGCCCTGATGAGATTAGCGATGAGCAGACGACGTGTGCAGAGCAAAACCGTCTGGCTCAGACAAAACTGAACAAGCTCGCCACGGAGAGGCAGCGTCTGAAGGACACGATTGCACAGCTTGAGGTGGAGAAGCATGAAGTCAGACACAAGATTGCTAAGGCTGCATTGGAGGTCGAACGGAAGAAGAGCCTGCAAGAGACCATCCGTCGGCACAAAGAGGAGCAGAACCAGCTCCGCGAGGCCATTCAAGCTGCTGGCAAGGGGGTCGAGGCTCTTGAGCCGGAGATTGTCGGTGCTCGGACAGCACTAGACGAGGTTCGACGCCAGGGCAGAGAGAAGGAGAAACGGCTCGCCGATGAGCGTGATGGGGTTGCCACTACCCTCAGTGAGCTCAAAATGATCAATTCGGAGATCCAGGACTACTTGGACCGGGGCGGCCCCTCCAATCTCGCTGCGAACCAGCGGGCGATTGCTATCTTGGACACCACTATCGCCAGTCTGGAAAGCGATATGCGGGATCTGACGGAGCAAATCAACCAGCTAAACAGGGAGGTTGACAATAGTGACGCCAAGAAGCGGAATATTAGCGACAACCTCACGTACCGCAAGAATTTGCGCGAACGCGATGCCCTCGAGCGTGAAATTGAGGAGCTCGAATCCCGTAATGCTCAAGAAGACTACGAACGACTGATTCAAGAGGCCCGGTACCTTGAGTCGAGGCGCGGAAAGCTCGGTGCCGACCGCGAGCGGCTGATGGGTTCGATGTCGAGCAAGGATGAGCAGTTTTCCCGTCTCATGGATGAGTATGAGATCGAGCTGAAAGACGCAAAGGCGAAATACAAAGAGTCTCATGTCAAGGTTGAGACGACCAGGGCAGCCATGGAAGATCTCGGCCGAGGAATGATGGCACTCGACAACGCCATCCTGCGATATCACGCACTGAAAATGGAGGAGATCAATCGTACCATCGGGGAGCTGTGGCAGAGCACATACCAAGGCACCGATATCGACACGATTCAGATCCGGTCCAACATGGAGTCCAATACGGATATCAACAGCAACAAGAAGTCTTACAACTACCGCGTCTCTATGGTCAAGGGCGACGCCGAGATGGACATGCGCGGCCGCTGCAGCGCCGGTCAGAAGGTCCTTGCATCCATCATCATCCGTTTGGCCTTAGCTGAGTCGTTCGGCGTGAACTGCGGACTAATCGCTCTCGACGAGCCGACTACAAATCTCGACAGCGACAACATCAGGAGTCTCGCCGAGAGCTTACATGGTATCATCAAGGCTCGCGAGTCGCAGAGTAATCTGCAACTCATTGTCATCACGCACGACGAGGAGTTTCTCAAGCACATGCAATGTAGCGATTTTTGCGACGATTTCTTCCGCGTGAAACGAGATGAGAAGCAGAATAGCGTCATCGTGCGGGAGAGTATTACTCGGATCACTGAGTAGTCTGTTGGTACTGGATGGAGAACTATTGTTTGATTGCAGGTGGGATGGCGTTGCATGCAATATGGTCTACCTTGGCTCATGGGCGGGCGTTGGTGTTTTGTGGTTTTGTCCGAGAAAGTTATGTGTTGTGGGATTTATCGATACTCCCAAGGGATGAATCTTCCCATGTTATCGGAGAGTTAATATCATATATATCATGAACACCGATTTATCTGACCATAGCGAAGCCAGACCTACGGGCGACAAATATCATCTGTATTTGCTGGTCACCTAGAAACCATATTTTAGGGCTAATTCGTTGGTAAATGAATGCATGATGAAAACAAGTACACCAAGACCCCAACTTGATATCTGCGAAGAATGAATGCATGCTGTAACGCCCGTTAAAAAGAGTCGTTGAGTCGTGGTATCTTTTTTCATTTCCCGAGCCTCTCTCTCCAGCTGCTCAGGAGGCCTTTACAACAATACGTAAGAGCGAAACCCAAGAATAATCATATCGTATCAACTACACAAAACATCTAGTCGTCACGACTTCGTCTTTGATGAAGAACGGGCAAAACTCCATGCCCGACTCACTCGCTCGGTGATGTCTCCGCCTTTACGTCCGGTTCCTTTCCGTCCCCGCCATTACCAGAGCCAGTCATGGGCTTATCTTCATCGACTGCGGCTTCGGCTTCCTGTTTGATCGGGTTCCCCTCAGCAGCGGGTTTGCTGCTGTCGGGTATCACCACGTCGCCCTCAGCATCTGTCTTGGGCTTTTTTTCTGGTTCTTGTGAGTCCCCCTCCTTCACCTTCTTGGCCGCGCCGGCTTCCAGCTCCTCAGTTGCCTCTCTTTTCGGGCTCATAGGTATCTTTGAATCGGGGCTGCTGGATGTACGGGATTGCTGCTCAGGGGAGGCTAACCGCCTTCCTACAGCGGCCTCGATATCAATCCCTTGCATTTCAACTGTGCCGTCTTCGGCGACCGTGAAGGGGCTCGAGCTCTCTGGCCGCGGTCCCGTATCTGCAGCACCGATTTCCTCTGGCCCACGGGCGTGTTCCACCTCCTCCTCTTCCCCGCCGCCGTTCTCACCTGCGGTTGCGTCCTCGCCCATTGAGGCATCTTCATCCGCTGATGCCGTTTCTGTACTTGCGGAGCTATTGGCTGCTGTGGCTTGTTGCTGTGCATGCTGCTGCTGCTGCTGTTGTGAAACCGTTTGCCCGTGCCTCGCGAGCTGGCTAACGGGCACAACGCCTGCGCGCTGCTCCTGACGCAGCAACTCTCCCTGTGTGACGCCGCGCTGCGTGAGTGCGGAGCCACCTGCGGCGCCCATGGATGGTATTCCATTAACCGAGATAGATACGGTCTCGATACTACCCATGCCGTTGGGGCCCTCAATCGTCTCGGTGCTCTCGGTGCGCAGCTGTGGTTCGGAATTGCGTCCTCCTCCAGCGCTCAGGGTGTTGCTTGCTTGTGAGCTTGCTGTTGGTGTGGTTGGCGGCTGCCTTGACGGCTGCTGCTGCGCGGAGGGTGTGCTCACGCTCCCACCCCCGGACGAAGATCCCGATGACAGAGGAGATGTGCTTCCTGCGTCGCTACTCCCATCTTCGCTACTTCCGCCTCCTCCGCCGACGCCGGCAGTTCCTCCGTTCGCGCGCCTCGCTAGCCACGGGATGGGTGTTAATAAGGCACCGCCGAGCGCCTCGTCCGAGCCAATATTGTTGCCCGCTGTGGTGTTCGCCGGTAGCCCTAAGCTACCAGTTGGAGCACCAAGCCCAGCGCCCGCGATCCCATTCGCTAGAACTGCCATGGCCGTCATATCAGGTATCGCGGGTGGTAGGGGGTAAATATTGGCACCACTTGTAACATGCACAACGCGGTCGAGCGCGTGGAGGTAGGAAACCACGCTGCGGTAGTGTTGTCGTGGCTGCAGGACAAGCTCGGCGAGACGCTGAATGGTGTGGGGCGGATAAGTGGTGAAGTTGAGGGCCAACGTCGACGTTACCTCGTTAAGAAGGGCGGCGACCGGGGTCGGGAGAGTCCCTGGTGGGAGTTCGGGCTCCTGCTGGCGCTGCGGTGGTTGCTGCTGCTGGAGGTGGGGCAGATCTAGATATGAGGGAAGGGCGGCATTGCTGGATGACGGGGGTGGGGAGGAGGAGTGGTGGATGGTGGACGAAGACGACGAGGGCGCATTGGTGGCCGACTGGGAGAAGGGAAGCGAGGGTGTTGGGCTGGCGTTCTCCTTGTTGTTCTCTTGCGACGACGTTGCCGTATCAGAGGAGTCGCCGGCTTCAACGAGATCGGAGGACGGCAGCTGGGTGGGAAAGCGCGGCGAAGAAGGTCGCGCTGGGAGTCGCGGTGGGGGAATGTGAGGGATGGGGAAGTCATTGTGCGCGGTCTGCAAGCATGCGCTGGTCAGCCGGGACATCCCCTGGGTTGAAGGCATGCAATGCCGTGCGCTCACCTTCTCAATCCGCAAGACAACGGCGGGAAGCAGCCCGGGCCAGGACGAGCTGTGACACACAAACATCAGCGACAATTGCGCGAGCGCCATGCATGGCAGGGGCGAAAAAAGCTTACTAGTCCATAGAGCCATCCAAGGCGACCTTCTTGAGGATGTCGTCGTCGGTCTCGATCTCCATGTCGGCCATGTTGGCGGGTGTTCGGCGGAATCGTGACCGTTGAGAATGAGGCTGGAATGGTTTGCCTCCGCGTGTTAAGGCGCGCCGCGTCCTAAGCGAAAAGCCGGCCAAAATACTGCGGGGATTTCCGCACTGTGTTCTCCTGCCATGCTGGTGGGGCTTCCTCGGGAGAGCGTCAACTACCTACGGAAGCCCCAGCTGGACTGGAAGGAAGCTAACAATACAGGACAGTACCTACATGTGTGCATACCTCTCAGTTAGGTTGTCGGTAGTTTGGATTCATGAGGTCGAAGCTTAGGAGATCTTGGGACTTATTTCTCACACATTGCACACGGTTCGACCGCAGATCTCGAACACTGTGTCGCAACATCGAGCAAAATATCTGCACCAGTGATCAAGGATACAGGTTCGTAGCAAAAATGTTAACTCCACCGAGTCTTATAACCACTTTGGGGATTGCTATAATTAAGCCGACCGCACCCACCGCTAGAGTAAAATCTGGGTTCTCCACCGAGAAGCAGCGTGGATGCAAACCACGGAAGCTTCCGTCCCCAAGACTGTTGAATTGGGCACAGCCCCCCGATTTGCTCCAAATCGATGCACCAGCCAGCCTGGCATCTGAGCCTCACCTGCACGAGCACTTCCATCACAATGGGACAGAGCAAGCAGCCCTGCCGATCGGCCCGCATGATTTACCAGCCTGGTTCTGTGTCAGTGGGATCCTCGAGCCATTGATCCCGCCTTACTCGCATGTCGCCTTGACGGCTAGGCGTACTGAACAAGGTGACTCGTCATTACACCAGGCAGGATGTCCTGCAACTGAAAGCTGCCGACGTTGGGCGCTCAGTTAACATGATGCTATGGTTCACAGCAAAAATACAGACAGCCCAAAAATGGACATCAGGCTCACCGTCAGACAACCGACGCCGTCAACGGCAGACTCGGCAATGACAAAGTGTGGCTGTGGCTTCGGTCCGTCCCAAAGATGACCTCGGCCGTTTCCCTAACGGTGGTCGGCTCCATGGAATGGCCCGACGGACTAAAGAAGCCTGTCAGAAGTCCTTCGAGCTTGCCGCCCCTTCATGTGACATCGCCAGCCAGAGTCTCCCGGTCCCGCCTCCACTTGCTGCCAAGGGACCAACAGACAAGATTGAAACCGCGATGCCAGGGCGACTGGCTCACGATACAGTTTGGCTGCGCTGCCGAGGCTCTTGGGTCTCTGAAGTGCGGGATGACCAATAAAATGTACCGCACGTCCGTATCTACTCCGGGGGCGTCAAACGAATCTGTCTGCGCAAGAACGCCGCTGGGAGCCATTGTGGTTTCGTGAGCGCAAAGCTCAGCGCCCGAGATAGTTGGAGGCAAGAGTTTGATATGGTATTGCGAATATGGCTAGGGCACTGCGGTGAGGTCCTAGACAAGAATCGAGATTCTTGGCTTGCATTCGCTTGCCCCGAGACACAGTTCTTCAGCGATTGCCTTCCTGTTGCGAAGTCCTACAGGGCGTTTCAACATCGCTTGTCAAAAGCAAGGGTCTCCTACTGATTAGGAAGGCTCGGGCAAAAAGACAGGGTCCCATTAGTCAGTGCGAAAATGCCTTCTTGGAATCTTCACACGGTCCTGCTCTGGAACAGTGAAGTCTAGGATTATCGCATTACAGTCCGTTTTAACATGCAGGAAAGCCTTACTGAAATGTGAAAAGGCCTTTTCGGAGCGCAGGAAGGCCTTTTAAGAATGCAGGTAGGCCCTTTCGGAATGGGAGATAGCCTGCGATAGGTAAAACCAGGGCGTCCGTAACAGTGAGAAAGCATCTTTCGCACTGGCTAAGAAGACCTTACTTGAGCCAGCACGCAGTCCGCGGAAGCCCTGCTTCCTGTCAAGACATGAAAGCTGTGGGTTGATGTTAGAGGCCGTCTCCGATTCTCGAGATGCATTACTACATTTTTCAATAGTCTACGGACGTATTTCTATGGAATGATAAGGAAGGCATCGACTTCGTCGTCGAGCACAGCCTCGACAGCGTTGAAACTGTGGAGCATGTTGAACCCCTTTGCGAGTGGCCCATGCGCTCAAAAGAGTTCCGGGTTCTCGTTGGTCGCCCATTGAGTTCGTCTCGCACCGTAACCTATGGGCTGGCACACCCAGCCAAACGGCGCCACCCAATCCTCCGTTCCACGCAGGCCTCCCTCGTTTTCCTCAAGTTTCTTCATCCAACCATACCGAGTATAACTTTCCCTATCGCCTTCCTAATCTCGCCGCCGCAAAAGCTGTTTATTCCAGCGTCCATTCGCTTCAGAATAAATACCAAATCAAAAGAATTGAACTCCGACAGCAGTCACTGGACAGTGTTTTGCTGGGGCCGCCCCTGAGAGCCGCCTGGCAGCCGAGTCCCTGTCTCGCTCGAACGCATCAGCTTCTCCAACCTGTTTCAGCTTTGCCCACACCAACAGGACTCACAACACATCCCCCTTAGGGCAGCAGCAACATCCCGTTCCCGCCCCAGCGATCCTCTCGAGAGCACCAGGAGACACGCGTTTGAGAGCCCGCATCTAAGTTTCTCACGAGGCGCTTTCCCGCCTGGCCTGCTCCGTCAGACCCCAAACCTCATCCTCGCGACTGTCATCCCGATCCGCCGCATCGACTTCCATCGACGACAAACCCGACCGAATACACTCCCCAGCCTGATTGGCAAATTCAACCGGCTCCTGCCCGGAGTCGTCAGCGCCCGCCCGACCTGGCTTTTCTCAAAGATTCTCGCCGGTCCTACTTGGCCGGCTCTCAGCCCATCTCGAGCTTCGACGGCACGAGCAACGGCGCATACCAAGACAGAGAGCGAACGATGGCTTCCTCAGGCGCCAGCAGCTCCAGGCGGAGTTTGGGAGACTTTGTCTCGACAAAATGGGCGAAGCTTTTTTTCCTAGTTGTCTGCCTTCAGGCCGTGATTTGCGTCGCGTTCGAGGCGTAAGTAGCAGGACATTCCCAATTGCTGACAGGAAGATCCACGACACTGACTTCCGCACGACAGACTCGTTTTCGCACGCTTCCAGGGCGGTCTTGTTGACAACTTTGCCGAGAAAGAGCTTAAATCGCAGTCTCGCACGATACAGACGTTCTTGACTCTATTTATCTTCGGTTTCCTCTACGTCCTGGTTCTTTCCTGGGACGCACTGCGGCAGAAGAACACGATTCAGATCATTGGGCTTTGTATCGCCAATTTGGCCCTGTTTGTCTACACAATCATCCAGATTGACCAGATTGACACTTCAATCAAGGAGCTGGCGGACGGTGGCGCCTTCAAACCAAGTGAAATGCTGGACACTCCAGTGAAGGTCGACGGCACCAGGGAGCCGAAGTTCTGGGGAATGGCCAGGCCTTTCCTCATTGCGATCCCGGCGATCATCGGCGTGGCCACCATGGCGATGGCCTACTTTTCCTATCGACTCTACCGCGAATTTGCATGGGATATATTGAAGCAGATTGGCGCAGACTACCGTATGAAGAAGAGGTTTCTGCATTACCAGGTAAGCTAGCGACTCCGAGCCTCCTTCCTCTAGGGGCCTTGTTCTAACATTGGTCCAGATCTACATCGCCTTGTTGAAGTTTGACTTCTTCTTCTTCCTTGGCTTTACGGTGCAGTTTCTTGTTATCGTCGATGGCAAGCGGGAGTATGAGTTTGGCTTCACAACCGCCGCTATACCTGTCACAATCGCGATTCTGCTCTTTGCCGCCTTTTTTACGCAACGCGAAAACCGTGTCGGCATGATCGCGATTATCCTCCTCTACTTTGGGGCTCTTGCGTACTTTTTCTTCAAGCTGGTGCGCATCTATCAACGAGACACCGAGAAGAACTACATGGCAGTTAGGAGGTCGCTCACGGCATTTGCAGTGATGACTATCATTCTCATCGTCCTCACCATCATCAACGCCTTCATTTGCATGAGCAACTTTGGCGAGGGTCTAAGGGATCACTTGGTCAAGCCCAGGGGTCATGACTTGGAGAAGGAAGATGCAAATTCGTACCAGCTTCAGGACCAAAAGCCCCAGCTGGCTAGCCGGATGACGATTGACTGAAGAGCAGAGCGACTGTTTCGCGCGTTTCTCCGTCATCAACTTATGTTGAGGTATATACGGCTGGTATAGAAAAGGGAGAAAAGAAGCAAATTTTTGATTTCGCAGATAACGACATTTACGACAAACCTTTGGGGCTCCGGGCTAAGCGAAGCGCAGCTGGAAGAAAATACCCATCATATTCCTGTGGGTTTCCTCGTGCTTTTTTGCCCCACACACCGGCGAGTGTATTGGAGGCTTCGTCTTGGACTTTGCCTGTTGGCGCGTATGATAGGTTGGCCAAGGACCTGGTTATACAGACAGACACAACATCTGACTCCCAATTTTGGTTCTGTCTGCTGTGTGCTGTACTTGTTCTGAACGCAGATAGGCAGGCAGGGAATACCCGATAGCCTACCTCATCTCCACGACAGGCGTTGTTTTTTACTTTCTTTCTGTCTTTCTTTCCCCTTGATCATTCCTGACAAGTAGTTCTGGTTGAGCATCTGAACGGAGGCGGGCGAAACGATGGGCTGGGTTTACCTCGGTGGTCAACGGCGTTCAGGTGGGGCATGGTACTTTCGAGAGAAAGAAAGTTGAGAACAAGCTCTTGTTTTTTGGTTGCTTTTTGCGTCGTCGATATTCAGGTATTGATGCCGAGGGGCTTGACCTCGTTGCAAAGATACCACAATGTCATTATATTCCCAGTACTTATCATAAATAACATACCATTTAACCAACGTGGGTACCATTTACATATTTACATTGATCATGTGGATTGTGTCATGTGCAAAGTCCCGACCAGAAGAAACTATATGCCCGCTCGCTGGAGCGTATTCGGCAGGACGGAAGACTGAAGGTCTTGCTTTTCGGCAAAGCCTTTCGTCCAGATATGCATGATGGTATAATTGTCGGCGTAGGACCTCTATATACATTCTCCAGGGGACAACGTGATGATTATCTACATCCAAGGGGTGAGTATAAGATGTGGTAGCAAAACTAAAAGCAGGCCATGGAAGAACTCATCAAAAACACAGCAAATCAATGAGTGTGGTACCGCTCTGCTTCTAGCATCAAATACATTCTATGTACGGGGTACCAATTTGCCCATCATGATGCACCAGTGGCTTGTTCCGTCAGCTCCAGTGTGAAATCGATCGAGTCCGACACGCTCCAAACGCCGTTCCGCTTACCCAATGAGGTTAAACTCCAGTATACACAAGTCGGTTCTAACCCTCTGTCCCTCCCCGTTAGAGTCTACTGGGGCGACTTTACTGCTCCTCCAGGCTGAGTGCTCAGGAACTGTCTGCTCCGCTTATTCCGGCGTCCTGGGGGTCCTTCTGACTGAGATCAAAAAGGCAATAAGCGCGGTTTCGAGATTCGATCGAGACTGGGGATCTGTAGTCCTTGGATCGAGACCGCTCCACAGAAACCGATCAAAAAAAGACGTGCGGCGAGAGTCCCTTTCATCATCTTCACCATCACTCTCGCCAATTTGATTCTCAGCATCGACATCTGCTAAGACAGCAGCCAGTTCTGCAAACCCCTGTTGTTGATCCAAGGGCGGTTCTCTACTCCCCTAGAGTATGATCTGCCTCGCATCCCTGAGCTGGCCCTCGGACGGGCAATATGGACATTTGAACCTTGTCCCTTTGCAGAGATTCTGCAGCGTCTCCTTTGCCAGCACATGGCCGCAGGGGATCATCATAGGTGGATTTGACTCGGTGGTCTGTCCCTTGAGCACTGGGCATACGAAAATACTGTGATACATCATGCGCGCCGGTAATGGAGTCTCGAAGGCAAGTTCATTTGCCGTGGACCACTCCGTGCCCTTCGTGCGTGTTTTGGTCATGAACTTTACCAGCTGCGGTAGTGCCAAGGCGCCCGCTGTCGCCGCGATGTAGAGAGGTGACTCGGCAGATAAACCGAGCAGGCTGCAAAACTCACGGGTGAAGGAGGAAGCCACATCTGAAAAGGCCCCTTCGATGGCGAAGTCATCACGATACGGCGATGCTGAAATATTGGATGCAAATGCCATGGCTCCGGCAAGGCGGTCGATCTCTGGCAGGTGGCGACCTTGAAAACGGCCAAAATGTCGCCGTGCGTAGGCCAAAGCACCGGCACGGCCATTGTTTTCGTCGTCGGGCAAGCCGTTGACGGTAGAACCCTTGAACAGCCAGACGTATTGGAGCTTACTGAGCTCAAACTCCAAGTTGCTCCCACGAGTCTCGAGTTCAGAGGAGTTCGATCGTGCCCAGTCAATGGCAGGTACAAGATTCCTGGCCTTGAGCTCCTGCAATATACTGTACATCTCAGAGAATCGGGTCTGGAGCTCCTGCGACTGAAGGGAGGACAGATCTTGACCGTCGCCGGGACTGGACGCTGTCATTGATGGGGACGCTTCAGCGTCAGCTTCAGCGTCGTCCTCGTCCATAGGTTCATCTAGGTCGAATGATTGTGTGTCGTCGGTCTGGGTTCGTCGATATGGCGTGTGGTGTGCGGTGGCATCTTGCGCCTCGTCGATGAACGTTGAAGCAACGGAAAACTGCCCTTCTCGGAGTAAGTGCATGGCGATGGCCCGATTAATGAGGGCTGGGTGATCCGCCATAGCATCATGATCTGATGGTAGGGGCTTGAGAGGAAAATGCTGTAACGGCACAACCATTAGTTATCCTCACATGTTGCAAAGAAGCTAAGTGGGCCAGTATACCTTGTCCAGTGCCTTCCCGAGCTTCCTGTGCGCTGACGAGACCTTTTGCAGGTTCTCGTGTACTGCGTCAAAGGCACTTTTTGTTGGATTTTGGAGTTTTGTTATAGTTAGACTTGTTGTATGAGGATCCAATGCTGTTCAGATATGTGAGTATGCAGGCCTGAAGGGCAGTAACCAAGCGGACGAGAACCAACCTCCAGCAACCTGTTCCCGCGCTGCGCTGAGCAGCTCAATGATCTTGTCCACATTGTCGACTGCAGAGGAAAGCCTATGCGTGTTGTTTGTCTGGGCCAGCGCCTTCTGTAGGCTTTCCATTCCTGTCGCGTCCGCCATGGCGGCTGCTATCTCGGGCGATTTGCTGGTCTCCGGGTGGCAAGGGGCGCTCGCATTGTCCAGATCCGACACCGGATCTGGTCTGTCGATCTCAAGAGTGGAAGCTAGAGCTGGGCAGACCAGAGAGTTAAGAAATGCGCGAACAAGAGGTGCAGGTTCTAGAGATGGAATTTGGTACCACGAGGGATGGATCATGGGCGTGAGGAGTCCAGTGGGTGTTCAACGGGTGGCGTAGATAGTAGTGGCTCCGGCACGAGTGGTGCGGTGCGTTTCTTGCCCTGTCCCGTCCCTTGAATCCAGAGCGGCACTATGTGCTGGGGCCAGCCAGCATGGCAGCTTCCCGGCCCAAGGACGGTTCCGCGAATGACGCAGCTCCCAGCAGCACCCCACCTCTGGCCCAAGCGCTACGGGGCAGCTGGCCACTGGTGTCAGGGGGTTGGCCTGGAGGCGGGGAAGCTGGCACCTACTAACCGTCACGATTCCATTGCACTTGCATCACATGCAGCTCAGTACTCCGTCAGTATATTCTTGCCATATGCCTCACGCTGTGGACGCCTAAGCTTCGGCCGATCTCTGAGATACCGTTGTGCAGCCGACCTCACCGCTTCAAGCCTGACGATGATGCAGAGTCAATAGCCGCGCAGCGGCTCATGCCACCCTGCGCCTGCGCCTGCTGCCGGTCTCCGCAATGAGCACATGTGGCTTGCAGCCGTAGCCTCAAGCCATGTCTCTTAGACTCCCGTTCCCGGGCTCTGCACTGGATGGCAGAGTTCATCGGGAGGAAGATGTCACCTTATCAAGGATAAATTCACAGCGGAACGTGAGGTCAACTGCTCTGGAGACGCCTCCGATTATGTCTCCCAGCCCGCGGCCCGACAGCACTGCCGTCGTCACCGAAAGTCCGATTCTTGCGCCTCCCAGTTCCAGCCGACGACGAGTTGTCCTACCCGACCCCGTTGCCTTCAGGTGAGTCTCTCGATGCAGCGGCTTGACCACTGATACTGAGATTGGATTGCGCAGGTTCCTGGAGGAAGACCCGCTGGTCACGGTCGTCGAACGAAAGTGCCTCCTTGTCGGCTACGAGCTCTACCTCGTCGAGCAATGGGCCTGCTCCCGCCAGTCGCCCGCACTGGTCATCGTCACCTACACGGGCGACCCAAAGCACTCGATAATCGTTGGGGTCTTGAAAGTACCCAAGGAAGAGAAGGACTGGTCGCCAAGGTTGAGGACATACTTCAGGGCGATCCAACAATACCATGCGCGGCCGAAGGAGACAGATGTCGGGGAGCTTATGATCACCAACCTGAGTAGCTTTCCTTCGGCCCTTACAGTCATCGCGGTTCCAGACGGTGATTTTAGGAAGCACCGTCAGGTCTTCATCGTCAACGAGGATTTGAAACGGTTGGGATGCTCCGGTCGGTCAGCTCTGACATTGTCGGACCCAACACCAGCAACACAGGCCAAATTTTTGCAACTATACAAAACAAGCGACAGGATACCGTTTTTCCAGGCCGTCTCAGAGCTGATAAAGCTCTGTCAAGTGGCCCTCTTCATCTTCGGGAAACTGGATCAAGAATACATCGACGGTTTGCTCTGCGATTTAACTGAGACGGCCGTCAACAACTGGTGGACAGAAATCGGATCGGAATACTTCAATATCGAGCCCACAGATGGCATCCTCGGACCAACAACAGTAGCAGCCCTCCTGGGTACATTGATGGGTGCAAGAAATCGACTTGGTTATTATGGTGCCCCTGTTGCGAAAGACGTTTTCGATATCGAATGCACCAAAAGGGGCATTAGCACATTCCAAAAATCCCAGAAAATAGAGAGGACACGACGTCTGGATCGGCAGACTCTCCTGAAACTCCACAGCGTAACAGCCAAGGCAGCTGCTGGAGAGGCGGGCTGGGGTGTGCGGGGGGCCGTCAAGTCTACTGTTGCGGAAATCGGTGGCAAGAGGGGCGAGCTTGTCATTGGCATGGTCGGGGGGCGTGATAAGGGTAATATTGGGGACATCGAGACTCCGAATCTCGACAAGTTCATCGCCCTAGCCTACGGCGAACGAACGAAATGGCTCTGGCACGGGAAACCGAGGAGAACACTTCAAGAACACGAGGATTCGATAGCGCCCTTCGCAAAAGACTTGAAAGATGATCCGACCACTCAGGGGGCAAGCAGGAGGACAAACTCTGCCCCCGTGGAGGACGAAGCCGATAATAGAAAGAAGGAAGACTCGCCGGGCGTTTACACAATACTGGCATCAAACTCTGCACCCGCAGTATCCAAAGTTTCAGGAGACCAAGACGCCCTGAGGAAGACGGTTTTCAAGAGCGTCGCCGGGAAGGTGAGCGACGCCCGCTCAGGCCTGGGTCGCATACGGGATGCCGTTGGGGGTGGTTTGCGGGGCCACGTACCTCGTCCTTCAAAAGATGAGGGCTCGGAGTCAGTGGGTGGTGGTTATGCAAGCCCAAGTATAGCAACCTTGGCCCAATCATCCGCGACTCTGACGAGCCCGGTCGCCGTTGGGAGAGCTTTCACTTGGAAAACCAAACCAGAGGAATATCTCCAAGCTCTCAAGGATAAGGAAGGTGGCGGCTCTCTTCCTATGCTAGCACAACACGAAGAGACCGAGGATGGGTCAGTAACCACCAAGGATGGACAACGCCCTGATCAAGAGGGGCAGAGGAGATTAGGAGTCAAAGATATATCTACGACGGATTCCTACCATACGGCGATTTATAAAGGAATCATCAGCGGCAACACTTCTGCCGCGGGCTCAGCCGTGGATGACTCTGATCTCCAAGGACGTATCCTCGCCACTGTGCGCAACGGCGATACATCTCTCGCGTCTCTCCAGCGACGCCACAGTATTCACGTGTCCAATTACCCGCTCAGCCCCCATCCCAACATTGCGCGATACGCACGACGCCTTTCCTTCAGCGACGCAGAGGACGCTATCTTGCGCTGGGATGAAATAGTGGACATTATAGATCCGCTTAGTGATTCCGGGACGCTTGAAGCACTTCAAATGCAGGCCGAGCTTGCCTGTAACCTGTACGAGCATCTACTGTCAATACAGACAGAGCTTGCGCCCTGGGTGACAGCCAAGATAGCAGACGTTGCGGTCCTCGACACCAAGTTTGGAGCGCAACAGGCGGAGCTGCAGGCAGTGTATATGGCGGTGAGCGAGGCATATCACCGCATCCACCACGGCAGTGGCGAGCTGGTGGCTGAAGAGCGATCGCGCCTAACTGAGGCTGTCAAGGACGTCGAGGTACTTGTTGCGAAGCTCGAATACGAGATCAACGCACTAGTAGAGCGCGTACTGGACGTCGAGGATGGCGTAGCGCACTTCGAGGCCCAGGTCGAAGATGTGGAAAGGCGAGCCGAGGAACTCAAGGCTGTGCTGGAGACGGAGAGCTGGCCGCATTGGTTCGTCAGGACACTGACTGGAATCGGAACTGGGCCGAATATCACCAGAGGGCCAAGTCAAAGGGGGAGAACAACATAACGAACTAGTGACTCTTACGCTTTCGTTACTGGGCGTCATACGGCTGGAGCATGCCATATTTTCGGCACATTGGATAACAGCATTATACATGGGAACAGCAGCACAGCATCATCGCCGCCGTCGTCGGAGTTATTATCGATAGAAATCTAGTAATGGCACCAATCCAAATAATTAAATCAAGCAAGCCCATAGAGCTTTCTCTAGAGAAGGGATTCCATTTCTATAAACCCCCCAATCCCGTCATGCTGAAACCACCCTCTAGCTCCTTTATTAAGGACGTTCTAATGTTACATGTTACAGACCAACCGATATTACCAACCCGGCTCTGAACTTCTCGTACATTGTGGAGATGTGGCCAAACAGTCCTCCAAGCAAAATGTAAACAATGAAGGAGCGTGTCCATCATCGTCTATATTGGTATCAAGTCGAAACACATCGTCATGTCTCTCCCCCACTCGCGTTTCCGTTTGTGTCGTAATTTACATGCCGAAACCGCCGGGTTGCTGCGATTGCTGCTGGAGCTGGTCCGAGATCTTGGTGTGCGCCTCGAAGAACTTGGCGCTGCATCGGTCAAGGCAGACGGCCTCGCCCTTGCTGAGCTCGCCTTCGCGGTACGTCTTGTCGACGCATTTCTGGGAGCAGATCTTGACCATTCTGTCGAGAGGGAGATTTTTAGTTTCTGGGCGGGAGAAAAAGGGGCAAAGAGGGAGGTGTACCTTGTGTGCATCTCTGCGACAACCTTGAGCTCGTTCTCGACGGCCGAGATCTTCTCTGCCGAAGTAGGCGCTCTTCCGCCGAAGCCGAACATGGACATGATGGTGGTTTTGGGGGGTTGTGTGGTGGGAGAATGGGGGCGTCGGTTGGCTGTCGGGGGTCGTGGCGGCAAGGTGGATTGGCTGGCTTTGTGATGTCGTCGCGATGGCCAAGCGAGTGATTGACGATGAAGGCTTTCTTTTCTGCCCTCACTAAGGATGAGGCGGTGACGCGGTTGATCGTCGGGCGGCTTGGCGCGCAGGGGTGGGCACTGAGGATAAGCAAGCTTGCTATCCAATTGCAGCCCCTGATAGGCCGCGATGGAGCCTCCAGAGTGCATAAAAATCCAAGCTGCAAAAGTCCAAACTTGAGCTCTGGAACACTTTTCCCTCACAAGATTGCTGTCCATCTCTCACGACACCCAGCATGATTGTAAGTTGCTATGATGCACCCCTGAATATACCAACTCCATGTGATGAACCGCATAAACCTTAGAACCGTTGCGACTGACACGCTTTTGCGTGCATGATCATAACTGCCAAATCTCTGACATTGGATCTCCTCACCATTTGTTTGCAAACACAATTCGGGGACATTGTTGCTGACTATGGACATACAGACGCGATGAGACTTGCGCCCCGTCTTAAGTTCCCGCGGCCTTGTGCCTGGAAGCCGCTCGGAACTCGCAACCCGGCCTCCCTGCGGTTCTACAATGTCGCGAGACAACAAGAGCTGGTGAAGGCAAACGCCCTCAACTATCCTAGGATACGGCACGATGTTACACCGATGCGGATCCCAGAGTTCCAGGAGAAATACCAGGATACTCAACAGGGTACCGTCGCGGATGAGGAGGTTGTAGTGCGCGGTCGTGTCCAGTTCGTCCGCACCGCAAGCTCGAAGCTCATCTTCATCGTCATCAAGAGCGAGTTTGAGCAGATTCAGGGGATGCTCAATTTTCGGAATCTCGAGCTTGCCGGTACGACGGCAGGCGTGTTCAAAGAGTTCTCGAAGCTGGTGGCGCGGGGTGACATCATTTGTACGTGTTGCCATACTTTATCGGATTGCTGGACAGGAGCTAACATTCAGCAGCCGTGATTGGGAAAGCAACCCGAACATCAAGCGGAGAGTTAACTCTTGACGCAACCCGCATGCCCGAGATCCTGACGCCCGGCCTGGTCCCCTTGCCGGTCAAACTCGAGGATGGGGCCGCGCAGATACAGCGCCGCCACATGGACTTGCTGGTGAACCGCGGGACGGTAGATACGCTGCGCCTCCGCTCGTATATCATCAAGTACATGCGTGACTTCTTCCACGAGAGAGATTTCATCGAGTGTCAAACGCCCATCTTAGCCGAAGCTGCAGGCGGCGCAATCGCCACACCCTTCTTGACTTCGGGAGCAGAGTCTGTGCCTCAGGGACTTGCCCTGAGAATTGCGCCAGAGCTATGGCTGAAACGCCTCGTTGTTGGCGGAATCGACAGAGTGTTTGAGCTAGGCCCATCCTTCAGAAACGAAGGTATCGACCAGACACACAACCCTGAATTCACAACCTGCGAGTTCTACAACGCGTATGCCAACCTCAACGACCTGATCGGTCTTACGGAAGACCTGGTTTCTGGTATTGCCGAGCACTGCCAGGATCTGATCGCTCAGAAGCTCTATTCTTTACCGAATATTGACATGGCGAAGTTCGGTCGTCCTTTCAAGCAATTGGAGTTCATCCCCTCTCTAGAATCAGCTCTCGGCCTCACCCTCCCTGATCTTACTACCGAGAGCGCCCTCAAAGATTTGATCTCTTCGCTTGAGAGCAAGGGAATTGAGGTTCCACAAGACTCGCCCTCGCTCGCTAAGTTCCTGGACAAGCTGGCAGCCACACATGTTGAACCGCATTCGCTGGAAGAGCCGATATTCATTACAAACCACCCAGTGTGCATGTCTCCGCTCTCTAAGAGCTTCATGTGTCCTAAGACCAATCAGATGGTCTCGGCGCGCGCGGAGCTGTTCATTGGTGGCAAGGAGATGGCGAACATGTACGAGGAAGAGAATGATCCTTTTGCTCAGCGTGAGAAGTTCATCAACCAAGCAAAGGCCAACGACGCCCCTGGTGGGCCAGAAGTTGGAGATGGCAACATTCTCATTGATGAGAGCTACGTCGAAGCTCTTGAGTCAGGTCTGCCGCCCACTGGAGGATGGGGTTGCGGCGTCGAGAGGCTGGTCATGTTGTTCTCGGGGTCGCGTAGGATCAGCGACACTCTGAGCTTTGGAAACCTGCGGAATGTGGCTGCGATCTCGGGGCTCAGGAAGCCTGTGAGTATTAATAGTGGCAGCGAGGAGCCTCAGCAGCCCGAAGGAATCCCGAACTGATGGACATTTGGTGCGGCCTTGTAATGATGCTGTATAGTACTGTATGATGATGTGCGATAGTTGCGAAAGATACCCATTTGAACTTCAAGTCTTTCCCTTGCATGATGGATGAAGCAGTTGATATAAGTGAACGTCCAGTTACTCCTCAGTAATCGTACTACCTCATGATTCCCGTGGTCACCAGAAGACACTGTAGCTCTGAGGAAATCATCTGTCATCCGAGAACGAAATTCATCGCCAATAACAAAAAAAAAAGTCACTTTCTCCTGAGCTTGCACGCATCATACAGTTTTACAATATATCTTCACTATCTACTAGCATTCGATATAATGGTAGGCATGCATGCGAATCAGGCTTGCGTCTCCTTCCCATACCTGCAACCTATGTACCCCTGAGCTCAACAACAGGCGTAGCAGCTGGGAAAGTACGGAGTTCGTGTCTAGGTGTAGAATCATTGTAGGAAAACCGAGCGAGGACCGTCGTGAAAAGCGTAAATAATAATCGTATTGACTGACGTCCTGAGGATGGGTTTCATTCGTCGGAAAAAGGAGAGACTGAAAAGACAACTAGAGTCTAAAGGAGGAAAGCAGAGAGAGATTCCCGTTGTTGGGGATTCTGTCCAACTGAGAGGCTGATAGAAAATCTGGATAGGATCTGGTTGGCCTGCTGTCCTAACTGTACGGTGACCGTCTCCTCAAGCAAGGCTGGAAACAGGGGAACTGAGAAAGAAAATGAATGAGCTGGTGGGCTGTTGTGTCATCGGTGATGTATCAAGTTCGCTCAAGCAAGTCTGGACAGGCAGTTGGTCTATGATAGAGAATCGAAACGAGAAGTAAAAAATTATCGTCGAGCAGTCGTCAAGAGCAGTGAGTGTTAAACATAGGTCAAAGACTAATTAGTTCGTAGGAAAGAGAAGAAAGAGAGAGGCCCTAAGCTATACTACATAATCTTACAAACCCCCCTTCGCCCCCAGATTTCGGCAGTGAGAAAATGATATACCCCTTGTCTTTGGGAGACATCTTGAGTCTGCCAAGCAGTGCCTGATGCTTTTTAATAAGCATTCTGGGCATACCCGTATACCTTATCATCATTGATGACCTCGCAACCCTCCTTCAGCTTGTCGCGGTTATAGGAACGCATGCCGTGGCCGATGCCCGAGAAGACAGCGTCCTCAATGCGACCGTGATTCCAGACCTCAACCTTACGGTCAAATATGCACTGCTTGCACCATTCGAGCCGTATCGCAAACTCGCGCTGCGCCTTCTTCCGCGGCGCTTCAACCAGGTAACGGTCCACATCGGCATCGGTGAGACCCCAGTTGTTGCCTTGGACAGCTTGGCGAACTAGATCATCCGTGTGTGATGTCCATTGCCACTTCTCGATGAATCTCTCGTAGTCTTCGCTGCCAACGGGGACGATGCTGTCGGTTGGTTTCTTGAGATCCACAAGGTTGCGGTCCCGCAGTTTGGTTCTGCAAGGGTGCATAAACTGAGGGCCTCCCATCCGGAAGTCGACCGGCTCCATGTGACCGCGACACAGACGCAGACGGCGAATGCTCGAGCCTTCTTCAGAGCCAGAGCCAATGACAGGTAGTTCTGGGTAGGGGGCTTTAAACGGGAGGTTACCCGTTTCGTTCAGTAGATGATGCGCCCAAGCACGGTCGGTATCAACAACTGCCGCCAGAGCGATGTCGAGTTTCTTCTTCCGTCCGTCGACAATGGTCTTGAATGTGGATGCCTGCAGGCTCACTCCATCAAGGAGAAAATCGAGAACGCCTTTGAGACGGTACCTGAAGTGACTATCCTCCATACTGTCCACGAACTGTACCATCTCGCATGGCCAGCAAACGCGCATCTGCATGCTGAATAGAGATCCAAGAAAGTGATTTTTGCAAACCAAGCACTGATTATTCTTCCGCCAATATCCGTACGTGCCGTACTCGTTGCCATTGCGCCTCTCAACCCTCTCAGGGATGGGCTCGGGCGCAATTCCGTCCCCAGCAAGGGCCGCGGTGAGGTCATCCGCCCAGGCGTTCTCAATCTCTCTCAACCTCTGGGCGCGCGCATGCGTGCTAAGGTGTTTCGGAATCGACTCCCGCTTGTAGACACACGTGCGGTTGACATCGCGAACCTTCACGGACCAAAGCGCATCTGGTCCAGGGAGGCGGCGGACGAAGTGCCAAAAAGACGATCCGTCACTCGTAAGGTCCATCCCAATTTCACGCGCTTTGGGAACGCACTCGATAAGCAGTCCTGTCACTGCCTTGGCGATGTGAAATGTTGGTTCGTGGTAGGTGACACCATATGAGCCCAATCGTTTTGCGTCGTTCGGTCCATCGAAGAAGTAGGGGGCGAAATCGGCGCGGATATAAGTCTTGGTTCCGTCGGGGGATATCCAAGGGTGACGCTTGATGGCTTCGATGAGTGGTCGAAGTTTGGTCACATCAAGGAGGAGACAACGTGAGATTGCCACGCTCTGTAGGTTGGTCATCGTTTGAATCATCATCTCAAACATCCTTACGTCGAAGAAAGGAAGCTGGTCAATAATGACATCTCGGAAGCTGTTCTTTGTGTCGATGACACCATGGACTGCAGCTCGTTAGGATTTATCCAACTTTGAAGGTGCATATCCTGAAGACTTACTGAACTTCTCCATGATCTTCCACCCGTCCAGGTACGGCGAGACTGTATGCAAATGCTCGAGTTTCGAGGCAGCGATACAAAGGACGTTGTCTCTTACGCCCTTGTTCTCATGGACTTTACCGTCCTGGTCGACATGGTCTTTGAAGTGGTCAAGCAGGAAGTCACCGGTTGTCGAGTTCCAGACTTCCTATTGTCCAAGTTAGCGACTATCGTCGGACACATCATATGCTGCAAGACTTACCATATTTGCAGAGATATTGATCGCTGCGTCACGACATGTTGCCGCCAGGGCAGAAACACTGCGAACGCTAGGCATGAGATGACGAATGACCTGGTTAGCAAGTTCGGGAATTCGTAAGAACTTGACAAGCCCATTGTCCTCATTGAGGAAGTTTTCCCGGGGCTGGTTGACTGCAGCGAACGGCGACTGTCTCCATGTCAGCAAGTTTGTCCATAGAATACCCAACGTTGATACTCACAGCGACGATAAGGCGCGTAAAACCCGCCTTGTTCATGTTCGTCAATCTGCTGTCGAAGAATGCCAACTCTCCGACTTCCTTATACACCTTGCGAATCTCACGCAATTGCTCATCGCTTTCGCCTTTCAGAATAGGCGGTAAGTCTCTGCGCCGCTGGCAAGCCAAATCTCTGGCAAGCTCGGCCCCGATCTGCTCGGGTTTGACGCCATATGAGATCCAGTCGCGCTCATAGTTGAAAGATAGCTTTCCAGGGACTGGCTTCCGCACGCCCTGAAATTTCCAGTCAGCCTGTCTTGAGGACGTCAAAGGAAGTTTGAATGGTACTCACATATGTCTCATCGACCTCCCAAGGCTTAGGCACACCAGCAACAGCTACGGTAATATTCTGTAAAGCGTAAGCTTGAGCTCATAGCCAACAAGTGAAATTGGGACCTACTGCTTGAGCGGTAACGGGGGGAACGGCCACAGAAGGCTTGCTGGGACCATTCCTCTTCTTGTTGTTGCCCTTCTTCTTGGGTATATAGCCATCCGGGAGCTCCAAGCCCGCGGTGGTGGCATGTGGAGGCATCGCGTTGAGTTGCGATAGGTGTCAAAACCTGACGTCAGGCCACAAAAGATTCGAAAATGAACGACAATGTTTTTCTTGACGTGTGCAAGAGAGGGGGAAGAGGTGACTAATGGTTGAGGAAAGGGTGCTCAAAGATTATGTTGACAGGTGCGAGGGAAAATCACAGGGTGCTTCTTGTACTTTGTTCTCGTGTGGGAGGGATAGTTGAAGGGTGTTCATGAGTTTTGAGTATGTGTGTGATGGGAGATCGTTTCCTGTTCTTGTTCTTGTGTGCGAGGGAGAGTTGAGAGGTAGCTGGTGCTGAGGAAGGGCGTTCAAGAGTGTTGGGGGAGGGTCTTGAGGAAGCTGCAGAACACTCTGGGGGCTGGATATCTTACCTGAGGTGCTGAATATATCTTGGAGGTCCTTGAGGATGTAGATCTTACGAAGATGGAGGCACCAGGAAGGTTGAAGTCTGAGGTCTGCAACTTCCGTGGTTGGTTGGAGGAGTGAAGGAAGAAGAAACAGGAGGAGGAGAGGGCAGAAGATTAAATACCCGTTTGCTTGCGCGGATCATTGGTTCTTGGCCACGATGATGTCGTGTGGCGGCGCGGGTCCGGCAACGCGGGTTCTCTCATTAATGACTGCGAGAAGCTATTGTTCTGCCCCAAAAGGAGGGATGAATCACATAAACAAGAGTGAATGAAAGCGAGGATTCACTCGCCTGGCAGAAAGTTAGCAGGACCTCAATTTCTCAAGTGAATACCTCCGGGCATCTGGATGGAATATCTCCAGTGAATGCCTCGAGTGAATATCTCGAGTGTGTGGCGTACAAACTTGACAAGACTGGGCTTGGGATCAGGCAGATTGGAGGCTGCCCCGAGACGTGTGGTGTGAATTACCTAATATGATGACAGTGAGCTCTGTCAAAAGACAGCCAAGTTCCAGTATGCTGATACCGCTACTCTGATATGTCGGCTTGCTCGAGATCTCAATGATTTGCTGTACGGAAGCAGCCGCCGGAGGGGGTCAAGGTGGTTGTGAGGCCGGGTCGCCCGGTGACCGGCAGGGGTAAAATACCAAGTTACTTGGGATAGATGGTCTGGGTGTGATAAAATGAAAGCCCTAAGCAAATTTTAACATCAGACCCCGTTTTTGTTCTCGCCGGTCTGTGGGGGTAGATTTAGGGTCAACCCTTTCACGTAGATGCCATCCAAAGGACATGAGATCGCGGTCGTGGAGCCAGTTACGGGGCAAGCACAACCCCGGTACGGGACCAGGAAGCTGTACCTTCTGAAGCGCTGCAGGGCGAGACTGTGATCTAGAGACCATTTCCGTCTTTCAGGTCCAAGGCAAGCGCAAACAGTGCTTTCCGCGGCACTGCCGACCTGCCGCGATCAAACCAACAAAGGAGATGAGGCCAACGGCAAAGATGAGTCAGCTCGACAGCAAGTTCTCTTTCATACACCACCAAAACAAAGCAGCTCGGGGCGGTACCAAGGCCAGCACCTGCGTTTGAAGAAGTCGCGGTTCTAGACGGGAAAGGACGACGAGCTCTCCACCAGGAGGCCTCTTCGCCAACCCGTCTCCATTTCCACGGCGCCACTTGGCCCGGCAAACACCACGGTCATCGGGCGTGCTTCATCCAACAGTGAGTGCAGGCTTCCAAGCGTCGGTGACGCACATAACTCATTGCTACAACCGCTAACGACCATCACAGCTAACATAAAGAAAACTTGCTCTCGGTCAGCCACCACCAGATTCGCCGATCCGGAGACACACCAAGTCAGGTGAACAACATGCACAATAGGCCGAGACGGTAGGAGAACGCATAATATCGGTTGATTAATTTTCTCACTGAAGTTATTCTATACTCTGACCACTTGGCAGAGAGACGACGGAAATATTATAAGCAACATTGGCGCAGATACTGAAGCAAATGTAGCACCCCAACACTTGTTGGGCGAACCGGCCGGGCCTCACACGCAAGGAGGTATGTGGTAATAGGGGGAGGTAATAGGGGGATCCTTCAGGGGAACTCGATCTGGCTCAGGGGTATTCTGCGGCTGACAAAACAAACAGTGAACGCAAATCAAATAAGAGATGGTGGCCACACAGACAACCAAAATGCTCGCAACTTGGGTTACAGTCAGGCAAATGTGGCATCCGAGTACGAGTCGCTTAGATTACGACCTGCGGCATCATTCACGCAGACAACCGCCCAGGAGAACTTCCCAGTGTCGTCATCCCGCCCAGTTGAAGAGTTCGGCAGTCCACCTCAATACGCCGACGGTAGCTCATGCCACCCAAATTGACTGCAGGGGAAATCTGATCATCAATGACAAGAGGGTGCGAGAAAACGGAGCGTCAGGGGCGGGAAAACACCGAAAGGGAACCGGGACAACAGGAGATAAGCCGGTTACACCCCATTGGCAAATCACTGTCATCTTGTGTGCGCATGTGCCATGAATCTCACCGCCCACTCGATCCGATTAACGGCGGCTCGCCTGCCACGACAGCTAACACCACTTCGGAGGGATGATATCGTTCCCCGCACTGCGCGGCGAACATGCCGCGTGCGTCTCTTAAGTGCCTGCAAGACTAAATCTTTGCCGCCTGGCACGAGACACGCAAGGCAAGTATCATTGGCCGGCTTCGACTTCAACCTCCCAACATTGGCTGGGCTTTTCTTGTGCCCCCCTCCAAACCAGCCGAGAAAGCTCAAAGAGCCGGCCGGAGAGATCATGTCGAATATGGCCTGTTCCCGACCTGCCCAGATAAGAGGAATGGGATGAGTGGGATGCGCGAGCGAGGGCAAGATGTACGGAATACGCTTGCTCCTTTTCCTGTATGCGAGCTCAGACCAGACCCGCATGCATGAGCATGTATGGAGAAAGGAGAAAGTGAACGAAGTGTACGAATTGTCAGCTGTTTCAAGCCGGGGAATCGAGTGTTGTCTTGGAGTGTCCTGATCTGCTCGGTCAAGATGCACGTCTGGGCGGGGCTAGAGATCTCGTCGGCCGGCAGAGCGAGAAGGCGGCGGAGTCAGCAAAAAAGACGAAGCGGCACGCCATATATCGGGCTGGTGAAGATCGTCTGGCAGAGAGATGATTGACATTGGTCAGTGAGAGATACAGGTAACAGGGTGCTCGGGGGAAAGCAGAGACGGCAGTGTCGAAGAAGCCACAAGATCGAGATCTAGTGGGGCAACTTCCTCGGTCTATCCGTCCCGTTGGCGGATCGGCAACATGGACGACAAAGATGGAAGCAGTAATTGGAGGAAGGGGCGGTCAGCAGAAGCATAGGCGTCCCGCAAAGTGGTAAAGAAGGGTAACGTCGTCAAAGTCATGCGCAGCCTCAGCTCCACGTCAAAGGGCGCGGGGGATTGCGAGGTTGCCCACCAGAAGTCGGTTTTCGTCGCCTTCCGAGCTTTTTGCGGGCAAGAGAGAGGATTCCGTCATCCCGTCATCTCGACCCTCTGACATTGATTGCGTGCCGCAAAATGTCGCAATCTGAGAAAGTAAATCGCGACATTCAAGGCAAGAGCATTCTTGCCTCCCACTACGAGTCACCTCGTTTTTGGGTATTGCCCTCAAGGTTCCCGACGTCCATCAGATCACATGGGGACCCGCGACAATTTGAGCGGGCTTGAGGCAGACAATATGTGGCGTTTCATTGATGCTCGAGTCTCTTGGCGAGAATGGGTCCCCACGTCGTGTGAGAGTCTAAGAGAGTCTGCGCTACGAAGGAGACGGCTTCAAGACGTTGGTTGGAGGTCCAACGACTGATAACTGGACCTCACGATTTCCCTCCTGGCAGTTGTACTCTGACCAAGTCAGAAAGGGGACCGATAGCTAATTTTACAATGCGTGAACCCATCCAGATACTGACGTCTTCATGAGTTGAGTTTCGGTGCCGTCTTAGCAATTATATTTTTGTAGCACCGGCGTTGAAAGCATTGAGCGGCGCATTCCGTTATGTATGGGGCGGGGCACGGGACGGCAAAGTCGATTCCCAAGCTCCCTCGATCGGGATAGCTTCCTTTTGAGAATGCCCGCCTGAGCATGGAGCCACTCTGAAACGAGGACTGGCTCTATTATCGGTGAAATAGAGAGTCCGAACCTATTTACAGACAAGCTCCCAGAGACAAGCACTTTACGACTACACAGTACAAGCCAACGGAATGCTAGATCTAGAGACATCGCTTGTGTTCGATGGCGGTCTGGGACCGTTTACTAGGGTGCGAGGCGTAGGGAGTCATAGAGGTGAAGGCGAGTGAGCCTCACGGACAGGCGGCTGCAAGGATCAAGACAGAACGACAGGCAGCCCCCGGAGCAGCGCCCGGCGGGCGATAACCCATCCCGCCTTTTTGTCGATTTTAAGTCGTCAATGATCGACGTATGATGGCCCTGACGGTGGAGAGCAAGCTACGGGACAAAATATAGGCAAATCTCGACTCACCATGCAGGCGCCGGACCCCAAGTCTGTTTGGCATGATGAGACCAATCATGGCGCAATCATGCCCTCCAGGCGACATCGCGGGATGCATAGGTTGGGTTGAGTGGCACGCGTTGTAACGGGTGGTTGCGGTCCATAGATGGGACAAGACTCTTGGCCAGCCACCCGGCAAGCTGCAACGAGGAATCATGCGTACGGATTACAAAATGATGGTTGCATGTGGGCACTGGGCTGGAGGAGCATCAAGGGCCACAACAAGAGGGGTTGATGGGCAGAACCCACGAATCCGCCTCAAGCGGGCATTCTCGAGGCAGAGCGCAGCGGCCAACTGCATTTGCGGTGCCCCTCCAGCCGATGCTGAGTGGCGAGAGCAGGTCCGAAACGTTTGCCACGGCCCACGGCTGAGAAGCTCGATCTGAGGTGGTGTGGTGTTGGTGGGGAGGCGATGCGTCTGCACGTGTGTGTTCAGGCGGATGCTGCTGCTGTTGGAGAAGATGGCAAGGCTGCCTGAAACACAGACCTGTTTGTACATTATTACATTCGGGCAGATAGGTTCCATCCCAAGTCGAGTGCCGAGATAAATACGTACCTGGCGCCGCTTGCCGGCCGATTGGAGAGCTAATAGCCGTCCCGGCAAGACCTGGGACATCTGGGTTGTATTTGGAATCCGGCGTGTGGTTTTTGAGGCAGGACTGCACACTGGAAGACCACTCAAGGGAACGAAAAGGGGAGATACGAATGGATCCCTACGGAGTAGTTATCAAATATCGAAAAAGGGACGTTGTGCACTGTTAGGGACACACGAGACACAGGGAGACCGAGCGCCTAGACAGGACGGAACGGTGCCCTGAGATGTGTTGCATCGTGTAGGCTCCGTCGGACAAGGGGTCGGGGATTGGATGGTCTGACAGTGGGAATCAACGGCATGAAGTGGTTGGCTGCACCGCTCGCCTCTCCTTTCTGTCACTTGATGGAATCCGAGGACATCCGCCATGCCTCCTCCCACTGTGCCGCTGCTGGGCCTGGATGCTGCTGCCAAGCTGGCCCTTTCCCTATGCTGTCGTTGCATGTTCGAGATAAACGGCCTGGCTCACTTACCGGGAATCGGCACCGTCGTAAGACGGAGATCGGCCCCACCAAGAAAAAAAATGAAAAGGCAGGGAGGCTCCCCACTCCTTTCCGTGCTGCTGTGGTCCCAGCGCATTTCTAGGCCTGTGGCAGCAAGGTACGGGACGAGTAGTTGCCATGACTGTTGTGAGCGAGCAGGACAACCTCATGGATTGGCTGAGTGTCATCTGTCGTTCACCTCTGGGGGGGGGGGGGGGGGGGGGGGGCCGCCCCCGC
>Ga0247780_1000260_pt1 | contig 52704 bp, 38 predicted proteins | sample UWRJL079202R5_FD_179927 | JGI IMG/M metagenome (GOLD analysis project Ga0247780, IMG submission 179927) | Plant litter microbial communities from Arlington Agricultural Research Station in Wisconsin, United States - UWRJ-L079-202R-5 | ecosystem: Environmental > Terrestrial > Plant litter >...
TGAAGTTCTGGGCTTAGATGGCTGGATAGGTGGGTGACTGGGTGAGGTTAGGTGAGTTGATTACCTAAGGCATGGATGGATGTGATGGAAGGGGATCATCATGTTGGGTTCAAGTTCCATTCGATTCGCATTCATGAAGGGGAGGCTGCTTGTCGATATTCGATTCTGATGGGGAGAACTTTCTCCTCGTGATGCACTATTGGCATGATACGAAGACATAAGGGGCGTGGTGTTTGGCGAAATCTTTCATGTTCATGGTCGCGAGAACTTGTACATAGTGCTAGTAACCTCAATGTTGACTACTACTTGCTACTATAACACCTCAGCCTCCAATGGAGTCAAAGTACTCAGTCATCGCCGCCTGCGACTTCAGAACCTGCGACTGCGTTGCGTAGTACGCTTTATCCGCCTCTGTCCCGTTCCCGGTTACGCTGATAACTGTCAATTCCTTCGGCTTCAGATTCACAGAGACCGCACTCTTATACAGGGGTGGACCAATGGGCGTGAACGGCTTGTTCGAGCTGAGGTTGAACGTCAGACCCGGGTCCTTCGCGAGATCGTATCCCCCTGGGAACGTGACGCCCTTGGGCGTGGCGGTGCCGTCACCAGTGACCTTGAAGTTGAAGCATGCCATGTAAAACTGAGGTCCGATTGGCGACCATTCGAAACCAGGGGTGGTGGCCACAGAGAAGTGCAGGGCCATGAGCTATGTTGATCGAGTTAGCCACACAGGCATACATTTGGCGGGTTGATATCGGTTATAATAACTTACCTCCTGGCGAAGCACATATGTCCCCGCCTTGATATCGGCCGGGATCGTGGCGGTCCAGCTCCCGTTGGTATTATCCATCATGCGGACGTTGGCCCAGACCCCCTTGTCGTCGACGGTATCCTCGGTGATCTTGAAGAACTCGAGCTTGTTGACGTCGACTTTTGCCACGTCGCCTTCGTAAGGGGCCAGCCAGGCCGTGATGGGACCCTTGTGGCTGTACAGCCAGCGGGACCAGTGGAAGGTGATGCTGCTGCCGGCCCGGACCTCGGCAATGGCCCCGGGAGGCGTAGGGCCGACGTTGCACGCGAGTTCGGCACCGTTGACGTTAAAGATCGGGTTGACGCCACCGCCGCCAAAGGCAATGCGAGCTGGCTTGGGCGTCACTAGCGGGTCGATGTAGACATCCCAGCCGGGATAGCTGGATGATAAAAATGTCAGCACAGATTCACAGAAAATTGCAACTTCACTTCCTGGCAACGTACATGGTATTGTCCGCATCGATGCGATACACATAGCCATGTGCAGCGGCGTGGCCTGCAAGGGCCAAGACGAGGCCGGCGGTAAGTGACTTCATGATGAAGTGGGCGAGATGGTCAACACCAAGAGATTGAATTGTGCAGTGACATTTGGCGCCCAGCTTGCCGAGTCTTATACGTCCCAGCCAGTCCCAGCTGCTGCAAGCGGATCTCACCTGGCCATATTAGCCGGCATCTGCATTTCAATCAAAAACGCCCGGCCCTGTGAAATTCGTTTGTTGTGCCATCAAATGACGAAACAAATGCTTTGCACAACGGCAACAAACGCGGGGCTAACTTACAAGCGGTGGCGACGCACTGGAGCTGCGATATTGGCCGCGTGTATAAACACCCCGAACACGCTCTTTTCCCCCACATCCGCGCTCCCCCACAATCCCGATCCCAATTTAAAGGTAAATGGAGTTATGGCTGATTGGGGCGGCGGCACCGCGATTGGCCCAGGCGGCATGTCCACCCGGCACTCTGTCAAGCTTCATGCACCCCACCACGACCCGAACGGGTGGGGCCGACGGCTCCCGCGGGTGGAGGTTTCAATTCGAAATCAATATTCTTTATTAGGGGGTTCCGGGTAGCCAGAAACACGGTCGTCAACTCATGGCACCGGAGGGCAGCCAGATGCAGAGGCGAGAAGTCCGTGTCTCGATTACACCTCGACACCCTTCCCCACAATCTCAATGCTTGACCTGTCCTAACGGCCCCCGCCGAGCCGATACCGATGCATATCGATAGTTAGCTCTCTGCACATCGGCCCTATGCCGATCTGGCTACCCGGGAATCGGAGAGGCAATTAGGGCAACTATGGGATTCCGAGGAAGAAATTCACCTAGGTACCCAGATACCCAGGTGTCCGCCTTAGGGAGGTAGGCAGGGTTGGGATTTGATATTTAGAACTATCCCAGTTAGAACGGTTCTAGGGACACCTTACAACCAGTGGCCGATTGGTAATTTGTCAACCTTTCGACTGAGTCAGTGCCAGGCCCAGGAACGAATTTCTCCCAACTGGCAGGGCTTGAATTTAAGTCGTAGTAAGTTCTCAGTATAGAAAGGAAGATTCTAATAACTTGCCCAGCTAAACCAGCCTCGCCACCCCCAACTCAGGCCACCACCCCCTCAAATCAAAAGTCTTCTTCCACCCATCCAAATTCCCCTCAAGCTCCCCTACCGCCTCAGCCTCAAACAGCCAGAACCCCACCGCCGGCCTCGCCACCCTCTCCAGCTCCTCGTCCGTCTCAACCGGAACCTTCGCATACCGCTTGAACCACAACTCCCGCTCCACCTGCGACCGCTTCCACGATGCATCCTCCTCCCTCAAATATCTCTCCGCCGTCTCGACATCAACCACCCCCTCCCTATAAGCCTCGGCTTCATGCGCAAACAGCACCCTCTCCCTGACTGGCTTGGGCGGAACAATCCCCAAAGCCCCAAGAACCTCCCGCCACTGCGCCCTCATCCCCCTTGGATCCTTCCACCCCAGGACATACTGCAAATCCTTCTCCACCTGCGTTGCGTCCCGTGGATCCCGCCCATACAGGTCGAATGAGGATGTGAGTGGCTTCAGCGGCATGGAGTGGTTGAAGCGGATTCCGGCATCGGGGAAGCCGAGGAGGGGGCCGAGGATGGGTCGGCCGAGGGGGGAGTGGATTGTCCAGATTAGGTCGGTTAGGTTGGTGAGGGTGTTGGTGAGGGTTGCTTTGAAATGGGCGGGGATGTCGTCGTGACTGGGGGGTGATAAGACAGAGTGGATGGCGGCGGTGCTGTTGGGGTCGAGAGCGAGGCGGAGGAGTCCGATGTGGTGTGGGTCGTGGGACTTGAGGTCGTGGAGGAAGGGGACGAAGGTGTGCTGGGCGGGGTGGGTGATGTGGAGATGGAGGATGTCGTGTTCGGGGTTGAGGTAGAGGGGGGATGTAACTGGGGCCTTGTTGGGGCCGGTGGGAAAGATGCAGGGGATGTGGATGCGGTAGAATGAGAGGGCGAAGTGGCGGGCCTCGCGGTTCACACGGAGGAGCTTGCTGTGCAGCTGGAAGTGGCTTCGGACCGAGACCTGGTACTCGTGCTGGCTTCCTTCTTCGTCGGGGGCTATTTCGAGCTCAATTAGTCGCTGCTTTGAAATGGCTTGCTTCCAGATCTGGAGCCGCAGCTCGGTCGGCAGGCTTGAGAAAAGCGTGAATACTGCTTTGTCCGCGGGCGAGCGGTGATGGTAATTGTTGATCATGTGTAAATGGTGAGGGGTGGCCATCATGGCGGCATAGACTGGTTCGTGGGTAAGAGATGACAAGATGACAAGATGACAAGATGATGAGGTGAGGAAGGTTATAGTCGGCTGACCGGAGACAGGATCATTGTGTTTCCGAGGCTTGGAGTGCGAGCGTTTCTGTCTGCGCCACACACCTATCATCACCTGCTGATATGCAGAGTTCGGATAGACGCGGTCTAGAGCTACTATTCCCGCAGAATTTACCTAAAGACCGTGCCAATGCTGGCCCGCCCGTCGGATATTTGTCCGCAGCCAGTGGCCCGTGGTGTTGATCCTACAGGAGTGCATCGGTCCCAAGGTTAGGTTCATCGGATTCAGACAATCCCTCGACCCAAGTTGCCGACAACAGGCCCAGTTTGGCAATTTCAGGCTTTAAAACTCACCCATTGCTCCTTTGGTGAGCTTATGAACGATATATCCCTCGGTGATAGTGCTTGGTTAGCAACAGATGATGGAACATCGCCACTGAGCGAATGCTCTACACACCACAACATCGCGATGATGGGCTGGATTACCAGAGACCTTGGGGCTGACCGTCACGTCTGAGTTGATTAAGGGGCAGTCTTACAGCTTAAATACTCGCGCATTCCCACCTTGTCCATTCAAGTAGGCCGAGTCCATTAGCACTTGCTCCCATTCCCAGTTTCCCCTATTCCATTCATCAGCTTCCACACTCTCAGTAACATCCGTCCCCATAAGTCCAATTGTGACGACTCCAAAATGCGCCTTATCGCCGGCCTCCCCGCCGCTTTGGTAACCCTCCTCCTGGCAACTTCAGCTGTTGGAAGGGCCACACATTTCGACGATGAAAACCAAATTGTCTTGTACGCACTCCCCAACTGCAGCAATGGACATTCCTTCCAAGTCATAACTCCTAATCCCCCACAGCAGTACCGATGACTCGGCCCCTATCGAGGCATATGGCCCTGCCCTGCTCGGCCCGGACCCTGGCAAAAACAAGAAGCGCGCCGAGTACTTCAAGTGGTGTGGCAAGCCGCACGTCATCAAGAAGCCCACGCCCAAGCCCGCCCCAGTGAAGCCTGCTCCGGGCAAACCTCCAGCTAAACCCCCCGTCAAGCCCCCTCCGAAGAAGGGCAAGGGCAAGAACGTCATCACAGTCGAAGACGACGGAAACGAAGTCATCGTCCACGTCTCCCACGCCGCGCAAGACGACTCGGATTCTATCCCGGACAATGACTCCATCTCAGCCACAGCCATAGTCGACGTCCGCCCCGGAACTTTCGGGCAGGCCAAAGGCCCCACCGACGGCGTGCGCTCCGGCTCCTTCGGCACCTGCGTCGGCTTCGCCGTCAAAGGCACCGCCGGCACAGCAGGCGCAAGCGACATGTTCATCCTGCACATGCTCACCGACAACTGGCAGCACATGCGCGAGCAGTACAATGCTTTTGCGAATGCCGTCGACTTGTCCAATTTGAGTGGGAAGCAGGGGGTGATGTACACGGTGGATACGCGGGCGAGTAATACGGAGTTGGAGGATGTGGATGTCGCTGCGGAGGCGAGCGCGGCGGAGTCGGACTATGCGAGGTTGTTTAATACGTTCCAGTTGTTGGTGCCGGGGGCGAGGCGCAAGTATCATGGGTATGCGAGTGCGGGGACTTTGACTGTTCAGGGGGGCGCGAGTGGGATTGTGGCGAGCCCTGATACATGATGGGAGGCTGCATGGGGTTGGATCTGGGTAGGTTGTCATAATGTATTGTCGTTTCCATATAATCGTGTGGGGTCTAGGGAGTCTGCGACTTTGCGTATCAGAAGCTAGAGTTCGGTAAATGGGCTGTACCAGGAGGTGTCCGCTAAACAGGTGGCTATCTCACTTCGTTGTGAAAACTTGCAATGTTGTGATTGGAGGCCAATTTCTTGCCGTATGACTGACATCTTCCATATCCTCAGGCGAAGCGGTCGAGTAAAAGGAATTCTACACAGCGACAGTCTGTGTTGCAAAACCGGGATCAACACTACAATTCGCCCGGTCAGAGAACCCGCCAGAGGTGGGTGACCGGCGAATAAATTGGCTTGGCCGAAGCGCGCCAGTAGAATGTAAACGCATTGATCCCTTCGGGGGGCCGCTCCCCGCATCACAGATCAATCGCTTTCACCGTCGCGTCGAGCATTGGCAACTCTTTTCTTCAGTGGAGGAAAAACCTCTTGGCGATTTAGCTTTGGCTAAACTTGAAAAGGTAGCAGGCATGCATTCGCCTGCTGTCCATCTTTTCGCCATTATTCCGATATTCGGGTCCCGTGGGTCCGGGGAGGAACTGCCGGAAAAGCACGCCGACAACATTAAAAGGGGTCCTCGACGCGGCCCTTGGCATACCCTCGGAACTCCTCTCTATGCGCTCTTCCTGGCCAGCCCGGCCCTCAACAACATCACCATGGGACCTTTTTCGACCAACAGCAACCTGCTGTCGGCGGCTATTGCGCTGCTCGCAGCGTCAACTGTCGTAGCGCAGAACACAACTTGCAGTCTCCCCACGACTTACAAATGGACCTCCTCTGGGGCGCTCACGCAGCCAAAGTCAGGATGGGCATCGCTCAAGGATTTTACGGCCACCATGTACCAGGGCAAATACCTCGTGTACGCCAGCAACGTCGCCGGCTCAACCTACGGCTCCATGGCCTTCGGCCTCTTCGCCAACTGGACTGACATGGCGAAGGCCCCGCAGAACGGCACGCCCTTTGCCGCCGTCGCGCCGACCATCTTCTACTTCGCTCCCAAGGACGTCTGGATTATCTGCTACCAGTGGGGGCCGACATCCTTCACGTACCGAACATCGAAAGATCCCTCCAATGTCAACGGCTGGGGCGCTGCGCAGGCCCTCTACTCCGGCAAGATCACCGGGTCCAGCACCGGTGTCATCGACCAGACCGTGATCGGCGATAGCAAAAACATGTACCTGTTTTTCGCCGGCGACAACGGCAAGATTTACCGGGCTAGCATGCCGATCAGCAACTTCCCTGGCAATTTTGGCACAAACGCAGCCACCATCATGAGCGACTCGACCAACAACCTTTTCGAAGCCGTCCAAGTCTACACCCTCCAGGGCCAGAAGAACAAATACCTCATGATCGTCGAGGCTATCGGCAGTGGAGGCCGCTACTTCCGCTCTTTCACAGCCACGAGCCTCGATGGCACTTGGACTGCTAATGCCGCAACCGAGAGCAACCCATTTGCTGGCAAGAAAAATAGTGGTGCTACCTGGAGTAATGACATCAGCCATGGAGACCTTGTCCGCGCCAACCCTGACCAGACTTTCACTGTCGACCCTTGTCACTTGCAGTTGCTTTATCAGGGCAAAGCACCGGGCGCTGGTGGGGAGTACGACAAGCTTCCTTGGAGGCCGGGCGTGCTTACGCTGCAAAAATAGGATGGGACCAGGGAATGACACTGGTGGCGGAGGGAATGCTAGGGTTTGCGAGGGATCAGTTGAGAGCCAGCTGCATGTTGAAAAGAAGAACTATGCATATCTAACCAGCTACTCTGTATTCTGCCAAACCGTAGAATTGAAGTCGATAGTACCATTTTACACTTTTATCTCCTAATGCCTGGCCAGCAGGCGCTTACTATCCAATCAATATTCGAGTCGTATTACCAGTCCTAACACACGAGCGCAAACCAAGCCCGCTCGCTCCCCTCAAGTCTCGAACCCAACATCACACAACCTCCACATCCACTCTTCCTGTGGGCTTTTTCGTCCACCCCTTAACCAACCTCACCATCTTCGCCAACGGCAACCCAGGCACTCTTGTTTTCCCATCCTTCCCTTTATCCTTCGTTCCTGTCCCTTGGTCTTTTTTCGACCCCGCTCCCAACACTCCCTTGGAGGGAGAACTCGCGGGAAACGCACCGCCAGTCGAAGCAGTAACCCTCCCCGTAAAGAGGGGGCCCAGGAGAGCAGCCTGGTCTCGCACCGTCAGTCGTGCTGCGAGATCTTCGAGGGACGGGGTAGGAAGGCCCTCTTGTCCCAGAAGCCAGGCAAGTTCGGCGAGACGAACGAGGTCGCCGCCGGCAGCGAAGAAGGAGGTGTCGTCGCTGATGTAGAGGTCTGCTGCGGCTGCGTGCTGTGTTTCCTCTGCGCCTGTGTGTGGAAACGTGGATGGCAACAGGACCCTTTTCCAGGCTGATTTGATGAGCGCGACAAGCTCGGGGATGATGGGATAATCGGAGGGTGATGTTGAGCTGGTATCGACCCTTGTGCTGGCTGGGAGGAATAGGTCTTGATGCGGTAACGTTGTCTGCTGTTGACCCAACTCAGATCCAGATGAGGGCACCTGCACCTCGGCGTCCGGCTCCCTTGCAAACCGCTCGGCGGTCTCACACAGCAAATCTAGCGCCCGCTGCGCAAGTTCCCTCGTCACTCTGCCCCCTTCAGCAAAGCTGACCATGACTTCGTGCATTTCCCCTTCTTTCTTCTCTTGTTTTCCAAACCCACCCCGGGAGAAACCTTCGCCCTTCTCAACCGCCTTGCCCTTCTCCTCCGTCGCCCGGGCCAAGGGCTGCGCAAACACAGAGAGGTCTGCGAAGTCGCCTCCCCCTTCGGTCGCACAACCCACTCGGTACTCCACGCCTCCGATGGTCAGACTGTCCAAAGCGTCCAGACTACCATTTTGGTATTGTACGACAGTGGAGAAGTAGCAACCGGACGCCCAGTCGGTGCAGTGGCGAATGATCTCGCGGAAGCCGAGGACCTCGTGCGGCATGTCGGCCACTTGTTGGGCCTGTATGCCGTGCATAAGTTGGCGGACTGTCAGTACTCCACTGCAATTGCCGTCCTCGTCCTTGCTGCGTGAACCAAAGCACACCCGCACCGGCACCAAGTTGAGGCAGGGCCCAACGATGGCCTCGACGCCCGACACTGAAGACACATTGCGTCCCGAGATGGTGTGTCCAAAAACGACATCATCTGACCCCGACAGATGGCCCAATACACGCGCCCACGCAGCTTTGATTACCGTCGCTGGCGTAAGTTGGCTGTTTCCGACCGTCGGCAGCCACACTTTCTCTTTCAGTATAGTCGTCGGTAGCGAAGTTACCCCCTCCACACCCAGTCTATCCTCGCCTTTGGTAGCTGTTGTCGCTGCTGTCGCAATCTCCGTCATTCGCGACCCCTTTAGCAGGGAGCTCCAATGGCGATAATGCTCCGACCTCAGCGTCCCCGCCGACGCGCGCAAGTAGTTGGCAAACAAAGGCGGTGCGGGAATGCCCCTCCCTTGATACGCTTCCCTAAGCGCGGACCAAATCCGATGCAGACAGACCCCGTCATACTGCGCATGGGAAATCCGCAGCAGCAGTCTGTGCCGCGCACTGCGCTGATGCATCAAGACTGTAAACCCCAGAAGCGACTCCCCCAACTTGGGTGTGTTGGCTGCCTCCCGCTCTTCAGCCTGCAAGTCCTGCGTAAAAGTCTCGAAATTGTCGTCTTCCAGCTTCACCACGCGAAATGAAGGCCGCAAGGACCGCAGAACAACCTGCAGGAAGCGACCCCCTGACGGGATAAACACGGTCCGCAGGATATCAAAGGCCTGGACCACCTGAAACCAGGCGCTGCGCAGCCGGGACACGTTCAGCGCGCCGCACCCGTCGAGGTAGAAGTAGTTGAGCATCCATCGCGATGAGAGCAAGGCGCCTGTCACGGCAAGGGACTGGAAGTCGGTTGCGGGGAGAACGTCGGCCAAGCCGCCGCGGAAGACACCGACGTGCGGGACGACGTTGGTTTGGAGGAAGAAATCGACGTTTGATGCGGCCAGCAGAGAAAACCGCTCGTAGAGGTCTGTCTCTGAGTCGTTTCTGGCCTGAAGGTGCCTGCCAGCCAGTGTTGCAGTCATGACAAGGTCTCCTTTTCCGTTGGGTCGAGTTTGCGAGTCCGACCGAATGGATTCCGTGACGAGCGTGAGCAAGGCGTGGAATGTCGGGTTCCGGAAAACATCGGCCACGTTGAGCTGCACCCCTTGGTCTCGAGCCTCGCCGGCAAACTTCATGGCCAGGATGCTATCTCCGCCGAGATCAAAGAAGCTGTCGTCTTCAGAAACGGGAAGGTCGGGCGGCAGGTTGAGCATGGTGCGCCATAGGCTGAGCATGATCCCTCGAATGGTTTGTGTTGTCGGGAGGCCAGGATCCGCAAATACCTCGGCCATGGCCGTCGCCGGCTCGGTTGGTTCCGAGTTAAAGACTGTCGAGTTCGAACCGGAGCCGGTCCCAATCTCACTCGAAGTGCGAGACGAAGGCGCCAAGTCGCTGGTAGACGACTCACTGACGGTGCTGTGAGCACCTCGTTGAACCGTCGCGGTAGCAGGGGCGATTGCTTCCGTCGCATGCGAAATCTTGTCCGGCAAACTGTGAGATGTTCCATCAATCCGTGCGTCGAGATCGTCAACGGACAGTGCCCGCTCCTCGATGAACCCGGCCAACACCTGGGCCATGGTATTTGCCACCTCTCTGGCCTGGTCATCGCCAAGATGATCTGACCAGTAGCGCAAAACCACCCCCTCAGTACCCTTTGACGTGTCGACGTTGACAGTAACAGCATACTGGAAATCTGTCAGCCAATGTAATGCACCTAAAGGGGGATATATAGGAAAGTACTCACCTCGCTCGGATCGTGTGCCTCTTCCATCTCAAATACCAATCCCTCCTCTTCTGACCCCTCCGCTCCCGTATCCCCTGTCCCCATGTGGTTCTGGATAGAAATCGAGGTGTTGTAGAGTGCTTTGCCCGCCAGGCCCAACTCGTGCTGCACACTCGCTAGCGAGCATCGCCGGTACTGTGCATTCTGGAGGTGGCGGTCCTGCGCACTCGTCAAGATATCCTCGAGGCTGGCCTCGCCTGAGACAATGCTGCGGAAGCACAACATGTTGATCAAAGTCCCAACGGTCTGGTCGATATCCTTGACAGGCGCGTCTCGATCCGTGGTGAGATACCCAAAGCTCGTGTCGTCCGACGCTGTGTATTTCCGCAGCACAATGGCCCAGGCGGCGTGCATGACATTCGCCAGCGTCACATGGGTTTGCTCGGATAGACGTCGCAACTCAGCGAACCGACTAAAGTGCATGTCGACGGCTCGTAGAGCGCGCGTGCCTTTGGAGCTGGCTTCCGGACTGAGCTTGGGGAAGTAGCAGGGCGCGACGCCCTTCAAGTGGCCACGCCAATACTCCTTGTCGTTTCTGGCTGTTGAGGTGGAATAGCGGATGTAGTCGCTGTACAGCGGACCGGGAGTATCGTCGAGGGTGCCTGCGTACGCCCGTGTCAACTCGTCAATGATGATGGCGAGCGATCCGCCGTCGAGAACGGCGTGGTTGGCGTTGAGTCGCATTAATATCCAGCCGGGTCCAGGACCACACGTTATTGTGAGTTTGTGCGGAAGGCGCGGTTTCCTCTCGCTACTGTTGGAAAGTTGCGTCTGCTTCTCCTCCTCTTCTATGTCACCCTGGAGGATCTTCACCTCGCAGTCAACACCCTCCAAAACCACCTGATCAAAAACGCTGCCGCGCTGGATGCCTTCCACAAAAACGGTACGCAGCGCGGCATGGCGGCCTACCACGTGTTTCCACGCCCTCGCCAGCTGCTCGGGATCCACAGGACCGCCCGCATGGCTGACTCGGTAAACGGCGCGAACTTGGTAGGCCCCGGGATCGCGGAGTTGGCTGATGAGCATGCCCTCTTGCACTGGCGTGCATGGGTACATGTCCTGAATCTGAGCCGCCGAAAAGTCAATGCCCGCCCGGGGTAGAACCCTTGATGTCAAAGTATGCAGATCCTCATATGTCAATGACAACAGCGGATAGTCGCTGAGCGTGGGTTGGGGAGCAAGGTCCAAAAGAGCATGAACCACGGACTCAAGTGTCTGTCTGCATTTGCCGATCCACCTCTTGATGTCAGGGACGCGCTCGAGGCTCTTGTCAAACATGAAGCTGAACTGGAGCGCGTTGTTGGTGACCACGGCGGATATCTCAAACAAAGCCAGTCTCGTTGTCTTGGGACCCACATCGGCCACGGTACCATCAATTTCGATGGTCTGAAGCGGTGAATCAGACTCGACCTCTGGGTCAGAGTTGCCAACGCCACCACCAAGATAGTTGAATAGGATCTCCATAGGCCGCGTGTTTCGTGTGGACTGGCCAGAATACTTGTTGGCAAAGTAGGGCCGGCCATTTTCCAGGATACTGCGACGCGTGTCCTTAATGCGTCGCAACATGTCGAGCATGTCGTTGAGGCCGGTTTGAATGTGCAGCGGACAAATCGAGGTGAACCACCCTACTGTCTGCGATAAATCCACGTTTGTGTCTGTTGGCGCCTCGCGTCCATGAGTCTCGATGTGCAAGGCAGGCATGGTTCTGTCGGTGAAGGTAGTGGCAAATGAATGAGCGATGGCCGCGATGAAGAGTTCGAGGGGTTTCGACTTGAAAGCTCGGTTGCAATCGCCAAGCGCGAGCTTTGTTAGGTTCTCGTCCAAGGAGAAGGTTTCGGTGTCGACATTGCCATACACGGGAGGTTTGCTGATACCCCAGTACTTCATGTCACATGGCGGTTCAGTGAACGGGAGCAATCTCGCAAAGTTGGCAGCCTTGGCCTGCTTTTGTTGCAGAGAAAGCCAAGACGCAAAAGAAACCGGCGGGTCAGGGAGTGTCAATCCGGTTACTAGGATTTGGTCGAGGTCCTGAAGGATAATGCGCCAGGACACGATGTCGATGGCCAAGTGGTGTGCAACCAACAAGAGAATGTTTTGGTCGGCCAGCTGGAACAAATCTGCCCGGAAGACGGGACCGGTCCTAATGTCGAGTTTGGTTTGCGATGTAGTCATGACCGGAGTCATTTTGTCGGTAGAGCCAATGACATGGGACTCAAACGCATACGAAGACGGACTCATCTTTCAGCAAAGCAATTGTTAGCAGAGATCACACCAGAGGAATCCACATTGGGCAGACACATACCGGCACAATTCGTTGAACCCAGTTATCGTTGTTCTTTACGAAACGGGCGCGCAACATTCCGTGGCGCTGGACCACAGAGTTGAGAGCCTGTCTCAGCTGATCAACCGTCACAATGTTGGCCACTTTGAGCGTGATACTCTGGTTGAAGCGGGAGTCGCCGACATGGGCCGAAGCCATGCCCATGTACATGGTCTGAACCGGTGAAAGACCAAACGACTCCGTCGACTCGGTATTGCTGCCGTGTGTGCTGGCCTGCGAGGCCACCTTGGCTAGCTTGGCAAGATGTCCAACCGATTTTGACCGCAGCACATCCTGTAACGAGACGCTGATACCTGCGGTGCGGGCGCGAGAAACCACACCCATTGCTCTGATACTGTCGCCGCCTGAATAGGTCAGTTTCACGTCAAGGACAGAAAAAAAGAAGAAAACATACCCAGCCCCAGGAACCCCCTATCCGCCGCCACCTTCTCAACCTGCAAATGCAGCTCCTTCGCCCAGATATCTCGCAACGTCCCCGCAACTTCGACCAGCCCAGCCTCATCAAAATCCACACCGTCCTCACCATCGTCCTCATTCAGTCCCAGCTCTCTCACAACCTTCTCATACGTCTCTTCTTGAAGCTCGTCGACCCAACCGGCGACTCTCTTGCGGTCCAGCTTACCCGACACGACAATGGGCATGTCGTGCAGAACTAGCCAAGACGTGGGGACCATGTAGGCCGGTAGCGCCTCACTCAGCGCGTCCCGGACCAGGCGCAGTTCCTTGCGCGCGAGAGCCACCGTGTCGGGCGGTCCACCGATAAGGAGCGAGAGATTGTCATCGCTGACGACGCCCCCCACGCCATGGGTCGATTGCAGGGTCACAACCCCTGTCAGACGGCCTCGGCACGCCCCCGCGCCCGGCTGCAGGACCAGGGCCAACCGGACCCTCGGGTCGGCCGATAATCGAGACTCGATCTCGCCGAGCTCGAGACGCTGCCCGTTGACTTTGACTTGGCCGTCGCGGCGGCCCAGGAAAACTAAACTGCCGTCGGAGGAATATTTGACAAGGTCGCCGGTGCGGTAGATGCGATGCGGCGCCTGGGTATCCGTAGATTTGCTGAGTGCATGTGCCCAGGCTGGATCGTCGACAAATGCCAGCTTTGTTTTGGTTGGGTCGTTGAGATAGCCCTCTGCCAGGAGAGAGCCGCTAATTGCGAGTTCGCCAGCGGCTCCCACAGGTGTCAGCCAGCTGCGGGCCTGCTCGCGGCCCTCGGTCTCGTCAGCCGGAGACGCTGAAGATAGGGGCTCCACGATCCAGGCCCTCCCAGCCTTTGTCGCCCGCCCAATGACGGACCTGTCGTTTTGTGTTTTGACATGGGAATTGACCACCGCCAACACGCAGGCCTCGGTCGGTCCGTAGCCATTGACGAGTTCCACGCGGTGCGCCCACCGGGCGACCGTCTCGGTCTGCATCGCTTCACCACCGCACACCAGTGTCTTGAACGCACCGCCGGCACAAACAGCCTCGGGGTCTAGCAGGTTTGCCACCGAAGGGGTCAGAAATGCCCACGTTGCTTTTAGCTGTGTGATAGCGCCCCCAAGATCATGCAGTCGATCGTGTTCGCTGGGAACACAAACACATGCCCCCATCGTCAGTGGGGAAAGCACCTCCATCAGGGCCACATCAAACGTCAACGACGCAAAATGGAGCGCCCGGGACGCCGGATGCATGTTGATCGCATATGCGAAAGCGGCCGACGAGGAGCTGAAGGCACGGTGGGTGCACACAACGCCCTTGGGTTTCCCAGTGCTGCCCGAGGTGAAAAGCACATAGGCTGTGCTCTGAGGCGAGCACCGTGGAAGCGCCTTGTGTGTCGAGGGCTTCGGAAGCATGCGGAAGCTGGGCCCATCAAGAGCGAGACAGACGTCTACCACCTTCGCAAAACGAGAGGAGTGCTCGGGGCTGCAGATAAGAAGTCGAGGGGAGACCCTCTCCAGCATGTCCTGTTGTCGTGCCGGAGGGTGAGCCGGATCCAGCGGCACAAAGGCGGCGCCGGATAGAAGAATGCCAAACAGGGTGACCACAGCCCATGCCGAGCGTGTCAGACAGACCGGCACAAAGTCGCCAACACCCACACCGTGTTTTCGGAGATGGTGGGCCAGACGGAGAGCGTGGTCGCGGACCTCGGAATAGGTGAGCTCGGCGTCCCAGGCGCTGATCGCAGTATTTCTAGGGTCCTTTATTGCCTGTTGGAGAAAGAGATCGTGGATGCAGAAGTCGACCACCATCTCGACCTCTTTTCCTTCGCCGCCGTTCCACTGGGAGAGGAGAGCATAGTCATCCGCACTGATGACATGAATATCCCTCAATCTTGTCTCCTTACTTCCCGAGTGCCTGACCAACTCCTTCAACATCCACTCGAGCTGGTGGACAAGCCGCTCGGCATGCCACATGGACATAACCATCTCGTCGTAATGCAGCAAAATCTCCACACCTGAATCGGTAACGGCACATTCGAGGACGACGGGATGCGTAAAGAAGTTGCCCATGGATGACGTGCCCTGAAAGTCCCAATCGTCCTCTGTGTCCTCGTCGCCATCAAACGAAGAAGCTTGTATGACCAAAATGTTCTGGAAGCCACACGCCGCTGCACAATCTGGGCCCAGCCGTCGGATGTGCTGCAGCCCAAAGTGCTGGTGGGGAACGACATTGGTGGCCTGCAGATGGACACTCTGCAAGAAGTCGGACACCAAGCTGTCACGGACAGTCTGCACGCGGGTCGGCACCGTGGTGATTGTCGGCCCTGTCATGTCGCCGACCCCGGGAAGATTGATGTTGCGGCCGGCCAGGGTCTCGCCAAACACGATATCGTCGGTCCCCGTGTAGGCAGAGAGGACAACCGCCCAAGCTGCCCGCACCACCGAAGGTAGTGTGGCGTCGACTTGTAAATCGCTGCGCCGAAGGGGAACTTGGTGCCGGGCCATGCGGAAACTTGGCGTCTGCTTGGCTGCGGGCAGCTGGGGGAAATGCGTGACGGCCGACACGCCATGGAGTCTGCACTTCCAGTATTGTTCGGACGCAGCCGAGTCTCGGGCCTTCAGGTGTCGAATGAATCCAGCGTAGGAGGGGGCTTCCGAGCCCTTTGGTGTTTGCCCAGCGACCAAGTCATTGTACACATTTTGGACCTGCAGCGCAATCCTCGGTAGACTCCATCCGTCGTACAAGGCGTGGTGAATGGACCACACAAACTGTCTCCCGCCATCACCGTCACCATCCACAATGGCATATCTCGTCAAGGGTCCTCCACTCTGCGATCCGATTCTCTTTCCCTCCTCAATAGCGTCCTCCACGGTGAGTTCATCATCATGCCACTCCATCTCGGCCGGAGCCGCCACCGCCTGGACAAATCCAGTCGTTGTGGTGTGGACGATGCGTGTCCTCAATGTATCAGTGTCATCCACCACCTTTTGCCACGCCATCTTGAACTTAGCCAAGTCGGTGCTGTCATCCAGCTTCAGCGTGTTGACAGACACATAGGCACCGACCTGCGAGCTAGCCAGCGCCACAAACCCTTCTTGCAGCGGACTACACGGATACGCGTCCTGTATCTTCTCACGAGGCAAGAAACATTGGGCCTCAATCTCTCGCAGCACGGCCTCAGTGTCGCGGGGACTGCAACCCAGCAGCTCAAATAGTTTGGGTTCGTCTGCCTCTCCCAACAACAACACCCCGTCCCCCTCGAGCCCGCCGCACGAGGCCGCCATGTCTGCCAACACGGGTTTCTCGAATATGTCCAGCACCGAGAGCGCAATCTTGCGTGCTCGTGCCACGCCTACCAGCCGCATGGCTGTAAGCGAGTCGCCTCCCACGCGGAAGAAGCTGTCGGTGGCGCGTACTGAGCCGGCTTCCAGACCGAGTACCGACTCCCAGAGACGCTGGAGCGTCTCCTCCATGTCGGTGGCCACATCGCGAGCCGTTATCCCCTTCGCTGCCGCAGACAGTTTGTAGTTCCCGAGACTCTCGCGCGGCAAACTCTCGGCTGCCTGTCGCAGCCGTCTTCTGTCCAGCTTGCCGGCGGTGGTCCAGGGCATGGCGCTGACGGGAAGGAAGAGCTGGGGGACCATGTAGGCAGGTAGATGGCCAGACACGAAAGTCTCCATGGCCCGAGCGAGTCCGGCGAGGTGGTCGTCCAGAGGAAGCAGGCCGAATTCGCTGGTGTGAGCCCCCTCGTTCAACACAGTGAAGAACACCGCGAGCGCCGTAGTGCTTGTCGTGGTACCCGATGGTGTCACCACTTCGACGGCAACGTTGGTCCCCTCGGGGAATCCACCTTTGCAGTGGAACTCAATCTCGCCAAGTTCAATGCGCCGTCCATTGACTTTCACCTGGGTGTCTTTTCTCGCCATGTAAAGAATTGCGCCGTCAGCGTTGAACCGTACCAGATCGCCCGTCCGATACAGTTTCCGGTTTGGTAGGCTGTTGTTCTGGAGTCCGAGTTTGTCCATCCATTTGGGCGGATTGATAAACGCCCGTTGGGTCTGCTCTTCGTTGTTAAGATAGCCTCTCGCCACCAGTCGACCCTCGACAACGAGCTCCCCGGCCGCACCGACGGGAACTAGCCTGTTGACATTGTGTGGATCAACAACCCACACCCTGCCGCCCACGGCTGGACCGATATTGCCGCTGTTGGTATTCTGTACGACTCCCTGTTGATCCACCTTGACGCCGGTGGTGGCAATAACCGAACACTCTGTCGGGCCATAGGCATTGACCAGGGCACACTTGGTGGTCGAGGAAGCCCACCGCATGATATGGTCTGCGGACATGGCCTCGCCGCCCGTGACGAGCGTCTTGAGCCCTCTGAGGGTTGCGCTCCCCGGTTTGAGCGTGCTGGCCACGCTTGGAGTTAAAAGCGTCCACGTCACACCCATATCCCGGACCACGCCCGGCAGGTCGTTGATGCGCTGTGCATCCGAGGGCACACAGACGCAGCCACCGACTAAAAGACAGGTGAGAATCTCCATGACGCTAGCGTCGAAGGTGTACGAGGCAAACTGCAAGACACGCGAGTCGGGACCCATGAACATGGCTTTGGCATGAGCCGTGGCACTGGTACAAAAAGCCGCATGCTCGACAACGGTGCCTTTCGGGCGGCCTGTCGTGCCGGAAGTAAAGATCACATAGGCTGCGTTGGCAGGCGACACCGGCAGCGACGCCGAACGACTCGCGGTAGTTGTAGGTGTCGTTTGGGTGGAAAGGGAGGCAACGGACGCAGCATCCACGACAAAACAAGTCGACGTTGACTTGGCTACGCCTATCATCTTTTGCTGGTATTTCTTCGAGCAGAGTACCACTGTCGCTCCCACATCCTGCATGAGCTGCTCAAGCCGGGATTCCGGGTGCTCAGGATCAAGACCGACAAAAGCCCCGCCCGCCTTGAGGACTGCAAGCTGGGCGATGATCGTCCACGCTGTTTTTTCGAAGCACAGAGGCACAAAAACCTCCGGCCCGACTCCCAGAGTAATGAGATGACTCGCCAGAATTGTAGCCGTGTCGTCCAGCTGCCGATACGTAAATGACGCATCCCACCCCTGAACTGCTGGCGCAAATGGCTGCTGGCGGGCGTGTCGGGCCACCATGTCGTGGATGCACTCATCTACGTTCGGTAGCTCAGCATCGTTCCATCCCTTGAGTTGGTCGACATCAGTGGGCCCAACAAGATCGAGCTCGCCAATCGTGCGATCATCATCCCCGTAGACCAGGTCGCTCACAATCTGCGAGAACGTGCAGGCAATGTTCTTGATCTGGGCGTCGGATACCACAGATCGCCAATACCCAAACTGCACTTCGACAGTCTGGCCTGTCGCCTCGACGTTAACCGCGATCACATACTCGCTCGGATCTTCGGCGCTGAGGACGCGGTACTGTAGGCCCTTGGACTGACCGGCTAGCTGGGACGAGGCAGATCTTTTCTGGTACGTAAACGCCGTGTTGAACAGTGCTTCCCCGGCTAGGCCCAACTCGTGCTGCATCTCTGCCAGTGAACATGTCTGATGTGCCATGGCCTGTGCGAGGTCGGCGTGGGTCGACTCCAGCGCCTCGGAGATTTCTGTCTCGGAACCTAACCGCAGCCGACACACGAGCATGTTGATGAATGCGCCCACGGCGTGCTCAACGTGCAGCACGGGGACATCACGGCCCGAGGACAAGAACCCAAAGAGTACGTCATCTGATCCGGTGTAGACCTGGAGGACCACGCCCCAGACGAACTGGAGGAGTGTAGACAGCGTGATGCCAGCGTCGGCACAGTACTCGGCGATTTGTGATACGTCCGGGAGAGTGATGGCGTGAGACCCAAGTGTTGCTTCGCCCGGTGTCTGTGCCGATGCCAGCACATGATCCGCAAGTGACGGAAACAAACATGATTCGGCTCCCGCGAGATGGTCTTTCCAGTACTGCACACTGTCGTCGCGGGGCTGGGACTGGAGCTGTGCCATGTAGTCCCCATACAGCGGTGCCGGCTTCTTGATGTTGAGATTGGCCTCGTATGCTTTGATGAGATCATCAAGAAGAATGGGAAGAGATGTCCCGTCGCAAATGGCGTGGCTGATATCCAGACGGCAAAACACGGAACCTGCAGGCGTCGTGCAGATGGTAAGTCTATGTGGCGGCTTCTTTTCGCTGTAGTCGATGGTATCGAGTGTTTCCAGTTGCTGCACGGCGTTTTTGTCCTCGGAGTGTATCATCACAATCTGTCGCGGCGCAGTCCGAAGGACAACCTGGTCCTGGAGCCCTTCATCGCCCCCCACTGTATCGACAAACACAGTCCGAAGGGTGGCATGGCGTTGAACAACGGCCTGCCAGGCATCGCAAAGTTGGCCGACATCTACTGGGTTTGCGGAGCAGCTGAACTCAACAACAGTGCGATAGGCGTACTTTTCCGGGTCGCGGATCTGGCTTAGCAAGAGACCCCTCTGCATGGGCGATGATGGGTAGATATCTTGAACGTCTTGGATATGCAATCCTGCCTCTTCCAGTCGGCGGCGCAAGCTCTCGTGTCCGTAGTATGTAAGCGAAATAAGTGGGAATGCACTCAGCGTTGTCTCGTGTGCATGTTGGAGAAGTCGACGGGGTGTATCTTCGAGAAGTGCTCGGCACCCTTCTGCCCAGGCTTTGATTTGTGGCTGGTGCTCCATGTGCTTGTTGAATGCAAACGATAGACTCATCTTTCCATTGAGAACCACCGCGGACACCTCAATCAGTGCAAACCGGGGCACATCTTTGCCAATGTCGGAAGGCGAGTTGAGTGATTGGTCGATTCCATCCACAGCCTTCAAGACATTCTTTGAGTGATGAAGCTGTTGCATCTGACCGAGATAGTTGAAAATGACCTCGGCGGGCCATTGCTGTCCAACTGACTCGCGGCCTTGGGCTGAGAGCATGTGATGGGCAAAGTATTCTCGGCCGTTTCCAGGGAGTCGTCGGCGGAAGTCCTTGACCCAGCGGATGGCGTTGATCACGTTGCTGTCTAGTACGGTGTAAGATTGTGTGTCAAAAAGAAAATCCAGAACACAGATGAAAAGGACTCGGACTTACCAGAACCAGACTCTTCAGGCAAATGTACCGGATACAAAGCCGTAAACCACCCCACCGTCCTCGACAAATCCATGTCCCCATTCCAGGGCTCTCGCCCGTGTCCCTCGTTGAATATGCGGGACACCCCCTTTCTCCCTTTCGTCGCCGCGCGAAACGAGACCAGCAGTGCTGCCAACAAAACATCGAGGGTATCGGTCTCCATCGCGGCGTGACACTCTGCGCCTACCAGCAGCCCCGTCGCCTCTTCCCCCACGTCGGCCTCTACTGTCACCACATCCCCGTACACGTTCGGCACACCGCTCATGCCCCAGTACGCCAGATTACTACCATCACCATCATTGCTCAACATGGCGTGATGAGGAAGAAGCCGCCGTTCGTTCGTCTGTGTCTGCGTCCTCGCCGACTGAGCTCTCGTCCACGCCGAAAATGGAAGAGATACCGGCCGAGCAATTTTGCCTGACACAAAGAAGTCTTCGAGATCTTGTAGTAGGATGCCCCATGATACGATATCCACAACAAGGTGGTGTACCGTCATAAACAGATACACCTCCTTCGTCTCGGCAACCGCGAAATAATCAGCTGCGAGAAGTGGGCCTCGCGCGATGTTGAGTGCCTTCTGGGAGGTTTGTATCCGCTTTTGTACTCGCTGCAACGTGCTCAAGGAGTGGGTCTTGAAGCGGTAGGAGGAGGAGACGTCCGTCGTGACGCGCTGGCGCCATCGGTGGGTGTTGTCGAGGCGGAAACGGGCCCGGAGCATGGGATGCGTTTGTACCAGAGCGTGGATGCCCTGTGCCAGGGTTTGCGGCTCGATGTGATTGCCGTTGTGCATGGTGGTGATGATGCGGAGGAGGATGCTCTGGTTGAATTGTGTCTGCTGTGCCTGTTGACGAAGTGCAGTTGAGTTGCCAGTCCCCGAAAGCTGCAAGTACAGCTGCTGGATGGGTGTCGGGTCAAACTCGTGGTGGTCCTCCTCTGTCGTACCGGCAGTGGCAATTCCCTGTGCGGTTGTAGTTTGGGTCCTGAGCGCCAGGTCGTGCACCGACTTTGCGTTAATAATGTCGTGCACGGCGACTGTGATACCTTGGGTCCGGCACCGGGCCATTACTTGCATGGCCGTGATGCTGTCACCGCCGAGATGGAGGAACGAGGTTGTTCGGCCGATGCGCTCCAGGCCCACGTTGAGTACTTGGCTCCAGATGGCTTTCAGGTGCTCACTCATATCCGCCGGCTGTGTTGTGCTGTTTGTTGGATTTTCTTCACCACAGGATTGGGCTGCGGCGAGTTCGTCAAGTCTCTCGGCGTTGATGTTCTCGATGAACCAGGACACGCCCATGCGGTCGAGCTTGCCAGATGGAAGAAGCGGAATGTCGTTGACGGCGATCCATGTCGACGGAACCATGTACGGTGGTACAGTTTCCGAGAGGCGACGCTGAGCCTGGCCAAGCAGACGGGATGCGTCTCTTGAGACGACAAGCTCAAGCCGATTACCAGTGTCTGGTCCAGCTATGCTCCGAAGAGAGAGCACTGCGACCAGTCGCTTCGCACATGGCCCATCCTTCGGCAAAAACACGACGGCGTGCCTCACAGCCGGATCAGCGCCAAGATGATGGGCAATCTCGTCCAGTTCCAGCCTTTGGCCATTGAGCTTGGCTTGCGAGTTGTCTTTCCGGCCCATGTACACCATCTCGCCTGATGCAGGATCGCAGATGCATACCAGATCGCCAGTCTTGTACATCCGACGGGGTCCGAGTCCTGCACCATCGAAGCTGAATGCGTGATCATTCGACCACCTCGGACCCTCGACGAACACCTCGCGAGTCTTGGCCTCGTTGTTGAGGTACCCCGAAGACAGAGTGGGGCCTTCAATCAACAGCTCGCCAACCGCCCCCACGGGCGCCAGTCGGTTGTGGTTGTTTCGGTCCACAACCCAACACCGACCCATTCCCGTCCCCAGGTTCGCCGGGTTGGACGCGCGATGCACATGCGGATTGACAGTCGCCACCACAGCACACTCGCTCGGTCCATAGGCGTTGACCAGTTTAAGCTTGTCGGCCCAGACATCCACGTGGCTCTGGGCCATGGCCTCGCCGCCGAGGATGAGCGTTTTGAGATGCGGGGCGTCGGACGGCGCCAGAGTGCGCGCAAATGAAGGCGTGAGAAGGGCCATGTTGACGCCCATTTGCTCCATGACGACGCTAATATTTCCGTTGGTTCGATCCTCGTCGCGCGGAACACAAACAGTGCCGCCCATCATGAGAGTCGTCAGGATCTCTACGAGGGAGGCATCGAAAGTGTACGAGGCGAATTGGAGGAAGCGGAAGGGCGCGTTCATGTGCATGGCGGGGCCATGGGCTGCAGCCCCAGAGCAGAACGCCAAATGCGAAACTGCAGTGGCCCATGTTAGTATGTGAAAGGAAGGAGCGGACAAGCACTGAGAGACCCACCAATTGTCCCCTTGGGTTTGCCTGTCGTGCCCGACGTAAAAATAGCATAGGCCGGATTCGTCGACGGCAGGCCATCTGCAAAACAATCAGCCAACTTATTCCAAGAAAAAAAAATCCAAAAGGCAAGGAGGGAAAGGGGGAAAGAAAGGGGGACAAAACAGAGCGCACGTACCATCTCCCGTCCCCCCGGCGATCAGCCCCACTTCGGCAGATCGCCTCAGGCTTTCCCCATCCACCGCGACCACTGTTCTGGCGCCAACTCCAGCGCAAAGCCCAGCATATCGCGGCGAACACAACAACACGTCGGCCTTGCAGTCTGCCACAATCTCGCGCAGCCTTGCCACCGGATGCGCCGGGTCCAGCGGTACGAATGCGGCACCCGCTCTCAAAATGCCCAGCATGGCAACCACGGCGTGCACGGACTTCTCGAAGCAAAATGGGACGAAGGTCGCCGGCCGAACGCGCTTGCCCTGCAAGTCGCGTGCAAGGGTGGACGACAGGCGATCCAGCTCGCTCGCCGTCAGCGCGCCATCCCAGCCAACAACCACAACCTCCTCCGCGTCCCGCTTCCAAGTCCGTTCAAAAATGACATCTTGGATGCGCCGCTCAACCAGCGGACCGGCGTCCACGTTCCATTCGCGAATCTGCTGCTTGTCAGTCCCGGCCAGCAGGTCCAATTCACCCAACTTTTCGTTCCACGTCCCCGCGTCCGCAAGCCTGGTAAGTGCCACCTCCAACTGCCCGAGCAGAGACTTCGCCTTCCACTCCGGAATGACTTGCGCGTCAAAGTACGCGTGTACCTCAATCGTGTTGTCCTGGCCAATGGTGCACGTTACATTCAGCGGTAGGTTGAAGAACTCGGCGCCCTGCTTGTTACCGCCGCTGACGAGGTCGCTCCACAGACTGAACTCGTCGTCTTCCACCGCATCATCTGCCATGTCGATGGCAAGCAAGTTCTGGAACTCGCAAGCCGCGGCGGCCGCTGGGCCGAGACTCTTGATGCGTTGCAGGCCCGCGAACTGGTGAGGTATGACGTCACTCAACCCACGGGCAGCGTCGAGTGCAGCCTTGACCGTGGCTTCGTTGTTGATGGCAATCCGCCGAGGCACAGTGGTGAATGTGGGGCCGACAAGGTCCTCGATATGCGGGACTGGTACATCCCGACCGCTCAGCACTTCGCCAAAGATGACGTCGGGGGACGAAATGTGCGTGGAGAGCACCAGAGCCCATGCGACGCGTAGGAACGAGGCCACAGGGAGATCAGCCGCGGGCTTCTTAAAATGCATCATTCGCTGGGTTTGGGACGAGGCCTTGACGTGGTAGCCCGCGTGTGCGGGCTGTGGGAAATGCTCCACATCCTCTTCGGTGGCAAGGTTTGCCTTCCAAAAGGCGTCCGACACGGCGGCATCGATACCAGCCAAGTGCTCGACGAATCGCGAGTAGTGAGGCGTGGCGGCCATGGCAACCTCGCGTCGACGATATCGCTCTTCCACGCGGCTCTGCAGTGTTGACAAACTCCATCCATCATACAGAGCGTGATGAGCCACCCATACGAATGTGGGCTGGTCACTGTGTTCATCGACGAGGATGTACCGCGTGAGGGTACCACCATCATGCGGCGGCAACTTCGTATCCTCCGCAGACAGGCTGTGCGCACTAGTTGCTGTTGTCCAATCAATTGGTCTGCGTATTACCGCTTGCAGAAATCCCAACTTCTCATCAAACACAACCCGGGTGCGCAAGATGGCCTCTGAGTCGGCTACCTCCTGCCAGGCTTGCTTGAAGCGAACCACATCGACGCCCACCGGGAGCTTATACGCGTTGACGGCAACGTACGCCCCAGGTCGTCGCTGTGACGCAGCGACCAGTCCAGCTTGAAGCGGCGTGCAGGGATAAACGTCCTGGATAGACCCAACCGGCACACGGCAGATGGAGGCAACCTGGTCTTTGAGTCGCAATGAATATTGACCCTTGAGCAGCGAAAATGGCTCAAGAGACCCAGAAGTTGACCCCTCTGAAGTCAGCACAGCGCCCTCATCTCCAGCAATGGCCAAGACCATATCGGAAAGCCGCGGTGTCTGTAAAATGGTCGCAACAGTCAAGACTACCCCCATTTGGCGTGCGGCGGCGGCAAGCCGCATGGCCCCTATCGAGTCGCCTCCGTGTCGGAAAAAGCTATCGTCGGCCATGATACTGTCGACCGGGACGTTGAGTGCCTTGGCCCATAGCTTTTGCAGGGTACATTCCATATCTGTCTCCGGCTTCCGCCCATCTCCCAACTGCGCCTTTGGACGATATGCGGCGACGCTGATAGAGTCGAAAGCTTGGACTAGACCCCGGAGACGACGGCGGTCTAACTTCCCCGACGATGTCAACGGCATCTGGGAGACGGGGAAGAAAAGGGCTGGGACCATGTACGACGCCAGCTTGGAGGTCAGAGCCGTCACAACACCCTGCGACAGCCGTTGAAGCTCGGGGGTTATGTCAACCACCTTAGCCTCGGCATCCAAGACCGGATTGGGAGAAAAGAAGACAGCAAGGTTCTTGTTTGCGTCGCCTAGCACCACCAGTTCGGCACATGACGGTACGCTATCAGGCAGCGACGCGGCAACATGGTGCTCAATCTCGCCAAGCTCAATCCGTTGCCCGTGCAGCTTGACCTGGGTGTCCTTGCGGCCGAGATAAACCAGTGACCCGTTAGAGTCGTATCGCACAAGGTCGCCTGTCTTGTACATTCTGCGGGCTCCTCGGTTAGCATGGTGCGGATCCAGGGCCGCCCACAGCGGATTGTCAACAAAGGCCTTGGCTGTCTCGATAGGACGATTGAGGTAGCCCCGTGCCAAGATTGGACCCTCGATAAGAAGTTCACCAACACAACCGACGGGCATCAGCCGATTGTGGTTCAGGGGATCAACAACCCATGAGATGCTCCCCACACTCGTGCCGATGTTGGAAATGTTGCCATGAGCGGTCTTGTGCAATCGGTGCGTTGAATTGATAGAGCACTCGCTAGGGCCGTACTGGTTGTGGACGGGAACGGCGCCGCCCCAGGCATCCAAAACCGTCTGCGTGAGAGCCTCTCCACCAACCGCCATGGCTTTGATGTTAGGGACCTGCGAGGGGTGTAGAAGGGCCGCCACGGTGGGCGTGAGGTCCATCATGTTGGCTTCCAGCGAGTTTATGACGCCTGCCAGGTTTCCGAGACGGTCGGCATCGGACGGCACACAGACACAGCCCCCGTGGATGAGGGTCGTGAACATCTCCTCGATGCTGTTGTCAAAGGTGTGTGCTGCAAACTGCAGGAACCGGGTGTGCGGGCCGAGGCCGAGTCGTGCGCCATGAGCGAGTGCACTTGACACGAGGGCTTGATGTTCAAGTACAACACCCTTTGGTTTGCCGGTGCTGCCGGAGGTAAAGATAACCCAGGCAGCGTTTTGCGGTGCCACTTCAATCCCAGTCTCGTCAACGGGACTGTCGGGGAGACGGGCGAGGAGGTCAGGACCGACGGCCAAGACATACGGCACCATGCTCTCGAAGATAGCCGCCCTTGACTCGGAGGCCACGACGATGTGGGCTCCCACGTCGAGCACCTTGTCTTGCAGCGCATCAACCGGATGTCCTGCATCAAGCGGCACCACGGCCCCACCGGCCTTGAGCACCGCAAGCATGGAGACCACAGTCCACGCCGACTTGTCAAAGCAGACGGGCACAAAGACCTCGGGACCCACCCCAACCTCAGAAAGATGTGCGGCCAGTTGATTAGCGAGTGCATTCAGCTCCTGATACGAGAAACTGGCATCCCAGCCATGAACAGCTTCAGCTGCGGATCTGGCTGCCACCTGCTTCTCGACCATGCGATGGAGACACTCTGCCGTGGTCGCTGACATCTGTGCATTCCAATCCCATATCTGATTAAGTGTCGCGTGGTGGACAATCTCGATCCGAGACAGCGGTGCGGCAGAGTTCTCCGCAATGTTAGATACGGCCTGCATGAATGTTGCCGCAACGTGCTCCGCCTGACCGCACGCGATGCTGTCGGTCCAATAATCGATGTCGATGGCGGCACAACCTGTTTCGTCTACCTCGATGTTGAGAGAGAGGGGATACTCGGTTGGGTCATGGATGGCCTCGATCTCCTCAAACAAAATACCGACGTTCTCCGATGCGCTTGAAGACAAGAGCCGGCGGTAGGAGATGCAGGTGTTGAACAGCGACATGCCACCCGGCAGATGCAGTGCGTGTTGTACCTCGGCGAGTGAGACTTGGGCGTATGGCATGCACTCCAGTTGGTCTCTTTGCACGGCCTCGAGCGTGTCGAAGATGGAGGTGTCTTTGCCACTGAGGGGGACTCTCTGTGTGGCCATGTTGACGAATGGCCCAACTGCGTCTTCCGATCCCTTGACCAGGCCAGCGTCACGACCTGAGACAAGATAGCCGAAGCAGACGTCGTCAGTACCAGTATAACATCCCAGCGTCAGGGCCCACGCAACCGCAAAGGCATTGGGCATGGTAAATCCGCTGCCGTTGCAGAATGTCTGCAGGGCTCCCAGCTGGGGAAGCTCGACGCGAAGAGTCTTGAGCCGCCTCTGACTTTCCGTTGCTTTGGCACCGTCGTTCAGGGTCGGAAAGTGACACGGGTCCAGCCCGGCCAGCCGGCCCTGCCAAAACAAGAGGTCTTGCTCGAGGCTGCGCTGCTGCAGGCTCGCCACAAATGGACTGAACAGCGGCTTTGGCGCAATGGCTAGTGACCCGGCATAAGCCCGTCCAAAGTCGCGGAGCAAAATGTCCATGGAGGCACCATCCATAATTGCGTGGCTCATTTCCAAAACACAAACCAATCCAGCGGAGCCCTCGACGTGAAGAATGGTAAGTCGATGCTGCGGTCCGTTGTCGTGATATTGCACCGGCTCCAGATGGTCAAGGGCCTCCCGCATCTCCCGCTCGCTGCCGCATTCTCGAATAACAGGAGACGGCCGCGCCTCGGTTAGGACGACCTGGTCAAAGCCGCCGGCCCGGGCGTCACCAACGGCATCGACGAACACAGTGCGAAGCAGGGCATGGCGTCTGACGACGTCCTCCCAGGCTTGCGCTGCGCGCGGCACCTCAACGGCGGCCTGGCCCTCTGTTTTTGCGCCAGCAGCAGAAAGCCAGAAAACTCTGCGTACCGCATAAAACGCTTCGCTTTTGGTCCGACTCACTAACAGGCCCTGCTGGATGGGTGAGGCGGGATACATGTCTTCAATCCCATTCCACCCTTTTTTACCAACAAGTTCTGCCAACCTAGTCCGCTCAAACACTTCGAGATCATGAGATGTCAGACCCGGGCCCAACAGCGGAAAGTCCGTGACGCTGACCCCCCGCGGCATGGCCGGCATCGTAGCCGCTGCCTCGACCAAAACCTGCTGGCAGGCAGCCACCCACTGTCTGATGCGCTCCTGGTGCCGCATCTTGCTGTTCCAGGCGAAACCAAACCGCAAGACACCATGCACGATGACGGCAGAAATTTCGAACAGCGCGAACCGCCTTGCCGCAGCGCCAAAGTCCGCGGTCGGACTTCCTGCATGCGCCTCGCCGGCCATGAGAGCACCCTCGGCAGGTTGAAAGAGCCCCCCCGCGCGCTCCAGCTGCTGGTACCGGCCGAGGAAGTTGAATGACACCTCCATGTCCCCGTGTTCACCCCAGACCGACTCTGCGTCGGGATGGTGGAACCGCGCGGCGAAGTACGGACGGCCGTTGCCCGGCACTCGACGACGAAGATCCTTGACTTGCACCAAAGCCTGGGCAAAGCTGCCAGGGCTGGTGACTGTCGCAGAGGACGAAAGAGAAACGGGGAACAGTGTGGTGAACCAACCAACCGTGCGCGAGATATCCATCTCGTCGCCGCCTAGGAGGGCCTCACGACCGTGGCCCTCGTTCAAGATGGTAGGGGGAGATCTGTCGGTGAAGACGGTCCCAAAGGACCAAAGCAGAGCCGTGAGGAGCAGGTCCACGGTCTCAGTGCGGAAGGGGACATGACAGTCTGTGAGGAGCGTATGGCTGAGATCAGCGTCCAGGGCGAAGTTCTGGCAGACGACGTCCCCGTATAAGTTGGGCTGGTCGTGGAGGCCCCAGTACTTGGTCTGAGCCGCGGGAATAGCTGCTGACGAGGGAACTAGCTGGTCAAGGGCCATGTTTACAACTTCGTCCCGTTGGAGTGCAATCCATGCGGGAAATGACAAGGACGGGTGCGTCGTGCTTTGGTCGCGAGGGCGGGAGAGCATCTCCTCGAGGTCCTCAAGAATGACGCGCCACGAAACGAGATCAATAACGAGGTGATGGGCCGTCATGAATAGCGTCTGCTGGTTTCTAGAGTGTCGCTCGAACAACTCGAATGCGAGAATGGGGCCGCTTTGGACGTCGAGAGACCCTTGTGCGTTGGCAATGTCGACGTCCATCTCTTTTTGAGTCGACACGACATGGTTACGGAGACGGAACGAGCTGTCGATATTGTCGGTAAGACATTGAAGCCACTGTCCGTCTTCGCCGCGATAGAATCGGGCTCTCAGCATGGCATGCCGATGAACAACGGTTTGAAGTGCGCTCCGCAAGTCGCTCTCAGCAATGTGATGGGTGACGCGCAGACAGAAGCTCTGGTTAAAGTGTTCGTCGCCCTGTGCTGTGTCTCGCGTCTCAAAATGCAGCTTTTGGATGGGCGAGAGCTCAAAAGGCGTGTCCAAGACGTCGGCCTTGTTGATCTGGTCATGGTAGACTTTGGAGTTGGTGTTTGAGATGTTGACTGTCGATGCCAACTGACGAATGGACTCGGCACGGAGGACGCCTCGAACTGCTACCGCCAGACCGGCCTTCTTGGCTCGCCCAGCACATGCCATAGCCGAGATGGAGTCGCCGCCGAGGCTGAGAAAGCTGCGATTATCGGGGTGGATTTGGTCGGCGGGAAGGTTCAGGACATCACCCCAGATGTCACGCAGCGTGATTTCCGTGTCCGTCAGCGACGGCACGGTCTCTCGCCTCTGGGCATCCTGTGAAGATAATTCCGCCGAATCATAGCCCATAATAAGTTGTTGGCACTGCTCGACACTGAGGCCGGTCTCCACCCACGTCGAAACGGCTTTTCGGTTCATTTTGCGAGACGCGAGCATCGGAATGGCGTCGACAGGTAGCCACACCGACGGAACCATGTAAGCAGGCAATCTTGAGCTCAGCCACTCGCGCACGCTTCTGACAACGGTATCGATGGTGAGCGTGTCAGTCATCAGGGAGGGCTGTTCCCCTGTCGACCCAATGACACGAGACGAATTTTGCGAGCCGACTAGAGAAAGCACACCAACCAGCCTGCCCTTGAGAGGACCCACCTTTGGCAGAAGCACCAGAGCATGTTGCACGCTCTCGTCGACAGCCAAGTGGTGCTCAATCTCCCCCAACTCGATGCGTTGGCCATGAAGCTTGATTTGCGTGTCCTTTCGGCCGACATACGTCAGGGAGCCAGAGTCGGAATTATAGCGTGCGAGGTCCCCCGTCTTGTAGAATCGCCTGCCGGCACCCACAGGTACCCACGCCGGATCCGTGATGAAGCTGTATGCTGTCTTGGCTGCATCGTTAAGATAGCCTCTCGCAAGACTCGGTCCCTCTAGCAGAATCTCACCGACACAACCGACAGGCACCAGACGACCATGGTCTTCTCGGTCGACAAGCCACACCCGCACACCGCAGGGTACCCCAATGTCAGTAGGCTCGGTACCCGGCCCGACATTGGAGTTCACTACGGCGGCGACTGCGCTTTCGGCCGGCCCATAGCCGTTAACCAGCTCAATGTGCGACCATGTAGTCACATGAGAATGCGCCATGGCCTCGCCGGCGAGAACGAGCCGACACAGACCGGGCACTGCGGCAGGGGAGAGGAATCCAACAAAAGAAGGCGTCAAGACAGCGTGATTGACGGCCATGCTGTTGATGGCGCCCGCGAGGTCGTTGAGACGCTCCTCCTCGCTGGGAATGCAGACGCAGCCGCCTACCATAAGTGGGGTGAGGATCTCGACCAAACTGGCATCGAAGGTGTAGGCCGCAAACTGCAGGACTCTGCAGGTGCTGTCAATGCGCAGGGCGGGAGCATGGGCCTTGGCGCTGGAGCAGAAGGACTTGTGCGCGATGATGGTGCCCTTTGGCTTTCCGGTGGAACCTGAAGTGAAGATCACGTAGGCCGCGTTGTGGCTGGAGACTGCTGTCTCGGTGGGAAGAGAGTCGGACACGCACTCATCCAGGGATACATCGTCTACCGCAAGAATAGTGTCGGAAACAGCCGAGAGGGTGTCGACGAGACGACGTGAGCACAAGATGAGTGTTGCATCCAGGGTGCCGCACAACCCGGCCAATCTCTCGACGGGATGAGAGGGATCCAGGGGAACAAAGGCCCCACCCGCCTTCAGGACGGCAAACATGGCGACGACAGTCCATTTCTGACTTTTTTTAGTATTATCCTTTGACTTACAGGGCAGATCTGAGTAAGACATACCGACTTATCGAAGCAAAGAGGAACCAAAACCTCTGGGCCAACACCACACTGCACCAGACGAGCAGCCAGCTTCGCAGCGGCTCGGTCAAGCTCCAGATAGGTCAAAGACCCATCCCAGGCGCAAACAGCCTCTGCATCCGGCTGCTGCACTACCTGGTCGACAATCACATCGTGCACACAACTCTCAACGGCATCAACAGCGCTGGCTTCATTCCACGAAACAAAACGATCGCGATTAGCGGCGCCCAGACAATCCAGCTCACGCAACAATGCGTCCGATGGACTGCCGAGGATGCCACACAGGATCTTGGACAGAGTGTCGGCTACGAGGTTGCCCTGTGCGGCTGACATGCCCAGAGCTGCCGCATTCCATTCCAAAAACAAGCCAGGAACGGAACCGCCGCTCTTGACCAGCAATCGGAGATTTTGGTGTTTCTACAAATTTTTACGATTGTCAGCTCTGCCTCCGGCCACAGAAATCACTCGGTCGGCTAATGAAAACATGAAAACCCTGAAGAGAATGATCAAATGTACAGGAATTGATGAACAGCTCAACATTAAATAGGTGCACATACCTCAAGCTTCGGGACGCTCCTCCCGCTTGACACCACCACCACGGCGGTGTCAATCGCGCCCGGGGTTGGGATACCCCTGCCGCCGCCACCACCCACTTCCCCGCACACGATGAATTTGCGGCCCCGGCCGCCCCACACCGCGGTTCTTCCCGGTGATGGATCCTTCCCGCTTGCAGCCACCGCGTCGGCCACCGAAAGCGTACCACCATTTCCGTCGTTAGTAAAATCAAACCGCAAAATTGTCGAAGTCGAAAGCGCATCATTATCATTGGCGTCGTTACTATCGTTGCACACAGAGGGAGACAAAGGAGAAAAAGAAAAAGAAAAAGAAAAAGATACTTGGTCCTGGCCGGTATAGCAGCGCAGCAGCACCGCCCACGCGGCCTTGACGACGTTGTTGAAATAAGCAGCTACATCCGAGTCGATTTTTTTTTTGGCTTTGTTGGTTTCTTTGGCGGTCAGTACCGAAATGTTGCTCAAAGTGCGAGAATCGAGGGTGACACGAGCGACGTTGATTGGCCGGCGGGGTGGTTGTTGCTGGTGTGCGGTGGTGTCGTTATCGTGGGGTTCCGATTCCTTTGCGGTGCGGCGGCAAAACACTGGGAATCGACACGCGGTGGTGCTGGGTTCTGGGGTGTTGGTGGTGGACAGGGTAATTCCCTGCGCGCCGATCGGGATCGGGTTGGTGCCGTTGGTAGATCCCATCGTGCTGTGCGTGATGGTATCTGTCACGTGGGGGAAATGTGAGACAGAGATAGATAGCGCGGGGCGATCGATCGATAAGCTTAAATTGGAGATAAGGTTTTGAGATTGAGATGCGAACTCATAAAAAAGGGGTTGAAGGATCAGAGCAAGGAAGAGGGTTTGACAAAACGCAAAAGGCTGCGGCTTTGGGTCTTTTGGGATTGTATGTCTTGCAGCGGAAGGATTTGGTGTTGCAGGATACACATTCGCTTGTCGTCGTAGCTTTTTTCTTGCTCTTTTTTCGTAACCTGACTTTATCACATTACAAAACGGTCTCAGCTAAGTTTATAGGCAAACGACCAAACCGACGCATGCCGTCTTTCTCGCTTCTGTCCTTCTTCCTCTCCTCTTCCCCTACGTACGTAGCGTTCAGTCCGGCCCCCTTTTCCATACGGGCAAAAACAGTGGTGGCGAGGAGGCTAAAGCGTTTTCCATCGCCGACCAAATGGGCGGAAAAGAGCGATCGACATGCCCGATGGCGTGCGTGATACAGCCAGGCAAATTTTCTGGTTGCCGTTTCCGACGGACCCAGGTCCTGTCTCCGTGTCTTGACCGCTGATCAAAGATCGTCGCCTGGGGAAAAAAGTGGAATCATCTGGGGGAAAGGCGGAATGGCCTGGGGAAAAGTGGAAGAATGGAAAAGGCGGTCCGACAAAAGGTGGACCGGAATCGATCGTCAATGGCGCGGGATGACATTTATGATCAGGTTATTTTGGGGAAGATCACGATCAGCAACGGCTATTGCGATATTTGGCAGGTGGTCGGGGGCCGTTTGCAGCCAGCACCCGTTAGTACCACTGATATTTTGGCTTCATTCGGATATAGGTACCTCGCCATCCGCTTGGGTTGTATTGGTCTCTCTAGACTTGCACCGTCTTGTTGCCGCGGGTAGGATTGTCGTGTTCGCCGTCCAGCAGGCTGCAACTGCAACACAATTCTGCAACTGCCCGCTGGTCGATGTCGTCGGTGGCGGCGTCTTCAGCTGGTTGGTTCTGCTTCTTCGTCTTCTTCTTTCCCTCTCCCGTCCCGCACCATTGGCGGATGCCTGATGCCGTGCGACGCGATCTGCAGCACAGTTGCCGATTTGGAGAAGCGGCAAGCCGTCTGAAACCAGACACCACTTGGGCACGATGCGGCTACATTTTGGCACCGCGGATTCCCCATTGGGCCAAGTCAGGAACCAAGCCGAGTCAGGAACTGGAAGCGAGGCCCGAACTATGTGTCAAGTTTCCATCATCATTGGAGGAAAGCAAGATTTTACCACACGCCACGCATGTACACGACGATCGCTCTTTATGACGTGCGGAAGTTTCCGGCCGCTTAATGGCTCAACGGACCTTTTTCTCAACCACGTCGTAACGTTACGTTACCCCAGAAAACCACATCGCATGTCGGCATTCCCTACAAATACGACGCCACTGCGAAGACCTCGACGATGACAAAAGCTCGCCTCAGCTCGCTTCAGCTTTTTGCGTTTCAGACGGGCTGAAATAAACCGGTGGCGAGGCAAAGATCATCAGGCCGAAGACGGAACACAGCTGAACGGGTGGCATCGGTGGACGGAAATAGTCAGGGGTCCAACCTGGATGGTTGAGATTTTGCCATCGAGCACAAAATAATGCCCTCTCGTGACGTCTTTGACTTTGCCCCGTGGCCTTCACCGCTTCGGAAAGCCAGTTTGGCGGGTTACCTTGGATCTTGGGCGTCGGTAGAAGGAAAACACCAGAATAGAAAGGATTTTCACTGTCCATGATGAGGGGAAGCTTATTAATATGTAGCCACGCGAGCCACCCATTGTCCCGGGTCTCTTGCTCTTGTGCGGTTGATCGCAATATCCCATTCATCTTTTTCCCATCTTTCCCCCATCTTTTCGAGATTCCCGAGCAGATATTCTTAGGATCACCGATCCAGGTTTCCCATATGATCCCTCTCAAGTTTTACGGCCTTTTGAGCAAAACCCCTCAAGACAATCCTTCCCGCCATAGCTACCTCACCTATCTCACCTACCTGACCTACCCATACGCAGAATACCCTGAGTGTTTCGTCTGTAAACATGGCAGACGTCTCCCCCTCAGGCGTGTCCTGTGCCCATGTGGATGACTCGTTTGGTCCACATGCGGGCAGCTGTCGCGGCGGCTTTGACTTTACGTTGTTGTTTGAAGAAACGATTCTCGCGATCCTACCGGTTGGCCTCTTGGTAGTTGCGCTCCCATTTCGGGGCCGGTTTCTTCTACGAAAGGCCAAGAAAGTCACGAATGGCGTCTCTTTGGCAATTCTGAAGCTTGTAAGTGGTTTCCCCCCTCCCCCCTGAGGAGTCACCGAGGGTTGCCCAGGTGGGATGCCCTTGTGACATAAATGCCCTGATGTACTCTTAGCACCCTTTGTGCTGACTCTGTGAAATTTCCTCTCTTCAGTCGTCCTGGACTGTACTTGCGGCGCTGCAGTTAGCAACGCTCATCCTCTGGACGTCGCATTCAGTGGTCCCAACGCGGACCTCTGTTGCAGCATCGGCAGTGTCACTTGTATGCACCCTCGGCATCGCTCTATTTTCTTTCATTGAACACCGCCACACTGTGCGGCCGTCCACCCTCCTGGGCGTATTCCTGTTCTGCACGTTGCTGTTCGACATTGCTCACACCCGGACTCTGTGGCTCCGGGTGGGAGAGTGGTCGAGCCGCGTGATTGCTTCCGTCTCAACAGCGGCCGTGGTTATCAAGGCCGTCATACTCACGCTCGAGGCAGTGGGGAAGCGTCGGCTTCTTGCCCCCGAGTACCGCGTTTTACCCCCTGAAGCGACCAGCGGCATCTACAACCGATCTTTCTTCCTGTGGCTCAACCCGCTGTTTAGGTCGGGCTTTAGCCGGATATTGGACATTGACGATCTCTTTGCCCTAGACAAGCACTTAGAGGCTGTCTATTGTCACAGATTGTTCTTGGCGGCCAAAAATAAAGGTGAGTTATTCCACCTGAAGTCTATACGCCAAACTTAGAGTTACTAACATCATGTCCTCCAGTGACAGGAAAGTCTCCACATAGGCTTCTGTTGACTGCTTTTGGCGTGCTCAAATGGCCCATCATCCGGACCATGTTTCCGCGAGCGTGTCTCACCGCGCTCATGTTCTGCCAGCCCTTCCTCATCAACCGCACCATCCGACTGTCCCAGGAGGCCATCACCGAACAAACCACCCAGGCTGGCTACGGGCTCATCGGCGCCTATCTTCTGGTCTATGTTGGAATTGCGGTGTCCATGGGTCAATACCAACATGGAACCTTCCGCACCATCACCATGCTCCGCGGCGGTCTCATCTCGCTCATCTACCGCAAGACCAGCACGCTCAACCTGAAAAACATCGACCCTGCTGCATCCATGACGCTGATGAGCGCTGACATGGAGCGTATCGTCCAGGGCTGGCAGACGATGCACGAGATTTGGTCCAACTTGGTTGAAGTAGGCATCGCTATCTTCCTGCTCGAGCAGCAGCTTGGTGTGGCATGCGTGGTGCCCGTTGCCGTGTCTCTTGTCACGCTCTTTGGCTCTATGTTTGCCATGAACTTCATCATGTCGCGCCAGGCCATGTGGCTCGAGGCCATTGAGAAGCGCATCTCGGCCACGTCGGCCATGCTGTCGTCGATCAAGGGCATCAAGATGTGCGGCCTGGGCGAGACACTGCTGCACAGCCTGCAGGAGCTTCGAGTTGACGAGCTGCGCATATCCAAAAAGTTCCGCCGACTTATCATCTGGAACATGGTATTTGCGTACCTCACGCAAGTGTTCGCCCCTGTCCTCACCTTTGCTGTCTTTTCCGTCCGTGCTCGCGACACAGGCGACAAGACTCTCGATACTGCGCGCGTGTTCACGGCGCTCTCCCTCTTTGCCCTCCTTTCTGAGCCCCTTGCCTCGCTCGTCATGTCCCTGGTAACCTTCCTTGGCGCTGCCGGCAGCTTTGCCCGCATCCAAGAGTTTCTCGGCGCTGACGAGCGTCTCGACGCGCGTGTCTTTACACCGTCAATACCAGAGTCGGCGTCCTCGTCGGAAGAAAAGTTCGATGACAGCAATTGCGCTGTAGTCCTTCAAAACACCGACATTGGCTGGAACGCCGAAAAGCCGACACAACTTCACAACCTCAGTCTTCGCCTCCCCCAGCACGGACTCAGCATCATCATCGGGCCCGTCGGCTGCGGCAAATCTACCCTAGTGCAGACACTCCTCGGCGAAATCCCTCCTTTGGCCGGGTCCGTTCGCATCACCAACCCCAAGCGAAGTGTGGCGTACTGCGCCCAGAGCGCGTGGCATATGAACGGCACGGTCCGTGACGCCATTGTCGGAACCGAAGTCTTTGACCGCATGTGGTATGACCGAGTCGTGCGTGCCTGCGCCTTGGAGCAAGACTTCAGGGAGCTGCCGGCGGGTGACTCGTCGCGCATTGGAAGTGGAGGTATTGCACTGAGTGGTGGACAGAGTCAGCGGATCGTATGTTCTCATTCAGTTCTGTCATGTTTTGTTGGTGCTAGCATTGACACATGTTGACAAAAATACAGGCACTGGCACGGGCTGTCTATGCCCGGAGAGAAATAGTCGTGCTCGACGACGCCCTCAGTGGCTTAGATACGGCCACCGAGAACCACGTTTTCCACAGCCTGCTGGGGCCGGATGGCATCTTCCGTGTCTTGCAGGCCACGGTCATTTTGGTCTCTTCATCGAGTATGCACATACCGACATAATCCTTCTTATTATCCGAGGCTAATAATCACAGCAAAACGTGTCCCATTCGCAGACTACATCGTCCACATTGGCACCGACGGCCGCATCGCCGAACAGGGTACATTTTCCGAACTCAACAACGGCGGCGGCTATATCTCCTCACTTTCCCTTCCCAACGCCGACTGGTCACATGTTGTCCCCGAGCATCATGGTCGCACCAGCAGCATAACCACTGCTCATCAGACAGACAACGACTCGGATAATCCTGATATGCCAGTGAATAACAAGGAGGTGATAGGGTCCGATCTCGACGCCGTAACCTCCTCGCCGAGTGGCAGTGAGACGGTGCATAGCAACGACAAGGAGTGTGACGACGGCATGAGCCGCCGCACCGGAGACATACAGATCTACTTGTATTATGTCAGATCGGTGGGTTGGTGGGCTACCGTTTTGTTTGTCATTGCCATCACTGGTTTTGTCTTTTCCGTGTCATTTCCGAGTAAGCGTCTCGTACAGCCCCTTGTCTCGGAAGATCGACGCCCTGCTGACACACACTTCCAGCTGTCTGGGTGCAGTGGTGGGCCGCCAGCAACGAGTCTGAGCCTAATGCAAGATTGGGATACTGGCTGGGCATCTATGCTATGCTTGGCGGTGTCGCTATTGTTTGCCTGTTTCTGAGCTGCTGGTGAGTGCTTATCCTATCCCTCTTGCCGGACATTAATAACCCTCGGCGTCTAGGCAAATGATTATCACGATGGTTCCCCGATCAGGGGAAAAGTTTCACTTTGAACTCCTCAAGACTGTCCTGAGGTAGGTGCCTGTTTTTTTGCTTCTGTATCATTCTACGAGACCGTAGACTGACAGCACGCAGCGCACCAATGTCCTTCTTCGTCAATACGGACACAGGTGTCACCATGAACCGCTTCAGCCAGGACCTCCAACTGATCGACATGGAGTTGCCCGTTGCTGCACTCAACACTTTCACCAGTGATTACCCCTGACTTCCCATGTGTACCTCACTTGACTTTCTAACAATGTGTCAGCATTCATCCTCTGCATCGCCCAAATGGCCCTCATCGGCGTCGGATCCATATACGCCGCCGTCTCCTTCCCCGTCGTCCTGCTGGCCCTCTACACGGTGCAGTGGTTCTACTTGCGCACCTCGCGCCAGCTTCGTCTCCTAGACATCGAAGCCAAAGCCCCCCTCTACACTCTCTTTGAGGAGTCGCTCAGTGGACTGTCCACGATCCGCGCCTTTGGCTGGCAGCAGACGCTCGAGGGCAAGAACCGCGCGTTGCTGGACCGCTCGCAGCGCCCTTTTTATCTCTTGTTCGCCGTGCAACGCTGGCTCACGCTGGTGCTGGATCTCATCGTGGCGGCTGTGGCAGTCCTGCTGGTAGTGTTGGTCGTTCAGCTCCGCGGTACCGTCAACGCCGGTGGAGTGGGACTCGCGCTGCTAGGGGTCATCCAGTTCAGTCAGAACATCAAGCTGTTGGTGACATACTGGACCATGCTCGAGACACACATTGGCTCCGTCGCTCGGATCCGGAGCTTTACCGAAACAACAGCGTCCGAGGACCAGCCCCGCGAGAAATACCTGCCGCCGCCGGAGTGGCCCGCAACAGGGGCCATCGAGATCAAGAACTTGACGGCGTCATACGGGAGCAACCTCGTGCTCAAAGACCTCTCCCTTTCCATCGCCGCCGGCGACAAGATTGGCATCTGCGGCCGCACTGGCAGCGGCAAAACCTCTCTGCTGATGACCCTCTTCCGTCTCGTTGACTTGCAGAGCGGCTCTATTTTTGTTGATGGTATCGACATTGCCACCGTCCCGCGCCAGCAAGTCCGCCGCCGCCTCTCGGGCGTGCCGCAGCAGCCTTTTTTGCTCAAAGGTTCGGTCCGCCTCAATGCAGACCCCATGGGCCAAGCCGACGACAAGGCCATCCTGCATGCCCTGGAGTGCGCACAGCTATCACGCCTCGTGTACGACAAGGGCGGGTTGGACGCCGATATCGACACGTTGAACCTGTCAAGTGGCCAGCGTCAGCTTCTGGGACTGGCGCGCGCGCTGCTGCGGCCGAGCAGCATCCTCATTTTGGACGAGGCGACTAGCAGGTGAGAAGCTGTTTCCTCTCTCTTTCACAGGCTCTTATGAAGGAAAAGAAAGAAAAACACAAGAGGAAAGCAAACTGACACCAAAACAAACAGCATCGACGCCCGAACTGAAGACGTCGTGCAACGCGTCATCCGCAAGAAATTCCCCGGCCACACCATCATTGCCGTGGCTCACCGACTGGACACCATCATGGACTTTGACAAGGTGGCTGTCTTGGAGGCCGGGAGGCTAGTTGAGTTTGATAGTCCCTACAACTTGCTTGAGGTGCCGGGCTCGGCATTTTCGAGGCTTTATAATGCTACGGTGGTGGAGGGGGAGGAGGAAGAGGAGGGTGGTGAGGATGGGTTGGGGGTGGAGTGAATTTTATCGTTCGAGGACCTTAGGTATTAGCGTGCCTTCGACTCCATCTTCACTGTTGATCTTAACAAAAAATTGCCACCACTGCTTAGGGATAGGTGGGTAAGTTTTGTCGAGGTAGAGATTGCCCATTCGTGCTGGGTTCTTTGCCTGAGCGCGAGTTGGTGGCAGGAAACGAGCTGCAGATGGGCCGCGAGGTCAGATAACTGGTTTCGAAATCTTGCGTGGATTGAGCAAGAACCACTGTCAATCTGCTAACGAACCTGAAAATGTCTGGTTTCGCGTGGCTTGGTGGGTCATGTGGCCGTCCGTTCCTTTCTGTCCAGTAACTTCGATCTCCAAAAGGTGTGCATACAGATTTGTGAACAGAGGAGAACGTGCTGCCTTTTAGTTGGTCAATTAGGTACCTCGTGGTTGGTGTTACACAACACCTTCCCCTCTTTTCCTGCACCTGGACAAACGCTCGATCTCGGATTCTCCTCGCGGCTCATCCACTGCTCATCCAACAATCCCGCCGCACGCAATGTTCGCCGCCATCTCATCCCTTTTCGGCGGGAAGGCTCAATCAGCAGTACCAAACCCGCCGCCCACGACCATCATTGGTGTCAGGATCCCCGTCGACGGGAGCCCTCCTCATCTTCTCCCTCTCACCACAACACCCACCGCCGGGATAGGAAGAGATGACTTCCTGTTCCACGTCCCCAACCTGCACCAGCACTGGAAATCCGACCTCGCCTGGGATTTCCGGGATGTGATCCGACTGGACATTTTACCAGACGCGCATATCCCCCGATCAATGCATCTTCAACAGCAAGACGACCTCCGACGCGTGCTCCGCGGCACCGGCGCCATCTTTCGCATGAACGAGCGGGAGCACCTGCATCTCCGGCAGCGACATCTGTTGTATCAGAGATACTTTGTCCTCCGGCTGGAGCAACAGAGCTGTGCGGGGACGTATTACCTCTTTTACTCGTTTGCAGTGGATGATTTGCCGCAGAACTCAAATGCCCCTAGGTGGTTCAGGGACGCTTCATTTGAAGGTACTTTTCATGGGGATTTGTTCTTAGTCAAGTTGGCGCCGGAGGAGAAAGGGGAAAATGGTTGGGCTGTTTATGAGGATGTGGCCCCGGCGTTTCTGGAAGTGTTGGCTTGTGAGTCGCTTGAAAGCTTTGGACGTGAGCTGCCCTGGTCACAGAGGTTGCTGTAGGAAAATATTGGAGTAGGGAGAGAATGCCAAATTCTTATGGTACCTTCGACTAGAGAGGGGTTGGGGGACGCCTATCTAAAGTACACTGTTTTTGTAGAGTCACAGCGTTCAAACCTCGGCAACACAGGTATAGATAACGACTAGGTGAAGGTCTCCTCACCAAGCAACAACTACGCCTATATGATCCCCAAATGCCCAGGAAGTTACAGCCCTCATCTTAAACACATCACTACAAACAATGAAAAATACCAGCGCTACCAACAACAAACATCAATTCATTTACTAATAAACCTCATTTACATCATGAAGGCCGGGTCTTGAGCTCTACCATCACAGCTTCACTCCGTCTCCTCGTGATCAGACGTTTGCTTCTCGGCCCCACCATGCTTCATAGCGCCCACAAGAGACTCCGTGCTCACCACCAGCACCCTTTCTCGCCTCCAACGGTTTCGTGGGAACAGCCAGGCCAGTAACCCTATCACAACCGTCGGCAATCCGATCCCCACACCCACGCCAATAGCAATTTTGTCCGAGGGGCTCAATGTCAAGGGCGATCCAGCAGTCTCAGATGGTACTAAGGGGTCCGAAGTCGATGGTTCTGATGCTTCGGTTGAGTTCGTGGTCGCCGTGACGGTGTGGTTGTGAGCGGGGTCCGCGGTCGGACGTGGAGCTGCTGACAAGGAGTTATGATCTGGATCACCTGCAACCCCGTTCACGGCAGTGATAGTAGACCTGGAATTCGTCTGGGTCGTTTGCCTGAGTGAGGAACCCGTGTTGGCGGCGGTTGCAGGAGGGGTGGCTAAAACACCGTGCAAGTTAAGCAAATATTGCGCCAGTGCTGACAGAGGGCTCGGGGGGGCTTACTCCTTACACCACTTCCCAGGGTGCGGTAGTAGCTCGCACTTTTGGTTATACCGAGCTTGCTCCTACATCCCACCCAAACCAATGGGCTGTTGGTCTGATCGAAGTCTTGGTAGATGAATTTGGACACACAGCTGTTTCCAGATGTCACTGCGAGGCTGCAATTGCAAGTCATCAATACTCGGATCTACTTCCAAATAGACGGAGGGGGTCACAAACCAGTCAAGGCTCGATGTCTTGCCGGGTGCTGGGGTTTCCAACATGGTGATCATCAGATATTGGGTGCTACACCCTATCCCAAATCTGCAGCTGCCCCCTGATGGACAACAGTCAAACATTGTGCCAATACTTGTAGCGGTCTCTCCTTCAGAGCAAAATACAGGGTCGTCTTCGCGCGCTTTGGAGTTAGCCCCTATCCGCATGATGTCCGTGGGCAAGTATCTCAGGGCCCGGCAACTCACAATTTCCACCCCCTTCGGCATGGTACCCAACAAAGTCTTGTCTGCTCTCAACCGGGTCGGCTCTTTTCCATGGCCCAGACGGCGTTTCTACATGTGCTGTCGCTGAAGGCTGCTGGTGTGCCGCGGTGCCATGTTCTGCGAGGCCAACCAGATTCCAGAGCACACGTAACAACGAGACTCCTGAGACGCGCAGCATAATTTTTGTTGGGAATTGTATCGTTGCAACTTAAACGCACGAAGAAGTTCAAAGTGGGGTCTGGCTGCTTTGGTGGCAAATATAGCACAATATTTCGCCCGAACTGACCGAGGACTGCTGCTGCAAGGGGTTGCGGCTGAGCTCCGACCAGCGTTTGGGCAATCTTGCGTCCGCCCAATGGGCAGGCCAAAAGGCATCCCAAATTTGAACGGCCAACGTCACACGAGCCAATCCGACATCATACACCTCCCAGCGGATCGGGAGGAGCGTTTCCCTACGGTTGGGTGGGCGCGCTCTTGCTGTTCTTGCATTCCATGTTGCCAACGCGCCCAGACACAGCGTCTGCGGTGAGTCGCAAATTGCCCGACCTGAGCACGCCGAGTCAATCGGGCGTATTAGCAGTGACGATGGACGGAATGAGAGAGGTCAAGCTATACAACCAGCTTTGCAGCAGCTTGAGACTACCTTGTTTCCTCACCCTAATATCGACAACCACCCTTTCTCACATACACGTGATCCCTCGTCGCCTTAATCGGTCCAGATCAGCCCCGGCTCGGCTTCGGCTAATTTCTGCTCATCAAGCATCCGGACACAGCAAAGAAGTTACAGTTCTTACCGAAGAGCCCCAAAATAGTCCGTGTGTAAGTAGGGGCCTATAACTGGGACACCTGAACCTTCGCAATAGCCACAGGCCATAAACTCTATAGACAATGATCCGCCTCTCCTTCCGCTTGAGAATCCTTGCATCTATTACAAGTCGTGGTACTGGCGATGAGGCATTTTCATAAGATACCTTTGCTTGTGAATGTACGTTAAGACAAAGGGATGATACTCGTACGTCGAGACCCTTTGATGCTCATCAAATGGCTATATTTAAAAGGCAGCCTAGTGCTAAGGCAGTCTGCCATAAAACTGTTCCTAAAACCAGAGTTGTACGTTAGAAGCTAGCTCACCTCCCTCCGCCCTAAATCCCGTCACAATCTAAGTCTTATGTAACACTTAAGCCCTTACATTACTTATGCCCTGTTGGTTGGTGGAGTGTTAAGTCCTAAGTATGTTTATAGGGTTTTAAGTTGCTAAGTAGGGGCTAAATTTGGTAACTACCTAATTACTCCCGGAGCTGGGAGTTAAGCGATTGCCCTTATATACCCAGTCCTTAGATAATATGCAGCTTATTCACTAACCTAATGATTCTCCCCCAAAATTAAGGTTATTAATTCTAAATAGGCTTCTGCTAATACGCCCTAATTCTGTCCTAAGCCAGAACTTTTCCTGGGGTTTTACAGTGGGGTTGTTTCCTGAACTCCCATCAATTATTATTATTTACCACTCTCTGCTGCCCGAGGAGCTAGAACACTAAGACCCTGTTTTAAATAGATGGCTGTAAAAGCGGATAGTACTTTGGTACTTGAAAAAACTTGCCAGTGTCCCTAAAGAACCTGTAATGCTTACAAATTATGGATAAAGGAAAAATACTCGAGGCTAATCAGGCTCGTCTAGGGTCGATTACTTCATGTTTGATGAATAGTTACCTCCTTCAAGACCGAGCATGAATTGATGTATCTGCATGATTAGTCATTTCCAAGAAAGTCCGACAGTAACCGCTTTTACTGAAACCTCCCAATTTTTTCCTGCGGATGTTGGTGAATGACTGGCGCAATACTCGAAGCCCATTGCTCGATAGAGCAATAGAAACTTATTAAGCGAGTGAGAGAGCTGGGCCTTTCTTGTCTGCTGTCCTCGCCGAAATCTTAGTCGAGGCATTCCGGACTTTGCTTCTTCCACTAGTTTTCATCGTAATTTCAACGAGGAAGAGGATGGGCGGTGGCGGTGTGGGAGCAACTCGCGGAGCACGTCGGGGCTGAGCAGCAATGAAATGTTAGTTAATGTCGGACAAATGTACTCAGGGGATCGGGTGAGTGGCTAAAGGTGCCCATCCACCAAACGGTCCGGCCGCCATCGCTCTTGAGTGCAGTTTTAGCGCCGAAGGTGGCAGAATTGTGGTGGTATGGGAACGTTGCGTTCACACTGCCATTTTACCCGAAGAGGGTAACTTCCAATGCGTCCAATTGAATGGTTTTGAGCAATCTTTGCGATGTTCTCCTTCAAGGAGTGAAGTCAGGGGAAGGTGTTACATATTCCAATATAACTCTCGCCCCCTCCTCGTTAAGTATAAAGAGTAAGTTGTCTGATAGCGGGTTATCGTGATTTGAGCGTTGAAGGGTGAAGAGAAAGGTGAAGCAGATGAAGCTTCGTTGTTGGTCATTTGAAAGATATGCAGCCTCATTGCTTGGGCCAGAAATATGCGACTTCCCATGAAGAGGTAGTGAGAGCGGAGGCGGTTCCACCGCAATTTCAGCTCGGAAGACGAGGCCACGAAACTGCAAAGGGCGATAAACGACAATCTACACCAGCATTTCAGTTTTGAAGGTTTAAAGGGGTTCGATAAGTTGTCAGCCCTGCTGCACCTCGACAGAAATCATAGAAGCACAATAGTTATTGCATCCAGAAACTACCTTCTGATATTTCTTTTTGAACAACCCGTCTAGCAAATCGCCATGTGCGGAGTCGGCGGTTCGCTGTGGAGCACGATACCCACTTCAGCCAGTAACCAGGTCCTTCAAATCAATTTCATCCCCGTTGAAGATATCCGAATCTCCTCCAAAGGCATAGTGGTCAGAGTTCTGCCATATTGTATAGCTGCTCCAACCCCCCGGGACGGGTCCCGGAGCACCTGCATATCTCGCCAACACAAGCGGACACAGGGTCGAAAACCCACCGTAGTTTCCTGTGCATGTCCGCCACCACTATGTGATCCTGTCAGTATCATGTTGCAACCAATATGAAACGCAGGGGTGTCATACATTATTCGTCGTGTAAATCATTGGAAAACGCCCCGTGACGCCGAGATATGTGTCGACAAAGTCGGTGATCCACATTCTCATACCGGCATGGGTCAGTCCATAGCATTGGGTGCCGTCAGGGTTGTTCTCTAGGTCGACCATGCCAGATAACGTTTGACCGTCGTCGACCCAAGCACCACCATTTGCGAGAAAGAAATTGGCCTGGACATCCCCGCTGCTGGCCGCGGTTCGGGCAAAATGGTAAGCGCCGTGGTAAAGACCAGCATTCACCGCCCCAACCGTATGATCGACAAATTTCGCGTCAACTGTCCTCACTCCTTCGGTAGCCTAGATGCTCGTCAGTGATTTGGAATTTGAGCATCTTGACGGAGACCACTTTGCGCCGACCTTGATAATAACAAATCGAGCGCCTGAATCATATGCAACCTGAAAGTCCACCGTGGCCTGCCAATGAGAGATATCAAATCCTTGAACAGTGGCGGTTGCGCCTGGGGCGCTGTTAAGGGGAGGGGCTCGGAGAGTGCTTCCACCGAAGGAGAGATCCCCTATTGCCTGAATGATGGCGAGAACCTTCTGAGGAAGATACATGACCAACCTCTTTGCAAGATCCCCTTCAGAAGGTGAAATTAAGCGGGGGAATCCTGTCGTAACCTCCCACGGCAACTGAACAAGCGGTGCCGGGCTTCTTCTGTTGAGATATGGCCACCCCTTGTTGAGCCCACCGAGCCGCACCACTGCCAGGGTTGTTTGTGGCGTCGGAAGTGCGCCAGAAGTGCACCAGACAGTGTATGTTGTGCAACTCGAATATGCCCGCGAGAGCGGGGAACTTCGCAGGTTCGCCCAGTAAGCCAGTTGGAGATGAGACATGCATCAACAAGCTCAAGAAGATTGGTTCTCAATTCACTCAAGAAGCTGACAGGCTGAAAAGTTGGCGACATGACGCGTACCGGGGCTCGCTGCTCATCTAATGACAGTAAATGTTGCAGCCGGGCTATTGAGGGCGACTTGTTGACCGGCCGGTCGAGCCTCTGCCATTCGATTGGCAAATGTGAGCCCCACCTCCATCGCCATCATACCACAACCATATGAGGTCATCTGAGCTATGGCTGGCCGGCGAGAAAAATATCGGTCTGGTCCAAGACAAGCTTGGGGTCTTACTCTAGACCCCGACTACTAGAGTAAAACGTAGTGATCCCAAGTCAATTCCCTTATACTTCCAACTACTCATTTTTCAGTGGTCACGTAACATAGAACCTGTCAATTGTAACAACAGTATCCTTCACCATCTCGCACTATTTCAGGGTAATGATGTCAAGATCGAGAGGATGCTAAGGTAGGATAGAATAGACGCAAACCTTGAAGCTGCCAATACCCGGCGAATAATGCAACAGTCTCTGAGTTCTGCTCACTATAGGCAATGGCATACATGACTAAAAAAGCCGACCAAACCGGAAAGACACCAGTCGAGGTGTACATGGAGAAGCAAAAGGCATGGGCTGAGGCTCAAGATGCTTGGGACGCCGCCAAGATCCTGGCTAAGAGTAAGAACCAACTCACAAATCCAGGGTTATCATCAGGGTCCGTTGCCCATGATGCGAGTTTCTAATCAAGAGTTTAGACACTAAGGCGAAAGAACATACGGATGATAACACGGCTGCAATGCAGACATTCAATGACTGGGCTCAGTCTCATTATCGACGTGTAGAGCGCCCCACATCGATTCGGTGATCTTGTTTGAAGTATGGTTCTAATAGCCGGGCTTATGCACAGTACAAAGACGCGGTGCAAGGACGCTAGATGGACTAGGTCACAAACGGCAAGAAGTATGACGTCGAGTACGCCTTCGGCTTGGTGGACGTGGACTCCATCATGGCGAGGATCGAGAACAGCAAGGCATGTCTCCTATCCACACTTCTCGCGGTAAAACACTTTATGCCACCTTACCCCTAACTATAGTGTACTTCTAGCAATCTATGCGCAACTCCATCATTGTGGACATCGATGGCGCGAATGAGGTTCAGGAAGTATACCTGACACCGAAGACTGGCGAGTATCCATCCGCGCCGCGATTCCTCCCCACTGATGAGGACACTGACCATCATTCTAGGGCAAAACTCTGCCAGGAAAAGATGGACGCTCTACTTGAAAAGAAGCCATATTCCACCGACCAGCTTGTGGCTGAGTTGAATCGACTAAGAAGGTTCAAGATCGCGTTGACGGCGCTTCAAGAGGTATGCATAGTTCCAAAGAACCCCATTGCCTTAAGTACCGGAACTAATGTGGCCTTACGCGCCTTGCAGGAACTCAAGAAGGCGCCGCCCACGTACCCTAAGGCCGACCCCGGCTTCGAGCCGAAGTTGGACGATGCCAGCACTGCCCTGACCCAAGCATACAGTGCCTTGTATGCCGCACAGGGGAAACTGAACTCACTCATGGCGAGTGGAACGGCTGACAAGGGTACAATGAACACCGCACAACAAGCAGTAGGCGATGCCCGGACTGGCGTTACCAATGCCATCAACAAGTGGGAGAGCGTCTCGGCTGATCATGTCAAGTGGCAGCTCTCTCAGCCGGGAAGCGTCGATCTCGGCACAATGATCAACAATGTCGATGATCAGATTGGTAAGCTCCAAGAGCTCCACAAACGTAAAGCGGCTGAGGGTATAGTTCCTATTGTTGGTGCGCACAGCTCCGGTGATGACCCGAAGAAGACCTCCAGTGATGACATGGCATCTCCGGGGATGGAACTGGCCAACCCTGTCTTTGGCGTCGCGCCAACGGCGGGTGGCGAGAGTACGTTGCATGAGGGCTCGGCAGACCCTTGGACTAAGATCCAGCTGTCGTTCTCGGCTACTGACCTCAAGACCAAACTTGACTAATCAAGCTGGGGATTCAGCGCTGAAGCCCACGTTGGCTTTGGATTCTTCTCGGCCGGAGGTTCTTATGCCCACGACGAAAGCAGCAGGTGAGAATGCAATCCGCACAAGCAGGTCATCTTCAACATCAAACTAACCGACGAAACAAAGCGACTTCGGCTCAGATATGTCATGCGATGTCAGCCTCTCCTTGTAAGTTGCCGCTCTAGTGCCACTGCTTCACCCTCACTGCGGTTCTCTCATGCGATTGCCCGCTAGTTCCAATCTCGTAGTCAACATCGACCGCCCCTGGCTCTACGCCGAGTTGTTCAACGACTACGAGATAGACATTGCAGACGATGCCAAGTAATTTGCCCCACGGCTTGAGGCCGACACAAATGACCCCATTCACTGACACCGAGACAGGCTGAGTCCCAGACCTGAGCTCATCCACAAATGGATCAAGCGCCAGCGCGAAGAACCCACCGCAATTACCTCTCTTGCGCTCTATAATGTCTTTCCGGCATTCCCGACGTCCTTCATCGTGGCCTGCGACACGGTTCTAGGGGTAGGGACGGGCTCACATCACTCCATAATTACGGCTACCCGCTGATAGGATGCCCAGTTTATAGGTAAGACAGGGCATATCGAAAAACACTTCCACCAATCTAGCAACTCGGGATCCGTAAATGTCGGCTGGGGTCCTTTCCATGCTTCAGCAAGGTCAGTCTATTTCCCCTTCATCATCGGTTGTTAATATTCTCATGTTGACTCGTGTTTTCCCTCGTAGCTTCCATCAGCAGTCTTCCTCCACCCAGTTCCAGATGGAGACGACGTCAACTGGCGTCAAAATCTCGTTCGGTGCCCCGCAAATTATTGCATGGACCAGCCAGATCCTCCCAGCGCTCCCGAGGGATCCGAACTTTTAGCCCATGCTCCAGAGTGCTCCAAAACATTGGGCATTGTAATCAACCGTTTGGTGCCGTTGGTGATATGTTCGTATGCTGATAGAGGTGTGATCGAGTATATAAATAGCCAGAAGACGTTGAGGGGAAGTGGTTGATCAGCTGCCCAGGAACCGAGCCGGTGCATAGGTAATCACAGCCTCGCATGAACTCGTGGGTTCTAGTTAGAGACGGCCTAGGCCGGTGAGAGGAAACGAACCATAGCTATGGCTTTGTCGAACTAGACCGCTGCACCAAAACACTGCAAAAGTGAATCCACTGATACTAGCATTTAGTAACAGCGATTACATCCATATTGTTCCACAGGCTTCAATGTAAACTGTTTCCGCAAGTTCGGTGCTGATTGAAAGCTATTGGTCGGATCGTAGGTGTGGCAAAGGGAGACGTTTGGAAACTGGGGTTCTTGTAGCCCAACTCTTTTCTGCAATTCTAGCGTCGAAAAGAGGGTGACCTGGAGTCGTGGGACTGTCTCTATGGCCCTCGATCACTTCAAGATTTTGCTCAATCCTAGCTCCCGTCGCTTTTTCACGACAGTTTTCTAATCCAAGTTAGCCATGATGAGAAAACTCGAGGCGCGGCACTGGAATCCTATGCCTCCTTCGAGGGGATTTGTGAAGGATGGAGTGTCAGAAGCTCTCCGTCTATAAAACACCTAAAAAGCTGTAATGCTGGTACTGTTGTAGTGCACCTAAGGTATTGGAAGACTGTGACAAGGCATCCCGTGCGATCATGCTGAACAAGGGCTCATTGACCCAAACAGAAGCTTGTGCGAGAGAGTGTGTATCCCATCGGACAGCAAAAATGGTACTGCAATCTTAGCGTTGAAGAAGTTCAGCCCGATAGTGAGTGGTAAGTTGAAGTCACTCTTCGGGGGGGCTGAGTCACGTGGGGCTAGCCCGGCGCACGAGTACCTTACATTAAGGAAATCTGCCCCCGAAAGAGCCTGTCGACATTGGTGTCTAGTAGTGCTACAGTAACTTATGCCCATTATTCTTTAATTCATGGAGGAAGAAAAGGTACTTTACATGGGCCTATTGCAACTATGTTATTAGCAATAATATATACAGTTCCAGGAAATTGAATATAGTGTTTCGAAAGTTGCATGTAATCTTCGGATACTTGCGGCGCAGAGCAAGCTGTCAGAAGCGCTGCACACTGGATTCGGTGAATTCGAAGGGGCTGCGACTGCTTGATTGTATTGCTTGTGTGGTTCGGGCTTCCAGCCAGAACCTTCTTCTTTATCAGACCTTTCTGTAGGATTCAGCTTCGTCACCATGGTGGCTTAGTAGAGCTTTAGGATTTACTTACCCCCGAGAACAGCGCGGTCGCCAACGACTGAAACTTATATGATTTTTTCCAGTCAGTAACCGTTATATCATGGTTTAACAACACCCCCTGCTCACCAACAGCTATTGCACTTGATTGGAACCGAAGGAGGTGCCTGTCGGATGGAAGGGGGCTCTGGGCACCTAGTCAGCGAAGTATCATGACCTGGTCGAGACATTGGACCGTTAGCAGCCCGAGTAACGGAGCTTTCTGATTCCTTAAACAAGCAAAAGATATATCCACCATCTGCAATCTTGTACCAAGTTCTTTACAGGGCAACCTGCTGTTACCGTAAGCCACTGTCCGGACCCTTACGCGACCTTTGTTCACTACTGTCAACACCTTAGGACTACTGCCTTACAATTTATCCCCTACTGGCGTCCATGTTATAATAGCCGAACGTGTAGCTCAGTGCTAAGAATGATGCCAGATGTGGAATTGTAAGTATTCCCGAAGCTGAGGCTCCCTATCGCCCTGTGAAATCCAAGGGGGGAAATGCTGCCGCAGCGCGTTCTATGATGCTAGCCAGATACTCCTGCCACTCCAATGTACAGGCCCGGCAGAGTTCTGCCCCACCAAATTTGCCGGATGTTTCAGCGCCGTAGACGACACGGAAGATGCAGTCGTCGCAATGACCCTCTGCACTCCGATCTAACAGTTCCAAGAGCCCAGGGAACAACAGTTCGTCGCCGCGTGCAGCAACGGTAGCATAGCGATCATCGTCGACCGGTCCGGGGTGTAGGTCTACCCGGTTCCACAGCTTGACATGCTCCCGGGCGTTCCCTATAATCGCTTCGGTTTCGGGTTTGCCGATAGTGAGCCCATCATCCACGAATCGATATCGTCGCATCATCATATGGATGGGGCCACCGATATATCGCGTAAAACTGATGGCGCATTGCAAACTGGCGTCCTTTGCCGCTAGCGCATCCAGTGCCCAGAGGGCCTCGCGGCAACGATGGTAGGCCGTCTTCCGAACTTCGTCGCCGGCGTAGGCAAATGTATTGTGAACTTCACCCTCGGCGCGGTGTTTGTGATAGGCAACGGCGTCGTACATCGTAAGACTAATCTCCCCGAGGATTTGGAGTTGCTGCTCATTGAACCACCGATCGTAAATGTCGTTGCACACGAGAGCAGCCGCGATGGTGAACCGCGCGAGCCCGTCAGAGTCTCGCAAGCGAAACCAGGTGCTCGGGGCTTTACCAAGCAAGTTCACATATCTGTGGAACAGATCCGAGTTTCGCCGGCCGCAAGATTTGTCCGCCGTGAACAGCAGATTGGTTCGAAATTCGCGCGCCATCTCCTCGTGTATCGGAAACCCCCCGAAGAGATCGTTCAGGAGATTCTCAATATTGTAGCCAAGAACCGTGTTGTCAGTGACGACATCGATGAGACCCCCATTGTATTCCGCTACTGTGGAGATTGCGATGAGACGCACATAGGCGATATAGCGAACCCAGTTGGTGAAGTGCGGTATGATGCATCTCGTGAACTCCCACGCGGTCGCCAGCGTCTCATCGATGAACCGATCCGGAAGCTGTGTGCCTTGAAGATCGCCCTTGATCTCTGCTGGGTAAAACCATTCATTAGAAAGAGAATGATCGTCGCCTGAGCTGAACCGATCACGGCTCCAAGCCTCGAGCTCGGGAGCGGTGCTAGGGATGGTCGCTGACCGCAGATCGAACGGCTCTCCCATGATGAAAGTATCACTTGGAAGGGGCTTTCTGGGGGGTTGTATTGTTTCGAATTGAGTTCTAGTGTCGTTTTCGAGTTGTAAAGAAGGATAATCTCTGGTTAGGCCGTGGCACGGTGATGCGTTTATATACTCTTTCTTAATATCCAGCCCCGAAGCTGTCTCGCATATGGAGCGGTTGAGAGTGCTAGATGCGAACCGTTGATTAAACCCGACCCAGCCAGTAGCATTTTTTTACTACATCTCGTGATCGATCCTACGGCAATTAGCAGAGATGAGACGGTCTGTGTGAGAGTGTGCCCCGCCTCGGTGCCTACATTGATTCGACCGCGATAAGGCAAGCTCGGACATGCGTTCGTGAAGTCCGAATTCGCAAGTGGGCGTTTCATTGCTTGGTAACTTTACCCTGACATGCTTGGATCCAGGCTGCGGCACTGCAACTCTACCTGCCGGCCTTGAGCTAGTAGAAGCCCGCGCTGATGATGACGTCCTGTTGAGATCTTTTTCCTTTCCGGGACAAAGGGGCCGTCGGGAGGAGCCCAAGGCCCAGATCTCTTGCCGACTGACCAGCCGCAGCCAACAGACTGGCCATGCTCAACCCTACTATTTCTACTCTTTTGGCGCCAAGATGGTACCTGCCGGATTGTATCACGTCAACGACAAGAGCACATGCAGTGCTTCGTCCCTTGCTCCTCCTCCGCATCGCCACGCCCCCAAGCCTGCATCAGCGTCCTGTGCCCCCCCCC